>Ga0315279_10001797_pt1 | contig 34441 bp, 30 predicted proteins | sample YL17G06_20_MG_FD_203694 | JGI IMG/M metagenome (GOLD analysis project Ga0315279, IMG submission 203694) | Sediment microbial communities from Yellowstone Lake, YNP, Wyoming, USA - YL17G06_20 | ecosystem: Environmental > Aquatic > Freshwater > Lake > Sediment | place: USA: Wyoming | collected...
GTTCCAGTATTGGCTCCGTGACGGTGCAGTCTATTCGTATGCTCAAAGCTTCTACTACACAGTCGACGGCCCGCACACATTCACAGCCGTCTTCCAGCAGGCACCGGCAGCCAGCTGCAACTGGTACATATCCGGACCTACGATCTACCTTCAAGCGGGACAATCCGGGTCAGGCACAGTCACCGTCCAGAAGGATTCATCGTCAGGCGCCTGCAGCGCCGTGAGCCTCTCGGCAAGCGGTAGCTTTTCTCCGCGACTCAGCCCCACCAGTGGCGCCCCAATCTATCAGTCGCAACTCACCGTGACAGTCCCCGCCGGAACCGCTGCGGGCACATACTACGTGACAATTCAGGGAACAGGCCCTGCAACCACCTATCTGACTTACACTTACGCGTATGTCGTCGTTCAATCACTCAAGTACACTATCACCGTGAACACGAGTCCGGGTGGACTGGACTCACCACAGGGAGGCGGACAATTCGACCCTGGCGCTTCGACGTACATTAGCGTCAGCACTCCAACCGGATACATTTGGCAGTACTGGACCCGAGATGGAAGTGTCTACACGACCAGTCAATCCTTCAGCTACCAGGTTGATGGCCCACACACGTTCACCGCGGTCTTCCAGCAGCACCAGCAGTACTACCTGACAGTGAACTCACCGTACGATTCCCCTGGAGGAGCAGGCTGGTATGATGCTGGAACAGTGGCATCGTTCTGGGTCACGTCACCGGCAAGCGGCGGCGCGGGCGTGCAATACATCTGCACCGGCTACTCGGGCAGCGCGTCAGGCAGCGGAACCAGCGGCTCAATTCTCATGGATGGATCTAAAACGATTACCTTCACTTGGAGGACACAGTACCTGCTGACGATGCAGGTGAACCCAGCCGGCGGAGGCACCACTACGCCCGCGGCCGGTTCAGACTGGTATGACCCTGGAACCTCAGTCACAATCATTGCGTCTCCTGCTAGTGGAAACATGTGGCTGAACTGGGCTGGAGCGGGATCCGGAAGTTACAGTGGCGCCAACCCGACTGCAACCATCACGATGAATGGACCGATAACGGAGACCGCGAACTTTCAAGGCCACGGACTCAGCGGCTTTCAATTCAGCGACATCAGTAGCCCACAGGTGTCCGGGCAACCCTTCACTGTCACGATTCAAGCTGTAGACCAGCTGGGCGGCGGCATCCTAACCAGCTACGCTGGAACAAACACGCTCACCGTCTCGCGAGGCACCATCGCTCCAACCTCGATAACATTCACGGGAGGCCAATGGAGCGGACAAGTCACAATCGCAGTCACGAGCGCACAGACTGGAGTCACCCTAACCACTACGGGCGGCGGGAAATCAAAGACCAGCGGAGTGTTCGATGTGGCCATGTCCAGCCCAGCAGACCACTTTGACTTTGATGTCATCACGAGCCCACAGACAGCAGGCACCGCATTCACAATCAAGATTACGGCGAAGGATTCGAGCGACCGAACCGTCACAGGGTACTCAGGAACAAATGTGCTGGCAGATACTACAGGAACCATCAGTCCGACCGTCACCACGGCGTTCTCGAGCGGAGTCTGGACTGGGACTGTCACAATTACGAAGGCACAGGCCAATGTCACGATTACGACCACCAGCGCCGGCAAGACCGGCACCAGTAATCCATTCGCTGTCAATCCGGGACCACTCGCCAGCTTCGCATTCGCCACGATATCGGATCAGACCAGCGGCGCCCCATTTACAATCACCATAACTGCAAAGGATGCAAACGGAAACGCTGTTTCCAGCTACACGAATCTCTGCACCCTGTCCGTCTCACCGACCGGAACAACAATCAATCCGACTTCGACAGGGGCGTTCACGAGTGGCGCCTGGACCGGGCAGGTCACCGTCACAGTCACGGAGCAGACTCAAGTGACTATAACAGCAGCTGGCGGCGGCAAGACAGGCCCAAGTAACCAGTTCACCGTGACTCCCAGCCCAATCGACCACTTCACATTTGACACCATTGGAGACCAGACCGTGAATAAGTCATTCACAATCAGAATCACCGCCGTCGACACCAACGGGGATCCGGCAACATCCTACACTGGGTCAGCTACGCTCAGCGACATCACCGGAACCATTACTCCGACGGCCACTGGCGCGTTCTCGAGTGGAGTATGGAGTGGCAGCGTTACAATCACGAAAGTGCAGGCAGCTAACATAATCAGTGCGACCGGCGGCGGAAAATCCGGGCAGAGCAACAGCTTCAACGTGCAGTCGACATCTAACCCGTTTGACTTCACAGTCACCGCGTCACCGCTAAGCGAACAGGTCGGCCGAGGAGACAGCATGACAGTCACCGTGGCTGTTGTCCTGCTCCACAATCCAGCAAGCCCGGTAACGCTCACGATTTCAGGAGGCGACCCAACGATGCAGACAACCCTCCAAACAGCGTCCGGCACTCCCTCATTTACCACGGAACTCGTCATCGCTCCAGGCGATACGACACCACTTGGCCACTACAGCGTCATCCTCTCCGGCGCCGCAGGCGACCTGAAGAGAAGCTTGCTCCTCGATGTGGAAGTCACGCGAACGCCACCGCAGGGCTTCACAGTTCGGACATCTCCGTCCGGTGCGTCAGTAATTCAGGGTGCCTCAACATCGATGACAGTTATCGTGACGTTCCGGAGTGGATACTCGCAAACGGTCACACTCAGCTATCCGAACCTCCCGTCGGGCATCACGGTCACGGACTGCAGCAAAGACAGTGGCGATGCAACATTCCAGGCCACGTGCACAATCACTACAGATTCAATGGTGCAGCCGACTGGGCATATCATCCAAGTGACAGGAACTAGCGATGATGGAAAAACGAAGAACGCATACTTCCTTCTCCTGGTAGGACCATTGTCGACGCCTGGAGAAAGCAACCCGGACTACTCAGTGACTGCTGACCCGTCCGCGCTCACTGGAGTTATCCCTACGACGGGCACATCAATCACTACTCTTACAGTCTACGTTCAGTCACTGGACGGATTCAGCCAGCAAGTCAACCTTGAATTACAACTGCCAAGCGGGTTGGCCGGCATCACAGGCACATTCACATCAGCATCGCTGACTCCCGCGACAGATGGGCGCTCCAACACGACATTGACCCTCAAAGTGGATTCGTCAACTCCCCAGGGCATCTACCGGCTGACGGTCAAGGCTACGTCAGGGCCTCTCTCGCAGCCAACGACGACCCGCACAGCCGACTTCATCCTCACGCTTTCGCCGAACCCGCAGAGCACAGGCCTCTACGTTGAGATACTCCAACCAACAAACGAGGCGACCGTCAGCGGAGTATTCCTGCTAACCGCGAACTGCACTGACCTCATCTACGGACCGGGCAATGTGAATGCCACTTACCAGATCAGCGGCACTCTGGGCGCAAGCAAGTGGGCACCAATGACGCCACCCATGAATGGCTCAGTCTGGACCGTCAATGTCGACACAGTCGCTCTCCAACTCGAGAATGGCGCATACACAGTCACCGTCAAAGCCACCAGGATGAATGACCCGACCGCTTCCACTGCAGATAGCATCACTGTGCACTTGGACAACTCCGCGATCGTTCACAAGAACACGTACATCATCAACTACCCACGTGCGACGCTACTCCACGGAGACGGAAACACGTACAGCCCCGCCTGGTGGTATGAGGAAGACCATTTCATGCCAGGCGAAACTATAGGCGTCAGAATCCCCGCGGACACGACCGTAACCATCAGTATACCCGCAGATCTGGTCTACTTGGGATATTCAGCAACGCTGACTGTCACGCCCGTCTCAGGCTATGCGATCGCAGTTTTTCCGCTCGTCTTCACTAACAGCATCCATGGGCAATACCAGATTACCATCCAAGCAGGCACTGAGACGACTCACCTTGGATTCACGATTGAAGGTGCAGACGCGGATTGGTACACTATGCAGCACCTTGACCATGCAAGCGTCGTCGCAGCACTCAAGTGGCCGGACACAGATGCCGCGATTCTCCACCGGGCAGGAACAATTACTGCCACGAGCACCATCGGAAGCAATAGCCAGGTCAGCGGCACCGCGAACGACGCAGGCGCAATAATCGTCTGGACACCATACGTGGACTGGTACGGGCAGCCAGTCTTCGCAGTCACCTATACGGGCAGCAGCGTCCAAATCATGCACCACGACGGAACCACCCCACTCGCGCAAACATTCACGTACGACGTGCTCGCAACCTCCTACACAGCCATAGGTCAAGACTACTCCGAGACCGTGAACCTACAATTCTTTTCACGCTATCAGACAGGGCATCCAGCAGTCGACACCTACGTGGCACTGCAAGTCTCCACCGGACAGCCATGGATGAAAGCGGAAACAGTCAGCGGACAGACGACCATAGGCCCCATTACCATCGCCAACCCAGACGGCTCGAAACCACTCACTTGGACGATACGCGCCTGGACGTACGCGGTGAAAGTCACGTCGCCAACAATATATGCGAACCAGTGGGCCAACCTCGAAGTTGACCACGAAGACTACACCACCACAGTCACAGTCGACGGACTCACGAGAATAGATAATGGACTCAACGTCAAGACGTCAGTGACAAGCGGCGCCATGTGGCTTGACATCAGCAGCGTCGAAGCAAAGATCGTTATCAAAAACAGCGCGGGACAAATTGTCGGACAGCAGACATACGCAGTCACAATAGAACACGGCAAGGTGAACCACTATACGTGGCTCGTCAGCGGAGACTACGCAGCAGGTACCTACACAGTCGAGGTCACTCTAGCCTACGGCATTCCGGAGCCACCCGTCAACATTGGAGCGACAACACGGCAGCTCGCAGCAAATTGACCGACGGACTGAGCCCAGTCCCCAGGACAAGCGAGAAACTGTACTTGCATGTGCTTACGCGTAATTACCCCATATCGTGTCAATTTGGGGCGATCTTCCCTTGGAGGAAACTGTCAGCCATAATTACCCCAGAGTGTACCTCTGTGTAATTTTGGAGCGATCGCTCTAAAATCGAGCACAGGTCGCTTTTTCGTAGTCCCGGCAATTCCTCCCGCATGTGTCACAAATGATACCTGCCCCATAGCGTGTAATTCGTGCTACGTGTGCCGCTTGTGCGACAAGTTGCAATTACCCCAGGGTGTACCTCCGCATGATTCGTACGCGATCACGTACGAATGGAGCACAGGTGGCCTTTTGGGTCTAGTCCCGGCAACTTGTGCTACAAGTCCCACAAGTGATACTTACCCCATAACGTACCTCTGTGTAATTTTGGGGCGATCGCCCTGAAATTAGGGGGAGGTAGGCTATGGGGTAATGTGCTTTCCGCCCGTCCCGAAGAGTGCTTGGTTTCCTTCTCGATTGTCTGTTTCCGTTTTTAAGCCGACGCCCAAAGTCTCCACGGAACTGAACCGCCAAGGTGATTCAATGGCAAGAGAAGACGGTGAGGAATGGGGAACAATCTGCGCGCGCAAGCAGGGAGGCAGCGTCAAGCTCCTAGTCCCTTCCGGACTCGTAAGATGCTCGCCAGTGAAAGAAGGTGACAGGTTTGACGTTTTCCATACCCGTCGTGGCGATGTAGAGCTCATTATCTTCAGAAAGAACGTCATCGATTCGGTGTCGGAAGTTCTGAAGGCTGTTATGAAAAAGTGATAGCGACGACCGCATATGCCCTCATGACGTTTCTCCTAGCGTACGCTAGCTTCGTGATAGGAATTCTGCTGCTTTCAATTCCGGCCCCGTCGCTTTGGATGCGGCAGGCCGGCTTCGAGCTTGTTGCCGACAGCTACGCTGCTGTTTTCCTGTTCACAATAATCATCGCACTCTACACAGCAACGAGCGGCTTGCTCTCTCTCGTGTCTCAGGTAGAATCAGGTGTCTGGCTGCAACTAGAGAAGCTCGAAGTCGTCGCTCTCCAAACTGAGATCCAGATTCCGAAAAGCATTCTGGGAACGGCTGCGGGCCTTTCTCCCGTTGATGTCGGGCCGCTCGTGTCCGCAACGGGACAAATGTATGATACTGTAGTCGCGCCGATCTCCTCAATGTTGATGGCCTACGCGCTCACGCTGATTGGGCTTGAGTATGTCAACACGTTTGTCAGCATGTATCTTTGGCAGCTGGTTTTCCTGGGCGCGGTGTTCTGGGCGATTCCCGGAAAGATCGGTAGAATTGCCGGCGGCTGGATGATTGCATTCCCGCTCACTTTCCACTTCGGACTGCCCCAAATGCGGAACTTCCTGGGGTGGTTTACAGGCTACCCGGACCTGGCGCTTGCTGCAAACTCGGCGGGACTAGAGAATCTACTCAACGTGTCGATGTTCACAGACATACGTAGTTTCGCTCAGAGTGTAGCCGAGCAGCTCCTGCGCGTCGGCTCTGACTTTGTCGGCCAAATTATCCTCCGCATGATGGCGATGACTGTTTTTCTCCTCCTGCTTGGACTCATCGCCGGCGGTTTTGCATCACTTCTCTCGCATGCATCCTCACCAACAGTGGATGAGGCGTAGACACAATGGGAGTCACTGTCGGAGAGCTAGGCGGGTTTCTGAATCAGCCGATGCTGCTGAGTCTGGCACTGTCGCTAATCACGGCTCAACTGCTGATCGGTTGGTTGCTATGGTCGCTGCCCACACCATTCGGAGCGCGCAGCAAGATAAGACGATTCGGAAGAATTCTCATCGAAGATTGCTTCGTGAACACGTTCGTTCTTACCATTTTCTCGGTTCCAAATCTCGCAATCCGGCTGATTGGTGAGTTTGGGTGGGGAAGCGCAGACGCCGCCTACGATAACTTGTACACTTTCCTCGGGTTAAGCTGCTGCAGCATCGGTAACACGTCTTCCGCATGCCTCAGCAACTTTCTCGGAGAAACAATCAATCGGCAAGGCATGTGTGGCATACCCACCGGAGCCGGCGTCCTCGGCGCGGTATTAGCCGGCTATCGCTACGCGTTCTGGAACATTTTCGCCTGGTTGATGGCACTCATCGCCGTTTCCGTTTTGATCATGATAATCAAATCCATCCTCCCTGGCGTGCTGCAGGTAATCGCCAGCTTCGTTGGCGGCATCGTCCAAACGTTTGCGAACAGCTACGTGGCAATGCTCATGCTTCTACTGATCCCGATTTTCCTCATGGTCCCTGTGATAATCTATCTTGTGTACGCCTTGTACTTTTTCGCGAAATTCATTCAGGTCCTTTGGCCGGCAGTTCTACTCATCGGCGGTTTTCTCTACGGCTTACCGGCACGATTAGGTCGCAAGTGGGGGGCCATCCTCATTTCCGTCACGATGGTGATGTATGTCGGATTGCCCCTCTTGCCAGCATTCGTTAACACAATGGCTTCAACCGAGGCTGCGGAAGCGAATCTTGCAAACATGCAGGGTGACCTGAACAAAGTCCTGTCGCTTGTCCTCAAGTACGGTGGCACAGATGTCATTTTCCAGGTCCAGCCTCGACAATATGGGCCAGCAGGGGACCCGTACATGGCGGCGCCGGACTATGCTCGCATTCAAATCACAGGTGGAGACGCACGTGACAGATACATCTGGACTGACCGATACGGCGTTCGAGGATACTTTCTCGCGCCCGGCACTTACACGATCCAAGCGGTCTGGTGGCATGGAGTCCCTGTCACGTTCAACGGCACCCAAACAACTTTCACAATCACCGAGGACGACTTGAAGGCGAGCAAGGACAGCATCAAACACATCACCCTGACGGCTGACGTGTACAGTTTCGGGTTCAGCGCCAACGGCAACAACGGTACGGTTTTCTTTCCAGTTGGTTTTCGCCTGTGGGGTAACACCTGGTATAACGCAAGAGTCTACAGCATGGAGCTCACGCAGAGAAGTGTGAGCTTCACGTTCTGGAGTGACTGCTATATCGTTTCAACATATGTTTTCGAGATGTTCGTGCAGAGCAACGTAGCATACACGGATTTTCTTGACGGCAACCCACCCGGTGCAGGAGTGAAGTGGGAAGTCAAGACACCGTACTATTCTGCATCGATGTGGTCTGATGGGGCCCTCTACAAGTACTATGGAATAGCTACTGGTCTCACCGGCGGCTACCACACGTTCAAGGTGACAGTGAACGACATTGGCACCGCACCTGCAACTCCGAAAATGGAAGATGAAGACCAGGCCTCTCTGGATGTTCTGCAGAATCCCGCCTTGCCCAAGCCGAACCAGGCTTGGTGGAGCGACCTCGGACAATACTATGCAAGCATGTTGATACTACCCAACATTTTCGTCTACGTGATTCTTGTCGGCTTCGCAGCCGGACTTGCTAGACTGCTAAAAGGGAGAACTCTGATTTGAGCGCAGCCTGCCCCTCTGGCTCAGCACTGTATTCGCAAGTTCTGGCGCTCAGCCTCGGCCTTGCAACTTTGAGTGTTCTCCTTGGTTTTGCTCTAGTTTCAATTCCCACCGGAGGCGCAACAAAACGGTTCAGGTCTGCCGGCTACGTCATGATAATGGATGGAGCAGTGTACCTCATCTTCATGACAATCATCAGTTCAATCGGGCTGTTCATGTCACTGGCATTATCGATTCTCAGTCCAGGAGCTTCAGCCGGTGACCCGGTTACGGCCATAACCGCGATGTACGCGGGATACGATCACATGTTCAGCACTGATGCGTCCTTCCGGCTCATGTTGACGCGCATCTACGCGGCCGTCGAAAACTACCTCAACGCCTACGCGTGGATCCCTCTCATAGGCGCCGCACAAACGCGCATGTACTGGAGCTTAGTTAATCCGACCTTGCAGTTACTCAATGCAGCAGCAATTGTGACGACGACACTGCTCTTCTTCGGACAATTCATCCGCTGCGCTTGGTTGAGCCTTGCCGCATTCGGAGCACTCGTCTACGGACTGCCGGGCAGAATTGGAAGACGGCTTGGCGCTGCTCTCATCGCGACGATGCTCGTGTTCTTCGTTGGATTGCCATTCATGCCCGCCTTCGTTGGGACATCAAGTCAGCCAGGTCTTCTCCAACTGCCGGACGTCCAGCGGAGCGAAAACATGACGCAATTCTACTTGAAAGATTCCGCTAGGCTGCTGCTCGAGACGGGACATGCCAACGCAAAATATGAGTCCTACATGTCAGCGAATGTGCGCTTCGACGTGAAGCCCGGCTATCTTCCAGGTGGGGGACAATTGGACGGCGGATACACGAGCAATTACCTCATCCAGCTTACGAATGGGTCTCTAGTGTGGAAGCTCTGGACCGACATTGACGGGACAAGGGTCTACCGGCTGCCTGCAGGAAACTATCGAGTGAGCAGTATCACATTCGTCGGGCAATCGCTGCCCTTCCAAGGCGGAGAAAGCTTCCGAATAGAAGACACGACGAATACCACTGTCCCAATTCACCTGTTCATTTACGGGGTACGCGCAGCCTTCGAAGGGCGAGAAGTAGAAGGATATATTGACTTGGAGCAGACGAACTCCCAAATCCTCTCTATCGCTCGCGATACAACTGGCACGAAGTACACATTGCAAGTGAACGCGAGAAGCCAGAACGACCAGCTCGTAGCGTACTATGACGAACGCGCAGATCTGAAATTCACCTGGGAGGAACCGTGTACGCCAGCAGGGACAAGCGAGACCTGCGGCGTCGGGGCTTGCGAAAGCTATGCAACGACAGCAAAAGTTGGCGGTGGAGCAAGGGAGTGGACCGTTCCAGTACGGGTTGACCGGCACATCAGCTGTCCATGCGGCAACTGTACTGCCTGCCAAGTCTGTGATTGCTCGCTACCTCAGTCACACACGTTGACTATCACGACGAGTTGGATTATTCCCCTAGCTGAGCTTCCTTCCACAAGCGACTGCCCAGCTGGCATGGTGGTCTGTCCAAAAACCTTGGTCGATACGGATCCAGTTCTCGGTCCACAGTTGGCCTATTTCCAAGACCTTTCGAACGAGGGCATTTCCTCGCTTCGTGAGCTCGCCGACTACGCTGCAAAACTAGCAATCCAAATGATTCTTGCGCCTCTCCTGTACTTGCTGGTTTTGGGACTGATTGCAGCAGGAATTGCAAGAGCATTGGGTGGCGGCGGAGGCCTGCCAATCCCAGGACTGGGGTGACATAGAGCCATGGCGTTCGTGCAAGGCTGGTACTTTGGCTTAGCATCGATGTTCGCCATCATGATGTACCTGCTCGGATTTCTGTTGCTGTCGATACCACTACCCAGAAGCGCCGGCTTGAAACGTTACGCTCGAAAGATGATTCACGACAGCTTCAACCTGGTCTTGACGATAGTTATTCTCGATTTCTTCCTCGCAATTGTGCTCAGCTGGCAGGACGTAACTTGGTGCGCGATCTATGGCACCACAACAAATCAGTGCGGAATGGTCGGCATTGCTTCTTTCCAACAGAAAACGTACGAGCTCATCATGGCAGCGCATCAGAAGAACGTAAACAATCTCAACATCCTCGTCCTGGTGTCAACAGTCGCAGTTGGGATAGGACGAGTCCTCGTCGGCCTGGGCGGTACTAATCTGCAGCAGCTTCTAGGCTTCTCTGTCTATAGCGGTGCGCAGGCAGGTGCTACGCTTGGGTCCCAAGCAGCCTCAATCTATGAGCAGATCAGTTCGTTGTACGGGCTCGCTCTCGTCGGTTCAGACGTCCTCACGTATTATGCAGAATTCATCTACTTGAATTGGGGCGTTCTCGCCGGCTTGGGCGTTCTGCTCTGCGTCTTTCCCTTCAACATCGGTAGACGAGCCGGTTTCTTCCTAGTCACTTTTCCAGTGGTTTCGTTCATCATGCTTCCTCTGCAGGCATTCCTTGGCCCTCTCGTCGCGGAGTACATTAGCGGTTTCAGTGCCAGCGCGGGCATGGGCTTCTCAGTCTTCCAAGCCTTCATCGACCCAACGGTCGTTGGACTCGCAGTCGTCCCAGCCATCTACTTCACGTTCACTTCAGTTGCAACCGGCAGCCTTGCAGCTTTCAGCGGCGCATCAAGCATCCCGATTCAGGGCGTGCCCAGCCTTGCCGGATTAGGCAGCCGCCTCGGTGGCGTCATACAGCGCACGGGTAAAGGCGGTCTCGCAGCGGCAAAGAAGACGTCAGGCATCGTGAAAAAGGAGTACGAGTCGGCGAAACGTGGCGGTCACGAGGCTGGATACGAGTACACGGTGCGAGGCACCACTCCGGACGGCGAAGAAGTGGAAGCACCGGCCTACAAGAAAGATGGGCGATTCGTGTATCCGCGGACTGCCCGCACGAGGAGCGGTGAAACAGTAGACCTGAAACGCATGATGCAGGAAGGACGGGTGAAGATCCACCGTTCAACCTTCCCCGGCATTCACCCGCGACGTGGCTTCAAGTGGGGACGCGACGACACATTCTCCCGAACCCGCGAAGCATACCGCCAACACCAAACCAAGAGACATGGAGAATGGACCGCGGGACCAGAAGGCCCAATTCCTGAGGGAACTCGAGGAGGCAAACCAGGAGCACCAGGAGAAACGCCCGGCAGAGAACATGCGAAGCGGGAACGCCGGACCAGCAGAAACGGCCAGACAAGTGACGAGACAGCTCGTCAAACAGGACAAGCATCCGGAGAGACGGCGACAGGGGCAGAGGAAGCAAATCACAAATTCAATCGAAACGTGGCTGAGGCGCGGTACGATACCAATAGCACATTTCGCGACAAGTGGCGAGAACACATGCACCTGCAACATCACGGACTCACGCCTGAGGACCTCAGAGAAGAATTCATCCAATCATTCGCAAACTACAAGGCCCATGGCTTCAGCGCGCTCGACGCTAGCACTGCAGCATTCTTCCGCGCTCATCTAGCAAGTGAGAAAACATCTCAGACCGGCCGGACAGGAACAAGTGAAGTGCCTGGAGGAGCCGAACATGCGCGAACAGGCGAAGAGGAAGGAACCACGAGAAGCGAAGGACGGACGGCTGAAACCTCCGGAACGGATGAAACAACCAAACAGGCATGGAAACGTGGCGAAGAGCGAGCGCGAGAGGAAGCACAAAGACAAGCACAATACGCCCGCACTGACGAGACATCAGAGGAGAAAACGCAAAGACAAGCACGATACGCATTCCACCGAAACGTAGCGGAAGCAAAGTACGATACAAACGCGGAGCTTGAGCACGACTGGCACGACTGGATGCTTGGCACAAGGCTTCATGAAAGTCACGGTCATGCAGGGCACGGGCAAACACATGACACATTCAGAGAGAACTTCATCCACGACTTCGCGACTTGGAAAACACACGGCCTCGGAGCACTCGAGCCGCGCAGCGCAGAGTTCTTCAAGTTACATGCCGCCAGGTTCAGACTTTGAAAGTAGCACGAACAATCCGTGTCGAATAGGCCGTCAAATCTGGGGAAAACGGGGCACGTTTCGAGACATTTGTTGGGCGATCAATCGCGTGCAATGCAATAGAACTGAACTTGACTCCATATAGAACCGCGAAGAGTCTCGCTAAGTCGTCTTATTTTGAGCTATTTCGTGCCTCAAAGCTGCAAACTCTTCGAGTTATATGCGCAATTGAGCGTGTTTCTATGCGCACAGTCACAATTGATTTGGTCATGAGAAGCACGAAATGAGGCGGTTCCCCGAGCTCTCAGGGTCCGCAGAATCGACACTCGAGGGCAAAAGGTGTCCGGGTCGATGTCTATGGGGAGAAACTCGCCGTTGTATATACATCTGAGCGCGGTTCTATATCGATACTCGTGATTGATCGGCAGATCTAGAATGCCTACTTTAAAAGGGAAAGAAGGGGGGCGAGGCGGGCGCAGCGCCCCTGTACGTACACTCGAGCGCAACTATGCGTTCATGGCAAGGATTGATCGAGTCTCGAAGGACACAAAATGAGCCTATTTTCGAGCTTTTTCTCGCTCGAGCAGCCGACTGATGCGTGCCTCGTCACCGGGATAAAGTTTCTTCAGGCTCAAATAGCAGGGTTTCACCCTCGTTGTGCCTCTCTTTGATTTCGAGCCATAGTGCTGGACCGTCGGATAAGGTCCATACCGCTGGCCTTTGATACGTCTGAATGTTCTGATGAGATAGCCAGGCCTGCCACATTTCGGACAGCGGTCGACGTGCATTCGTCAGTCGCCGGTCAACTGTGAGACGAGCAGAATGAGGACTAGAAAGAAGAATCCTCCGACAAGCACAACGAGTGCATCGCTGAAAACTGTAGGAGACATTTTTCAAGCACCTGTGAGAAGATTCACGTAGCCGCCGAAGATTTTTCCAACTCCGGCAGCGGCCAGGCTTAGAATTGTGAGAAACACGACGGGCAAGAAGAGATTCATCCAGATGAGCCGCGCCGCGTTATCGCTAATCAGCACTCCGAAGCTCGTCAGGTTCGAAATCAATGAAAACCAACCAGCGCTTCCTTGGTTCGTTGCTGTGGCGAGGAGATTCTGAACGAGCGGACAACTTTCAACCGTACATGAGATATCATGATAGCTGGCAGCCAACCCGTACGTGTTAACGAACGCCGGCAGGAGTGGCAGACCGAAGTAGAAGACAAGCGGCCAAGAGATCAGTGCTCCTCCGGCCGCGCGTGTCAGCCTTCTCGGAACAGCATACAGGATGCATCCGAACGCGATGAAGACGAGCAATTTGTCTTCGAGAAGGCGAGCTACACATTCGAGAACAGTCATTAGAGCGTAAGTGGCCTGGACCAGAGCAATCCATGGGCCCATCTGGCTCTGGAAGACCAGACTCAGGGGAAGAAGAGGCTGCGATCCCGGCGAGAAAATAGTTACAACTGTGTTCCCGCCGCCAATCGCGAACAAGACCCCCAACACTGCGCTCAGTATCACGAATGCCCCGGATTTTGATTCATCTACGTACTGGTAGTAGCCATCGTAGACAGCAGCCATCGATCGTTCTCCGTACGCGACAGAAGCCGCCGCATTTGCAGTCAGGACAAGTACGGAAATCAGAGTGATGAGAACGAACGCGGTGAAGGAATCCTCCATCATCTCAGTACCAGTCATTTTGTAGCTTCGTTTCGGCATCATCCTCAGTATAGCACCGATTGCGTACCCTGTGAAGGCAAAAGCAATCGCGAGACCAAGAAGGATTGGATCCGTCATGGCCAACTACCCGAGCCGCTCAGACTTTGACCAATGTATGCGAGCAGCGCTAGCAGGGCGGGAGTAATGAGAAAAACTACGAGCGTAATGAATCCCATCTCAATCTGCACTCTGCCCGCCTTCTTCACGGTTTGAAGACACCATGGGCCGGCAATCTCTACGTAGCCTATCAGAATCCCAAGGAGGATGAATGGAATGATGAGCGCATAGCAGGCAGCGATTATCGTGTAAACCAGACTCGACACGTTCGCGAAGATATCTTGCTCCTGCGCTAGCACGATGGGGATCCTTCTTGTCGCAAAGAAAAAGATGGAAACAAGCAATGCGAGCGAACGCTTTCTCAAGAGAAGACGCATTCCTTACTCCTCTGTTGGTATTCTTGATATTCGTGAGCGCAGCGCAAAGTAACAGAGCACGAAAACAGGAATGAAGATGACAAGCATCCACAAGTTGTCTAATCGTTCGTCGATGGTGTTCCCGGAGAACCACCAAAACGAAAACGCGATGAATATCCCCATGAGAGTGACTACACGAAAAGTGTGCTGAAGATTACGCGGCATTCATCTACGCCACCCCTGCTTTCTTATGATGCTTAAAAGCGCGGGCGAAAAGCAAGGGTCACGTTCTTGAATGCGACTAGGGCTACATGGGGAAATCCTCGGACGATCACCGAGACTATGCGTTTCCCCCTTTTTATGTGGAAAATCAATGATGAATGGGAATGCGGGTTGGTCGAGTTCAAACTCAAACTGCCAAAGAACGAAAATAACGTGTGGATACCACGACAGCTCGTGGATGAGTTTGGTCGAGATATTAGAATCCTCGCATCCGGTATGGCCGGCGTGCTGTATCCTGCTAACGCGGATACGCGCGAAGTGATTTCGAGCGCACAGCTACTCATCAAAGAACTCGAGTTGAAAGCAGCCCGCGAAGCAAAACAGAATCATGCTCATTCATGATTTGCCAATTTCTTTTGGCACCCTCACTTTTTGACGTCCTCACTTTTGCCCCCTTTTTATATCAACACTTTAGGAATGTTAAGGCGTAACTTAGATGGTAGAATTCAAACTCAAGCTACCACGAACCCAAAACATCGTTTGGATACCGAAGCCGGTCGCGGACTGTCTCGGCCGGGATCTTAGAATCATGCCAAACAGCGCAGCTGCAGTTGTGTACTCTGCAAGCGCCGATACCACAGACATCATAGAAAGTCTGCAGGTCCTTCTGCACGACCTCCAAAACAAGGCAAAGCGCGAAACAAAGCTGTCCAAGAAGGCTTGAAAGAAGATGCGCTCGACGCCCCCTGGCCGCCAAGCGAGCGGACGTCGAGACCTCGAACTGCGGAGAAGGGAGGTATGAAGAATGATCAATCAGGAGCTTAAAAAGGCAGCGCACGAGCCGGCGCACGACGCTGTTATCCACAACTACGATCGAACACAACTTCATACTTGCATAGACGAAGCCTGCCCACACCACGACCACATTGTTCACTACCTGGGCATGTTCGGCGCCATGTGGATCGACGACACTGGACAAATTCACAATCACTGCGAACTCAAACCCTTACCCAAGCCGAACAAAACGAAAACGTCGCGTGCTCTCCAAATACGAGCCACGGAGCTTGGCGGGGCCCGCACACGCACATTTCTAACCCAAGCGGGAGTCAAACAACGTGAAGCGATCCAAGCACGCGAACGGGAAAGAGAGAAAATTGAAGCAATCAGAGATTTGCCCTTGTGGATGTTACGACCATGTTTTCGAGGACAAATCCCGGCTGAATGCATGTTCGGCCTCGACAAGTGCGAGGACACGAAGCTCTGTCTCAAACAACGACTCGGAGAATATACGAGGCGAAGGCGATGAGCAAAGACGAAACCGAACCTAGCCCAGAATTCAAAGCGATGATGGATAACGCTGGTGGAGAATGGTATCTGGGCAAACTCACCCCAAGAGAGAATCAAATCGACTTAGCACTGAAACGCCATGATAGCAAGAAAGACGACCCGACGCAGGTGTGGACGTTCCAAAACATCTCCGAGTTCCTAGACGCAAACACTACCGCGTTAGCTGAACAGATCAAGGACACCAAAATCGATAAGCAAGAACTAGCGGACGAATTGAAGAATTTACAGACCGCAATACGAAAGCCCTGGACAATTCACCTGAACACGACACGCCATGAAACCGAACCCTTCCCGAAGCCTCAGACATTCTTCGACAAAGATACGTTCGTACCGGAACGATTGGCTAATGCACTCATGCAATTCTGCAAATTCGCAACGGTTCATGACACGAAAGAAATCTACATCTACAATCCTCAATCCGGAATTTGGGAGACGCAAGGAGAGAACATCATTCATGAAGCTGTCGTTTATGTGCTGAAGGAGCAGGAGAAAAAGAGCCGTCGACTTGAAGTGGAAGACATCATCCAAGGCAAAACCATAACGAACCGCCAAGACTTTCGCCTGTTCACGATGGACCTGATCCCGCTTTCGAATGGGGTATACAGCCGAGCCACAAAACAGCTGCGACCACACGATCCAGATGATAAATTCATAACAGCTTTCCCTTTTGCCTACGATCGCGGCGCAACATGTCCCAGATTTGATGAGTTTCTTCGCAAAGTGGTCGTAACAGACGAAGCGATAGACACGATCTGGGAACACATCGCGCTTCTCTTCTATCTTTCCTTCGCTTTTCATCGAATTCTAGTTCTCGTGGGTAGCGGCCGCAACGGCAAAACCACACTAATTCTAATCATCGAGAACCTCATAGGAGAGAGAAACACCACGCATAGAAGCATCAATCAATTATCAGAAAGCAGATTCGCGCTAGCCGACCTGTACGGGAAGGTACTAAACTCCTACGCCGACATGCCGTCTCGACCGATCTATAACACTGAATTTTTCAAGCAGCTGTCCGGTGGAGATGAAATCACGGGAGAAAAGAAATTCAAGGGTTCGTTCAATTTCAAATCATTCGCAAAATGGTGGCTTGCATGCAATCAGCTACCCCGCGTCGAATACGATGACAGCGATGCTTACCACTCACGGCTCGACATAATTGACTTCCCCAACCGCTTCCTGCCGCCAGTTACTGACACCAACACCAACACACCACCACCTAGTTGCCCTGACACCGACAAGCCGAAAACAGAACAAGATGACAAGTCACAAACCTATATGGCAAAGAACCAGACTGAATTAGTCGCAGAATGCACAACTCCAGACGAGCTTGCGGGCATATTCAATCATGCAATGACTGTTTTAGATGAACTACTCAAGCGAGGACACTTCAAACATGAAAAGAGCATAGAGGAGAAGCGAGAGCGTTACATCGAACTCAGCGACCCCGTGGTCTGCTTCGCCGAGGATATGTTAGACATAACACAAGAGGACGCCGATTGGATTGACAGGCATTTGCTCTACAAAGGATTCCAGGAATACTTGCAGGAAAACCACCGTAACCGCATGTCTGACAAAGCCCTCAACAAACGGTTACGTGACGTATATCCGGTCATGGCTGAGCGGAAATTGAAATTCTTAGGCAAGCGGCACATAGTATGGTCTGGCGTCAAATGGAGCGATCCTCCTGTAGAATGCTTTGTCGAAGACAGGTTAGAGATAACACGAGAGGACACCGACCGGATCGAAAGAGCCGAAGCTTACAAGGAATTTCAGAAATACCACCAGAAAAACTATCATTGCCGCTGCATGAGCGAGGAAGCCTTCGATAAATGCCTACGCAAGGTATGTTCCGCTCTTGTTAGTACAGATGCAAGCAATACCGCCTGGTATGGTGGCATCAAATGGAAGAAAGAAGAAGACGCCAAGGAAGACGCCAAGGATACCCCGGACCCTAATACCCTAGATCCTCATATCCAGGGAGAGGAGAAAAACGGCTCATTTTGAGCTTTTTCGTGTCCAGATGTCCAGATGTCCACATTCTCCGGACACGAGTTCGATATTTTCTGCTGTGCACTCCATAGTGTGTAGTCCTAGTACTGCTAGGAGCATTAGATCCGAATTATCTGGACATGTGGACACGGCTAGGGCTGGAACGCCTCAAAATGAGCCGTTTCAGCCGGCAAGGGGAAGGGGGTAGCTGAAAGTGTCTTCCACTAAACACATGCTTAGTCGCGCCCTCAGGCGCCTACAGGATAAGGTCTCCTGGAAAACTGATGCCTTCCACTATCTGTCTGACCCTACCCAAAGACCGCCCGTGTGCCCTAGTTGCTATGTTCCTCTGACACGTCTCCTTGAGAACGTGCTCTACTCCTTCAAGTGGAATTCCAATCATTTTGCGATTGACCCTGATTGTCTGCGGGGGATCCTGTGTCCCAACTGTGGTCATTGTATTGAGTCATCTCTACTCCGTGCCCTAGTTAGTTACGATTACTCGTTCCCAAACGAGCGAGGAAGCGTTGGGAGGTGAGAACAAAACTTGAGCACTAGTGAGAACATCAAGGTTCATGTTTCGAAGAAGGAACGGCTGGCCAGTGGAAATGAAGTTGAGTTTGGTGTAGAGGCCACTGTCCCGAAAGGGGACGTCCTAGCAACTTTTCGTCACTGGCGGCTCATGTTCCAGGAGCTCGTAGCTACGCCAAGTCCAACAACGACACCAGGACCAACCAAAAACCCGGCCGAACCTCAGACCAAGCTTGTCGAGCCAAAGCCCATCCAAACTGAAACGCCAACAGCCGGCTCTACAGAACCAGCAACGCCAACACCGGCGCCTGCCCCCACAACAACTCCAACACCTCCAACAAGAAACACCGACCCATACGCAGGCCTTCCCTGGAACCCCAGCAAGGACGATCCATCATTCTCGTGGATACTACTGTTCGGCGAGAAACTTGACCCACAAGTCCGCCAACTCGTTGAAGAAATCGAACGAACACCCAGCCATCGCGCCCGTCATGGAAACGTCGCCTATAGCCTATCGACGATGAAGTCAGATGGCAAGCGGTTTCTCCATCGCAAGACTGAACCTGCTAAGCCAAGAAGCCTGCCTGAACCGTGATCCTGAAACGCAACCTCACCAACGTTTGCCGGATCCCTCTCCCCGTAGGCCCAAGAATCGCTCTCTCCGGCGACTCGCCGTGATCCCCCGTGATCCTGCATGTGTCGGATCACGTTTCTGCTTTTTTTCCGCTATCCGATCGCATGTTTAGACGTGCGCCCTTCTCTCACTCATATTTACGCCCGATCATCTCCAATACGCCTCAGAATGTGTCGCTTTCTGGATCATGCTTAAATCGAAAAGGCGACGAAAGTGAGGCTCGTAGCAAACTGAGACGAGGCATCTGGTCGCAAGACAAAGATGAACTTGAGAGCAATTTGCTATCGTTGGATTGACCCTTAGCGCAGGTGTCTAACGTGGCTTCGCGCCAACTTATTTTGAAATCTCTCAAATTACTATCCTACTCAGGATCACGGCACATCCTTACAGGATCACGATTTGACTAGGATCACGGCTTTTCACGTGTCAGTAGCTGACCAATAGCTCTGGCCCTAGCCGTGTCCACATGTCCACATGTCCAGACTCGCCGGATCTAAGGGTTACTTTACTGTATTCCACATTTTCTGTATCACACGCTACCAAAAGTAAGTCTTAGATCCGATGGATGTGGACATCTGGACATGTGGACGCGGAAAAGCTCAAAATGAGCTCTATTTTGGATGGCGCTGCGCGCCCACCGCACCCCTATTTTTGTAAGTGTCTATTTTTTGTATACACCCTTTGTTTTGTTCTCTTTTCTCTTTCTTCTTTTTCTCTCTTCTGTTTTCGTTCTTCTTTTCTCTCTTCTTCTTTCTATCCGGTTCTCCGGATCTTCCAATCCTACTCGGCTATTCGTCTACTCGTCTCCAGCCCTCCGGTTCTACTGTCCGGTTATCAGTCTACTCTTCTCACCTCTCCATGCTCTTCCGTCTCTAGCTTTCAGTTTCCAGTCTAGTCTTCAGTAGCTCTCCAAGTCTCCGGTCTCCAGCTGCTCTACCTGGCTCTACTCCACCGGCTCTCGTTAGCTCTACCGGTTCAACCATCTCCAACCCGGCTCTACTGGCTATCCGTCCGGTTCTACTCCATGTCTTTCATCCTGCTTGTTCCATCCAGTTGCTTTCACCCGGTCCATTCAACTGCTACCCTCCAGCTGCTTAGATTCCGACTCAACTCCACGAGCTTCAATCATCTGCTCTCGTCAGCTCAAGCTGCTCCGGTTCCCATCAGTTCAGCTCTACCGTTTGTCCATCAGCTCTGCTTCATGTCACTGATTGCCAACATCGATGTTGGCAATCCACCCGGTTGTTTCTGCTATCCCTCCCCGGTTCGACTGCTACTACACCCCATTGTTTCCACTGCTGTCAGGCTTCTCCGGTCTCCCAAGTCCAAGTCACCAGCTGCTTCCACCCGGATCCACACTGCCAACCCTCCACCAACCAACCCACCCGTCACCACCAGCTGCACCACACCACCACCCAACCCACCCAATTGGAGAGGAGACCGGGCGGCGAGGGCAGAACAAAATCTCAAGTCCAGTGCGCACCAAACACGACGCGCCGTGATCCTGGATCGAACGATCATGCAAACCGTGATCCAAGATCTTGCTTAGTCGACCCTCTCAGCAAACAGCAAGGATTGGCCTCTGCCCGTTTTTAGCTTCGGCTTGCTAGTCAAGACATGGCCTCTGATATGAGCCCAGAGAGTAGTGGCCTCGATCTAGTCAGAATTGAGATCCGCAACCACCACTCGCATGGAAAGCTACTGTTTGCAAAGCAAGCACCTGCCGAAGTCTCTACAATGGCAACATTGAAATCCGTTCGAGCACGGCTACAGTCTTCTTGGATAACCAGCCCGAGGTAAGAGCGGTAGCCCATGGGAGATAATTCAGCAATAGAATGGACGGATGCAACCTGGAACTGGGCGACAGGGTGCACCAAGATCTCCCCTGGCTGTGAGAACTGCTACATGTATCGCTTGTATCTTCGACTGAAGAGGATGCGTAATCTCAGATATCAAGCAGCGCCTGACATCGTTACCATCCACAAGGACCTTCTCGATCTCCCTCTGAAATGGGCGAGGTCACGCATGATTTTCACGTGCTCAATGTCAGATTTCTTTCATGAGAAGATCCCCGATCATTATCGAGATGCAGCCCTTGAGACGATCAAGAGAACGCCCCGACACATCTACCAAATACTGACAAAACGATCACTGATCATGAAGAACTACGGAGATAGGATAGGCAGGTTCCCGGACAATGTGTGGCTGGGTGTCAGCGTCGAGGATTCACGCTTCAAGTTCAGACTAGACCATTTGAGACGGATCGACGCCAAGACTCGATTTGTCAGCCTTGAGCCTCTTATCGGTCCTGTAGACAGGTTGGATCTCGAAGACATTCACTGGGTAATCCTTGGAGGAGAATCCGGTCCAAACAACCGGCCATGCTCGCTTGATTGGATTCGCGAAGTGCGCGATCAATGTGAAGCTGCTGGCGTCGCATTCTTCTTCAAGCAGTGGGGAGGAATCAAACCCAAGTCAGGTGGGCGCATCCTTGACGGAAAAGAATGGAACGAGTTTCCGAGAATGCAGGAAGCGACTGTTCTAGTGAGTCAAAACAACGTTGCCTGTCGTTTGTGATAGACATCGAGCAATCCTTTCACATCGTCGGACGTCGCCGCTTCAATTTTCGTCTTCGCACGATGAATCGCCTCAACCCATCCTTGGGTACCCTTGGTTTTCTTGACTGCTACTATGATGTAGTAATGGAATATTCCAGGACCTTGCACCTTAATCGGTATGACAACCTCGCGATGCTTGCCCAATTGGGCAACGTACAAGCTCAAAAGGTCTTCTTCAGTTTGGAAATCCCTCCACTTCTGCGTACCAAAGAAATGGTCGAGTGTTGCATCATATGCTGTGGAATTCCTGGCGCTTGCCACCGTCCGTCCAATTCCTGAGGACTGGAAGTTGATCATGACATCGCACCAGCGCTCCAGCATTCGTTCTAACGTTCTCCAATGGATCTCCAACCCTTCTGGGTCCACAAATACCAAGCTCGGTATGTTTTGGGGAAGGGTCGAGAGAACTTCGTCAACGCCTTCTGCATTGATGTCGTTTGTGACTATGTGTGCTGAGGGCAAAAGCTTCCTTAGTGCAAGGATACGCTGCTCGTCATTCTCGACTAAGATGAGCTTGTCGAATTTGCGATCCGCTCTAGGTCCGCGATCGGCAAGGAGTGGCGATCCTAGGATGAGGTCGTTCGTGTCTTCAATCCGATTCAGGCCAGGCCCAGCAAAGAAGTCAACATAGTATGCCTTCTCAAACCGGCTCTTGATTATTGAAGAGTAGAGTCCGATGTAGTAAGCAATGAGCGCCAGTTTCATGACAGCCCAACTACCCCTCACCGGATAGGCGACTCCTGTCTCAGCGAACAGTCGTTTTGCCTCGTCCTCGAAACCACTGAGTGTTCTGATTCTCCGCTGCCACCAATCGAGATAGGTTTCCTTTCTCCGTTTTTTCCGAAGCAACGGGGGAATCCCTTGTCGTACATCAAATCGTTTGACGATATACTGCTTTGGATCAAGGGCCAACAGGATCACGGTGGGATCAGGGCTGCTTTCGTGGGTTCAAATCCCACCAGCTCTCATGGATTTTCCTCAGCCGGCCGGTCCGCTTGTCGAACCATATGGTTCGGGCTGCCGCCCCAAAGCCCCAGCTCACACTCGTCTACAAGAAGCAACATCCAACCAGACGACGGGAGGGGGGTGGCGCGAATTTGGCGGCCAGCAGCCTTTGCTCTCTTCCAGAATCCACGCATCAGCCCATTCTATCATGCGTCCCGTCTTCAACTCGTCAACTATCCTGTTCGCCACTTGTCTAATCATTAGATCGAACTCGTGATCTGCCTCTACGCATGCCCTTTGCGCCTCAGCCGGCATTCCTGGAACCCTTAAAATATCCGGCACCTTGCCTACGATTTCATCATTCTTAGCCACGACTTCATGCGCGTACACGCCTATGTCGTAGAATTTGCCGCCGTAGTAGACTACAGTCTTCCTGATCTCGTACGGGTTATCCCTGAGAAACAGGAAAACTCGTCTGACTCCCGCTAAGGATTGTTCAACTAGGTCCGCCAGCCAGCCCTCGAAAAGAATGTCTGTCCACGCGTGTTCTTCTCGATCAAGAATCTCTTGAACTATGACTTCTCTCAGTCTCCTTTCCTCTCGCAACCATCACGCCTTCTCGGTTGCGGTGAAAAGCGGTCTGCACCTCCAGGAGGACCTGGTCAGAATTAAACGTAGCGAGGACCCACACCGACAATCTTAGCGGCCTGATCACGTCAGCGCTCAGATGCCACTGCTTGATCAGAAAGATCGACGACTCCCTGGGCGGGAGCCGGCGCGTGGTCCCGGCTCGATAACAAACAGTACTTCTCTGGGTGCGCTGTGCGAAAGGATTGTCTCTATGAGTGTTAACCACGAGGAATGCTTAAGTCCGATCGGCACCACGATAGCAATCGTTGACTGTGGGATTCAAACTACCCTCCCTTACCGTTCGGGGCTTCCTCACAGGAGGGTTCAGTTTGAAGGATGAAGCTGATGGAAGACGTCTCACAAGGATATGTATCAAACATCAGAAGATCGATTGCGAACTCTGCAAAAAGACCCGCGAGTGGGACGAGTTGCTGCGTCGCGTATCGAAGCCTGCCAACGTTTCGAGCGGTCTCAGAACGATCAATGATCGAGGGAAGTCTTCTTGATCAGGCGATCGAGTCGGCGCTGGTCCTTTCTAGCGTGTCTTCTGTTTCTCGTACGTTTCGACCAAGTCCTTGAGCAGCTCGAGGTCTTCTAGGATTTGTCCTCTGTATCTCTTCGCACGCATCACCAGTGTCCGTACGACGTCATGTCGCGCTCCATCTTTCTTCAGATATTTCCCGATCTGGTCTCGTTCGTTCTGCGTCAGTATTCGCGTGTACAAGGTCGCTCATCGTATCAGTTACAGCCACGCTTATATATGTGTAACGTATCGTATCAGGTATAGTTACGGAGTCAGATGGCAAGTGAATCTCAAGAAAGCGGTTGGTTTCGTGATTGATTCGCTGAAGCCTGTCGGCGAGGATTTGACTGCGCTGACAAAGTATGGGGATTTCTGCCTGCATTGCGGCGCGAAAGTTCTCGCCGAGCAGCCATGTCTTCTGGCTACCAAGATGGGTGTCTGGTCGCGAGTGAAGGAAGTCGATCTTGTCTTCCTGGTTCTCACCGAAAGTTCCCTGTGTGTTTGGAGTGCTAGTTTGACTACGTGGTTTTCATGGCCATTGAGCGATATCATAGGGGCCAAGTTCGTTCCAAGCCGCATGGTGACTGCGAAGCTCCCTGAACTATCTCAAAGAGCCCTTGAGATTGTCGGCCCCGTTGGGGAGGACTTCGCGGAGCCCCTCAGCCAGTGGCGTTCCCGGCTTTTGTGGGGGGATCTTGCCGGCTTTCAGGACGCATACTGGCGTGGGTTCGCTGTGCAACTAAGGAACGGAGAAGAATTGTTCTTCGCGATTGATAGGCCGGATCTGGATCGTTGGCAATGTGATGCCTACAAGTTGGCCAAGGCCATTTCCAGAATGACAAAGGCACCACAGGTGCAGGCTCAATGATGCAGAGAGATGGTCGCGCCTGTGTTCTGTTCTTGCTTCTGCTTGTTGTGGTAGCCGCCGCGGTTATTGTTCCGCAGGCACATGCATACAAACAGACAGTTGATGTTTTGCTATCAAATGGCCACAAGGTTACAGTGCAGTTTGCGGATGACTTTCCCGACTCTGCATTGTCAGCGAACATTGCATATGTGCAGCGGGACATTCCCAAGATCGCGGAGCTCTTCTACATGCCGGACCATGACTTCTCACTCACCTACGACACATCATACGACCCAAACGGGTGCTCCCCACCAGGTGCGGCTGCAGGTTACCGTGAATTCTGTGTCCGCGCAGACATCTTCACCCTTTTTGATTCTTTGACAGTTGAAGGAATAGTGATCCATGAACTTACGCATGTGTTTCAATTCGAAACCGACATTGGGTCCCTCTCGCTCGAGGGAAGCGCCACCGCAGTCGAAATGATAATCACGCATGGTCTCGGATACGGACAGCTGCTCGGCGGCGACGTAGACTACACCGCGATAACTCCAGATAACGGTCCCGCCATCTACTTGGAATCACAGATCGCTCTACAGTATTTCCTCAGTAACCCGCTTGAGAAACTCTACGCATACAGACCTACCATTTTCAGAGAATGGACAAGTCAGCCGAGCAGCGACTCATATGCCAAGATACTCGGCAACGCTGTCCTCGACTCAAAGCCGCTGGCACAGTGGCTCCGCGATCAAGGCCTTGAAGCATCAAACCTGCAAGACGGCATATACGCTGCAACCTACGCAACCCTGCGCAACAATCTATTCTATGCGCGCGTAGAAACATACCAGCAGACAAATGGCAACGCCACAGTAGTGACGCCTCAAAGCGTCACCTGCACTCTGTACACGCCGGCCGGTCAATACATCACAAGTGCACAAGCACAGATTCAAAGCGACGCGAGTGCCTTTTGCTCGATCACTGACACCAGCATCACAGCAGACACCGAACAGGTCAGGGCGGACATACATGTAGACGCGGTAGGTCGCACACTCGACCGCCACGTCCTCGCCTTCAAGTACCTTGACATCGACCCAAGCAGCGGACAGATCACTGCATCCTACAATCGGGTCGCCCTAGTAGGCAACGATCAGCTTCCAATAATCACGACTGGCACGGCGACCATCAATTTGCAGACCATAGCTGGCGGTACACAGACACTCCAGGCATCCATAATCAATGGCGCGTTCAAGTGGCCCATCGGTGACACCTACGGCTTAGCCAACATTGACATCACCACGCCCACTTTCCAGTATCATATCCAGAGCTTTCCCTTCACGTACCGGCCAAGAGGACTCACAGTCGCGACAAGCACTGCTGCGACTACGACGAGCACTGCTACTTCTACTCCCACCCTCACTGCTTCGAGCACGACAACGATTGCAACAACTGCGACTGGAGCGAAGTATCAGCTCACAGTCAATGTGGTAGGTGGACCCAGCGAAGCAGTATCCGTCCTCCTCAACCCCCAAACAAGCGACAGCCAGTACGACCAAGGTGCAGCCGTCCAAGCAAGCTCTGTAATTCACACTAGTGGATACAGCTTCGACCATTGGGAACTCGATGGCGTAAACGTCGGCTCAACTCAACCCTATCTCATCATAATGAACACATCTCACACGTTGACAGCGGTCTTCACTGCCCCGCAGATTACAACTACTACCCGGCAATCCACCCCGGCGTCGCCGTCTAGATGCATTATCGCCACGGCTGCATATGGTTCAGAGATGGCGCCTGATGTGGTCTACATGCGCTATGTCCGCGACGGGCTGATCGGTTCCACTCCCATAGGACACCCGATAGTTCAAGTGTGGAATGCATTCTACTATTCGTGGAGTCCACCTGTAGCTGCCGCAATAGCTGAAAGCTCTCTCCTGCAAGCAATCTTCCGTATCCTGCTTCTTCCGCTCGTCGCGATTGTGCATATCACAGCTTGGATATTCGCGGCTCTCGGAAGCGAAAACTTGGCGTCAGCCGTAGCATTCATCGTGGCCGCTGTGCTCTCGACATGTACGTACATCGTGTTGCCGGCACTCGTGTTGAGACGCGTCTTGACGCTCCGTATACAGAGGAATCGACGGCAAACACCTAATTGCTGCGGAGGAAGAAGCTAGGATGTTTCCGTTGACTTCTGGGAAGAAAGTCTCGACAGATGTCAGAATTGAAAGCGTTGGACGCAATTTTGCGCGGCTGCTTAGTCGGCTCGAGGATCCGCGTCTCTCAATTTTTCTATCCCTCCTGACACGGAGTTATCTGACACGTGAGGCGCTTGAGAAGGAACTGAAGTTCTCCCCGGACATCATGAAAAGAGCGCTTACCTGGCTGCTCCGTGAGGGGTTCATCTCACGTATCTATCTGTACGAGCATGGTGCCCGTGTTGTCGGCTACCACGTTATCGGAACTGCTAACACGGTGACGTTGCCAGTAGGCGACGGCGTTCTCCTCATCGACATTGGCGCAAATATCGCCCGGGACCATGCGTTGATGGCTCAAAGAGAGGCAGTGAGAGGAAGCAAGGTGTAGGTCTTGCCTGCCGGTCGCTATGAGGAGATCGCGTGTCCACTCGCGTGATCTTCTCATGAACTCCTATGCGACGAAGTCGTCACACCTGTATGTATCTTAGGAACTTCTTACCGAGGTCGGTGGTACGCGATTCTAGGATCCCTGCTTCGCTAGTCATCGTGTGTAGAGTGGTCTTGTCATGATTCACGACTCCGCGGTTGTACAGGTCCATCACAAGCGTATCGTAGACATCGCGTTTGCCCACAAGTTCTGGCAATGCTACCTCGAGCCCAGTGCTTGCTCCGCCCATGTAGATTGAGAACTTGATCCCGTGCTCGTCAAGCCACTTGCGAGGGTCATCGAAGTACTTCAAGACCCGCAGATGAAGCGGGGTCAACTCGTCGACCATGTTGAGGAACAGCAACTGCAGATTCTCTTCAATGTCAACTCCTCTGGCCGAGTTCACGACCACGTTCTGAAACGCGTCGAGCTTCTCTTTCTGATGGTTCCTCAAAGCCGCAGTTGTTGCATGCATCACCGTAGTGATGAAGAGAGGATTGTCCTTCAACGCTTCAATGTTGAACCCTTGGATTTCACTCTCAAGTTGCTTCAGACGGCCGTATATCGCATTCAGCCACTCAGCTCGGCGGCGTTCGAGAGGAGGCGTAACCACTAGTGAGAATAGTTCTGCAGCGGGTGCTCCTACGATGGGGATTGCAGATATCGTGCCCTTCGCCAGAGCATGTGCAACATCTCCCTTGCCTGGTTTCAGCTGTCCTGGCTCTTCTTCCGTCTCACTCATGTCTTGCCACCAACACCTGTGGGGCCTTATGTCGTCTCCCTGGAATCCTGATACGGGTCCCTAAGTAACTTGTAGGAGGCTTCATTCTCAAGACATGCCTTCTTCGCGGCGCGTGCTTCTCAAGTAGCGGGCATTCCTCCCATCTGCGTGGCGTCACCGCGAATTCCTCGAAACCACGCTCAAGGTTTGATGAGTAGACGACTTTGAATTGCCCATCTTCCACGTAACAGCCAACTTTCGCTCCCCAAGGGAGCTTCTTGATGACCTCACGCATGAGCTGTCTATGCTCGCGTTCTCCTCGTTTCCATGCCAGGCAGTCACTCGTCAGCGCGACGAGGTAGGTCTCTTCCTCAACACCCGTATCCGTGTATTCGACTGTGACATCCCAGCCGTGCACTTCCACCTTGACTTCGGATTGCGTCTGTGTATGAGTCAGCAACAGCTCTCCTTTCTGTTCGGAGACACCCCAATCAGGAGCCTCGAATGAATCCCTTACATCAGCCAGGAGTTCTTCCTTTGTGATTCGCGTCTGCAGTCCAAGCCCATTATGATGGTATTGGTACGCTAGAACCTTCCAGCCGACGTAGGGCATGCCTACCCCCCCGTCGAGAATCTCGACGAGTGATCAAAGCTCCAGGGGGGTGCTGAAGGACGACCGAGATGGTTGAAAGTATTCACCTATGGAAGGGGCTATCAACTCCCAAGCCATACATGGCAGGCCAGACTCTGCGTTGTCTCCGATCGAATGGGTTAAACCAGAAGAAGTCAAACCAGTCGACGTCTCTGAAAGAGAGATTCAGACTGCGTTCGAGAAGAACCTCCCTGACTTGGAGGAGGGACTTGAACACGTACATTCATTCGTTCAGACGCCAGTCGGCGTGATAGACTCGCTCGCCGTCGACGCTGAAAAGAAGCCAGTCATAATAGAGTTCAAGAAACCCGACGCGTCCGACAAGGACGCCTTCATCCAAGCACTGGACTACTATGCCTGGGTCATCGACCATCTCTCTTGGTTGAACGACTACATCAGACGACTGAAGCCGAAGGCTCTCTCCGAGAATGAGGGTGTCAACGAAGAAGTTCGCCTCATCCTCGTGGCTGAAGAATTCGACGAGCGGGTGAAGCGAGCGGTCATGGGTGCAGAACCAGAAGTTATGCTGATAGAGTACTCACTGCGTCGAACTAGCACAGGGAAGATAGAGCTCCTTCCAAACATTATCCTGGACACGAGCGTAACGATCTCGCGGAGACCGAGTATGCCAAAGACCCTCGAGGATCACTTCAAGAACAAGGAAGAGATGCGTCAATTCTTCGACGCACTCATCGCGAAGATTCGAGAGTTTGAACCGAATGTCGAGCCCGTGGCCATGATTCACTACATCAATCTGAGGACAGGCTATTGTGGAGTTCAAGTCGCAAAGCAGCACTTGAGAATCCACGCGAGGGGCAAGTTGGACCACCCACACTTCAGGGAATGGTCATCCGCCACATCGTGGGGAAAGCGCGGCGAAGGAGGCGTCGTCACGGTCCGAAACGAGAAAGACATAGACGAGCGGCTCATGCGATGGATCCGCGGCGCTTTCGAGATAGGAAGACACACATAGACTAATGGAACTCATGAGTTCGTGGACCCTTGACCAAGGCTCAGAAAGCTCTCACTGACATGCTCGAATGGAGCGGCACCAGTGAGATTGATCTCTATCCCTACATTCGAGAGCTATTCACGAACCTGTTTGGGTATCCGAAGGATCATGTCAGGTTGGCTGAGAGGGGAAGTCAAGGCAAGATACCTGATGTATCCTTGGTGTCAGCTGATGTCAAGCCGAGAGATTGTGTCTATTGGGTCGTTGCTGAAGCAAAGAGAGAGCGGAGAGCGTTTCGTTCACCTGAATATCGTCGCAAAGAATGGGAAACCCAGCTCAAACAGTACGTGTCTGCCGATACCGTGTACGCCCTTCTCATTGACCCCGAGACGCTAACAGTTCTCAGGCCCGATGGAGGTGAGATCAAGACCGTCGAGCTCGATGCACACACCGCAGATGAGTTCCTCTCTCCAACAACTGACTGCAGCTTGGCTATGCTGCACCACGATAATTCGGTTTGTGAAACCTCTCTTCTCGTATTCAAGGAGGGCCTCTCGCCCTCGAGGTATCTCGATGTCACGAAAGACGAGGACAGAAAGAAGTTCTACGCTGCCTTGAGAGTTTCGGCAAGAGAACTTATTGACTATAGTCTGGGCAGGCTAGGTCAGCTTCAACAGCAATACCTGCAATATCAGAATGAAATGGCGGCGCTGAAGGAGAAAGTCGGAGACACAAGAGAGGAAGGCGTTGAGCTTGCACGAAAGACCCTCAGACAACAATACAAAGAGGCAATACGACTCTTCGAGGACATTCTGAAAACATTCGAGATGCAGATCGGTAGACAGATGCCCAACGAAGAAGAAGAGGCACGTCTGTTTCTCCAGAACCTGTACGCAACTGAGGGCTCCTCGCTGGTTCTCGCTCGAATCCTATTTGTCAGGTTCCTTGAGGACCACGATATGGCGTTGCGCAAGATATCGAACGGGGGAATCAAAGCATTTCGAGACTATCACCGCCACATAAAAGACGACTATCAGTTCCTGCTCACGGACGCGTATAAGGAAGCAGAGCAGCTCTATCGACGTCTCTTTGAGCCGAGTGTATTTGACTGGTCACACGAAGGAGATGGTCAGCTCTCACGGTTGCTTCTCCGAATATTCTACCGCCTCAACGCCTTTGACTTCTCCAAGATCAGTGGAGACATACTAGGTAACCTATACGAGCGATTCTTAGACATCGACAAAAGGAAGAAACTCGGAGAATACTATACGCCGATGTATGTGGCGAAGTATGTTCTTGAGCGCATCGGTTTCTACGAGAAACCTGCGCCGTTACTGGATCCAGCGTGCGGCAGCGGAACGTTCCTCATAGCTGCGGCAGATGGTCTGATCGAGCGTCTAGTTGCCAGAGGCATCAAGCTTGATGTGGCAGTCAAACAGACGATTGATCTGATTCACGGCCTTGACATAAACGTATTCGCAGCTTTCATCGCGCAGCTTCAGCTGATTTGGCATCTCTTGCCTTACCTGAAACGGGCTAATACAAAAGAACTGCCAGAGCTCAAGATCTATGGTGGCACCAACTCTCTCGTGTACTCAAATCAGAGGACGCTCTTCGCCTCTGTGTTGGACCTACCTACAGGGGCATCTGTCAAAGTTAGAGATTCAAAGTTTCGATATGTTGTTGGTAACCCCCCGTACATTCGTAACGAACGCCTCAAGGACACGGGGCCTTGGAGGAAGAACTACGAAGTCGTGGATTTCAGGAATAGCGATGTTGCCTACTTCTTCGTGACTAGAGCGATCGAAGGGAAAAAGGACGCAATGCCCCCTTGGCTGGAAGACGGTGGACGAATGTGTCTTGTGCTCTCGATGGGGCTTTGTGAGGCTGAGACTGCAAGTCCTATTCGAGACAACCTGATGCAATACAAGATTCTCGAAGTCACCGACTTGGAGCAGGTTGCCATACATGTATTTCCTTCGCCCCAAGCCTCTGGCAGGGCAACCGTAGCTCCCATCCTTCTCTTCGTTGAGAAATCCCCTTCAAACAAGAATAATGTCGAGCTAGTGCAAGTGTCAGAAGACGCAGCAATTGTCGGAGAGTTCCAACCGCGTTACTTGGAACGCACCAAGCTACCGCAGATCACGCTCAGCCAGTCGCACTATAACCCGCACAAGATGTTCCTTACGAAACTGAAAGCAGAGGATCTCCCTATACTGGAGTCCCTCATGACCAATCCTCCTGTCAAAGAATACGCCCTGGAACCGACTCCGAGTTTCGGCGTGAAAGTTGGTGGCGCAGGACGGCTCTTTTCAGAACCCTCGGCTGGTCATCTTCCCTTTGGAAAAGGTCAGAACATCTCCTCTTTCTACCTCAACAGGTCCGTTTCGAACTGGGTCGACCTTGCCAGAGTGACCGACAAGTCGATTTGGAAGAAGACCGACATAGCCAAAGTGCCTGCCGCGTACGCTCTATCGAAAATCGCTCTCGCACTGCAGTGCGTGATGTTTGACCATAAGAAATGCGCGCTCAACGATACGACGGTCATATTCGTCCCAAAGAAGGAGTTTGAGGTTGTTCCTTGGGATGTGTTGTTCAATTCATCTGTCATGAGGTTTGTTCATCTTCTGACCTTGCGCGTCGGGCTTGTCGGAGTGGGTACACGAGTTGAAGGGGGGAGAAGGGTCTCATGGTGCTCCATATACCCGCGGACAATCTCAGCTCTTCCAGTACCTCACGATATCCTTCAATACGCAGAGTCTCTTTCCTCTCGAGCAAAGCAACTGAGAGAGCTCGCAACGGCCATTGCAAGACGTTGGGAGACGGTCTCTGAGCAGGTAGCCAAAGCCTCCAAGAAAACATTGGCCTTGCTTCAAGTCGATTTTGCAAACTGGCAATCAGATATCGAGGAAAGGGTGGAGTTCCGTCTCTCGCGTGAGAATAATGTGTGGACGCTTCGACCATTCGTTGGAAACCAACCAACATTCCTCTTCATCCAGGGAAGTCACGAACTTCTGAACGTTGTCAAGTATTTGCTCGAACTACGTGGCGACAAAACTCTGACAGCACGAGAGTTGCAGTATCTCTCAATTCCTGACAACGCCGAGATTGTCTCGAGGCTTATTGATACAGCGCGCGATCCCAACTCTTCTGAAATCAGGGAGTTCAAGAGGTCCTTCAAGGAAGCAGATGACATGATTGCAGCGGCATATGGTCTCAGCCAGGCTCAGTGGAAGTATGTTCAGAATAGGCTGGCAACACCTCCGTTCGATGTGCTTCAGTCTCGATGGCCTTGGAAAGCGGTTGAGATGAGAGAAATCCAGGAGTACGCGTCCGACAGATTTGCGTAAGGATTCTCATTGATGACTGTATGGCGGGGTGTGTCATCCTTCTTGGTCTCAACGGCTCATGACGATACAGTCGGTGTCGTCTTTCCAGTTTTTCGAGAACATATCGAGCGGCTCCTCAGGGATCAGAAGAAAGTGTTTGTAAAGTTCGCTGGAGAGCGAATGTTTCCAAGGTTGCATGTTGGCAGCAAGCTGTTCTTTTACGAGTCAAAAGGCAGCAAGGAAATTGTGGGCGAAGCAAGAATCGCAGAGATGACTCAAGGAACGGTGGATGAGGTACTGGGGCGATTCGGGGCAGATCTTTTCCTGACGCGAAACGAGCTAGAGGCGTATGCAGGCAACAGGAGAGAAAGAAGAATGCTTGTACTTATCCTTGAAGACATAACAAGATATGCGGTTCCATTGAAACTCGACAAGGGCGTCACCATGGCTGGGCGATACATCACAAAAACGATGCTCGAGAACTTGAGGATAAGTCAGTAGGGCCTCTTTCTTCTACCCACTATCCAAGGGATTCACGCGATCATCTCTCTATGTTCCCTCTTGTTCTACGAATCCTATCGACAGCGCGTCTTCTCCATGCGATGAGAAAATGCAGCGCTTTGGTCAATTGATCATATGCATCACCAGCATTCACAACAGAGCCGAACCAGTCCATTTGGTGGATGACACGCGGTGTCTTGAAGACGACAAGCCCTTGCGGATGTGGGTATCCGTGGACGTCGCCATGGGCCACTTTGTTGCGTCGGACAACGAAGATCCACTCTCTGGGCTCTTTTTCTGTCTCCGTCTTATCGGCGAGTTTCTCGACGGGCAACCCGATTTCTCTCGCACGCGATATCATCTCGACGAGTCCTCGTGGCCTCTTTCCAGCAGTTGCTGTTGGGCGCAGTTCGGAGATTAGAACCCACTCAACGGATAGAGAAGCCATCAGAAGGGAAGGTATGTATCTTCCTTCTATGAAGGTTTCACATGCTTCGCTCACCAGAGAACCGAGATAGTCAGGATAGCCGATTGGTGGCGATTCGAGAGACTGAGAAAGGCTTCGCCACAGGGGGACTACAAAGCGCCGTCGAACCGTGCGCTTGAGTATCTGCATTCTCCGAGGGTTCTCCCATGCTGATTCCAACGCGCCACTGAAACGATAGAGTGCAGTTAGGCTGGTAGACCGACTGCCTTTCAGGTCGGATCGTTCTCCAGAGCCCCTTTGAACCAACAACCCCGCCGCAGTACTATCCTGCCTCGCAAGCGAGATCTATCCTTTCTGGACTTCTCGTGGCTATCGTAAGAGGTCCAATGCGGCATCCTGCTGCTTTGCAAGAAGACCACTGAGATTGCAGGAGACCATGCACTAGCGGAGAGATGGGGGGCACACAGTTCTTGGAGAAATCCTTGCGACCTTGCAGGAATCCGTGCATTCTACTGGCTA
>Ga0315279_10001798_pt1 | contig 34386 bp, 34 predicted proteins | sample YL17G06_20_MG_FD_203694 | JGI IMG/M metagenome (GOLD analysis project Ga0315279, IMG submission 203694) | Sediment microbial communities from Yellowstone Lake, YNP, Wyoming, USA - YL17G06_20 | ecosystem: Environmental > Aquatic > Freshwater > Lake > Sediment | place: USA: Wyoming | collected...
AGAGAGAAAAAACCTGACTTAGATAAACGGCTATTAATGACCCCCGCTGTGGACCTGGATACTATGTTAGAACATTACACTTCTTTTTTGGCCCAGGGGGGTAAGAATGTATTGACCGATCCCTAAACTTTCATTAATGAAAGTTTTCCTTGATTCTGTGGCAATGTGCCACAGAATCTAAGCCGCACATTGCGGCGGGATCTAACATAATTTCCTATGCTATCAAGGATATTATTTTTTCCTAATTCACTGAGTGCTAATAGATTGACTATTATAAAAAAGTTGGTATAATTATGTAATTAGTTTTCGTATGCCGACGTAGCTCAGTGGCAGAGCAAGTGTTTCGTAAACACTAGGTCGAGGGTTCAAGTCCCCCCGTCGGCTTATTTTGCTAACTTATGTCTAAAATTACCGGCGTTTTAAGAAATCGGAATTTCTTTTTTTTGTGGCTCGGCCAGATAATTTCGCAGTTAGGCGACAGGCTCGGCCAGATGGCTTTAATCGCCTTTGTCTATTTGAAGGCGCCGGGTTCGGCTATTGAGATTGCCAAGATTCTCTCCTTTACCATTATACCCGTATTCTTAATCGGGCCTCTTGCAGGAGTATATGTAGATAGATGGGATAGGCGCCGTACAATGTATGCTTGCGATTTCTCAAGGTCGGCGTTAGTGTTAACCATACCCTTATTCTTATTTTACACTAAATATATGAGCCCGATATACCTGATAATCTTTGTGGCCTTTTGTCTCGGACGGTTTTTTGTGCCTGCGAAACTGTCTATTATTCCGGACCTGGTAGATAATAAAGACCTGCTGATAGCAAACTCGCTGGTGAATATTACAGGTATGATTGCGGCAATTTTAGGGTTTGGTATAAGCGGCGTATTGGTAGAGTGGTGGGGTGCAAGAAGCGGCTTTTATCTGGACGCCTTAAGTTTTTTAGTCTCCGGGGCACTTATTTTTCTTATTACCAAGAAGTCCGGTGCATCTATGGACCTGAAAAAGGTAAGTAAAGAAATAGTGGAAGTAATTAAGAAATCTGTTATGCAGGAAATCAAGGATGGAATTTTATATTTTATTCATAATAAGGATATCCGGTTCACCGCAGGAGTTACCTTTATTCTCTGGTCGGCGTTGGGCGCAATTTATGTGGTGTTAATAGTATTTGTGCAGAAGACATTACATTCTGCCACTAAGGACTTAGGGCTTCTGATTATGTTTTTAGGCATTGGTTTATTCTTGGGTTCCCTTATTTATGGCCGGTTTGGACAGCGCTTATCTCATTATAAAACAATATTTTCTTCTCTATTTTTAAGCGGTATAATGCTGGTTGTTTTTGCCCTGACAATACACCGCTACCCCTATTTTTTAATTGCAGCGTTACTCTCATTTTTGCTGGGGCTTCTGGTCTCACCGATTATGATTGCCTCCAATACTATTATCCACAATGTCAGTGATAATGAAATGAGAGGCAAGATTTTTAGTTCTATGGAGATAGTTATGCATTTGGGTTTTTTGTTATTTATGTTTATCAGCGGCCTGCTTGCAGAAAGGTTTTCCCATACTTTAATCCTTGTCATTGTGGGTTGTTTATTCAGCGTATTAGGCATTGTAAACTTTATTTATCATCGTAAAATACCATGGTTAGATTAGAAGAGCATAAAACAGAAACTGAAAATAAGGCAATTGAGAAAATGCCTCAACCCTCCAAGGTTTACATTCCTTTAAGCCAACATCTGGGCAAGATATGCGAGCCCCAAGTTAAAATAGGCGATTATGTTTTCACCGGCCAGAGGATTGGCAGCGCGCAAGCAAATGTATATGCGCCCATACATGCTTCTGTGTCGGGTAAAATTACTTCCATACAGGAATGGCCGCATCCTGTCTTAGGCAGGGGCAAGAGTATAGTTATTGAAAATGATGGACAGGATAAATCCCAAATCCCAAATCCCAAATCTCAAATAGAAATAGATAATTTAACTGCTGAACAAATTAGAAATATTGTTTTGGAAGCAGGTATTGTCGGTATGGGTGGCGCAAGCTTCCCTACATATATAAAACTCAATCCGCCTAAACCGGTAGATACACTGATTATTAACGGCGCAGAATGCGAACCATATTTGACTGGCGATTATCGCCTGATGGTAGAAAAAACAAAGGAAATTTTGCAAGGAATCGAACTTGTGGCAAGGTGCTTGGGGATAAAGCAGGTATATATTGCTATCGAAGATAATAAACCCGAGGCCATAAAGCGATTCTCGATTCTCGATTCTCGATTCTCGGTCAAAGTATTAAAGTCACAGTATCCTCAAGGCGGAGAGAAGCAATTAATAAAAAATATTTTAGGCAGAGAGGTTCCGCAGGGCAAACTTCCTTTTGATATCGGCGTAGTTGTGCATAATGTTGCCACGGTTTTTGCGGTTTACGAAGCAGTATACCTTAATAAACCTTTATATGAACGGGTAGTAACTGTTGCAGGTAGCTGCATATCTAATCCTAAGAATCTCCTGGTGCGCATAGGAACACCTATAAAAGATTTAATTGATTTCTGCGGCCCATTAAAAGAAGAGCCGGCTAAGATAATTATAGGCGGGCCAATGATGGGGATTGCCCAATTTAGCGATAAAGTACCTGTAATTAAGTCTACGACGGGAATATTATTATTCAACAAGAAAATCGCCTTCGGCGATAACTCTAAGGTGCGATTTTCAGCCTGCCCTGGCTTAGTATTCTGGCAGGCCAGGGTGGTTAGGAAAGTGCTTTATACTTTCCTACACCATAAAAAAGAAGCAGTTTTTAATGAAGAATTACCCTGTATTCGTTGCGGTGCCTGTGTCAGGGAATGTCCGGTATTCCTTATGCCTAGTTTAATCAGCTTAGCCTCAGAGAAAGGCCTCTGGTCGCAGGCCAAGATTTACGGCGCCTCTGATTGTATTGAATGCGGGCTCTGCAATTATGTCTGTCCGGCAAATATAAGGTTAGTCCATCACATAAAGAGGGCAAAAATAGAGGTCAAATGAAGCCCGAACTTATGTCGCACTTCGTGCTCCATAAGTTATGTGCTCATTAAAGGTGGTAAAATGAGGGAGACCATACGTTATGGTTTTATTCTGGCTGTGATTTGCATTGTGGCAAGCAGCCTTTTAGCTGGGATGAATTCTTTAACCAGACCTAGAATTATTGCTTTGGCGCAAGCTGAAGAGAAAGCTACTTTATCAGAACTGTTACCTGAAGCCAAAAATTTTGAACCTGTAAAATCTAAAGAAGGCGATGTTATTTATTATAAGGCATATGATAAAAATGGAAAGTTTGCAGGGGCAGCTTTTAAGGCTCAAGCCAAAGGTTATTCCAGTATTATTGAGACTATGGTGGGGATGACTAAGGATGGAACTATCACCGCTATAAAAATTATAAGTCAGAACGAGACACCTGGCTTAGGCGCAAAGATTGCTGAGGTTGCCGAGGAAACCACTCTTTGGGAGGCAGTTAAAGGCAAAAAGACCTCTACTGAAAGAAAATCCTGGTTTCAGGAAGAGTTTAGAAACAAAAAAATTGAAGATTTAAAGGATATATCTGCTATTACCGGTGCAACCATATCATCTCAGGAAGTTATAGATTCGGTAAAAAAGAAGGCAGAGGAAATAAAGGAGCTAATAAAAGATGAAAAATAGACTTATAGTTAGCGTATCTCCACATCTGCATAAAGATGAGTCAATAAGCAAGATTATGTGGATGGTGGTTATCAGTTTAATTCCTGCAGGCGTTGCAGGCGTGTTTATCTTTGGGCAAGGGGCGCTCTGGGTTATTTTGTTGGGCATTGTGTCTGCATTAATTACAGAATGGATTATACAGTTATTCACTAAAAGGAGAGTCAGCATCTTAGACGGGAGTGCATTTCTTACAGGTTTATTACTCGCATATAATTTACCGCCTAAAGTTCCTTTTTGGCTGCCAATTTTAGGTTCTGTTTTTGCCATTGCTATAGGAAAACAGGTCTTTGGCGGATTAGGCCAGAATATTTTTAATCCGGCATTGGTAGGTAGAGTTTTTCTTATGGCCTCTTGGCCTAAATACATGACTACCTTTACAAAACCTTTAAATTACGATGCTATAACTTCCGCCACACCGCTTGCAGCATTAAAAGAAGGAAAGGTTTTAGAGCATATTTCTCACTGGAATTTATTTTGGGGTATACGCGGCGGCTGTATCGGCGAAGTTTGCATTTTTGCGCTTCTTTTAGGAGCGCTATTTCTTTTTATCAGAGGCTATATTTCCTGGCATATACCTATAACTTATATATTCGTGGTAGGGCTGTTTACCTATATATTCGGTTCAAAAAGTGTGTTTACCCCGTTAGAAATGTCAACTGCGCAGAGTGGCATAGCAAGATTTCTAACGGGGTTTAGCGGAGATTGGTTATTTCATATTTTATCCGGCGGGCTTATTTTAGGCGCCTTCTTTATGGCTACGGATTATGTCACTACACCTTTAACGAGAAAAGGCCAGATTATCTTCGGCATGGGTTGCGGCTTGATTACGGCAATTATTCGGCTCTGGGGAGGTTATCCTGAGGGTGTATCTTACGCTATACTCATGATGAATGCCGCCACACCCATCATTGACCGGTATACCAAGAATAGGATTTACGGAACAAAATGAAAAAATTCTTGAATGAATTCTTAAAAGGCATTATTAAAGAAAATCCTACCTTTGTTTTGGTTTTAGGGCTCTGCCCTACCCTGGCAGTGTCTGTTTCCGTAATAAATGGCATAGGTATGGGTATTGCCGCTACCTTTGTGCTTTTAGGTTCAAATATAATTATCTCTCTGATGAGAAATATTATCCCGGCAAGAATCCGCATACCCTGTTTTATTGTGGTCATTGCTACCTTCGTGACCATTACTGAACTCGTGATGAAGGCATATAGTCCAGCATTAAACCGTGCCTTAGGTATATATGTACCTTTAATTGTCGTAAACTGTATTGTTTTGGGTCGGGCCGAAGCTTATGCCCAGAAGGCCAGGGTCATCAACTCTTTATTTGACGGTTTAGGTATGGGCGTGGGTTTTACTTTAGCTTTAATTTTAATCTCAGGCATAAGAGAATTTCTGGGAGCAGGAAAAATCTTAGGTTATACATTATTTAAAGGATTTGAACCGGCATTTGTCTTGGGTATGCCATCAGGCGCACTTTTGGTTATTGGTTTATTACTCGGTTTTTTTAATATTCTAAAAAATAGGAGAACATGAACACTGCACAATTCTTAACTATATTTATTTCTGCGGTATTTCTCTACAATGTGATACTTTCCCGCTTTTTAGGTTTATGTTCATTTGTGGCTATATCTCGCGAGACAAAGCCTGCTATGGCGATGAGCTTGGCGGTGATGTTTGTGACCATCATGTCTTCTATCATCACCTGGTTTATCTATAGATTTTTACTCATACCTTTTGAGCTAACTTATTTACGCACAATATCGTTTATTTTAGTAATTGCTACCTTTGTGCAGTTTGTAGAGATGGTCATCAGAAAAATAAGCCCACCGCTATATAGATTTTTCGGCATATATCTACCTTTGATTACCGTAAACTGTGCGGTTTTAGGAGTAGCAGTATTGAATATAGATATGTTTTTTACAAACAGTAAGGCCATTCCGGGCAGTTTCTATTATTCTGTATTTCAGGGCATATGTGTAGGGTTGGGTTATGCCCTGGCTATGCTTTTGATGTCAGGAATCAGAGAGCGGCTTGACCTTTGCGATGTCCCCAAAGCAGTCAAAGATTTTCCGCTCGCCTTTATTATTGCTTCGGTTATGAGCTTGAGTTTCCTGGGATTTAACGGATTTAGGTTTTAATGGAAATCTTAATACCTATCTTAACGTTAGGAGTGTTAGGTCTTTTGTTCGGTATCGGGTTAGCGCTCGCCTCTAAAAAATTTGCTGTAAAAACTGACCCGCGATTAGAGCAAATTGTAGGACTGCTGCCGGGTGCAAACTGCGGTGTCTGTGGCGGCGCTGGTTGTTTTGGTTTTGCTGAGTCGATACTGAGCGGCAAGCTCAGTATTGATGCTTGCCGGGTGAGCGAAGAGAAGATAAAAGAGAAGATTGCCCAACTCCTGGGCCAAAAATTAGAAAAAGAGGTCAAGAAAATTGCGGTTTTACTTTGTAACGGTGGCATAAAAGTTAAGGATAGGTTTTTATATCAGGGCATAGAAGATTGCGTGGCGGCAAATTTAGTTTTGGGTGGCCAAAAGGAATGTGTATGGGGCTGTTTGGGGTTCGGAGATTGCGAAAGGGTGTGTCCCTTTGGCGCCATAAAGATGTCCGGCGAAGGTTTACCCATAGTGGATGCAAATAAATGCAAAGCCTGTAATAAATGCGTCCTGCTCTGTCCTAAGAACTTATTTACTCTTGTGCCCATAACGCATCCGGTTTACCCCGTTACAAATACCAAAACTCTTGAGGTAGAAAACAAGATTTCTAACGGGGTTTATGTTGCTTGTAGTTCTCATGATTTAGGAAAGGATACAATAGCAGCCTGTCCTGTGGGTTGTATTGCCTGTCGTAAATGCGAACAGGTCTGTCCCGCGGATGCCATACACGTAATTGACAATCTGGCAGTTATTGATTATAATAAGTGTACTTCCTGCGGTAAATGCGTGGAAGTGTGTCCTACGAAAATAATTAAGACACGAATGGACACAAATATAAAACCGAATCATCACGAATAAATTCGTGTAAATTTGTGTGAAATTTGTGAGAATTCGTGTATGAGGAGCGAGAGCGACGAATGAACCCCGCACCTTCTAACTGTTCAAAGATTTTGAAGAGTAGAAGGTAAAGGGGTAGGTTGGAGGCTAATTATGAATAAAGAAGAAGGTGCGGGGTGAATATAGCAGTCTTTGCCTCAGGCAGGGGCACAAATTTTGGTGCCATCATAAGAGCAATAAAATCAGGCAAAATCAAAGCGAACCTTTCTTTATTGGTTTGCGATAATCCCAAAGCAGGTGCGATTGGTCGAGCAAAACGCGCAGGAATAAAAGTAGCTCTGGCGAAAAGAGAAGTTTTCGCCAATAAAGAAGATTTTGAAGCTAAAATTATTGCTCACTTAGAAGAAAATAAAATTGACTTGATTGTCCTGGCTGGTTTTATGCGGCTTTTAAGTCCTGAATTTGTAAGTAAATATCAAGGCCACATCTTGAATATCCACCCTGCGCTCTTACCTTCTTTTAGAGGTACTGAAGGGATAAAGGATGCCTTTGAATACGGAGTCAAAGTTACAGGTGTAACTGTGCATTTTGTGGATGAAAAGATAGACCATGGACCCATAATCTTACAGAAGGAAGTAAAAATAGAAGAAGATGATACCTTAGAAACACTAGAGAAAAAGATGCATAAAATAGAACACCGTCTTTATCCTGAAGCCGTCAGACTATATCTGGAAGGTAGATTAAGAATAGAAGCAAGGAAAGTCAAAATAAAGTTTCATTAATGAAACTTTATTTTGATTCTAAAGGCTTTGTGCCGAAGAATCTTAGAAGTCTGTTATTCCGTAGGTCCTGCCAAAATCGCTGCTTTATTTAGAACAAGCTTTTCCTGCGTAACCAAATCATTTATCTCCACCCGAGAAAAATCCTGAAAATCATATATCTTTACGCAGTAAGTTATGGTACTTAATATTTCTTTCGTAACATCTATAGTTTTATCTGGGCTGAGCAGAGGTTTTATGGAGTATTCCAGGATGAATGCATCATTATTGAAAATCCCGTCAATTTTTTCCACCTTAAAATATTTTTTCAGGCCTTCCCCTTGAAATTCAGCGGATATTCTCTGTACCATCTGTTGCGCGAGAAAATCCGGCAATCTGATATTGTAAAATTTCATATGCTGGCCTAACGTATCTTGTATGGCTTGCGGATTTACGCTGAATTTCATTACGTATCTTTTGTTAAGCTCGGTAAAAGGAAGGCTTTCGGCATAAGCTTTTTTTATATCCAGCACATTACCGACGAGAATGTAGTCGAGGCCTAAATTTATATCCGAAGCCCATAACGCAAAGAATTCCGGCGCGTTATCAGAACTTAAGACAACCCGGCCAACCGTATTTAGTATATTTCTTAATTTATCCGTCATCTCCTCATCCAAAATTTTGCCTTCTTTTATCCCATAGTCTTTATCCAGGATTTTTGTCAAAGGTACATAAATCCAGAGCGTAGTTTCTGACCTTTGCGTGATTACATCCAGTTTATATTCATTTTTACATATCTGTTTTACAAGCTCAGGGATGTCTTCTTCCTTGAAGGATGGCTCAAGCGAGTTTTGGCAACCGGATAAATTTATGTAAAGGAAAAAGCTAAATAACAGGAGGGCGGCTTTTACCGAAATCCTTGAAGATAGCTTCAATCTCATCATAATTAAGCTCGTCTTTGGCAAGCAGCTCTTGGGCAAAGCGGTCAAGTAGCCCAGATTCTTTTCGTAACAGATCCTCAACTTCCCCAAGGCATTCTTGTAATATTTCTTGCACTTCATTATTTAGGTGCTGTTTTATCTCTTCTGATACAAAAGAGACGCTTTCGCCTCTGAATACGCCGTAATCCGAACGCATTGTTTCTAATAAGCTATAATTACCCACCAGGCCAGACTTTCCCATTCCCCATTCCCAGACCATATGATGGGCTATCCACATAGCATTAGAAAAATCTGAGCTGACTCCGGACGTAGTCACCTTTAATTTTAATTTTTCCGCCGCATATGAACCCAGGCTTACTTTTATATCTCCTAAGTATTGTTCTTTTGTGTGCACATGAATTTCCTCCCGCGGCTGTGGCATAACAAAGCCAAGCGCTCCGCCTCGGGCAAGAATCGTAGCCTTAAAAACGTCCTTGTGCGGTGCTAAAAAATACATTGCAATAGCGTGTCCGGATTCGTGATAAGCGATTTTTTCCCGTTCCTTTTGCGTAAAAACGACTTTATGCTTAATGCCCATCTCAACCCGGTCGTAGGCTTCAGAGATCTCTTTCATTGAAATTTCCTCTTTTTTATTTCGCACAGTAATTAATGCTGCTTCTCTGATGAGGTTAGAAATATCAGCAGGGCTATTTCCTACTGTTAATCTGGCAAGCCTCAAGCGGTCAATCGTCCCATCATATTTTACTTCTTTTAAATAGTATTCAAATAATTTTTCTCTTTCATCTAAGTTTGGCAGATCAACATAGATTTTACGGTCGAATCTCCCGGGCCTTAGCAATGCCGGGTCCAGGAATCCTTCGGGGGCGTTAGTTGCACCGATTAGAATTACATTATAATCCTTTTCTTTAAGGCCATCCATTTCTATAAGGAGTTGGTTTAAGGTTGTATTGGACTCTGTCTGTCCGCCAAAACCCCGGTCAACCGAGCGCTGCGCCCCTACTGCATCAAGTTCATCAATAAAAATAATACAACCGCCTTCCGCATAAGCCAATTGCCGGGCTTGTTTAAAGAGTTTTCGGATACGGCTTGCTCCTACGCCCACAAACATCTCGATAAATTCTGAGCCTGACATAGGTATAAAGGGCATATTTGCTTCGGTAGCAATTGCCTTGGCAAGATAGGTTTTACCGCAACCGGGCGGGCCCAACATCAATATCCCCCTTAGAATTTTACCTCCGATTGCCTGTAGTTTTGCGCGGTCAGTAACTAAACGCACTACCTCCGCTGCTTCTTCTTTTGCTTCTTCCATACCTATAACATCCTGCCAGTGAATTTTTATATCTTTGCCTTCAACCGGTTTTTTGCCTATGTGTGTAAATTTCATCTGTCCGCCGCGCATAAGCCAGATCCAGAGCGCGCCGCTTAAAGGGAGACTGATAACCTGTAGGACCAGGAAAATATAAAAGAATAGGCCATATTGGGCGAGTGCCGCTTTTTTAAAATAAGATTCAGAAGTAGACCAGGCCATAATGGCATTACGCAGGAAAATTAAAAAAGAAATACCAAGAATAGTAGTCAGGACCACTACAGTAATGGCAATCCAATGAAATTTAAAAAAAAGCTTAATCTTTCGCGAGTTCATATTTATCACCCCAAATCAAAATACCATAATTTTATACCTGTGTCAATCTATATCAAGAAAATCGCCTTCGGCGATAGCTTTAAGCGATTTTCGCAGTGGTATAAGAAAGTATAAAACACTTTCCTATACCACAAGATTTGAAATCCCAATTTAAAATTTTGTTTTTTGTTGACCCTATTATAAATTATGATATACTATTTTACCTAACAGGAGAGTTAAGCTATGGCAAAAATAAAAAAGGTTTTAGCGCGCGAAATTTTGGATTCACGGGGTAATCCAACTGTAGAAGTCGATATAATTTTAGATTCCGGTATCCTGGCACGCGCAGCCGTGCCTTCGGGTGCTTCTACAGGAGAAAATGAGGCATTAGAATTAAGAGACGGCGATAAAACAAGATATTCAGGTAAGGGAGTATTAAAAGCAGTAAATAATGTAAATACCTTGATTGCCTCGAGAATAAAAGGGTTAAAACCGGATTTTAAAAAAATAGACGGATTCCTGATTGATTTAGATGCTACGGAAAATAAATCTAAGTTAGGGGCCAATGCTATTCTGGGCGTATCTTTAGCAGTAGCAAAGGCAGATGCTTTATCTAAAGTAGAGCCATTATATAAATACTTAGGCGGCAATACCGCGAAAATCTTACCTGTGCCTTTGATGAATATTTTAAATGGCGGCCTGCACGCAGATAACAATCTGGATATCCAGGAATTTATGATTGTGCCAACAGGCGCGCCGAGTTTTCGCGAAGCCTTGAGATATGCCGCCGAAGTATTCCATAATTTAAAAGCAATTTTAAAATCCAAAGGGTTATCTACATCTGTGGGTGATGAGGGCGGATTCGCACCGCGCCTTGATTCCAATGAAGAGGCGCTACGTTTGATACTGGAGGCAATTGAGAAAGCAGGGTATAAAGCCGGCAAGGATATTTATTTAGCCTTAGATTGCGCTGCCAGTTCGTTTTATAAACCCCGCCCTTCCTTAGAACATAACACATCGTTGAAGGAAGAGCGGGGTAAAGACGATGCATATGGTTTCGAAAATTCTAGAAAAGCATCTTCCGATTTAATCGGTATATACGGAAACTGGATTAGTAAGTATCCTCTTTTATCCATCGAGGACGGCCTTTCTGAGCATGATTGGACAGGGTGGAAAGAGATGACTCAAAAATTAGGCAGTAAATTGCAGTTGGTGGGCGACGATATATTCGTCACCAACCCTAAGATTTTCAAAAAGGGCATAGGCGAAGGTATAGGTAATGCCATACTCGTAAAGGTAAATCAGATTGGTTCGCTTTCAGAGACCCTCCAGGTCCTTGGTATTGCCAAGAAAAATAAATATAAAGCGATTATCTCTCATCGTTCGGGAGAGACCGAAGATACAACTATTGCGCACTTAGTAGTAGCTTGTGGATGCGGGCAGATTAAGACAGGTTCGGTATCCCGCACGGATAGGATTTGCAAATATAATGAGCTTTTAAGGATAGAAGAGGAGCTGGGCGAAAAAGCGGTTTACGCGGGTAACCTTTGGAGATCCCGAATGTAGCGACTCTTAGAAGTGAACCTTCGGGATGCCAAAGCAGAACCTGAAAAATAACTTCATTCGGCAAAATGATACTTAAGAAGGCATTTTCGATTTTTGGCATTGTAATTTTTTTATTAATTATATTTTTACCCGGTTACACAAAACTGCAGGAATTAAAAGATAAGAACCGGGATTTGGAAATGAAGATAAAATATTTAAACGTAGAAAACGCTCTTTTACAACAGGAACTCAAGCGGATAGAAAGCGACCCCATTTATCAGGAGAAGATCGCTAGAGAAAAGATGGGCGTAGTGCGCAAAGGCGAAATTCCCATCAAGATAATTCCGCAGAAACAATAGTTATTGCATTATAAGGTTATTTGCGATATAGTAAACTCGCGGGGTGGAGCAGCCCGGTAGCTCATTAGGCTCATAACCTAAAGGTCGCGCGTTCAAATCGCGCCCCCGCAAAATTATGGCTCCAGCGGTTAATTCTGCTGGAGCCATTTTTATTGTTTGCTAAAAATTAAATTTCTGTTATAATAATATTTCCTGCGAACTCCAAGGGAGGACCTATGATTGAACGTTATAGTTTACCGCAAATGACGAATATCTGGAAGGAAGAATCCAGGTTTAAGATTATGCTGGATATAGAACTGTTTACCTTAGAGGCACTCACCCGGCAAAAAAAGATTCCCCAAGGTGCCCTGCGCAGAATCAAGAAAAGTGCCAAGTTTAATCTCTCCCGGATTAAGAAAATAGAAGCGAAAACACAACATGATGTGGTAGCATTTGTAGCTAACTTAGCACAAAATATGGGGTCGGATGCCCAATATTTGCACCTCGGCCTTACCTCTTCAGACCTTTTAGACACGGCTTTAGGGGTCCAGCTCAAAGCAGCATCCGAGATATTAATCGCGGATTTAAATAAACTGATGAATTTACTGGCTAAGAAGGCCAGGAAATATAAAGAGATGGTCTGTATTGGCAGAACCCATGGGGTGCACGCTGAACCTACTACCTTTGGTTTAAAACTTGCCCTCTGGTTTGATGAAACCAGGCGCAATTTGCACCGATTACAACAGGCAAAAGAGGCAGTATCTATCGGAAAGATATCTGGTGCTGTAGGCACATACGCCAATATTTCTCCAGAAGTAGAAGCCTATGTCTGTAAGAAACTGGAGCTTAAACCGGCGCGCATTTCTACGCAGGTGATACAAAGGGATGTATATGCCCAACATATGGCCACCTTAGCCATTATTGGCTCAAGTTTAGAGAAATTTGCTACAGAGATAAGACATCTGCAAAGAACCGAGGTCTTAGAGGCAGAGGAGCCATTTAGCAAAGGCCAAAAAGGTTCTTCTGCCATGCCGCATAAGAGGAATCCGGTTATCTGCGAAAGGATATGCGGCTTAAGCCGAATCTTAAGGGGTAATACTTTAGCCAGCTTAGAAAATGTAGCTTTATGGCATGAGCGCGATATCAGTCACTCTTCAGTTGAGCGGGTGATTATGCCAGATTCTACTATCGTTTTAGATTACATGCTGAATAAATTTATAGAAGTTATACAAGGGTTGGTAGTTTATCCTGAGAATATGCTGGTGAATCTGGTAAAGACAAAGGGATTAATCTTTTCCCAAAGAGTCCTTTTAGAATTAATGCGTAAAGGTCTCACCCGTCAGAAGGCTTATGATTTGGTGCAAAGATGCGCCATGAAAAGCTGGAACGAAGGTTTAGATTTTAAAGAGGTGCTTTTAAAAGACAGAGAAGTTTTACGTCACCTTGGCAAGAAAGAATTAGATAAGATTTTCGATTTAGATTATTATCTGCGTAACGTAAATAAGATTTTTAAAAAGGTCGGCTTATAAAAAACGGGTATAGTTTAAATCCTCCCCTAAACCTCTAAATATAGACACGAAGATAATGTACCGCACCTTTAGACAAGAAAATCGCTTCGCGACGACCGAAGGAAGTCCCTTTTTAGGGATAACTTCAATGCGATTTTCAGCCTGCCCTGGCTTAGTATTCTGGCAGGCCAGGGTGGTTTAGGAAAGTGCTTTATACTTTCCTATACCATAAAAAATTGCGAAATATCTGCAATGACGCAGAGACTCGTTTTAGTTGAGAGCTCTTAACATTTTTTTCTTTTTACCAAAGGAGTTTGGTATGTCTGACAACGCTATTATTATCACAAAAGAGATAGTGGAAAAACAGGGCTTATCCCTGGACGAATATGAGATGATAAAAAAACGCCTGGGACGCCAGCCTAATTATACAGAGTTAGGGATGTTCTCGGCGATGTGGAGCGAGCACTGCTCTTATAAGAATTCAAAACCAGTGTTGAAGCTTTTTCCTACCAAAGGCAAGCAGGTTATTCAGGGCCCGGGAGAGAATGCCGGAGTTGTGGATATCGGCGATGGAATGGGTGTGGTTTTTAAGATTGAATCGCATAACCATCCTTCAGCAGTTGAGCCATATGCCGCTTCAGCTACCGGAGGAGGAGGTTGCATCCGGGATATTTTTACTATGGGTGCCGAGCCTTTAGGCCTCCTGGATTCCCTGAGATTAGGTAGCTTAGAGAAAAAACGCGTGAAATTTTTGTTCAAAAATATCGTCCGCGGTTTTACGGATTATGCCAATATTGCCGGGATTCCTGTTTTGGGCGGAGAGATATACTTTGACGAATCTTTTGAGGGTAATCCTTTGGTGAATGCCATGACCGTGGGGATTGTGAAAAATAATGCCATCATCAAAGCCAGGGCCAAGGGCGCGGATAATTTAGTGCTTATTGTGGGCGGCGCAACCGGTAGGGACGGAGTGGAAGGCGCAGCCTTTGCCTCTTCGGGATTGGATGAGGAAGCTGCCCAGAAGAGTTCTGCCGTAGCTATCGGCGACCCGTATATGGGCCGTATTTTAAGAGAGGCATGTTTGGAGTTGATGCATAAAGGGTTGGTGATTGGTATGCAGGATATGGGCGCTGCAGGTCTTACCTGCTCAACTTGCGAGACTGCATATAAAGCAGGCACGGGAATGGAGATAGATATTTCTTTAGTGCCGCGCAAGGAAGAAGGTATGAATGCTTACGAGGTCATGCTCTCTGAGTCTCAGGAGAGGATGCTGGCGATTGTCGATAAAGGCAGATTAGAAGAGGTAAAAAAAGTTTTTGCCAAATGGAATGTGCCGGTGGATGTCATCGGTCGGGTTACGGATGACGGTATAGTGCGTGTTCGGGAGAACGGCAGGGTTGTGGCTGAGGTTCCTGCAGCAGCGTTGGTGGAAGCGCCTGTTTATCACCGGAAAACTGCCCGGCCCAAATATTTATCTAAAGTGAACCGATTAAATTTAGCCACTATAAAAGAGCCAAAGGATTACAATCGCGTTCTGTTTCAATTATTGAGTAATCCTACCATAGCCAGTAAGGCCTGGGTTTTTAAACATGGCGATTCCAAGGTGGCTAAAAATGTTATATTGGGTCCGGGTTCTGACGCGGGAGTGGCGGCTGTGCCAGGCACAAAAAAGGCAGTAGCGGTGACCACTGATTGTAATTCTACTTATTGCTATCTGGATCCTTTTAAGGGTGGTGAGATTGCCGTGGCAGAAGCAGCCAGGAATTTAGTTTGTGCCGGCGCTAAACCCTTGGCTATTACCGACGGAATAAACTTCGGTAATCCCAGGAATCCAGAGGTTTTCTGGCAATTTAAACAGGCGGCCTTAGGAATCTCCCAGGCCTGCCGTGCGTTAAATACGCCGGTGGTAAGCGGCAATGTTAGTTTCAATAATGAGAACCCCAAGGGTTCGGTTGACCCCACCCCAATTGTGGGAATGGTGGGTTTGATTAAAGATAAAGCAAAAATAGTTACGCAGTATTTCAAAAAGGCCGGTGACATAATTTTACTATTGGGTAAAAATAAAGAGGAAATAGGAGGCAGTGAATATTTAAAGACCGTCCATGGTTTGAAAAAAGGCAAATGCCCCAGCGTGGATTTGAGGTTAGAGAAGAACGTGCAGAAAACTACATTAGAAGCGATAGAGAAAGGGCTGGTGCAATCTGCGCACGATTGCTCCGAAGGGGGATTGGCTGTGGCTTTGGCAGAAAGCTGCATAAGCAATCCGGCTAAAAAATTAGGCGCTGTAGTTAACTTAGCTGCTCAGCCTATAAGGGATGACGCGCTTTTGTTCGGCGAGTCCCAATCGCGCATCGTCATAAGCGCCAAACCAAAGGATATTAAGAAAATACTGCAGATAGCCAAAAAGAACAAGACACCTGTTTCTATAATTGGCGAGGTCAAAGGTAATAAGCTTATCATTAACAAGTTCATTAATACGCCTGTTAATGACTTATATAAAGCCTGGCATAACGCAATAGAAGATCAAATGAAGACATAAGTTACAGAGCGTCTGCCTGCTGACAGGCGGGTAAACGACGTAACTTATAAGTCTGAATTTGACCCCACACCAATTGCGTATTTAATCACGCTACTTTACAATTGGTGTGGGGGTTCAGTTCGCACAGCAACTTACGTTCATTGCATTCCGTAAATTGCGTGCTCACTGAAGAAAGGAAGCTTAAGATGGCAATAAGAATGAAAAATTCCAAAGAGGGATTTCTTTCGGAAGATCCTTGGCGGGTATTTCGCATTATGTCAGAGTTTGTAGAGGGATTTGAGGTACTTTCTAAAATAGGAAAAGCTGTTTCTATATTTGGTTCAAGTCGCATCAAACCCAACAATAAATACTATAAATTAACTGAAGAGGTTGCCTATTTTTTGGCTAAGGAGGGTTATGCCATAATTACGGGTAGCGGACCCGGGGTAATGGAGGCGGCAAATAAAGGTGCCAGAAGAGCGGGCGGTCATTCTGTGGGTTTAAACATCCAGATACCCAGCGAACAGAAACCCAATAGATATGTGGATACGCTTTTAGATTTTCGCTATTTTTTTGTGCGTAAGGTTATGTTTGTAAAATATGCCAAGGCCTTTGTGATTATGCCCGGCGGCTATGGCACATTAGATGAATTCACCGAAGCCATTAATCTCATTCAGACCGAAAGAATCCCTAAGTTCCCGGTAATATTATTTGGCAGGGAATATTGGAAAGGCATGCTTGAATGGCTTAGAGATACCGTTTTAAAAGACAGCAATATCAGCAGAGAAGATTTGGATATCTTTGCTGTGGTTGACAATCCGAAAGAAGTAGTTACGGTAATAAAGAAATTCTATAACCAAAAACATTAAAGATGTTGTTAGTGCCGGATGTTCTCCTTCGCTTCCGCCGCAGGCAGATAAAAAGTTTTTAGTGGGAGGAAAATATGAGTGGTATTTTTGGAGTAGTCTCTCAAAAAGATTGTCTTGAAGATTTATTTTATGGCACGGATTATCATTCGCATCTAGGCACACAATTCGGTGGGCTTGCAGTCTGGGCAGATGAATTGGTGCGCAAGATTCATGATATACAGGGCAGCCAGTTCAAAACAAAATTTTTCGAGGATTATAAAAAAATGAAAGGCAACAAGGGAATCGGTGTAATTAGCGCAGCGGATGAGCAGCCCATATATGTCAATTCAAAACTCGGGCCATTTGCTATTGTTACTAATGGTTTTATTGATAATGCGCAGGATTTGACCGAGCAGTTATATAAAGAAGGACAATCCTTTAGCGAAGTTACCAATGGAAAGGTTAATCTGACAGAACTTGTAGCAAAGCTGATTATTCGCGGCAAGACCATTATCGATGGCATTGCATATATGTTCTCAAAGATTGACGGCTCCTGCTCTCTTCTTTTGTTAAACAAAGAGGGGATTTACGCTGTGAGGGATAGGTACGGTTATACGCCTTTGGTTGTGGGCCAGAGGGGCCGGGATTGGGCAGTCACTACTGAGACTACCGCATTTAGTAATTTAGGGTTTAAGATTAAAAAATATATTCAGCCTGGAGAGATTATCTTGTTGGATGAATCCGGCCTGAAGTCTAAGCGTAAAGGCGGTAATACAAATCAAATCTGCGCTTTTTTGTGGATATATACAGGATTTCCTGCGTCTTGCTATGAAGGAATAACTGTGGAGGTTGTCAGAGAGAGATGTGGTAGATTCTTGGCTAAGGACGACTTGGCCAAGATAGATGTTGTCTCGGGCATCCCGGATTCAGGGACAACCCATGCCATTGGTTACGCTATGGAATCCGGCGTTTCTTTTCGCAGGCCCTTGGTAAAATATACACCGGGGTTTGACCGCAGTTACACTCCGCCTTCGCAGGAGACACGTGACCGGATTGCGAAAATGAAATTAATACCCATACCGGAAATAATCAGAGGTAAAAGCATTGTATGTTGCGACGACTCTATTGTCAGGGGAACACAGCTGAAGAATTATACTGTGCAGAAATTGCAGGAAGCTGGGGCAAAAGAAATTCACCTCAGAATCGCCTGTCCGCCTTTAATCTTTCCTTGTAAATTTAATTATTCCACGCGCAGTATTCATGAATTAGCAGCGCGCCGTGCCATAAAAGCAATTGAAGGAAGAGATATAGAAAATGTCAGGGAATATTTAGATGAAAAATCTTTAAAGTATAAAAAGATGGTAGAATGGATTACCAGGGACCTGGGCGTGACTACCTTAAAATATCAGAAATTGGACGATATGGTTTCTGCCATAGGGTTGCCTAAGGAAAAAATCTGTTTGTATTGTTGGACAGGGAGGCATCCGTGAAAAAGCTGACTTATAAAGAAGCGGGTGTAGATATACGCGAAGCAAGTTCTTTTAAAAAAAGCATCAAGACCTTGGTTAGGCAATCTTTTCGGCCGGAGGTTTTAAAAGATATCGGCGGATTTGGCAGTTTTTTTAGTTTCCCCAAAAATAAATATAAAAACCCGGTTTTGGTTTCTTCCAGTGATGGCGTAGGAACAAAATTAAAAATTGCGATTTTGGTTAATAAACACGATACCGTGGGAATTGATGCGGTAGGAATGAACGTGAATGATATTTTATGCACCGGCGCCGAACCATTATTCTTTTTAGACTATATCGCGTCAAGCAAATTAGAACCAAAAGTACTTTATGACGTAGTAAAAGGCATAAATGACGGTTGCATACAAGCTGGTTGCTCTTTAATCGGCGGTGAGACCGCCCAGATGCCGGGATTCTATAAAAAGGGCGAATATGATTTAGCCGGCTTTTGTGTAGGCGTGGTTGAGAAAAGAAAGATTATCGACGGTTCAAATATAAAGGTGGGTGACATAATCATTGGCTTAGAATCCAATGGCTTACACTCCAATGGTTTTTCTTTAGTAAGAAAGGTTTTTTCTGAAAGAGAACTTAAAAAATATGCTTCTGAGTTACTCAGGCCAACGCGGATTTATGTCAAGCCAGTCCTTAATTTACTATACGCTAAACGCTATCCGCTATACGCTAAAATAAAAGGTACTGCCCATATCACCGGCGGCGCTTTTTACGATAAGATAGCCCGCATTTTGCCCCGTAATGTGAATGCGCGGATTTATAGAAATTCCTGGATTGTGCCCGGAATATTTCGATTAATTCAAGATAAAGGTAATATTGCAGATAAAGAAATGTATCATACCTTTAATATGGGGATAGGTATGGTTTTGGTTGCTGAGCCGAAAAGCACAAAAGAAATAATCTCGCGATTATCTAAATTTAATTTAAAACCTCGGGTTATTGGCGAGGTTGTCAAAGGCAAGAAGCAGGTTGAGATAATATAGCGAATAACCCATTCCAATGCGGGTTTGGAATTCCAATGCGGGTTTGGAATTTGTTTCGGAAATAATATGAGAGTTTTAGTGATTGGCTCAGGCGGCCGGGAGCACGCCTTAATCTGGAAAATTGCGCAGTCGAAATTAGCAGGGAAGATTTTTTGTGCGCCGGGTAACGGCGGCATTTCTAAGCAGGCAGAGTGCATTGATATAAAGGCAGAGGATACACCGCATTTATTAGAATTTGCCAAAAGAGAAAAGATTGATTTAACTGTGGTGGGGCCTGAGGCGCCTTTGGCAGGAGGTATTGTCGATGAATTTAATAATTATAAATTAAGTATATTCGGCCCGAATAAGAAAGCAGCGCAATTAGAGGCAAGCAAAGTTTTTGCTAAAGAATTAATGGCTAAATATAATATTCCTAGCGCAGACTTTAAGATTTTCGATAATGTTAATGAGGCAAAAAAATATATCGAGCTCAAAGGCGCTCCTTGCGTGGTTAAAGCAGACGGTTTGGCCCAAGGCAAAGGCGTAATTGTAGCAAAGACAACCGATGAAGCAAGTCAGGCAGTCATCTCGATAATGCAAGAAAAAGTTTTTGGTGATGCAGGCAGGAAAGTAATTATTGAGGATTGTTTAGAGGGCCAGGAAGCATCTATAATTGTGCTTACCGATTCTCGCGAAGTTATCCCTTTGGCTTCCAGCCAAGACCATAAAAGAGTCTTTGATAATGATTTTGGCCCGAATACCGGCGGTATGGGGGCTTATTCTCCGGCACCCGTTGTAACAGAAGGATTATTCAGAAAAATTTTAGATAATATTATTTATCGAGTTATACATGGGTTAACAAAAGAAGGTATCGGCTATAACGGCGTTTTATATGCCGGCATTATGATTACCGATGAGGGGCCTAAGGTTTTAGAATTTAATGTCCGCTTTGGCGACCCTGAGACGCAGGCAATATTACCCCGCTTAAAATCAGATTTATTAGAGGCAATGTTAGCTGCAGGCAATGAAAAATTAGGCAAAGTTATAAAAACAGGCGGTATGAATTGGGACCAGCGCTCCTGTGTAAGCGTAGTTTGTGCTTCCGGCGGTTACCCGGGAAATTATGAAAAAGGAAAATCAATTTCGGGTTTAGAAGAAGCAGAAAAGGTGCCTGATGTAGTGGTATTTCATGCAGGTACAAAAAAAGAGAACGGTAAATATTTTACTAATGGAGGCAGGGTATTAGGCGTTACCGGTTTAGGTAATAATATAAAAGAGGCGATTGATAAAACATACCAGGCAGTGGGAAAGATTAGTTTTGAGGGAATGCATTATCGCAGGGATATAGGCAGGAAGGCAATAGTAGGTAGTATGTAGTAGGATACTGTTAACTTAAAGTGAGAATAGCGTTTAGGGGTAAGTAAGGGGTAGTAGGGGTTAGTCCATACTATCCCTTTCTAACCCTTGAACGAATTTAACAGAAACATTAGTAGGTAGGAGAGAATATGGATAGACCTCGCATAAGTATAATTATGGGAAGTCAATCAGATTTAGAGACGGTTAAGGAAGCGATAGATTTATTAAAGGAATTTAAGGTGAGTTTTGAGGTAAAGGTTTTATCTGCGCATCGCAGCCCCCGCGAATTAGCAAAGTATGTAGAAGAAGCGCCTCAAAGAGGAATAAAGATTTTTATTGCTGCTGCGGCCGGGGCTGCGGCTCTATCCGGTGTTATTGCAGCTCATACAACTTTGCCCGTTATCGGTATTCCTATTGAAACCAAGAGTCTTAAGGGCCTAGATTCCTTGTTATCTACGGTTCAGATGCCCGCAGGCGTTCCTGTTGCGTGTATGAGCGTAGGGAAAGCCGGCAGCAAGAATGCCGCAATGTTTGCTTTAGAGATTTTAGGTATTACTGATAAAAAGATAAATTCAAAACTAAACGCGTATAAAAACAAGATGCGCCTTAAGATTAAGAACACAAAGATTAAGCTATGACTTCAACCAAAATAGTAAAATTAGATTCTTTGAATATTAAAGTAGACTATCTAAAGGAGGCGGCTGTTATTTTAGCTGATGGAGGATTAGTAATTATGCCTACTGAGACAGTCTATGGCATAGCTGCTAATATGGCAGATGCCGGGGCAATAGAAAGATTATACAAAATCAAACAGCGGCCAAAAGATAAGCCTTTTTCTCTGCTCATAGATACAAAAGAAAAAATAGAAGATTTCGCGCAAGATATTCCCGTATCTGCCTATAAGCTTATGGATAAATTTTGGCCAGGGCCATTGACATTGATACTCAAGTCAAGAAATAAAGATACTACTATCGGCATACGTATGCCGGACGATAATATTGTTTTAAGGATAATCGCTTTATCCGGAGTTTCTGTAGTTTGCCCTTCGGCAAACATCTCCGGAAAACCCGCTCCCACAAATTTTGACCAAGCGATCAAAGATTTAAATGGATTGGTCAATTTTGCCATAGACGCAGGCAGCACAAGACTAGGGATTGAGTCAACAGTTGTAGATTTAACGGTTGAGCCTATGCACATATTAAGGGAGGGAGCCATAAAAAAAGAGGATATTGAAGCAGCAGTTAAAAAGAAAGTCATTCTTTTTATCTGCACGGGTAATTCCTGTCGTTCGGTAATGGCTAAGACACTTTTAGAAAAGGCTCTGAAAGAAAAAAACAGGGAGGACGTAGAAGTTTTATCTGCAGGGATAATGATGTTAGGGGGGCTAACTGCAACTGCGGAGGTAGAAGAACTCTTAGCAAAAGAGGGCATAGATGTATCAGCCCATCGCTCACAAAGGGTAACCCAAAATATGATTAAGAGGTCTGATATTATATTAGTTATGGAAAAATTGCATGAAAAGAGAATCTTGCAAATAGTTCCTAAGGCAAAAAATAGGCTGTTTTTATTAAAAGAATTTGCTAAAATAAATAATAATGTGGATATTGCTGACCCTATCGGCAGGCCTTACGAATTTTATGCCCAGACATTAGGAATAATAAAAGAAGCGATAGAAAGGGTAATTAATCTGATATGAATCCCGCGCCTTCTTTATATTCAAATGCATTTAAAATGCATAATATTTATTTCTTAGAGAGTCAAAGTCAGTTTAAACATATAAGTATAAAAAGTTTAAATAGAGAATTTATTCTGAATAAAGAAGAAGGTGCGGGATGAAACGAATAGTTATTGCATCCGACCACGCAGGATTTGCCTTAAAGGAGAAATTAAAACTCTTTTTAGAAAAGAAAAATTTTAAGGTAAAAGATTTAGGGACATATTCAAAGGTGTGTTGCGACTATCCTATGACGGCTTACAGCCTGGCAAAAGAGATTGCGCGGGGGAAATACAAACAAGGCATTCTTATTTGTAAGACAGGTATCGGCAATAGCATTGTCGCAAATCGGCTTGCCCGCGTACGCGCAGCTTTGTGTTATAACGTAAAGGCAGCCCGGCTTTCCCGGGAGCACAATGATAGTAATATCTTAGTTTTAGGTTCTAGTTTTGTAAACCCGGGGTTAGCCAAGAGGGTTTTAAATATTTGGTTAAACACGCAGTTTAAGCGCGGCAGGCACCAGAGGCGCTTAAATCAGTTAAAGAAAATTGAAAGGGAGTTAGGGTGTAAAGAAATATGAGACATATAAAGAATATTGACCCTGAAATTTATGCAGCAATAAGAAATGAAATTAAAAGACAGGAAGAGAATTTGGAGCTGATTGCTTCGGAAAATTTTGCTTCCCTGGCAGTATTAGAGGCTCAAGGGTCTGTGCTGACGAATAAATATGCCGAAGGTTATCCCAAGGCGCGCTGGTATGGCGGTTGCGAATATATGGACGATGTAGAACGTTTAGCTATTGAGCGGGCAAAGAAATTATTCGGCGCCGAGCATGTAAATGTCCAGGCGCACTCAGGCACACAGGCAAATATGGCAGTATATTTTGCTGCTTTAAGGTTTAAAGATACAGTTCTGGCTATGGATTTGGCTTGCGGCGGGCACCTTACCCACGGCCATCCCCATAATTTTTCCGGCATGTTTTATAATGTAGTTACTTATGGAGTGGATAAAAAAACAGAGACCTTGGATTATGACGATATTTTAAGTTTAGCCAGAAAACACAAGCCCAAAATGATTTTAGCAGGAGCCTCAGCCTATCCGAGAAGAATGGATTTTAAAGAGTTTCGTAAGATTGCGGACAGAGTGGGTGCGTATTTGTTTGTGGATATGGCGCATATTGCCGGCCTGGTCGCAGCAGGAGTTCATTCTTCACCCGTGCCTTATGCAGATTTTGTTACTTCTACTACTCACAAGACCCTGCGCGGCCCGCGCGGAGGTTTTGTTATTTGTAAAAAAGAATTCGCCAAAAAAATTGATGCGGAGATTTTTCCCGGTATACAGGGAGGCCCTTTAATGCATGTAATTGCTGCTAAGGCTATTGCTTTTCGTGAAGCAATGAGCCCGAAATTCAGGAATTACCAAAGGCAGGTGGTGAGAAATTCTCGAGAGCTTGCCAGGGCATTAAGCCACAAAGGCTTTCGCATTGTTTCCGGAGGCACGGATACACATTTGATACTCGTTGATTTAACTCAAAAAGGGCTAACCGGTTCGGATGCATCTTGCGTATTAGAACAGGCTGGTATCACCGTGAATAAAAATCTCATACCTTTTGATAAGAAAAGCGCAAGCACCACCAGCGGCATACGCTTAGGAACCGCAGCAGTAACTACCCGCAGTATGAAAGAATTTCATATGCGCCAAATCGCCCAATTTATAAATGAAGCAATTGAGGCAAGCGATGACCCCAAAAAATTAAAAGGGATTAAAGAAAAGGTCTTAACTTTAACCAAACGTTTCCCTTTGTATCTTGAGCTCTTAAAAGAAAGATGAAAAAGAAAAAAGACATTCATAGACGGCCGAGTTGGGATGAATATTTCTTAGAGGTGGCTGTTTTAGTATCCAAAAGAGCAACCTGTTTGAGGCGAAGAGTAGGCGCAGTCCTGGTAAAAGATAAAAAGATTTTAGCCACCGGCTATAACGGAGCACCTTCGGGCCTTAAACACTGTATTGATATCGGATGCCTCAGGGAAAGATTAAAGATCCCGTCGGGTGAGCGCCACGAACTCTGCCGCGGGCTCCATGCTGAGCAAAACGTATTATTGCAAGCTGCCTTACACGGCATAAGCACAAAAGAGAGTGTTCTTTATATCACCAATCAGCCTTGTATTATTTGTGCTAAGATGTTGATTAACGGAGGCATTAAAGAAATTGTTACCTCAGGAGTTTATCCGGATAAATTAGCCAGGGATTTTTTAGAGGAAGCAAGAATAAAAATAAGAACCATAAGAAAATCAAAAAATCAAAAATCAAAATCACAATCCAAAATTTAGAATTTTTAATTTTGATATGTCATTTTGCATTTTGATATTTGCATTTTGAATTTAGGAGCGAAGCGACGATGAAGTGTCCTTATTGCGGTTATAAAGATGATAAAGTTGTGGATTCGCGTGCTACTGCCGAAGAATCCGCAATCAGAAGAAGGCGCGAGTGCTTAAAATGCGGCAAGCGTTTTACTACTTATGAATATATTGAAGAGGTTTCCCTGATGGTTATAAAAAAAGACGGCCGGCGCGAGCCGTTTGACCGTAAGAAGGTTTTATCCGGAATCATTAAGGCCTGCGAGAAGAGGCCCATTAGTATGGAGAAGATGGAGGATATCGTTATACAGATAGAGCGTGCAATCCAGAAAAAATCCGACCGCGAGGTTTCCGCATCCCGTATCGGCGAATTAGTGATGGAAAGATTAAAAGCCCTGGATGACGTTGCCTATGTAAGATTCGCTTCGGTATACAGGCAGTTTAAAGATGTGGGGCAGTTTATGGTGGAATTAAAGGATATATTAAATAAGGAAAAACGCGAGCGCCGGAGCGCTAAATAAGTGAGGACATAAGTTATGTTGCCTTGTATTAAAGGTAATGTTAGCAATATAACTTATCAGTCCGAACTTACCCCCACACCAATTGGAAGAATAGGCTTCGCTATAGGCCAATTGGTGTGGGGGTTAAATTCGCACAAATAAGCGAGTAACCCGAAGAAGATTGATTTATGTCGTCCTGTCAGGACTCCATAAATCAAGTGCTCATTAAAAGGAGAATTTATTGGAATGGTAGAAATGGAATTAAATAAGATAGTCATTGATGAAAAAAGACATGACCAGTTAATTGTCTTAAAAGAAAAAGGCGGAAGCAGGATTTTACCCATTGTAATCGGCCTGAATGAGGCTTCTGCCATAAAACTGAAGATCAGCGGTTTTCAGCCGCCGCGGCCTTTAACCCATGATTTATTGCATTCTACAATTGAAAATTTAGAAGCAAGTATTGATAAGATTATCATTGATAAATTAGAAGATAATACCTTTCACGCTAAGATTATTATCAAAACAAAATCTGGCGAGACTAAGACTATCGATGCCCGGCCGTCGGATAGTATTGCCCTGGCAGTAAGGGCGCACGCACCGATATTTGTAGAAGATGAAATAGTCAAACAGGCAGATGTCTTTAACAAAAAGCCGATAGAATAGATATACATCTAAAGTTTACCCGGTCCTATTACTGCAGAAAATAACCCCATCATTATGAAATCCCCATCCTTCCTAAGATTAAAAGACAGGAGTCTCATCGAGGCGGTCTTAAGGATCGCCAAGACAAAAAAAATAAAGCTCTATCTTGTGGGAGGATATCTACGCGATATTCTTTTGGGACGGGGAAAAGACAATCCCGATATCGATTTCTGCCTTAAGCGCGGCGCTATAAATTTTGGCAAAGATGTAGCCAAAAGAATTAAAGGCGGTTTTGTTGTTTTGGACAAAACCCACGGGTGCAGCCGGGTGGTAAAAAGAATCAATGACAAAGTCTACACGCTGGATTTTACGGATTTCCGCGGCAAGACCATTGAAGATGACCTCTTACATCGTGATTTCACTATAAATGCGCTGAGTATAGAATTAGAAAAATTATTTTTAGCCGGGAACATCGAAGATTTAATCATTGACCCCTACAAAGGCAGGCGGGATTTAGGACGAAAGATAGTCAGGCTGGTAAATAAAAAAGCATTTGATGAGGATCCCCTTCGGTTGTTGCGCGCTTTTAGCTTGGCAATTATTTTCGGTTTTAAAATAGATAAAGAGACTTTAAAGGCAATAAAGTTAAAAGCCAAGGGTTTATCCGGAGTTTCGTATGAACGTATACGCGATGAATTATTTAAAATCTTGGAAAGGCCTGACTCCTTTAGTTATCTGCAACAGTTGGATAAATTAAAGATTCTAAAAATAATTATTCCGGAGATTGAAATAATGCGCGGTGTAAAGCAGGGCCCATATCACCATCTTGATGTCTGGCAACACACCTTAGAGACAATCAGGCAACTAGAACTTTTAATTACAGAACTTAAGAATAATCAGGAGGTTCAGGATTATCTGGATGAGATTATCTCACCGGCCCGCAGCCGGCGTGCCTTAATTAAATTAGGTGCGCTTTTGCACGATATAGGCAAGCCTGCTGCCTTGCGCCACGAAGACGGTAAGACTAAATTTCACGGCCACGAAAGGATAGGTACAGATATTACTGAAAATATCGCCGAACGGCTGAAACTTTCCAATGACGAGACGGATTCTCTGGAGAAGATGGTATTATGGCACCTAAGGCCGGGGTATCTGGCAGATAACCAAGAAATAACTCCCCGGGCAATATTCAGATATTTTCGCGACACGCAGAAAGAAAGCGTAAGCGTACTTTTAATCTCTATTGCTGACCAGCGCGCCACAAAAGGGCCCCTGACTTCTAAAAAGTCGCGCATACATCATGAAAAAGTAGTCTTGAATTTAATCAAGGAATATTTCGCAAGAATGAAGGAAAAGAAATTGCCCCGTCTTATAAGCGGGGATGACCTGATCAAGAAATTCAAATTAGAACCTTCGCCTTTAATCGGTAAGATTTTACGCGAAATAGAAGAATTACAGGCAATAGGAAAGATAAGGACCAAGACAGAAGCACTTAAGATAGCGAAAAATTTTATTAAGTATTAAGTAAAGAGGGATACTTCTCGATTGTTTTGAGAACTGTCCCCAGTTTTCCATAATGAAATTCTTTAAGTTGTGGCTTCCGGTTTTTACTTGGTGCTGGGTAATCTTTTATCTTTCGAGCATCCCGCAATTAGGCACAGGATGGGGAGTTTGGGACCTTATCCTGAGAAAAGCAGCGCATATAACCGAATATTTTATCCTCACCTTTCTTTTGTATCGGGCATTTAAAGGTTCCTTTATTTTTTCTTCTTTTTATTTATCCCTTTGGACTTTTAGCCTATCATTTTTATATGCAGTCTCAGACGAAATGCATCAAGCCTTTGTCCCTACCCGTTCTTCGAGTCCAAAGGATATTTTTATTGATACTTTAGGAATTATAGCCTTTTATTTTCTTATTAAACTTAAAGAGGACCGTTTCTTGCGCCAAAGCAAGAAGTGCCTCTAGGGGACACTTCTTCGATTGGGTTGGGACCCGGTCCTTCATAGGGAGAGAAGATGAAGATTAAAGATACAGAAATAAAAATCATCCAAGGCGATATTACGGAACTCGAGGTTGATGCCATCGTCAATGCCGCTAACAACAAATTGGTTATGGGCGGCGGAGTTGCAGGCGCAATAAAGAAGAAAGGCGGCAGAATTATCGAAGAGGAGGCAGTCAAAAAGGGCCCGATAAAAATCGGCGAGGCGGTTTTTACTCAAGCAGGGTCTTTGCCGGCAAAATATGTAATCCACGCTGCTACCATGGGTATGGATTTCAAGACTGATGAAGGTAAAATCAGAGATTCCTGCAAGAATGCTTTAAGAGTTGCTGAGGAATTAAAGATAGAATCAATTGCCTTCCCGGCTTTGGGCTGCGGCGTGGGAGGGTTTCCTTTGTTAGCAGCTGCAAAGATTATGGCGCAAGAAGTAATGAAGCATTTAAGAGAAAATAAGTCGCGTCTTAAAGAAATAATCTTCTCTTTATACGATAAAGAGGCATACGATGTGTTTAATAAGAACGTTTTCAGTTACATTGATTATATAACTAATAAACTCCAGAAAGGCCCGTTTACTACGGTAGATGCGATTATAGAAATAAATGACGGTATTATTCTTATTCAAAGAAGTAACCCGCCTTTCGGTTTTGCCCTTCCCGGCGGGTTTGTAGATTATGGTGAGAGTCTGGAGGAGGCAGTGATAAGAGAGGCAAAAGAAGAGACTGACTTAGATTTAGAAGATTTAAAACAATTTCATACCTATTCCGAGCCTAACCGCGACCCGCGCTTTCATACTATTGCTACTGTATTTATTGCCAAAGCCAAAGGAAAGCCTAAAGCAGGTGATGACGCAGCGAGTTTGAAGGTGGTAAAATTAGCAGATATTAAAAATACGGATTTTGCCTTTGACCACAAGAAAATCCTCTCAGATTATCTAAAATACAAGAAAATCGCTTCGCGACGACCGAAGGAAGTCCCTTTTTAGGGATAACTTCAATGTGATTTTCAGCCTGCCCTGGCTTAGTATTCTGGCAGGCCAGGGTGGTTAGGAAAGTGTTTTATACTTTCCTATACCATAAAAAAAGCCAGAACCCCTTCTAAAAAGGGTCTGTCCCCGAAGGGGACTGACCCTTTTTCGTTCAACCCAACCCCCATTAAAAAATCCCGTTAGATTCCGCCACCTTTTACGTCTATTATGGTAGAAAGGGGGGGGCTAAAAATGGCTAATATAACTTCTGTAGAAGTAATCACCAGTAAAATTTTGTTAATTAGAGGTAAAAGAGTGATGCTTGATAGCGACTCGGCCAAGCTTTACGGGGTAAAGACTAAGAATCTGAACAAGGCAGTTAAAAGGAATGTTGAACGTTTCCCCGAAGATTTTATGTTTCAGCTCTCTAAAGAAGAAACTGAAAATTTGAGGTTCCAAATTGGAACCTCAAAAAGAGGAGGTAGAAGATACCTTCCATATGTATTCACGCAGGAAGGAGTTGCTATGCTTTCGAGTGTGTTAAATAGCCCGAGAGCTATCCATGTCAATATTCAAATCATGCGTGCATTTGTACAATTGCGTAGAATGATACTAACCAACAGAGACCTTAGACGGAAAATCGAGAAGATGGAAAGAAAATACGATAGACAATTTGCTATTGTTTTTGAAGCTATCAAACAGCTCTTGGAGCCGCCGAAACAGACACGGGCAATAGGCTTTCATTCCTAGAAGGGTCTGTCCCCGAAGGGGACTGACCCTAATTTTTTAGGCGAAGCCGAAGAGCCTTGAAACTCCATTGACAAGTCCTTATTTAGTGCTAAAATAAAGCTTACCACAAAGGAGCATTAATGCCCTTAAAATAGCCGCACATCCCAAGGCACTACCTCTACACTAGAGAGTACTTTTTTATTAAAAAATAGAATCGTTCCTGTTTTTTAACCTTACAAACAAGGAGGTAAGATGAAGAGTAAGGGAGTCACGCTTATGGTATTAGGTTTAGCAGCAGGCGCCTTTCTTTTTTGCGGATGCGATGCGGGAAAGGTCAAGCAGCTTCAGAGTGAAGTTACCGACATGAATCAGGTAATACAGCAAAAAGACGCCAAGATAAAGACGCTTATTGACCAAGCGCAGTCGAAAGAAAAAGAATTGAGCGGTATTAAGAACGAACTAGACAGCGCCAAGAAAGAATTGGACAGCATTAAAAAAGAGCTGGATAGTACCAGAAAAGAATTGGATGCGGTAAATCAAAAAGTTAGCGTTTCAGCTCCAGCACCAGCACCTGAACCTGCTCCTGCGACTGGCCCCTAAACATTAAGGGATAAACAGTTTTCTTATTGTGGCCTAAAGTATCTGGTTTAATATTACAAGAAGGCACCGGTAAAGGGTGCTTTCTTTGTTTAGTTAAAGCCTACCTTAAAAAGTAGAATTAGGCCATTGACAAAAACCCGCTTAGCGCTACAATAAACCTGTATAACATAAGGAGCAGTAATGCCCTTAAAATAGCCGCACATCACGAGGCACCTTCTATACGATAGAGGGCGCCTTTTTTATTAAAAATAGAAACATCCCCAATTTTTATAAAATGACTAAAAAACAATTAATAGCTGTTTGGGTAGCAACATTGGGATTTATTATGTCTGGCTGCATAACTTCTTCTACTAAGTACCCACATATAGGAGAAGCCAGTTTAGCTTGGTATGCTTACGGGAGCAAAAACAATTTCCAAGATAATACAGTAAAGGAAGCATATCAGAAAAAAATAGACCAGTACTTACTGCTCCACCCCCAAACAAGCAAAGAGATTGCAGATAAAATGAGAAATTGCAGGGTTATGTTAGGTATGACTGAAGAACAAATTTTAGTTATGGTTAAGCCCAACCAGATTTTAAAAGGATGGAAAAAGAATAAAAGAGTATTTAAATATTCGGATGTTGGTAAATTCGGATGGGCAAAATTTATAGGAGAAGGAATAAAAATCCGGATTACTTTGATAAATGGTGTTGTGACAAATATAAGCGAAATTGATACAACTTTAGGATATTAATCATTGATGGTTTATTTAGAAGAGCCTAGGGAACGCCCCCATAATCTCATAATCCATACCTATAATTATGAAAAGAATTATATCATTTCTTTGTAAAGTATCACTTTTAACAATTTCATTGATCCTTATTATTTTTATAGGTGAGATTTTATGCAGAACATATGATAAATTCGTACGTGGCATTCCTTTCACTCAGTCAACCAAATTGCTTTATGATAAACAGTTGGGATGGAAAGGTAAAGTGGTTTTTGGAGACCCGAATACTAAGAAATATAAGATATTTGTTATAGGCGATTCATTTACAAACGGATGCGGAGTGGAAGAGAAATATATGTATTATAATGTGATTAAGAAAACTCTGGATTCCGAAATGTTTGTTTATGGCGGCTTAGGGTATGGAACGCTGCAAGAATATCTTGTTCTTGACAAATATTTTGATGCAATAAAACCAGATTTAGTTATTCTTCAAGTGTGCGCAAATGATTTTATTAATAATATGTGGGAACTTGAAAGCAAGAGTTTTATTAACAATAACCTTATGCCCAGGCCTTATTTGATAAACGGGAGGATAGAATATCGATCCCCGCGATTCATGGGAAATTGCGGACTATTGTTATCAAGCAATTCAAGGTTATTTTATGATCTACTTGCCCTGACATACAGATTTTGTTTCATCTTAGCCAAAGAAGGAATTTTGCATAGCGTGGAACGGGATGTCGAAGAAAAAGGAATGAGTTTTGGCAACTTTAATAAAGCAGTATTAGTTACCGATGAATTAATAGTGAAAATAAAAAGCAGAACAGGTAAAATTCCGATAGTTGCTTTTGCGGTTGATGCCACGCAGCCCTATCTAAAGCAATTCCGCCTGATTCTTGAAAAAAATAACATTGAATTCATTGAAAATGTTCCGAATATAATAGAACAGGAAAGAACTAAAAAGAGTTATTTAAAATTAAAGGATTCAACTCATTGGAATAAAAAAGGACAACAAATTTGCGGTGAGATTTTGACAGGAGAATTATCTAAAAGAGGCTATGGAAGAAGAAATAGATAGATTACGATACCTATGGGATATAAACTTATTTTTGGAGTCTGGGAACGTTCCCTTAAGGGACACCATTTTTGAGCAAATGGAAGTTTTAGCGGATGGCTTGGCTTGGATTCGAGCAGCATGTAGTTTATGTGAGCGGCCAGGGTTCACACGCTAAATGATATCGGTGAGAGCGAGCATAAACTCCAAGCGAGATTTTCCTCGGCGGGGAAAATCGAGCGGTGATGCGAGAAACAAGACAAGGCAGGACCCGCTAAAGTAAATAAGGGACAGTCCCCTTGGCGCAGCTTCGCAGGCACCCAAACCTATTTGATGGTTTGGTGCCCCGCCTCCTGCGGGGAGTTGGTCACTTATCCTTCTCTTAATTGCTTTTCGGCGTCGATGATGTCGCGGTTGATGACACGGATAGTTTCCTTGAGTTTTTCTCTTAAGACGTAGGACGAGACCTTGGCGTCGTTGATTTCCCTTAAAATCTGAATCGCCATCCTGAAATAGCGCACAATCTCGCCTTCATCTGTATCCGTAAACTGCAGGATTTTATCGAAGTTTGTGCCGCGCAGCCAACCTTCAATGCTGGTGCTCAGGTGAAAAGATGGTATTTTGCTGACAGGGTAGATTCTATATTTCATTTCTTTACTTTTTATTTCAGCGTATATCTCCTCGCAAGTTCTTTTTATCCTGCGAGCGGGTTTAGATATGCCGGGCATACGCTGGTTCTTGCGGGGTTCAAAGACAGTCGCTACTGCAAGAATCCCCAAGCCAAATTCATCCAGTTGTTCCAGGATATTCTCGTCATAAAGTTCGGACAGGATTAATTCATAACCATAAACTGTCTTGGCAAACTGGCCTTTTTTAGTCAGGGTATCATCTGCAATATAATTTAAATCCCGAAGCAATTTTAATTTTGCCTCTATTAGCCTTAAGGCTTCTCTTTGCTCGTGCTTGCGCGACTGGAAATAATGCAGTGAGAGAGGATAGATTTTATAAATACCCTCTTTATATTTTTCGTAGAGGTTAAGGATAGTAGCATAAGAGGAATTTAACTGGCTTCTTACCTCTTCAGGCCTGCCGTAAATTATGCGTTTTACTTCTTCTATGTTTATTCTCGCCAGGTTTACGCGGCAATAAACAAAACCCTCTTTATCTATCCCGCGCCTTCCGGCACGGCCAGCCATCTGATAGAAGTCTCTGGTCTTCAAGGTTCTCATATAACGGCCGTAGAATTTTCTTAAGTCATCAAAGATAACTGTGCGGCTGGGCATATTTATGCCTAAGGCGAAGGTCTCGGTGGTAAAAATGACTTTCAGAAGCCGGCTGGTGAATAATCTTTCTATTACTTCTTTAAGAGTAGGCAGCATTCCCGCATGATGATAGGCAATTCCCTTTTGAATAAGGGAGTATAATGTTTGCGCAGACCTTTCGTGCTTCAGGTCAAAGCGTTCACACAGAGATTCATACAAAGACAATATCTCCCGCCTCTCTTTTTCACTTAAGAAATTATAACTATACAATTCCATAGCCAGCTCTTCAGCCCTCCTTCTTCCAAAGACAAAATATATACAAGCGAGGCCTTCTTTCTGGCGGATATAGTTTATGAGAGTGGTCATCTTATTTGGCCGGCCAGCACCCAGCCTTTTTAAGCTATTTATATTATCTACAATTTCATTTTGACACTGAAAAAAGAAATGCAGAGGCACAGGCCTTTTTTCCTCAATTACTGTCTTTACCGGTTTATTATGTATAGATTGAATCCACTCTGCCAATTTATCTATGTTAGGTATAGTGGCAGAGAGAGCGAGGATATTCATATGTTTGGGTAAAAATATGAGAGACTCTTCCCAGACTGTGCCGCGTTCGGGGTTATCGATATAATGGACTTCATCAAAGATAATCCAGGAGTATTTTTCCAGGCTCTGGGGCTCGTCTAAGATTTTGTTGCGGAATATCTCAGTGGTCATAATCAGGACAGGAGCAGAAGGATTTATGGAAACATCGCCGGTTAATATGCCGATATGTTCGCCGAATTGATTCTCGAAATCGCGGAATTTCTGGTTGGAGAGGGCTTTTATGGGCGCGGTATAGACTACACCTACTTTATTTTGAATACAGGTTGAGAGCACATGTTCGGCAATTGCGGTTTTGCCGGCACCTGTGGGAGCGGAGACGATTACGGAATAGCCCTGATTTATATAGTCAATGGCTTCTTGCTGGAAACGGTCGTAAATCATAATTAATATGCGCGAATTGAACCCTTGACATTTTGTTTCTAAAAAATATCTTCAAAATGTCGAGGGTAAGTTCGGGCATATGACTTAGCTTCACTTGAGTTCGCTAAGTCATGCCCTCACTTATTATAATCTAAAAGGGATCGGTCAATACATTCTTACCCCCCTGGGCCAAAAAAGAAGTGTAATGTTCTAACATAGTATCCAGGTCCACAGCGGGGGTCATTAATAGCCGTTTATCTAAGT
>Ga0315279_10001799_pt1 | contig 34378 bp, 42 predicted proteins | sample YL17G06_20_MG_FD_203694 | JGI IMG/M metagenome (GOLD analysis project Ga0315279, IMG submission 203694) | Sediment microbial communities from Yellowstone Lake, YNP, Wyoming, USA - YL17G06_20 | ecosystem: Environmental > Aquatic > Freshwater > Lake > Sediment | place: USA: Wyoming | collected...
ATTCTCGAATTGAAGTAGCTTCCAGACACTATAAGATCTCGCAGAAGTACGGGGTTCGACTTATCGTGAATGTCGTAAATGTTCACGAATGTTTTGATGTCCACGCTGTATGGCATGTAATAGCTCCTTGAGGACACGGAATACTTGCCTCCTAGCACCGCAAGGCGGTCGCCGTTCACAAAGATTCCCACGGGGTACAAGTCGCTGAAAGTTATCTTGGAAAGAATCGCGGCTGTTTCTGGAGGATATGCTTTCAATATCGACACAGTGTTGCCTGACAGAACGTAGATGTATCGTCCATCAGTCTTGACAGTGTCTGCCTCATCGACTCCCGTAACTTGGACGTTTGTAGGCGAATATTGAATCGCTAAACCTGCAGAGTCCCGAGTGTTAAATCCTTCAATCATTGGACTCAGGAACTTGCTGTCTGATGGTCCGTAATACGAAAAGAACCCTTGGGTTCCCGAACTTGTTTCTAGAAAATCTCTTATCGCGTCGCGAGATGAGAACTTTGCGAGCAAAGCAGAAGGCGGAACTGGAATCGGCGGCGCAGGCGGCGGAAATCCTTGCCGGTAGACGCCAAGCTCATAGCTTAGTGTGCCTATTACAGCAACCAAGAGAATAGCGGCAAAACCGTAGAATACTGCTTTTTTCCTAATTTTCTTCTCCACTTGCATTCACCTGTTCAGAAGACAAGGGCTTGATTGTATTTTATCCTAATGTCTGGTACGATTCGAACCAGAAACTAGTACGGTTTCAAAGACCACACTCGAATCGCCTCATACCACAAAATCGCAGAGATTATTGCCCCGAAGAAAATTATGAACAAGTTTTCAGGGGTGAAGCCTTGCATGAGAAACAGAAGATAAGTTACGTATGATGCCGTGGAGAAAACCGCATAGAAGAAGTACCTAGGAAAGAGAAGCCTACCCAACTTGACGAAGTGACGAAGTACTCCAATCTTGACTTCGCTAGTCAAGAGATAGCTACCGCCTACGTCTTGCTTCTGCACCAATCCCAGTTCGCGCAACTGTTCAAGGTGATGCTGCGCCACACTCGGGCTACTGAAACGCAGGGATTTTTGAACCTCACGAACACTCATCGGACGACCATTCTTCAAGAGAAGCCAATAGACATTCCAGTCCTTGCCGCGAAGCGAGTACTCAAACTCGCCTTCAGTCTCCGCGTTCAACAAGCAACCCTCTTTCCCTGATTGTTATCACTATAGCTCCTTATAATTCCAGTTCTTAGAACAGCATCAACAGAGGTTCCTCAAACCAGAGGTAAGATATGACTAAGCTCGAATCCAAGCAGCCTCTAGAGCCCTAAACATGCTTGTCTAATCTCTCTCTCAACTTCTTCCGTTGACCTGCTAGCATCGACTATTTTCCACTTGCCAACCAAGGCCAATGACAGCGCTTTGCACCTGACTTTCTCCAGTTCTTTCAAATTCTCAAACATCTCTCGTCTATTGCGTCCTTGCTGAATTCTGCCGTAAGCTTCTTCTGGCTCAATATCAAGAAAAAACATGAGATCCGCCGTCGGCACAAATGAAACGAAGAAAACATAGGCAAGTCTATGCAAGGGTGAAGGCAAGTAGGCGGTTCCCATCAAGTAACGGACGAAAATGACATAGTCATATTTCTGCCATGAATAAAGAAGAATTGAACGAACAACGTCAAACATGTAGAACAGTGCAGATGCGAAATGTGCGCTCTTTCCTTTCGAAAACAAGAACTGTCTTGCTCTGGTCCCGAGAAGATTGTCGGATGAAGGATGGACTCGCAGAAATACTGTTTTCCCGTTGCTCTCAAGAAAGCCTCTAAGCCTCATTGCTTGTGTGTCTTTCCCAGAAGCATCCAATCCATCTATGACGACGAAAACCACCTGTTCAAGAGCCTCCGCCGAGAAGAATAAAGGTGACAACTCCGGAGGCGGGCACGGTCAAGTTGTCGAAGCCTAAAGGTGAAACGCCCTCGACCAGAGCAGCTATGACAGCAACGCTAAAGGATGCAAGAAGCTTGTTGAAAACTGAGAAGGGATATAACATAGAGAAGAAAGCTAGATTCAGTGCAAGAACAAAGAGACTGACGAGAAACATCGCCACCGATCCTTCCAGAGTCTTGGCCGCGATAAGCTTGTACTTTCTTTTGCCGTATTTTTCCCCTATCAAAGAGGCAGCCGCGTCACCATAGGCCATCGGCAGAATGCCAGCCGCGATTATGTACGGCTTGGAAGCGAAGAAGAACGCCAGAATAGTGTAAGAGATGGCATAGAAAACGAGCCCCAAATGATGACCCTCCTCAGTCATAGCTGCGAGTCCCTTCATTTTCTTGTTAATTCTTTTGAACGGAGAAACCGGCGACGCAAGGAATGTGACCACGATGAATGGAGCTGCAACTAGACCTGGGTAGATACTCGAGGTGAAAAATGGTATTATGAAGGGAAGGTTTCCGATCATGGCGTGCAGAAACTTGCGTGAGGACTTCTGCGAAACGTGCAGCGATGCGTTCATTTTCTCTGAAAGAAGGATTATGAACAGAATGTATGCGTAACAGCCGAACATCAGAAGAACGTTAGCGAGAACTTCGAGCACTGTCTCACCCGAAAGCGCCCGCAACGAACGCCAAAAGTCCAAGAACAAACCACAAGAGAACCACTCTCTTGACTCTTCTCGCATTCTCTCTTGAAAAATCTTTAACAACCATTAATGAAGATGCCACAAGTCCAAAATCGGTGGCGAGGACAAATGGTAGAAACCAAAAAGAAACCAGATGCAGAGACACGGGAACTGGACTCAGCGCGACAGCTGACAGATAAAAAAGTGCAGCTGCAATCGCCGCCGTTTTCTCGCCAAACCGTACGGCTAAGGTCTTGATTCCTCGCATTCTGTCACCTTCAACATCGACAATGCCCTTCGTTATCTCTCGCCCAGTGTTCGAAAGAAAGGCTATGAACGCAAAAATCCACACGGTCGTCCTGACCGCACTGACTATTACAATACTGCCGTAAACGAATGGTATCGCTACGCACGCGCTAACCAAGAAATTGCCAGGTAGTCCACTTCGCTTTCCAATGGTTGTGTATGCTACAAAGATCATCCACGCGATGATACCCACTATAAAACAAAGAGCATTTGTCAGATAAGCTGCCGCAAAACCTACTAATGTGAGAACAGAAGCAAAGACCAAAGCTTCTCTGGATTTGATGACGCCGCTTGGAATTGGACGCTTGGGCTCATTTACCGAGTCAACCTCTTCATCATAGTAGTCATTTATAGCCATAGACGCGGCCGTCAGCATGAAACCAGTTACGAAGCCGAGGACAAGGTTCTGCCAAGAAAGACTGACGCCGCTTGGATTGGCGAGGACTGCACCGACTATTACGGCAAAACCCATCATCACACAGTTTGTTGGGCGCATCAGACGAAGATAGCCGCCGGCTTTGCTCATAACCATTCAGTCCATGTAGCAGCGAATAAGGCTTTAATTGAAGTAAGTTATAAGATTCTCGTTCAGGCTCGAAAGTTTAATACATATGTGGATAAATCACTAAGCATTTGTTGGTGACAAGATTTTGAGGAACAATTATGCACCTGAAAGATTGCGAGTAATAATCCCAGTTGGGGGCAAAGCTACACGCCTGCTTCCACTCACGGCTGAGACCAGCAAGGCTTGCCTTCGACTTCTGAACAGACCACTTATAGAGTTCTCACTATTGTCATTGGCTCGTCAAGGTATCAGGAATTTTATCTTCGGAGTGAAAGGCTACACAAACTACCGTGACTTGCACGACTATTTTGAGTCAGGTTTCGGGTTTTCCACACAATATAACATAGAGCCGCGCGTTCACATGAAGTATCAACCGAACATAAATGATCTCGGCAGTGCAGATTCGGCCAGAATAAACATGGAATACTACGATGTAGAAGATCCAGTTTTCGCAGTTCAAGGTGACAATATCTTTGACGTCAACGTCAAAGAAATCGTGAAGTTCCAAGAGCAGAAAGAAGCCGTAATGACCATCGCACTGAGAGAAGTGGAAAACGTTGAAGGCTTCGGAATTGCTGACATAAACAAAGCTGGCAGAATTGCGAAGTTCGTCGAGAAACCGTCTCCTAAGGAGGCGCCTTCGAACCTTGCAAACACTGGCTTGTACGTGGTCTCGCCGGACATAAGGAAGATCTTCAAGGAAGATGGCGTCAAACAGATTATCAAAGAGAAAAATCGCCTGGATTTCGGCTTTGACTTCATACCGTACTTGATAAGAACTGGAAGACCAGTTTATGGTTATACACTGAGGGGAAGCTGGTATGACGTTGGCACTCCTGAACATTACTTGGAGGCCATGCGCGACATGCTCGACGGACGCTTCTCATCGCTAACTGATTTTGGCGGAAAAATAGATGAAAACAAAAGGATATGGGTTCAAGGAGAAAGCAGCGAATCACTAAAGAGCAGAAAGGAAATAATACGAAAAATAAAGCAGGGAAAGATTGAGGTGGAAGGCTCCGTCCTGATAGGCAGGCACTGCAAGATCAGTGACGGCGTGAAAATTGAGAATTCATGTATTGACAACTACACCAAAATTGAAAGGGGCGCGGTGATACGGGATTCCGCAATAATGGACCGAGCCATCGTTGGCGAGAAAGCCGAAATAAACGAGAGCATCATAGGCAGGCACGTAACCATTTTGTCAAGCCGTAAGGAACAGACGAGAATTCATTCGGTTTCTGTGATTGCGGACGATGTGACGGTAGCGGCTGGCTGCAGATTAGAGGCAACGAAAATCTATCCGCACCAACAGGTCAGAGGAGAATTCGCAAATCAAACGCTGATGGCAGACTGATTCGCGTTCTCCGAAATATCATTTGTAGATTGAGTAACCGTTCTACGCCTTGAACCACTTGAATATCAAGTATCGTATCTTCTTTTTTTCCAAATCGGGAACGGCGATTATGAAGCGCTTCCTGACGGTTGTTGCAAGTCTTCCGGCTTTGACGACTTCGGTGGCAGTCAGCTCAGACCTTGCCTTTTTCACTGAAATCATGTAGGGCGCATGCTCAACGCCGGGTCCATGTTTGTAGACAGCAAAGTCGCATCCGAATTTTATTCCGGGCGTAACGATCAAGCCGCTTTCTCTTAGGTCTCTGTAGACGGAGTATTTTTCGTTGAACTCCTCGTATAGTTGTTTCGCCATCTGTAGGAGCTTCTTGACTCCGACCTTTTTCTTTTCTGACCCTTCACAGACTGTGACAAGTCCTTTCTCGGTCAGGTATAGTCCCTCCATCAGGTCCAGAATGAGTGGAACATCGAATTCTGAGGTCTTCGGTTTGGCTATTCCGAGTGGTTTGCCGTAGAAGCCTTTCTTGTAAAGTTCTGATCCTTCTCGGGGATTCCATACGACGAGGAAGTTTTCAATCAGTTCCACTGCGGTCTTTTTGGGCATCGGGTCTTTTCGCTCTTTTTACATTATGAAGGAAAGTACGCGGGCAGCATCAGATGCGTCTTCAGCCTTGTCCGCCGAGTCTTCCAACAGTTGTAGGATGTCTCTTAAGAGGATCAACACTGGCAGGTCGATCTTGCTGGTTAGGATTTTTATTTCAAGCTGTCGGTAGATTCCGTCTACTACACGTTCGGCAATTTCGACATCTTTGGATTTCTCCATGGTCTTTGCAGGTCCATAAGTGAGAACCATCATTGTCTCTCTGAGCTTCTGCACAGTCTCCAGAACCGCTTCTGATAGCTTGAGCAGCTCTTTCTTTATGTCGCTCGGAACATTCCAACTGTGTTCCATCAGTTCGAGAATGCGAAAAGCTATGCCCTCAGAAAAATCCGCGATTTCGCTCGTAAGATTCGTGAATCTCAGGAAGTCCTCACGGCTAATAAGAATGGCACCTATTTCAGCCAGTTCAGTCGAGACCAGCCGTCGGGCTTTATCAACTTCCTCTTCGCCAGTTCTAATCTCGCTAAAGAACTGCCTTGCGCGTTCTTTGTCATTTCTCACGAAGCAATCTGTCAGTTGAGGAACCTTTCTCGCCAAGTCTAAGACCTTGCGTAGATGATCTTGACAAGCGCTTAGAGCTCTTCGTTTGACGCGTTCTTCGGTTTCTGCTGGTAAGACCAAACTTTTTCCCGCCCTCTAAAATAGGCATGCCTTTCCAGCATATGATAGGGTGAAGCGTTAAAAAAGCTACCGAAAACCTAGCTTTCCACAGGCCTGCCTAGGTCTTCGAAATCGGTTTTGCCACGGAAATATTCATGCAAAAGTCTAGGCAGATCATCTGTACTAGTTCTTACTTGTTTCCATGAATCGCGGTCACGAATGGTAACTGTATCGTCTTTCAATGTGTCGTAGTCAACTGTTATGCCCAATGGAATGCCGACCTCATCAGCTCGAGCATACCGTCTGCCGATTGAGCCCGCTTCGTCGTATTCAGCCGTGAAACCTTCGTCTAGAAGCCTCTTGTGGATTTCGAGGGCTTTTTGATCTAGGCCGTCTTTGCCCATTAGCGGGTAGATCCCGATCTGGATGGGGGCGATGCCTCTTGGGAATTTGAGAACGACACGGTCTTCTCTGGTGGAATATGCGTATTCTAGCGTTATGTGGAAAAGGCGGTCCGCGCCGAAGCTGGGCTCAACGACGTGCGGAATGAAGCGTCTTCCAGTTTCTATTTTTTTCTCTCGGCTGATATAGACGTGCTCTGAAAGGATTTTGTATTGGTCGAGTGCATAGTAACCATTCTTCTTGAGCGAGGCTTCAACTTGCTGTGGATCGGTTTTGGCCAGGAGTTCGGCGACTTTGGCGGCTTCTTTCTTGAATACTGGTCCGAGCTTGGCCATGTTGGGCTTCAGCGTTACCTGTTCTTTTTCGATTGGTTTGGCGTATTCCCTGAAGACTGTCATGTCAGTTCCCGTTGCCTGCATGTGGTTCTTGAGGTCGTAGTCTCCGCGGTTGGCGTGTCCCGATGCTTCGGTCCAGCCCCAACGGTCAAGTACGACTTCTTGGTCGAAGGTTTGTATGGAGTAGTGGGCGCGTTCCCATGGCAGTTTTTCGATGAACCGCTGCTTATCCGGCGGAACTCCTAGCTGAGTGAGGAGGCGTTGGGCCAAAGCCATGAATGCTGCTGCCCATTCGGTTTTGATGTGGCCTTTTTCGAGTGCTTCTTTGACGGTGACTTCAGTGAGCTGTTCGGAATCTTTTTGACGTGTATCGGCAAGGAGCAATCTGAGGGTTTCGCCTTCAAGTTCTTTGAGTATGTGGCAGTCAGGGTGTTCTGGGTCGAAGAAGAATTCTAGGTCCGCTATTGTGAATTCTCTTTGTCTGAGGAGACCTTGTCTGGGAGAGATTTCGTTTCTCAGTGCGCGGCCGATTTGGATTGTGCCGAAAGGAAGTTTTTCGCGAGCGATAGTGTAGAGACGGTTGAACTCGACGAATATGCCTTGAGCTGCTTCGGGTCGGCCGTACCCTGTGGCGTCTGAGTATGGACCTATGGTAGTCGTGAACATAGTGAAGAAACGTTTGGGTTCGCCGAAGACTCCACTACATTCCGGACAACTGACGTCGTTTTGCTGCATCTGCTGATGAAGCTGTTCCAATGTGAGCTTTTCAGCTTCGGCTTCAGTGATGTGGGTCTGTTCTCTGAGAAGGTGGTCAGCTCGGAACCTCTTCTTGCATTTTTGACATTCGACCATGGGTTCTTTGAAGTGCGTAACGTGTCCCGAGGCCTCGAAAACCTGGGCCGGTGCAATGATTGGGGAATCTATTTCTTGTATTCCGAGTCTGTGGACAAGGACCTGACGGAGCTTGTTTTCGATGTTTTGTTTCAATTTTGTACCTAGCGGTCCGTAGGTGAAGAAGCCACTGACCCCACCGTAGATTTCGTAAGACTGCCAGAAGAAACCTCTTCTCTTTGCCAGTTCTGTTATCAGCGCAAGTTTATCCAGAGTTTCGTTTGTCATACTGCAGTTTCAGCCTTCCGCTGTTGAATATGGAAGAGGTTATGAGTTTTAACTTTATCTGGAATAAAATGCGTTTCGGCTAAGCTTGTGGCCGAACTGGATCGTGGTGCACGCAACGTAAGAAGTACCATCCAAAGCGTTAGCCCAAGCCGTAGCGTTCAAAGGCAGATCCCCTTCGAAGCTGAGATTTATGCACCTAGACGGACCAAAAAATCGCCAATTAAATCAGCAAAGCCGGCGGAAAAAGAAGCACGCACTTAATAAGACACGTACAAAATAGAAAGAACCCAACAAGGCGCAACGAAAATGCCGAAGATCAACGTAGCTTTGGTAGGAGTGGGAAACTGCGCATCAGCCCTAGTCCAAGGCTTAGAGCATTACAGCAACTGCCAAACAGACAAGGAACCCCTCGGACTTCGCAATCCCATTCTAGGCGGATTCCACCCGCGAGACATCGAAATAGTCGCAGCCTTCGACATACACAGCCGCAAGGTTGGAAAAGACCTTTCGGAAGCAATTTTCGCGCAACCGAACAACGCTCCAAAAATGGCCAAGATCTCACTTCTAAACATTGTAGTGCACAAAGGTCCGCTCATGGACGGACTAGGCGAATACACCCGACACGTCATAACCGTAAGCGGCGAACCTGAGAGCAATATCATAAGGACATTGAAAGAAGCTGAGGCTGAAATCGTGCTGAACCTGCTCCCGAGCGGAGCAACGAAAGCTACGCAATATTATGCGGAGCAAGCCCTGGCTGCAGGGTGCGCTTTCATAAATGCCACACCAAATTTCATAGCCAGCGACGAATCATGGGCAAGAAAGTTTGAGATGGCCGAACTGCCCTTAGCAGGCGATGACCTGATCGACCAAGTGGGAGCGACGACGCTTCACAAGACATTGCTAAGACTGCTATCAATGAACGGCGTCCGCATCAATCAAACATACCAGCTGGACGTAGGTGGCGGAACTGAGTCTTTAGACACGCTGGAAAGGACAAAAGACCTTAAACGCACAGTGAAAACCGAATCAGTAGAGGCTTCACTGCCCTACAAGGCTGAAGTCGTAGCAGGCTCAACCGACTATGTAGACTTCCTGCAAAACAGGCGCGACAGCTACTTCTGGATCAGAGGAACGCACTACTGCAATACTCCAGTGCAAATAGATCTGAAACTCTCCACGGTAGACGCCCCCAACGCAGGCTCCGTAATATTCGATGCCATAAGAGCAGTCAAGATCGCCCGAGACAGACACATGAAAGGCGCCATACTACCAATCTGCGCATACGCCTTCAAACACCCGCCAAGACAAGTGCTCTCAGAAGACGCAGAAAGAATGTTCAACGACTTCATAAAAGCCGAATAGAGACTACTTCTTCACTAGCGTTTCCAGCTCACGAATCACCTTGTTCTTGAACCCACTCTTGGCAAGCTCTCGTTTCAGCACGTCAATGGTTCGCACAGGCGTAGGATCGACCGCGCGCAAGATCCCCAAGTAAACGCTGGTGAAGTCCCCGATACAGATGACCGAGCACATACGAGCCAAAACGCTTCTGCCCCTTCCCCAAATCTCATAAGCCCTCAAGCCTTCATCATGAACCAGCTTCTTCGTAATCTCAATTCTCCGCTGAATCTCTTCAGGCTCATCCGAATCTCTAATGAAAACAAGCGAAAAATACTCACCAAGTTTCTTCGCGTTCTCCCAGCCAACGATCTCATTGTGGTTAAGCTCAGGGAAAAACTCCCACTTCGCAGGAACCTTGCTGTTCTCGTTGAACTGCGTCTTCAGACGTTGAGCCACCGCCCGATAAAATCCAAAGCCGTAGATAACAGGCACGGTGCCATCCAAAGCTGAAGCCAGAGTCTTGGAAAAGTTGCCACTCAAAGGCTTGCCAGGCATGTTCTCGTCGCTCACCAGCTTCAAAACCCTGACGGCTTCATTGACCTCCGAATCAACATTAGAAACCAAACCAAGCCTCTTCAAAGCAAAAGGCAAAGGCAGAAACAAATATGGAAGAGTCGCCCGGGGAGCCATTCCCAAAGGAACCTGCACATGAGGCAAACTGAGCTTCTTGGAAAACTCTTGTAGCTTTCCGCCGGAGCTTATGGTCACAATCATGCATTTCCGCTTCAAAGCCTGTTGGAAAACGCTCAAAGCCTCCTCAGTTTCGCCAGAGTAACTCACGACAAACACAAGCGCATTTCTGCCGGCATAGGCTGGTAACGAATAGTCTCTGCAGACCTCAATTGGCACGTCTGCCTTGTCTCTAGCCCAATCCTTCAGAAGTTCTCCGCCAATCGCGGATCCGCCCATACCGGCAACAATGATAGTTTCAGGCTTGTGATAGTCTATCTGAAGGTTTTTCGCTAGCCTTGAGGCGTCACCATAATGCTTCGGAGCACCAACACAGAACGAAAGCATGTCACTCTTGTCAATTCTCTTGATCTCACTCAGATTGTCCAGAATCACAGGTTTCAGCAATTCCAGCTCACCCTATCGTATTCTGCTGCAAATTTTATATTATGCTTTCTGCTCTCAAAGAGGACAAGGCAGAAACCGACTTTGCCAACAAAAATCTCGATAGCCATACCAGCTTCTGTGGCTTCAGACACGCCACACCTGCGGGAAAAAACCGCAAAAATAGGACTCATCGGCAGAGCCGCAGCCATATTCCGCATCAACGAAATCATAGTCTATCCCGACAATCCGAAGGCACATCAAACAGCCGACGGTGAACTAGTGGCCATGCTACTGAGCTACATAGAAACACCTCAATATCTGCGAAAGGCCCTATTCAAAATCCAACCTGAACTGCAGTACGCAGGAATACTACCGCCACTGAGAACACCACATCACCCGCTTAACCGACGAGCCAAGCTCCTCAAGGTTGGAGAGTACCGTGAAGGCGTCACAGTGTCTCAGAACGGGACGGGCACGCTTGTAGACATAGGCGTCGAACGCCCAGCGGTCATAGCAGACACGCAACTGTCCATGAACAAAAGAGTCACCGTGAGAATTCTGAAAATCGACACCCAAGTCGAGGTCGGGCTCGCAAACAGAGAAGAGAAACCAGAATATTGGGGCTACAGGGTCACGCTTGAGCGACGCCCCCTCGGAAAGATTGTGAAAGACAGAGGCTTCAACCTTACTATTGCAACGTCAAAATACGGCAAACCGTACAGAGATGTAGCTAAGGATCTGACCGAGAAATGGAAGACCGCTGACACAGCGGCTGTTGCCTTTGGCCCGCCGACTCAGGGACTACATGAGATAGCTAGGCATGAGGGACTGGAATTGGATAGAATCATGGATTTTGTAGTTAACATGATTCCCAATCAAGGAACCCAAACGGTCAGAACCGAAGAAGCGCTCGTAGCCTCTCTGGCGATCCTGAGCACCGCATCACTCTAAGGCTTAAATGCTTGTTCTGCTACTGTGCGGGTATGGAATTCGACGTCGCGATGCCAACAGTGCTTTTTCTGATCACTCTTGTTGCCACATTTCTCAGCAGAAAAGTCGAGGGCAAACTCAAAGACACTTTCGAGGAAAGAGAGTTCCGCATTCGAGACGCCGTGCTGCTTATTGCCTCAATCGGCGTGATGGTAACCGTAATCGTGTTCATTCCGCAAATGGCCCTCATGGCATTGTTTCTCTTCTCATACTCCATGCTACTGTTCATGTTCACATACATTTTCTCAGATTTTAGCGAAACTGCAACAGGTTTCTTCTGCTGTTTAATAATCACGGCAAGTTTCTTGGCAGGCGTTTTCGCTCAAACAGCCTACGTTCCTGATATGCTTGGCAACTATGGACCGGCAATTTTCTTCGGGATGGCCGCTGCTGCGATCTTGGCTTTATTCTATGAACAAAGAAGGGCTTCAAAGAAAGAAAGATGGTACTTGGCAATCTTACCTCCAGCCTTGTTCATCTGCCTGTATGCTTTCTTCAGCAGAACACCAATTTGGTTCCCCTATCTGCTGGACTTGTATGGAGCGATATTTGCGGTCTTGATTATTCTCTACATCGGAAGCCTGTTCACGTGGAAAACCACGCTGTTCTTTGCAGCCGGCCTCACCGTCGTGGACATATTTCTTGTCTTAGTCACGGGCTCAATGGTCTCTGCAGCCAAAAGCGTTGCAGGTCTCAGACTCCCAGTGCTAATCGGCGTACCAATAGTCCCATTAATCGCCAATGAAGGCGCCCTGTACTTCATGTCTTTAGGACTTGGAGACTTCTTCTTTGCAGGACTACTAGCCATACAAACATGGAAAAAGTTCGGCAGAAAACCCGCAATCTTGTCGCTCGTAGCGATGTCCGTTTCATTCTTTGTCTTCGAGGCTTTCTTGCTAACCTACGGACCGACAGCCTTCCCAGGAACAGTGATGATAATCTGCGGATGGTTGCCAATACTGCTCTGGAAAACTCTAGCATCAAGAAAAACTGCTCAAACTGAGAATGAGAAAAGTGGCAAAATAGAGGAGAATAGCGGACTAACCGAATAGTGCGCCTAATCCTTCGAGTGCTGCTTCTTCTTTCTGCTTCTCGTCTTCGGCTTTCTTCTTCTTGTCGTCTTCTTTCGGCTTTGCTTCTCCCGCTGGTGCAGCTGCCGCCGGCGCTGCTGCTGGCGCTGCCATCATTGTCGAAGCAGATTTAATGGCTTCGTCGATCTTGACTTCGGCTAAGGAAGCCACCAAAGCTTTCACACGTACAGCATCCGCGTTTATGCCTGCAGAAGTCAGAACCTGAGTTAGGTTCTGTTCATTTATTTCCTTTCCAGCTTTGTGAAGGAGCATTGCAGCGTAAACGTATTCCATACCCTTTCACCTCACCAATCAGCTATTTTAACTTTTTTCAGTCTTCTCCGTCTGAACAGCCTTTTCGTCTAAGGTAGGCAATCTACTACTTAAGCTTAGCATTTCTGCATGAGCCTTCCGAATCAGATCCTCAATCGTTTCCTTAGTCGGCACTGCAGCGCCCATTGAAAGCGAATATGCCTCTCGGTGAGCCACCTGTATTAGCGGCACTATGCTTTCCTCCGTCGGATAGGCTATGCTCAGCGATAATGCAAAGGCAGCCGCAGAAGCGTCCTGAATGATCTGCCTCGTGCCTTCTACATCTATTCGAAGCTGATCCCGTAGAATTATCAAACCCTCATCAAGCGCAACTGTCATCGCCAAACCGCTTTCAACAGCTTTTATGCCAAGTTTCGACAAGACACTGGCAAGCTTTTCATCTATAACTTCGCCCTTGCGGACCACCAGCGTGTCCTTGCTCACCCAGACGCTTCCAGATTCGATTCTCGTGGGTAAGCCAACCGCGTTCAGCTGACTGATTATTGGACCAGGGGGCTGCCCGGTGTTTCCCGCTGGAACCACGACATCCATAGCTGCCACGTCGCCTGATTTGGCTGTTGTTTTGACTTTTCCCCGTTCCAGTTCCAGAGCCAGACCGAATGGGTTCAAGTCAGTGAACAAGTAAACGTTGGGACCTTTCAGATACTCTTCAAGCTTCTGAAGCTCAGGCTTCTCCTTGCAGTTTTCGATAGCCAATCTCATGAGCGTGTTTTTGATGACTCGCATGTAAACCTTGCCAGCCAGATTCTTCTTGAAAGCCTGCAGTTGAGCCGCTCTCACTTTTTGCAGGCTAGCCACTCCAACGATCTTGTACTGCTTCACGAGTTGCGCTATGTCTACAACTTCGCCCATTTTCTGCTGTAAAACCTGTCGTGACGGCATTGATTCTCAACTCTCATGGCTTAATCTTCACGGGAGCACCCATGGACGTTTTTATGCTGGCAAACTTTATGTTCTTCAGACCCTTCTTCAGCTTTCCCTCAATTGCCCTCAAGACCGCCTGAATGTTCTCAGTTAGTTCCTCTTCCTTCATGTTTTCACTCCCGATGCGGCACTGTATCAACGGCTGACCACGCATCCTCGCTATTATCGTCTTGCGATATTTTGTCATTGAAGCAGCTATATCGGCGTTCGGCGGCACTGGAACCGGCATTTTACCCCTGGGACCTAATACGGAGCCAAGGGTTCTGCCTACCAAAGGCATCAACGGTGCCTCAGCTATAAAGAAGTCATAATCATTAGCCAATTTTCTAAGCTCACGTTTTTTGCCCGCCAGGCTTTCAAGCTCAGCCTTTTCTAGAACAAAGTCTGCGTTCGCTCTCTTCGCTTTCATGGCCAGCTCGCCTGAGCCGATGACGCATATTTTGTTGGGCCTCTCCGGAGCGTATGGCAGGTCTACAATTTCCTGGATCCTGGCCTCGTTGGATTTCATATCGATTTCCCTGAGAAACAGAACCAGTTCTACTGATTGATTGAAGTTCCGCTTCTCGGACTTCGACTTTGCCTCCTTGACTGCCGCAAGTATCGTTTTCTGGTCTAAGGGCATCTTTTAAGCCTCGTGCCAATGAGGGAATATAATGCAGTTATAAAAATATTGTCTCATGCTTAACTCTTACTCAGCACTTCGTCGTGTTTGCCTTGGTCTATTTCTTTCTGTACTTCCCGTGGGTCCTTGCCTTCGGCCGTCACACCCAGGCTGACGCAGACGCCCAAGATTTCCTTGGTTGCACCTTTCAAGTTCTTGGCCAACAACTCCGGACGCTTCATCTTTGCTATGCGTATGACCTGATCAAGGGTGAGGTTCCCAACTTTCTGTGTCTTCGGAGCCCCCGAGCCTTTCTCGATTTTCAATTCGCTCACAATCAGGGCCGACGCCGTGGGCGTTCCAACGGTGACTTCAAAATCCTTGGTGTCAGGGTCAACAGCAACCTTCACTGGAACCTTCATTCCAGCATAATCTTTGGTGAGCTCATTGATCTTGTTAACAATCATCATCACGTTTACACCCATAGGACCCAATGCAGGACCCAATGGTGGCCCAGCGTTTGCTTGTCCGCCGTTGACCAATAGCTCTATGATTTTCTTGTCTGCCATCTACGTTTCACCACTTTCAGCTCTAGCCTTCTCAACAAGTTTCACATAATCGGAATTGACAGTAATTGGCAAGGTGAAAGTAGCCTCCAACAGTTCCAAGGTAACCTCTGCCTTGGCCTTATCAATACGCGTAATCTTGGCTCGCATACCCTTGAAAGGTCCACCAGTCACTTCCACCACGTCATTTTCATTTAGTTCATCGATTACCGGCTTTCTAACCACGTACTTCTCAATCTCGGAAAACTTGACAAACTCTGTTCGCATTCCCCGCACATGTTTTATGCCCTCTATAACTCTCTGCACGTGATGCGCTCCTTCAGCCTCCAAGAAAACATAGCCCCTGAGAGTTTCGGGCACCAGAATCGCCTTTACCGGTATCTTGGTCATCTCGATTTTTGCTGTCAAGAGTCTGGCCACGTTCTTCTCCTGTCCGGTAGTTGTCTTCACAGCAAAAATCTTCGTAGAAGCTACGGGCAGTTTCTCCATTTAGAGCTCTTCCTTCTAGCTAGTGGTCTGCGAGGTGCCAGTCGGCGCCAGGACCGATGCTAGCAGCTTGATGACGAATCCAATCAGTCCAATGGCGCTTATGCCCAAAAGGCAGATTTTCACTGATAGCCAGATCTCGCTTCTGCCTGGTTTTATCGCCAGTTTCAATGTTCTTGCACATTGAGCTAGGAATGATCTTAAGCCCATGGTTCTTCGCACTCTCAACTTTCCAACTTGATATAAACGTTACTGTCGGCTCTGATAGATAAAACTGAGCATTTCTATTAACCTTTCTACTCTCTAGACGCTAAGCCTTTTCGCAGGGTAAGCCTATCGCCTCAAGCATGCGGATAAGCGGTTGCTTGTGTTCTCCTTTGATTCCTTTCCAGTCAAGGATCGCGCACTCGACTCTTTCCAATGTTCTCTCCACACACTGTTTCAGAAGCTCCGAATCTACGAAGGGGATTGCATATTTCGGAATCATGTGAGCGAAGGCCAAGCCACTTTCAAGAGCCATCCGAGTGAACTTCGCATTGTAATGCGTGCCGCCAATGCCAAGCACCGTGCTGGCTTTTGAGTCGCCAAATTTTGAGATTGCTTCAATTGCTGCGTGTGCAACAGCCTCAGCCGCCCTCGGGTCGTTCCATTGTTTGATTGAGCTTCCCAGCTCAACGAACATTGCGGGCACGTCAAGTGACGGTCCATGGTGCGTACACTCGTAGGAAACGTCATATCCCAAACGCATTTCCTGCTTGAACTTCATTAGGGTCTTCAGGGCGTCTCTCATGGCGTTCGCAGGCGAAACTGACACTTTTCTGGGAATTCCACCGAATTCCGCCTCGCCGAGGTTGCCTGGTACATGCACTGACAGCGTAGGTGTGCCGCTTTCACTGCTGTGCCTTGAAATGAAAACCACAAGTTCCGGATCGGTAAAAAAGTCTGGCAAGTTCTGGGCGTGTATCGATTCCTTTTTTAAGGTCACGAATTTGACTCCTTTGCCGCCGAAATTGGCTTCGTATACTGGGTTTCCCTCGAAGCTCTCAGATGCTCTTGAGAAAACATATTTGCTGAGGACTTGTTTTGCGATGTTTTGGCTGGCAATGTCGGTGTCTGAAGCTATCAGTAGAAGTAAGGCTTAGGCCTCCTCTAGTGACATTTTATTGTTCTGTTAGATATCGTTACGTCCTTATGAAGCCACTACTGGCTCGACGGCATCATAAAATGCGCAGTCCAAAGGGCGTGGACAGAGGGCGATTGCAGCTCGGAGAAATGGTCCATGGACGGACTTGAAAATATGGCGTCAATTTTGGCAAGATTGTTGGACAGGCTGTTCCGAAGACAGATAGAATGAAGTGGCAAATCCATTCTGAAATTCCTAATGATTTCAGAAAAGCTTTATAGTTTAAGCCGTCAGCTTTTGGGTTGAATGGTGATATCATGCATTTACTCAATTTCAAGGAGCTGAATGGTCAACAGCTTACGGAAATTATTGAAAAAGGCATTGAAATTAAGCATAATCCTGAGAAGTATAGAACGTCGCTTCAGGGAAAATCTGCAGCATTGATTTTCCAGAAGACTTCCACGCGGACTAGGATTTCGTTTGAGGTTGCTATGACGCAACTGGGCGGTCATGCTTTGTTTGTGGACTGGAGAACGACGAATTTCGCTTTGGCGGATCTTGGAGATGAAGTGCGGTATTTGTCCCGGAATGTGGACTGCATAATGGCTAGGGTGATCAAGAATGCAGACATGCAGATAATGGCCAAGGCTTCCCGCGTCCCGGTAATTAACGGATGCGACGAAAAGTATCATCCAAGCCAAGCCATAGCAGACCTGATAACAGTCAAGGAAAGGAAGGGCAAGCTCAAGGGCGCAAAGCTGGTCTACGTGGGCATTCACAACAATGTCGCCAATTCACTTGTCGAAGGCTGCACAAAAACAGGCGTGAGAATCACGACGGTGACGCCCATATTCAACGAGCCAACGCGGGACAATGAGCTTTTGGAAGAGGCAAAGAAGACAGGACTGTGGGAGACTACGTTGGATGCAAAACAAGCTGTCAAGAATGCCGACTTTGTTTATACAGACACGTGGATAGACATGGAATTCTTCACGGACGCAAAATATGCTGCAGAAAAGGAGAAACGACTCAAACTCATGATGCCCTATCAAGTCAACAAAGAACTGCTGAAAGGAAACAGAGCCTACGTAATGCACGACATGCCCATTCACAGAGGATATGAGATAACCGCAGACATGATCGAAAGCCCCAAATCCGTAATATTCGAGCAAAGCGAAAACAGACTCTACTCAGCAAAATCAATACTACTGAGAGTGCTGGAAAAGTACTAGGCTTATTTCAATATCATCTGCACGAATTTTTCTGGAACAAATTCTTCCAGATCATCATACGTTTGCCCGGTACCAATGAACAGAATCGGCTTCTTGGTAACGTACGTAACGCTTAGGGCTGAGCCTCCCTTGACATCAGCGTCCACTTTGGTCAGTATTGTGGCATCTATGTTAATGCTCTTGTGAAACTCTTCCGCCTGCATGACCGCATCATTGCCTACCAGCGAATCTAGGGTCAGAATCGTCAAATCGGGATTTACGACACGTTTTACTTTTGCCAACTCGTCCATCAGGTTTCGGTTGGTCTGCATTCTTCCTGCTGTGTCAATCAAGACAACGTTTATTCCGTGAGCTTTCGCATGGGTGATGGCGTCATATGCGACGGCGGCGGGGTCCGCGCCATATGTGTGCTTTATCATTTTCACGCCGAGCCTTCTGGCATGCTCTTCCAGCTGCTCGATGGAACCCGCTCGATAAGTGTCGCTACATGCCAAGACCACAGAGTAGCCTTTCTTGTTAAGGAATCGAGCGACTTTGGCGATCGTCGTCGTCTTGCCTGTGCCGTTGATCCCAACAAAAACTATGGTGAATGGTTCGTTCTTCTTGCGTTTTACTTCAGCAGTCTTGAGCAGGTCTATCTTGCCGTCGTTGGTGAGCATTGTCTCTAGAAGCACTTCACGAAGATTGTTTTCCACGATTTTTTTGCGGTCTTCGAAGCGCTTGACCTGAACCTTGTCCAAGCGTTTCTCCATTTCATCGCAAATGCGATCGGCCACAGGGAAGGCAACGTCGTTCTCAACGAGGCTCATCTTGAAATCAGAAAGAACAGAGTGGAGATTTTCAGCTTTAAGCTCAGTAGTGGTTACCTTGTTTACGAGCCCCTTCAGGCCTGACTTGAGCTTCTCAAACATCCTAAGAGGTTTTCTCCTGTCTCGCCTTGGCAATTATGGTTTCTATTTTCTCTCGGTCTTCGTTGATCCTGCCCGCAACCTGCACAAACTGCTGATGGAGCGATGCCCTTGTCTTATTCAGGTCGTCCAGTCGTTTCTTAGTGACCTCTTTGGCTTCTGGCAATGTTTTTTCAATTGACACTCCGGCGCCTACGCCAACGATTACTTTGTCTGGATTCGCGAGCTTCGCTCTGACAAAAGAACTACCTCCCACGGGAACAAGGAGTTCCGAGTCTTCTTTCTCTTTCTCTAAACCCTCCAGTGTGGCCGAGGCGTAGGTTAAGTCTGCAATTGCGGCGTTGACCATGTTGACTCTGGACTGGATGGCCTCCGCGGTCTGCTCGAAATATCGAAGCTCTACGGAAAGCTTGCGGAATTCCTCCTCGTCCTTAGCTGCCAACTTCCTCTTCTCCGGCTACAAGTTTCTTCAGCAGGGGATTCTCGATATTCTCCGGAGAGACCTCTTCCACTCCGTCTATCCTTATCTGAAAACGCTTAACACGATGTCGGCTGCCCAATTCAGCGTATATCTTTTCAACAGCATGCTCCTGCTTCGCAGCCACTATTTCCTTTCTGAAAGTAGTGTTCAAGTTAGGCTTGTTGATTTCACCCGTTATTCTGAAGACTTTCAACTTTTTCGTTCTCCTTCACAACATCCAGAGCATTCCCAATTATAAACATCTCGGGTCCAGTCGTCATTGAACCAGCAATAACCGCATGGCTATTTCCGATCAAACCCGTCCCGACATAGGGGATTCCACAATTGATAGTGCCCACATCGACAGGGACTTTCAAGAAGTCTTCCAGAAGTTTCCGTTCAGACTCCTTCAGAAGCGGATGAGCCAAAACACCCTTGTTCGTAGCCACGGCCAGCTTGCCGACGTACGGCAAGCCCGCAATCTCGCTTCTGGCAACCTCAACACCCAGAGTTTCAGTCACTTGCTTGATGTCCGATTCCTTGAATCTTGGGTCAACGATTGCGCCATAATCATTTGCCAGAACCAAGTTTCCATAGGCGGTTTTTCTGGTCTCCATAATGGCTATTCTCCCCTTGAAAATGGGCTCTATGGCGTCCAGCTCTTCCTTTCTTATGTAGTTTGGAAGCAAAATGCCATTCGAGTTTGCACATGCAAGAGAGCCGACGAGCACGGAACCCCCGATTGTCGTGTAGATTAGCTTAGCTCCCAACCATTGCTCCATTCTTTCGACTATTTCAAGCGGAACAGGCTTTGGAACTATGACGAGCCTTTCCGTCGCCAGCGAGTATACGCCTATGCTTGGACTTCCAAGAAGACTGGAGAGGTAAATCGCCAAACTTAGTCTCCTTCAGCCAAATAAACAGTAACGTTGCCCTCTTTGTCTTTTGCAGCCCTGACGCGAAGTTTTCGCGGGGGCTTCTGTATCCCTCTTCCCCAAACTCTCTCATTAACCTCGTTGGAGATAACAAGAACAGGCGCGTCTTCTTCCTCTTCTCCTTCGGCTTCCTTGCGAGCCGCAAGTTTCATGTGCTTAGTGATGAAAGCTTTAAGCATGCGTATAGCCCTTGGCGCCCTTTTGTTCGGAGGCATTATCCACGCTTTGCCCAAGGGAACCGTGTAGATCCTTTCTTCGACTATTTCTTCTTCCTCTTTCTTTGTCTTCTCTTCTTTTGAAGGCTTTTCTTCTTTCTCGGCTTCTACGGGCGCCTCTTTTTCGGCTCGAACTGCTTCCTCCGCAGGCTCTTCCTCTTTCAGCAATTCCTCCAATGTTTCCTTGGTCTTCTCTTCGGCTCCAGCATCTTTGGCCGCTTCAGCAGGCTCTTCTTTAGTTGCTTCTGCTTGTTTTTCCTCAGCTTCTTTCACGGCTTTTCCAGTTTCTTCTTCTGTCATGTGTCGGTCTCTCCTATGCTCTTATCTTTCGCATTCGCCACTGTCGTCTCTTGGTGTGCACTCTGAATTTCCCGCCAGTTTTCGCGATGACCCACGTTGGCACTGGTTTTTTGCGTTTTCCGGCTTTTGCCAGTCTCCTTTTTTTGGCTGTTGGCTTGTGGCGTGTCACGTTTACAACCTTCTTATTTTCGTTTCACGTTTTGTGCCTTGTAGCTGTACGAGGATTTGTTTCAGCTGAGCATCTGAGAGGGGTATCGGTATTTTTCTCTGTTGCGCGAGCTGAATGAGTTGCAGTTCCAACTGTCCTATGAATTCAGGCTTTATCATTTTCAGGTTGGTTAGTCTTTGGCGGGCTTCCGGTGCGAGTATGCTTCTCAGTAAGGCCTCTTTCTGCATTTCCAGCTGCTGCTCTGTCTGCATGTTTTTCTGTTCGTCAGTCATCTGCCGCTGTAGGGCTGAAAGCTTTCTCTTGCGAAGCTCTTCCAGCTCAGCGTCGGACATTGTTACTCGCCTTTTTGATATTTGTCCAGTTCCGGAACGTCTTTGATCAGTTCTTTGCCGATTTCGTCAGCAAGTTCTTGCAGGAGTTTTCGTCCTTTCTTGGTGACTACTCTTCCGCGCGTTTTGGCGGTTTCAATCAGTTCCGCGTTCGCCAGCTGCTGCATTGCCTTCCGTATGTTGGACCCTCCCGCTTTGGCCGCATGTTCAGGTCTTCGGCCAGGACCGCTTGATCCACCGTATTCAGCGCGAAGTTTTTCTATGCCTACCGGCCCGTGAATGTAGATCTTGCGCATAAGTGAAGCCGCCCTAACATACCACCAGTCTGGGTTCTGAGGCTGTTTCTCTACGTGTGAGCCTGTTTTCGCAAGGCTTGCCCACGCTGGCGGGGCGACCTTGTCTACGTTGTCTTTCAGGTATTTGGCTAGTTTTTCGATGAGTTTGTTCGCTGGAACGTCGTAAGGGGTTAGCAAGACTCTTTATCCTCTAGCTTTCGCTCAGTAAAATCATTAAGCCAAATATAAAGGCTTTCACTTTTGGCGGCGTTTATAAAGCATGAAGGTATGACCCCTCACTTCAACGAGTACAGACCCTGTTTGGCCAGCAATTTGCGAAGCTACCTGCTTGGCTTCCTCTCCGCCGAGGGCAGTTGCCAAGAGCTTCACTTTTACCATCTTGTTCTTGTCAAGCTGCTTCTCAATCTCCTTTAGCACGTCAGCAGAGGCACCGCCCTTGCCGATCCAAACTGTAGGTCTGCTATCACTCAGTTGGCGCTTAACGAAGCGCTTTTTCCCCTCTGTTATCTCGTTCATGCTTCTACCCCCAAGTTTTTTCTAAGCGGAATACGCATCTGCTTTCCGCAGTTCAGACATGTAATGACCAAGTGCGGTTCTCTTCTCTGCTTGATCCGCACCCGACAATTCCTCCCTGGCAAGATAAAGCTTTTACAGTGCCGGCACACCAGACGCCTGTACTCTGTCGGCAAACGAATCTTTGCCGCCATGGCAATCTTTCTGGCCAGGTTCACATATCTCTGAGCCAAAGCAGGGTCTCGATGGAAAGTCTTTCTTGCATGAAGAAAGAGCATTTGAATACGTTGTGTCGCTATGCGCCTGACTTCTGCATTCATCTTCTTCCACATTTCTCAGTCAGACAGAATGCACTTGTCCTTAATGAGATTAGCTTCTCAACATCACAATATCCCCAAACAATATTCGGATACGTTCAGTTGGGGGTGGGAAACGGTTCTTGTCTGCCTGAAGAGTACCAGAGCAATGGCAGAAAGCAAGGTTACCGAAAGAAATGTTAGCCAGAACCCCATTTCGAACGCTTTCTCATGACGCTCGCCTAAGTCAATGTAGACCAATAACATAAGAAACAAGACAAGTGCGCTTACAACTCCTGAGGCTACAAGCGGAGGCTGGGTCTTTCCTAGAATGACCAGAAAGGCAAATAGCAAAGTCAAAACCTGCATGCTGGACATGAGAACGAGAGATTGGCCAAGCACGCAGCCCGATTCCTTGCTGGCCCATTCCCAATAATCGCCAAAATAGCGCTCTTTCTAGAAAATGCTCAGGTGCTCTAAAGATGACAGCCCAGTCGAGTCGGGCGCGGCGTAACCGACGATTACATATCTGCCTTTGAAGGACCAAAAGAGTTCGGGCCATTCAAAGTCCTCTGATATCCCACTAGAATGAAGCGTAAATGTTCGAACGAAAGGAAATGAAGTTGATACGAGAAAAAGGCTTCAGGCGATGATTGGAACTCCTAAGAGGCTGGCGGGCATTAAAATGGGGTTCTTCTGGGGGTTTTTGGTCACTGCGAATACCGACTGGTGTTTGTTATGCCTTGGCTTTAGTTCTACGTTTTAGAACAGAGCGTTTCAGAATTCGAACAACACGCCTCATCCGTCAACCATGTTGGCCTTTTCCACTCGAATAGAAGGACAAGACAGTTAGCGAATTGTTTCAGATCATTGCCTATTCCGGAAACCTGCTTAAGCCAGTCGAAGACAACGCCTGAAACCATGCCATCCTTTATTGGGGGTTAAATCTCCCCATGTTCAATGTAGAAAGCTCGCAGGAGCTGTGCACTGACCAAACCTGAGACCTCTTGTGCAAATCCTCCCATTGATTCAGCCAAGATCCCCTTGTCGACTTCTGAAATGAGTTTTCCCTTGTCTTGCCGCCTGTCTGGATCATCAGATTTGATGGGCAGCCCTCAGGTCTGGCTTTGTAGCCATTGCCCACAATCATGCGAACCATGTCCATTCCGCCGTAGAATCGCGAGGGACGCGATTTCCTGAAGAAGCTTCGGCAAATGCTTTACCATTGCTGAAAGGCTTGGAGTACAAATCCTCGGATGCCAGCAAGCAGATGCGCGAATTGTTCATAAGGTTCGAATTCGAATGTCATGTATAGTGAAAAGACTTGCAGTTTTGTAGCAAGTGCGGTTCACGCATGCGGAGAACAAAAGAAGGGTATTGGTGCCCAAAATGCGGCATCTTGATTCATGCTGCAGCGGAACAGATGCAAAGAGTGAAGAAAGTGGGCGATGCAGACTCCATTTACGTTTTCGAAAAACCGCCAGGCGATTACGCTAAGGTTTCCCGACAATGCCTGAAGTGCGGGAACACTGAAGCATTTCACTGGTTCTCTGGAGTATCAGGTGAGCATGCGGGCGTCGCAAGAGAACGGACCATAGAACATTTCAGATGCACAAAATGTGCTCATACTTGGAACCAAAGCTCATAGAGTACACTGGCAAGAACTGACACCGATGCTCGCCTCTGACAACTGCCTTTTCTCCTCCCAAGTCCACTTAACCAGCAAAGATCAGATGCCAATGCAAATTGGGGTAAGGTTTTATCGCACACACTTCCAGACAGTGCATTAGTAGGGAATTGAACGATCCGTGGGAGGAAGACAGTAAGAATTGAATAGCGAAACGGTCTACCGTCGTGCTACGCTTGATGACGTCCCAGTTTTGGTCGATTGCAGAATCCGGTTCCTCAATGAGCTTTTCAATCATTCTGAAGATGATGAAACCGAGGTCGTAAGAAAATCTCTTTTGGAATACTTTTCCAAGGCAATTCCTTCTGGAGATTTCGTGGCTTGGGTGGCAGAATCCTATGGGAGGATAGTTGCTACAAGCGGGATGGTTGTGTGGCAAAAGCCTGCAATATACAGAGGCGTTGAATCCGGCAAGCTAGGGTACCTTTTGAATTTCTACACGGTTCCAGAAGAGCGAAGAAAAGGAATTGGCACCCGACTGGTGAGCGAGATGATTAAAGAAGCCAGACTGCTGGGGCTCAAGTACTTGCATCTTCATGCATCCGAGGATGGGATGAGCATTTACAGAAAAGCAGGATTTCAGGAACCGGAACAGCCAGAACTCGAATTGAGACTCAAATGAGAAAAGGCGAATCTCCAGCTTCCGCCTTTCCTTCCTTCGAGAGGAAGAAGAGACCAAGTCTTAGAAGCAGCGATGTCCAGCCGTAGTTGCTCAGCGCGCGCTCGTTGGATAGGCGCGTGGGCTTGGAGTTATTTGTCTTCGCTTTCAATGCGCGCGGAAACGTTAAATAGCTTACTTTGAATCCTTTTTTCATGCAAGTCTTGGTGATTCAGAACTGTCAAACTGAGGACATTGGTCTATACCAGAACTACCTCCACGACAAAAACATTGACTACACCGTCGTCCACGCTTATGATAGCCGGGAGCTTCCTTCCATCGAATTCTTTGACGCCTTCATCGTTGGAGGAACGCCGATTTCGGTTTATGAGGCGCACAATCATGATTTTCTGGGGAGAGAGCTTGCGTATATCTGCGGAATTGCCAAATTGGAAATTCCATTCTTGGGCATTTGCGGCGGTGGTCAGATGCTGGCCTGGGTTCTGGATGCTCAAGTAAGGAAGAATCCCGTAATGGAGATCGGAGGTTACCATGTCCGACTGACTCAGGCAGGGAAGAAAAGCAGGTTCTTTGAGGGCATGCCCGATCAGTTTCCCGTGTTTCACTGGCATAGCGACACTTTTGATGTGCCAAAGGGAGCCGAACTTCTAGCCGAAGGAGTAGATTGCAGGAATCAAGCTTTTGGCTACAAGAGGGCGCTGGCTCTGCAATTCCATCTGGAGGTGTCTCCGTCAATTGCAAGTAGGTGGGCCGACTCGTACGGAAATGAATTGAAAGGGATGAACAAGACGAAGACGCGAGTAGTGGAAGAGTGCAGAATGGACGAGAAGCAGATGAAGAAACTGGCATACTCGCTTCTAGACAATTTCTTCGTCGTTGCAGAAAGTGGACAGTAACGCAGTCGAAAGGGTTTTGTGATTTTTCGGAAGTGGAGACAAGAACAAGAAGGGAAAGAACAGATCGTTCTCTGAAATTAGCATCTGGCTAAGCTGCGGGTCACCCCAAAATTGGATTTGATGCAAGAAAGCCTGAAAGACTTCCGCTTGTATTCAGCGCCTCGGCGATAACAGATTTGGCAAAACCTAGAATCATTTGGGAAGGAGAACCTGTCGGATCTCGCGTGTTAGGCTGATGTGCGCTAAGAGTGACTGTGGTTAGGTGACTGGAGTTTGAACTTTGAGAGTTGAAACAGCCCTGTCGATCACGTTTTCTCAGTAGGCCTTCTCTTGTGCGAAGTATTTCCGTGCACATGGTGGACAGAGACAGAGTGCACCGGGTTTGTTTGCAGCTATTCGCATCTTTGCAAGGCTGAGAAGCTTCTTGTTGTCCAGCGTTTTCTGGAAGTCTCCTCGTGATCCCGCTGGGCTCGGGACATTAAGCACGAAACGATCAGGGAAATATTGCCGAACAGTGTCAAACACTCTATTTCCCACAGCAACTATCGGCACGGACTTGTCAACAAGCCCAAGTTCCCTTTCGAGGTAACTTTCTGCGCATGTCTGTACAGTCTCGGGCGGCAGTTTTTGACCCTTGATCCTTTCCGATTTGCAGACAGTGGTCCAAATCGCGGCACCATCTAGTTCAAGCTCGCGGCGGAAAGCATCAAGCCTTGAATAAAATGCAGACGATTCCACTCTGCTGCGGCGATATCCAAGCATTTTCTCTTGGTCTCTTGCTGTAGCAAGCAACTGCTGATCCCTAGAGGCTGTTCTAGGAGGAGCCAAGCCAACTATGACGCAGCTGACCTCGTCGCTTTGGCCCAAGACCATGGCCTGCCAAGGGAGGGAGCCCTCTTCAGCGGAATTCCTGACGCCCTCACATTTTCTTCTGCATTGAATCGATTCGGCTCCCAATCTGAGCAACTCGATCTCAAGTTTTGTCCTGCTCACAGGATCACGCCAGCGACTATGTCAGAATCAGATGATTTATACGTTCTCGCAAAGCACGCGGCAATAAAACATACCTGCATATCGCGAGTCTCTGTTTGTCCGTACTCATGCGTGAGGTTTACGCGTGTCAGTGGGCCGTTCTGAAAACTCGAACGCTACTTAATCTTGTCTTGTGGAATCTTTATCGCGAAGCGACATCGCTTGCCCCCTTTGAGGGCACTCTCAAGCAACTCTATGTCGACTGGTTTGCCGAATATCACGTCGAAGCCAACTTTTTCATAGCCACCACTGCAGTGGCAGAACACGGGCGAAATCTTTGGCTTCCCGTCACGTATGGCAGTCCTCACAAGCGGGCAGTAGCAAGCATAGTATCTCTTCAGGGTTGGATTCTTTTCCTTCAGATATTGCTTCGGTGCGTACGGGATTTTGGTTACGTAGATCCTGTCACCGCGCCTGACGCCAGTGCAGATCTCCTGATTACTCCTTACGAATTCCAGAACTTCCGGTGTAATCTCCAGCTCGTACCACAGTCGCTCTTCCTTCATGAGGCCAGCCAACTCTTCCAAGAATCTTCTGTGCTCGTCCGCCAAGTATTCATCAATGCTGCTTGCCTTTTCGAAACGTTCCTTCTTCTCCTTAAATGCTTCAGCAGGTACTTTGTGGTAATTCCACGTGAGAACGTTCCTGCAGGTCTCGACTGGGAGCTCAGCCTCCATTCTGTCTATGATCTTTTTTGTAAGCATCGGGTATTCATCTTGCGGCGAGCCTAGCGGAGGCAGCTCAAACCCTTCGAAAACCTTGCGCTTAACGTCTTCCCCTGCAATAGCCGCCAGCCTTTCGCCAATGTCAGGCAGCACGTTTCTGGCACCGAGGAGTGATAAGATGTAGACGTAGTAGTCGTTTTTCCTTGCAAAATCGCAGTAGCGAGCGATTGCTACCCACATGTCAAGCGAACTCTTGCCTTCTTTGATCAACAATGAAATATAGTCTTTGAGCACATCCAAATCTGCGGAGGCGAAGGACGTTCCACTCTTCTCTAGATACTTCTCAAATTCCCTGACTGTGCCCACCGCGGCGTCAGCGTACTGGTCGCCCAGTCCGCGCCCTTTGAGATACTTCCTGAATTCTCTTTCCATCAAGATGCTTGCTTTCCTTAAGCAGAACTTCACTGGAAAATAGTCAACGGTCCTTCACAGATACATCGACCGATCCTATTTTAGCTTTAGCGTAACCCCAGCGCGGTGAAAAGCCTCTTTCTATGTTCATGCGTCTTGAAATGAGCGCAAAGGCTTAAATGACTGAGTTACACATTACACGTTACACATTACACGCAGGCATGATAGGGTGAAAGCATGGGCGGAAAGGGAAAAATGAAAGAAAATGTCAGAAAGAGTGATGATGAGCAGGAGAAAGTCGGAATGATGGTTTGCTGTCCCGAAAGTGAAGGCAAAGTTGTGTCGCCTCAGCTTAAAGATGAGATTTTGATGAAGTTGGGAAGTGGACTTGGAGATCGAGGAAACGTGGTCATGACTAGGCTGGATGATGCTGATTTGAAGCAGATTGACGCGCTCGTCGAGGTTGAAGCTTTCAAGAGTCGATCAGAAGCCGCAGCCTTCTTCATAAGACAAGGAATGCTGGCCCGCAAAGACCTATTCGAAAAAGTCATGCCAACAGTCGAGAAAATCAGAGAGCTAAAGGAGCAGGCGAAAAAATCGCTTACGAAGGAGTAGCAGCAAAAGAAGGATGTGCAGAGCATGACAAAATTCTACATAGGTAATCCTGAAAGACCAATAATAACTGTCAAGGGCACGATAAATGGGAAGGGTCCTTTCAGCTTCATATTTGACACGGGAGCTTCATTGACAATTATCGAGAAACAAGCAGCAGAAAAACTAGGCCTTAGCAGCGACGCATCAGCCATACGAGAAGCTGTTGGAGCCGGCGGGGCTGTCGTCTCATCGTTGCTAAACGTTGGATCGATAAAGATCGACGACGTTGAGGCGAAAGATATCCAGGCGGCGGTTCTGGATTTGGCAAATGTGGCGAAATGTGGTTGCATAGCTGGGCTTGCAGGCATTATAGGCTATAACTTTTTGAAAGACTATAGAGTAATCATTGACTACCCGAAACAAGAGATATATTTCGAGAAACATGAACTGCGTGCCTAAGGTGGTTAAGATGCGACTTAAGGGTGACGCTTTTTGGTCAGTAGGCAACTTGCTTATGGCCGTAGGTATTCTCATTGGGCGGTTTGCGCGATTTGAGTACGCTGGCTTCGTAATCTCTGCTTTCATCGAAGGACTGCTCGCCGGAGTATCATTGGTCATGAATCTTTTCTATTTAGCCACAAAAGCAAGGAAAAGACAGGTTTAACAAAGGCAGTTGATCGGCCGTCGGCTAGCAAGGCCACCACGTTCCGGCATCCCGAACGTACGAGCGCCCAGTCGATTCCTGGGGAAAGCACGAAATGGGACCAAGCTTGTTGCCCGATTAGCATTTGTGCAAAGAATATAACCTTTGGACTGTAAGTTTAGTTGGAGACAGATGTTATTTGGACAGAAAGGCGTTACGCGTAAGCCGGGAGGTTTCTCGTAGACTTGTAGGGCAAGGAGCGGAAGCAGTAGTTCTTTTCGGTAGTTGGGTGCGGGGTGACGCTTACGCAGAATCAGATCTCGATATTCATGCCATTGGCAAAGGACCTCATTACAGGCTGGAACGGTATCGGGGCTTTCTAGTTTCGATAGCTTGGGCGACAGCTAGACGGCACCGTCAAGCATTCAAGGATCCCAGTCAGGCTGGGGGGATCGTGTCGGCTTGGCGTAATGCCATGGTATTATATGATCCACATGGAATCGCAAATGCCCTCAAACAAGAAGCCGAGCGATGGCAATGGAACTCGATGAACAAGCATGTGGAAAGATGGGTCGCGGAAGAGCTCACAGGATGGGCTGAAGAGGTTCACAGAGTGGTTGGCAACCTGCAGCTCGGACGCAGAAGTGCCGCGGCAGCTCAGCGGTCAGCGCTGGCACTCAAGATGGCACCGATAATGGCCGCGTACCACCGAATCTTCTACGATAGTGAAAATCGGCTGTGGGATCTTGTCTCCAAGAGAATGGGGAGGAAGTGGGCACAGGTGCAGAGTATGGCTCTGGGAGAAGGCGGACAAAGTCTTGACGACACGTGCAAAGCGGCACTCCAGTTGTTCGCATTAGCAGCTCAAGAAGTCAGACACCTGCTGGATCAGCGGCAATATCAAGTCGTCGCCCACGCTTGCGAAATCGCAGGTCATTCCCTGCCAAGGTGGAAGACTATACATCGCGGGAGAACAACAGTCTAGATAGTTTGTTTTCTAAAATCATGAATTTCGAGGCAGCTTTCTTCGGCATTGAGACGCTACTTAACCGGATGTTTTGCGAGGAGTGGGATTCAAAACTCCACTGCGACGTCGGCGTCTCCCGCGAAATCCCCCTGTATAGCTTTCAAAATGCAATACGTTACACAAGACTGATGAACACTTTACAGATTCAAGTATCAATGTCTCTGTCTTCTGTTGATCGCTTTTGACAGTAGGATCTGAAAAGATTGTATCTCTGCAGGCGCGGCCAACCAGTCTTTGCATATACCAGTTTTTCCGGGTTTTTCTTCAGCCAATTCATCATGTGAAAGAAGCTCTTTGCCTTCTTCTCATCTCTCTCTTTCACTGGTTCATAGCCTAGGTTTCTGATTTCGTCAAGATATGCTATTTCCGTTAGCCTCTGCGGTTCTCCAATGACTGTTATTCTGTCAATTTGATTGTCGCCATACGTCTTTTTTAGAAGATTTACTGCTTCGTCGAAGATGTAGCCTCTGCAGACTTGGATTTTTTCGTCTTTCCTGAGTTTGAGTTTGTCCAACAGTTGAAACACGATTTTCGAAGCCTGCTTCAGATACTCTTTTGATCGGAATCGCGGATATCTGAAGTATTTGACATCCAAGATGTCGTATCTGAATTCCTGAGTCTCGCAGCGAAAGGCACCTATGACCACGCCAAAAAGTAGGTCGCCTATGCCAGCATCGTCAACGATTATCGTCAATTAGCGCCATCCCTTTTTGTAAGAGACAAATGAACCATATGTGCATTCATAAGAACGCTTCACATGTGCCTTATATTGTTTATTTCTCGGACTTTCTATCGCTCAAGCTTGCGCTGTCTACTCTCCTGAAAAGATCAAAGATTGTCCAGATCATAGCAGCATTGTTGGGTCGCCTGGATTTGCACCATGACAAATGGAGATGTCTCCCGATGTCCCCTTAAAAAGTTGGCTTTATGCAGTTTCTGATATACCCAGTTAGAAAGAAGTCAGTCAGTCACATAAGCATTATTCTACAAGAAATATAGAGGAGAGTTCTATTTGTATTGGAGTGAAGCAAGTTGAAAGCTGGCTTGGCATTCTTGGAGAAAGCACTGCCCAGCAATCCTGAGTTAGGGAATTAGTCTTTTGTAATTATAGAGATAGATACTTGAAGATTGATGGACTAATTGAGGAATTATACAACAATGCCTGTAAAGGCGCGCACTAAATCCCATCTTTTTCTATAATCCCACATGGAGTCAATAGTCTAGCTCAGTAATTGCACAATCCGTCAACTTCGAAAATCTCGCTTTAGGCACCGAAAGGGTCATGATTGCGAATGTCAAACCTAGCGCACCTTTTCCTAATGTGGTTGCTGTATGCCTAGTATGGTTAGTCTTTGCGTGCTTTTTATGCCTCGCGCGACATTCGCTGGGGCAAAGACCATGCTGCCCTGACCTATGGCGATCTGCTTATCGCCCACTGTAAACGTGCCTTTCCCGTCGATGACATAGAAGCACACGTCATAGGGTTCAGGTCGAGAAGGAATCACTTGGCCTGTTTCGAGACAAACAAGAACAATGTTGAACCACTCTGTTTTGTGAATGTCTTTCTTAATTCTACTAGTCTTTGAAAACTCTGCTAGTTTGGTCAGATCCCATTCATTCAATTTGGGAATCCCTCCTTCATGTCCTCACCTCCGCATTACTCCTTGCGTTGGTTCATAATGTGGAAGCGAATGCCCATCAAGAGGAAAGTTGCGGCATATATTGCTAGGATTGTTGTGTTGAGGATTGGACCGAAGAAGGTTTCTCCGCCTGATGCGCATCTTGCAAGTTCAACAGTGTGAGTCAAGGGTGAAAGCATAGACACAACCTGCATCAAGGCTGGTAGATCTCGGATAGGTGTATAGACGCCGCTGATGAAGAGTAGGGGGTATGCGAACGAAGTTGAGAGGCATCATCACCTGACCAGGAGTCTGACCTGGAATCGAAGCGAACATGATTCCCAAAGCTGAGAATGCAAGAGAGGACAGCAAAAAGCAAGCGAACAAAGCCCCTAGACTAATTATCTGAAAACCGAAGAAGGCCATGCCAACCACGACCGGAATGACGGAGATTCCGCCCCCGTAGATTATTCCTGCTAGAGTCTTGCCCATAAGGATAGAAAGAAGAGAAACCGGTGATGTTAAGAACCTGTCAAAGGTCTGATTGGCGCGTTCAGTTGGTATCACCACGGGGCCTATTGAAGAGGATGCGAAGAATAACGTCTGAGATACGAGGATTGAGATCTGTGCAGCCAGAGGCGCTTTCGTTCCTATGCTGAATGAGAGGAAAAGGCTGAAGGGGAACAGTATCCCGAACATGAGAGATGGAGGCTTCGTGTAGTAGGTACGCATATCCTTTACAGCGATTGCCCAGGCTACTCGTATCTCTCTGCTATAATGGCTTGAATGCGTGTTCATCATTGCTTCCTTCTATTGTGAACCATCTCTTGTTCTTCGCTTCGACCTGGTTTTCCAGACTTCTCTTCTGCTGTCGCAGACCTGATGCCCGTCAGCTTTACGAACACATCTTCCAAACTCGGACCAACAGTATTTACGGTGATGAGTCTAAGGTTGTTATCTTGGGAGTATTTCCACAACGAATCCAAGACCGTAGGTGGATCGCGAGTGAAGAATCTGAACTTGTCGCCTTCCTTCACTAACTCGCTGACTTCAGGTAGTTTTTCGAGATCTTTCAAAGCATTTGGAGGTACGGTTTCGAAGGCGACTTCTATGGATTGGAGGCTCTCCAGCGTCCTCTTGAGTTTCTCAGGAGTATCGATAGCTACGATTTTGCCGTGGTTGATGATCGCTACTCGATCGCACATCTGGCTTGCCTCATCGATGTTGTGGGTTGTGAGGAAGATTGTTAGACCCTGCCGGTTCAAGTTCCGGATGAGATCTCGGATTATCAGGACACTCTGAACGTCCAACCCTGAAGTTGGCTCGTCGAGGAAGAGGATGCCCGACCGGTTCATAAGAGCCATTGCGATGCACATTCGCCTTTTCATGCCTCTAGAAAAACCCTGCACCTTTTCCCTGCGTCGCTCATAGAGTCCAAACATTTTCAGGAGTTCCTCAGCGCGACTCTTACGGCTTGCCTTGGGCATGTCGTAGAGTTTTCCAGTGAAGATGAGGTTGTCCCACGCGGAGAGTTCATTATAGACGTTGCTGACGTCGGGAACGATTCCCATCTGCTCCTTGGCTTCTATGGGGTGACGTTGAATATCATAGCCCATGATGTTGGCTTTACCTTCAGTTGGTATGGAGATTCCGGTCAGCATCCGTATTGCGGTCGTCTTGCCTGCTCCATTGGGGCCTAGGAAGCCGAAGATCTCTCCCTTCTTCACCTCGAAGTTTATGTGATCCACTGCACAAAGGTCGCCGTAGTATTTTGTCAGATCAGAAACTTCAATGGCGCTTTCAGACATAATCCAATTTTCATCTCTGCAGATTTCTAGCCTTGCATTTCCTTGATTTTTTCTTCAACGGCCTTAAGTTCTTTCTTCAACTCATCAGCGTAGCCCTTCAGCTTCTCAATTTTCTCAGCTTTCGAAAAGAAGCGTCTCCTGTAGTCATGTCCGTCTCCATGCATGCCGCACCCGCAGTAGTCTTGATGCCTACGATGATGCATCCCACAACCACATTCTTCATCCATGTATTATCTCACCTCTTTCTTTCTTACACTATCAAAAGTAAAGTATTTATGCTATCAAGTTTATAGCGAGATAGTTGCTATCTGCAACGAAAGTGACAGGCATGCAGAACAAGAATGACGTGGTTTGTTTTTGCCCGCTTGAAGGGATCATAGACGTGATAAGCAAGAAATGGGCACTCCTGATCATTAACGCAATCGGGAATCATAGTAGCCTCAGATTCAACACACTCATGGAAGAACTCCGGGGCATAAGTCCCAAGACGCTTGCAGACACGCTGAAGCAGCTTCAAGACGAAGGGCTACTCAAGAGAAAATCATTTGCCGAGATCCCGCCGCGTGTTGAATATTCATTGACAAAAGATGGAGAAGGGCTCAGAGAAGCGGTGATCCCGATCCTGAAATGGGCTGCAACGAGGCAGACCTCAGAAGGAAGAAAATGTTCCGCATCCTACAGCAAAATCCCCGCGCATAGAATACGAGACAGAGCCTTCAAGAGAGAGACCGTAACGCGCCCGGAACCTTGGGGTGGTGCATGAAAACCTGTAGAACCGTCAGAAAAATCCTTATCTATCCTTGTCGCGCTTCTTAACGTGGAAGGCGATGAGGCTCGCCTTTAACTGCCCATGCTTCAATAGCTGCAAGGGCTGATAGCTTCTACCAGCACATCTGAATGAGGAGAATCGAGTTTGGTTGAAGGTTCGAGAATCTCGAAGAGAACTGCCTACATCGCGATACTCTCGATGGGCATCGTGAGCATGCTCGGAGACATAGTATATGAGTCAGGCAGAGGAATTGCCCCGGACTATCTCAGGTTCCTCGGCGCCTCAGCGTTTCTAGTAGGCGCAGTAAGCGGTGCCGGAGAGTTCATAGGCTACTCCTTGAGGCTTGTAAGCGGAAATCTCTCAGACAGGAGTCGAGCCTACTGGCTCTTCATCTTCCTCGGCTACGGCCTGATACTGGCAATACCCCTCATAGGGTTCACC
>Ga0315279_10001800_pt1 | contig 34373 bp, 26 predicted proteins | sample YL17G06_20_MG_FD_203694 | JGI IMG/M metagenome (GOLD analysis project Ga0315279, IMG submission 203694) | Sediment microbial communities from Yellowstone Lake, YNP, Wyoming, USA - YL17G06_20 | ecosystem: Environmental > Aquatic > Freshwater > Lake > Sediment | place: USA: Wyoming | collected...
TTTGCCTTCGGTCTCCGTATCGATATGCCATAGTGAAATCCCTTTCTTATGGGTTGCCGTATTATAACATATCGACCAAAAAACGAAATCAACCTTGAACTGTAATTGCAACACAGCCTGTTCGCTCAGGGTAACAATTTTGAGATAGTTTGTAAAAATAAGTGTACCTGATTGGGGGGGAAATTTCAAGAAGAAACGGGAAGCTGGTGGGTAGATGTGCGAAGAATAAACTAAAAATTCAATCCGCCTATGGCGGATAAAAGCAAAAAATTTGAAACTGTGGAGACCCTATAGTTTCTTATTGCTGAACGTCGCAGGAAGGGTCGAAGGGATTTGCGCATTTCAGCCAATCACCGGACATCATAGCAAAGTCAAGGAAATCGACGTAGCAATCGCCATTGAGGTCACCGGCAAAGTTCCCTCGGCACTGAAATATTGTGAATACCTTATCGCTGGTATCGCATACGCCTGGATTGTTTGGGTCACTAATACGGACCAGGCACTGGTTCGAGTCTGCCAGAGGGATGTCCCACTGGTAGGAGCCGGTGTTTTCACATATAGCGACATCTTCCCAGTTCCGGTCATTGTCGGGAGAATATTCGATTGTAACGCGGTCTATTTCTGCGCCCTCCGGTGTTTTCCACGTGATGGTATATGTGTTTGCGGCTACCAGTTTCTCGCCGCCGTTTGGTGACAATACAATCGGTTTGGGGGTAACTGAGTAGCTCCAGGTGTCGTCTGCCTTGTATGTGCCGGCAACGCCGAGGTTGTTAGTGTTGCGTTCCATCCACGTCAAGGTAGCATTAAGGTCATTAACCTCAACCAGGACATAGCCATACCGTTCTGCGTGGTGCTGTTGCTCGATGGTGAAGTTACTGTTGTTGCCGGAATAGGGGGGTGACCAGTGATAGGGCGTGGCCCCTGCGGTCCCAATGGTGTACTGGTGGATGTCGTTGTTTGGGTCACCGTCGCCGTCATCAACACAGGCGCGGTCGTAGAAGTGGTCGTGACCGGAAAGATATATTCTCGCACCAGCGTTTTTGAGACTTACCCAGAATGTGTCGCGATTGGCCGGGAAATTGTCGAGGCAGTCATCGTGGTACGTCCGGAAAGCAGGTTCGTGGGAGGCGATAAAGATGTGCGGTTTGGTATTTGCCGCCAGCTGAGCATCGAGCCACTTCTGGTTTACCTTGTGGTCAATTTTATGTGCGATACCGGCATATCCATCCAACAGGGCTATGAAGGCATTTTTGTGTGTGACAGAATACGTCATATACTTTTCGGCTGGTGGGCCATTGGGAGGAAGCTTCTGGTCGGGGTAGGAGTCGCTGCCAAATACCTTAAGCCAGCGGATTGCGAAATTGTCATTGGGGTTGGGGGTGGTATTAGGGTCGCTGTGCCAGACATCGCCAAGCTCATGATTGCCGCGACCGACATAGATGGGAATATTGCTGTCGTAAACCGGCTTCATAGTTTGCACCCACGCTTTTAGCTGAGTTTCGAATTCGCTGGGCGTGTGTCCTACGCCGTAAACGAGGTCGCCCGGAAAGAGGACGAAGTCCACACCGTGGGTTTTAATCTCGGTGACAAGTTCCTTGAGAATGGTCATATTGATACCGTTAGTGCTGCCGCGGCTGTCAGAGACGACAATGAATTTCCACGGCGTTTGTGAGAAACTGGCCGTAGAAAATACCGCCAAAAGGAGGACGGTGGAAACAAACTTAACTATGATGTTCTGTCTGATTATTGACGCCTCCTGAAGAACTTTTTTGGCGCGGGCAGACTATTTCGGCTCACTTTCCTGTGTTGTGTGCCAATCGGCTTTAGTATTTGGTTGGTGGACGAGGATTTCCACATCGTTTACGTCAATTGCACCATTGGTATTGATGTCACCCAGCACATAGCTTTCGGGCGACTGGCGGCTGCTCACCAGGTTGTTGACCAAAATGGTAAAATCGAGTTCGTTGACAACACCATCGGCATTTAAGTCATACCAGAAGATGCTATCATTGTGCTGGTCATCGCTGACGTTCCAGGCCAGACCGTATCGCTGGGTCGCAGCCGTTTCGACTTGTTTGTCGGTATCGCTAAATGAAACGATGATTTCATAGTTTGTATAGTTGGGGTCTGCTTGCCAGTAAATGTGCTCAACGTTATCCACGGCGCTGTCGCTGTAATCCAGCAGGATACTGTTGTTAGGGTCTTTCGAGTCAACGGCCCAGAGTTCGAGCTGGAGATTGGCGTCTTTGTCCGGCCTGGGTTCAAATGGATAGGAGTTGTTGTAGTGTTTGTTCCAGATGACTGTAGCAGTGATAACTTTGTTAGCTGGTTCCGAGAGGGTGAATCGATAAGTATTTTCAGGTGTCTCATCCTTATTCAGCAGGTTATTGTCCCAGCCGATTGTCGGGACGCTGCCGGGTTTGTTCCGGCCCGCAATTAGGTGTTTGTAGGCGGCGACGGCATTTAACATTCCTGCTCCCTGAACGTAGTCGAGCGGTGCAATGTGGTCATCGTCTTTTGTCAGCCGGCCCTTGTGCCAGTAGGGGAGTTTCGTTGCCGAGTTGAGCAGGATAGCTTTGATTACGCAATTTCCACCATTTGGTGAAATGGCCATACTCAGGCTTGGGTCCTGTTTTGCTTTCTGGACGAGCAGGCCGGCTGCTCCTGCAACTATTGGGGTCGAGAAACTCGACCAATTGCCGGTCGGTTCATAGCGTTTGGGGTCGTTTGCACTGGCGGCCAGGCAGTTGCCGACCGCAACGATGTCAGGTTTGGACCGGCCGCTGCCGGTGGGGCCGGCGCTTGAATGTTCCGGATAGGCCAGTGCGAAGTTGGCCAGCTTTGTTGCGAGATTTTCGGTGTTTACGGAATCGACCACGCCGACGCCGATGGCATTTGCTGCCGCGCCGGGATACAAAGGAGGGTCGTAAGCGTTGGAGCCGTTGCCTATGCCGGCGACAATGATAAGGCCGTAGTGTTCGGCCAGCGATTCGATGCCTCTTGTCCACCAGTCTTCGAACTGGGTGCCCATGCTGGCGGTAATGACGTCTGCATCCGGCGGTGAGTGCTGGAATACGTTATTGACTAAGAATTGCCAGAATTCATAGACATCGGCCCTGGCTGCCGGTGCTACACCCTGGTAATAGAATTGTCCGATGTCCGGATTGAATGCGTAAGGGTCCTCGCCGAGCAGTATGGAGCAAATAGCTGTTGAATGCGGCGAGATGCCCGGCGACAGTTGGCCCTCATCGTGAAAATCAAATTGAACACCCTTAAAGCAATTGTGGCTGATATTTGGCTGGTAGTCATTTTGCGGTTCGCCATCGGTATAAGTGTTGCTTCGGGAAATCACGGTGAATTTGATGCCGGCTCCTGTCAAGCTGGGGTCCATTTGCCTTAACGCATAGATTCCGGCGTGGTTCAGCCCCTGTGGCTGGAGCGGTTTGTCGGCAGGCGCTGCGATAGCACTGATTGGTGCCAGGCACGTTATTAAGGTTAATATGAGCGTTTTTTCCGGCATTGCACCACTCCGGAGGTGGCGGTAAATCCAAATCATAAGGTGTTGTCCCCCGATTACCAGTCTCCTTAACTTGTAACTTGTTACCTCAAATCCTTGACAATATGATAGCAGAAATGGGCTTTGTTTTCAAGTGAAATCTTGCGAAGATTATCGCTGCATAGGCGTTTTTAGTATTGAAAATGGGGGCATTGAAAAGTTGATTAAGAAAATTTGCCTTTATCGGTCCCAGTTGATATACTCTGGCAGGTAATTGGGTGAATTTTGCAGAAGGTTTGCGTAGCTATGAGAGTAATTCTAAATTCCAAACAGATTGAGCGGATTCTAAAAGACCTGTCAGGCCGTATCGTTTCTGATACGCCTGGAGGTGTGGATATTGCAGTCATCGGTATTCGCAGCCGGGGTGAGATACTGGCGCAGAGGTTGTCAAGCCGACTGTCAAAATCGCTCGGCAAGGATGTTCCCTGTGGGACTCTGGATATAACGCTTTACCGAGACGACTTGAATTCGCCGCAGGGCGGTAGTCAGCCGCAGGTTCGAACCACTGAAATCGGCTTCGATGTGAACGACAAAATCATTATCCTGGTTGATGATGTTCTGCAGACCGGACGATCAGCGAGGGCAGCGATGGATGCGCTTATCGACTTAGGCAGGCCAAAGAAAATAAAGCTGGCGGTGCTGGTTGACAGGGCAGGCAGGGAGCTGCCGATACAGGCCGATTACATAGGTTTCAAAAGCGATGCTAAGCCGGGTGAAATGGTGCAGGTCAACCTTGTTGAGTCGGATGGAAAGGACGAAGTGGTTGTTGAGTGAATGAGTAAACGCCTCGGCGCATTTACGCATCTACTCATATACGCATATACTTATTTACGCATAAACACATATACGGGGTCATGGAGTTAGGAATGAAGACCGGTCAATTCAGGTGGCATCGCAGGCATTTACTCGGGTTGCGGGAGCTGAGTGCTGAAGAGATTACATATATTCTTGACACGGCTAAAGGTTTTGAGGAAGTAAGCACCCGGTCGGTCAAGAAGGCTCCGCCTTTACGCGGCAAGGTTGTGGTAAATTTGTTTTTCGAGGACAGCACACGGACGCGAAATAGTTTCGCATTGGCGGCCAGTCGATTAAGCGCCGACGTTATAGAGTTCACGCAGAAGACCAGTTCCGTCAGCAAAGGTGAGACGCTTTTAGATACTGCTAAGAATCTGGAGGCGATGGGGATTGATATTATTGTAATTCGCCATAGCGCTGGCGGTGCGCCGAAACTTATCAGCAGGTATATCGATGCATGCGTGGTCAATGCCGGTGACGGGTTCTGCGAACATCCGACGCAGGGTCTTTTGGATGTCTATACCATTCGCAAAATTAAGGGAAGCCTCGAAGGTTTGAAGATAGCGATTGTCGGTGACATCGCGCACTCCCGCGTTGCCCGCAGCGATATGTGGGCGATGACGAAACTGGGCGCCGAGGTCATATTTGTCGGCCCGCCGACCCTGATGCCGTCGCAGGTAAGCCGTCTGCCTGTTAAGGTGAGCTACTCGCTTGATGAGGTTATCGAAAAGGTGGACGTGATTAATATGCTTCGGATTCAGTTCGAGCGGCTCGGCGGCAATCCTTTTCCATCGATAAGGGAGTACTCGCATTATTTCGGACTGACCGTAGAGCGTATGAAAAGAGCGAAGCCGGATATTCTGGTTATGCACCCCGGGCCGATTAACAGGGGCCTGGAGATGGAAAGCGAGGTGGCGGATGGGCGGAACAGCGTTATCTTAGAGCAGGTAACTAACGGCCTGGCGGTGAGAATGGCGGTGCTGTTTTTAGTGAATCAGGCAGCAGCAGAAAAAGCTTAAAACGGAAAACTAAAAGTGCAAAACCAAAACTCAAAGCGAAAAATTAGTTTTGAATTTTAAGTTGTGATTTTTACTTTTTAGATTTAAGTTTTTGGTTTGAATTATGAGCTCGGAATTATTGATAAAAAACGGGCGGGTGATAGACCCCGCGAACGGCATCGACAAAAAATGCGATGTGCTGATAGTCGATGACAAAATCGCGGAAGTTGGCAGAGTTGAAAAAACTGCACAAAAAATTATAGATGCTTCCGGTAAATTAGTGGTGCCGGGTTTGATTGATATACACGTTCACTTTCGTGAGCCGGGTGATGAAGAGGAAGAGACAATAGCGAGCGGCTCATCGGCGGCGGTGGCAGCGGGGTTTACTTCGGTTGTGTGTATGCCGAACACCAATCCGCCTATCGAAAATGAAACCGACGTCGAATACATTCATCGCAAGGCCAGGCAGGCAAGAAAGACCCACGTTTACACGATGGGAGCTATTACCAAGAAAAGAGAAGGCGTTGAGCTTGCGGAGATGGGGCTGATGGCTGAGGCCGGCGCCGTTGGTTTTACTGATGACGGCAGTGGGGTGCAGAATCCGGCGGTTATGCTGTGGGCATTGAAATACGCTGCTATGTTCGATGTGGTTATAGCCCAGCACTGTCAGGATGAGGGTTTTGCCGGCAACGGCGTAATGAACGCCGGTTACTATTCGACGATACTTGGTCTGCCGGGGATGGATGCGCTGGCTGAAGAGGCAATGCTGTGGCGGGATATTCAATTAGTTAAAAAAATCCGGCCCGGGCGGATTCGCTACCACGCGCAGCATATATCGACGGCGGGGTCGGTCGAGTTAATAAGGGCGGCTAAAAAAGATTCGCTGCCTGTCACCTGTGAGGTGACGCCGCATCATCTGCTTTTGACTGAGGAATGTTGTGCCGAATATGATACCAACTTCAAAGTCAATCCGCCGCTGCGAGGGGCTGCGGACGTTGAGGCGCTCAAGCAGGCGATTGCCGAAGGGCTGGTTGACGCACTGGTAACTGACCATGCTCCGCACCTGCAAAGCGAAAAGGAGCTGGAATTTCTGGCTGCTCCTTTTGGAATAGCAGGGCTGGAATGTGCTCTGGCACTTTTCGTTAAGGCCCTTATCGAGCCGAAAATTCTGGACTGGCCCGGCCTTATCAAACTGATGACGGCAAACCCGGCTAAGATAATCGGCATTGATAAAGGGACACTGGGCAAAGGAAAGCAGGCCGATGTTACTATTATCGACCCGAACGCCGAGTATAAAATCGACGTAAATAAATTCCGCTCGAAAAGTAAAAACTGTCCCTATCACGGCTGGGCTGTAAAAGGCAAGGTCGAAAAGACCGTCGTCCAGGGCGAAATAAGATTCGAAGCGTGATTCGTGGTTCGTGATTCGGGAGCAAAGGGCCGCAAACACAAATCACGAGATGATGTTCTAAACTCTTTTCTGCCGAGTGTTTTCATTTTCAGATTTGAGGTGTCATTGTGAATGGCGCAGAATTGTTGGAACTGGTGAAACGGGCTGTTCGTGAAATCGAGCCCGGCGCGGAAATCATCCTTTATGGGTCTCGTGCCCGTAAGGATTCGGACGCACAATCAGATTGGGATTTTCTTATTTTACTTGATGGGCCTGTTGACGATGCTTGTATAGACAAAATTCGCCATCGCCTATACGAGATTGAGTGGGCCTGTGACGAAGTCCTCTGTTCCATCATAATTAGCCGGGAAGAATGGAACAGCCCTCTCTATAAGAGTATGCCATTCCATCGGAATGTCGAGATTGAGGGAGTAGTAATATGACCAAGGCAAACGAAGAGTTGGCTTTATATCGTCTCCAGAAGGCACACGAAACACTCAACGATGCACGTATTTTAGCCGGTGCTGGCCGCTGGAATCCATGCGTTAACCGGCTTTACTACGCTTGCTTTTATGCTGTTTCAGCCCTTCTTATCCAGCAGGGATTGTCATCTTCGAAACACGCAGGGGTACGAGGTCTTTTTAACCAGCATTTCGTCAAGACAGGCAAAGTCGCTAAAGAAAAAGCTAAAGTTTTCAATGACCTTTTTGAGCGCCGTCAAGAGGGTGATTATATGGATTTTGTGAGCTTTAAAGAATCACAGGTTCGACCCTGGCTCTCTGAAGCCGAAGCGTTTGTTGAAAGCATTGCCATTCTTATACTTATAGAAAAAGGTGAAGAATGATTTTCTCTAAAATGGTTTTAACCTTTGTATCTGCTCATGCCCGACAAGCAGCATTCAATTTATACAATATGATATGCAAAATACGAAATATAATGTTGTGCTGCTAAAATGTGGTGGACACGCTATAATTTCATTGAAGGTTCGGTAAAATGAAATTTAGAGTTATTTTGGAACCGAGCGAAGAAGGTGGATATACGGTTGTTGTTCCTTCCCTTCCAGGTTGCGTGAGCGAGGGGAACACACGGGAGGAAGCTTTAAAAAATGTTCGTGAAACAATTGAACTCTATTTAGAACCTGTGGAGGACCGCCGCTCCTTTTCTTTACAATAATCTGAGACCTTTGCCGATTTTCGATTTTCAATCTACAATCTGCAATCGGAAATCGCCAATCAGCAATTTGCTATTCGCCGCCCGCTTATCAGTATCAGAATTTAATGATTTGCTCTAAACAGCACAAGAGATGATTATTATTGATGGTTGTAATTTGTTGTGGTCAATTCAGGAGACAGACCGCCGAATCCCCGATAGTAACGTTCGGGGACGAGTGTCTCTATCGGATGCAGACGAAGAATCCGAGCCGATTAGCGAGTTTCAGTTGTGCAGAATGATAGGGGGGTATTTGAAGCTGATCGGCGAAAGCGGCGAAATTATTTTCGATGGGGCAGGGCCGCGGGATAAAAGTGCGTTTGACAATATAACGAATGCAGAGGTCCTTTTTGCCGGTCCTGGCAGGGATGCCGACACGGTAATCGAAGGCAAGATACAGGCGAATACGGCGCCGAGAAGACTGGTAATCGTCAGCAGTGACCGGAGATTGCGAAGGGCGGCTCGGGTAAGAGGAGCGGCGGCGGTCAAGTCGCAGGATTTCTGGGAGCGGTTGCAGAAGGAATTGAGCAGGAAAAAAACCACCAAAGAGCCCAGAGGGAAACGCCACAGACTGACCGAAAGCGAAACCAAACAGTGGCTTGAGTTTTTCGGCCTTGACGAGTAGCGCTCTGTTACATCTTAATTGATTCATCGAAACACATGTAACAGAGCAGTAGCGTCGCCCGCAAATGAATTCTTCTCTGTGATTTTCGGGGCCGAGAAGTGCTTGTTATAGTGCAATGGAGGTAATTATTTTATGAGATGGTCTGTCAGCATCGGCAGAATTTTTGGAATCAATTTTCGGATACACATTACATTTTTCCTGCTTCTTTTCTTCATATTTACTTCGGTCCTGAATGAGCACGGCCTTGCGAATGCGGTATTGGCAACGCTTTTTATCTGCGCTGTGTTTGTCTGCGTGCTTATTCACGAGGTTGGGCACAGTCTGATTGGGCGCCATTTCGGGAAGGAGGCCAGAAGCATTACGCTGCTGCCGATTGGCGGCGTAGCCACAATGGTTGAGATACCGGAGAAACCCGCTCAGGAGATTGTGATGTCGCTCGTGGGACCCTTCATAAATGTTGTGATTGCGGGTATTCTTTATCTATTTGTAGGGCATTGGACGGGAATCGCTGCGCCAAATTTATACCCTGGTTCGGTACGGGAGTTCTTTGCGGAGTTGATAGGCGTCAACATAATGCTTGCTATCTTTAACCTTATACCGGCATTTCCGATGGATGGAGGGCGGGTGCTGCGGGGTATTCTCGCTATGAAAATGGATTATGTTCGGGCGACATCTGCGGCGGTGCTTATTGGCCAGGGTTTGGCTACGATTTTTATATTCTTCGGGTTGTTTTTCAACTGGTGGCTGGCCTTAATAGGGGTGTTTCTCTATATGGGCGCCGGCAGTGAGAAGCAGCATGTGCTCCTGCGGTCTTTCTTACATCAGGTTCCGGTCAGTGAGGCAATGGTAACCGACTTTCGCAGCGTGCATCCTGATGAGGCGCTCTCCGGCGTTCTGGAGCGTTTTCACCATGGCTGCCAGGAGGATTTCCCGGTCATAAGCCAGGCCGGCATTGAGGGAGTTTTGACCCGTGACCGTATTCTTGCCAGCATTCACGATAAAGGTCTTGATGTGCGTGTCAGTGACGTGATGGACCGCAGTTTTGCTTCGGTTGACCCTAATATGCCTCTCGATGAGGTCTATAAGAAGCTTCTGGCCAGCCGAAAAACAGCGGTGGCAGTGGTGGAGAAGGGTGAGATTAAGGGTATGGTCTGTCTTGATGGCATCAGCCGATATTTTATGTTCAAAACAGCTTTAAGCGGAAAGCATTCCAGAGAGCGAATAAAATAATAGGGGAAGACCGTTCTGATATTGTCTCGACCAATCTTACTGTTCGAGTGCACGAATCGGTCCGGTTTGTTCAATAATTACCGAGTAGCCTTCAATGGCTGGCGGGATTTTGGCTGGCAGTTGCTGCGGCCTGGCCGATGTAAAAATCCTGATACAAGGCTTGCCTTTGAACTCACCTATTGCCACACCTACAACTCCAGGGATTGCCATCCATTCGTTTGTTCTCTCGTTAAGGACTTGTTCAATGGTCTTGCCTGGCATACGCCCTCCGTTTTTAAGGTCGGAGGCATTACTCCACGAACATCCGCTGAGACTGGCGGCTATGGTTATAGCGCCAATGCTCAACACAATCAATGGAATCTGCCTGCCCACCAATGGTTCCTTCAGCGATTTCTTACATATCGCTATTCGCCATCAATACTAACGCCGAAGGCACTAAGCACCAGGTCAATCCGGTTTGCAACGGCCCATTGGCCACTCGAGTCACCGGCAAAGAGCAACCCGACTGGGTTTTTGCCAGGATCCGTCACCAATAGCGAGCCGGAGTCACCGGCTTTGATAAATGCTCCTTTGCTGCTGTAAACCCAAATCTGGTTAACAAGGCGTGCTGTTCCGGAACTGTAACCAACATTGACGGTAGCGTTAGTCGCATAGATTTTCCCTTTTGTAAGGGCTGTTGTGCGGCCGTATTTCTGAACCTGCATACCTGCGTAAGCTGATGCCGTGGTTGATTTGGGTTTTCCATAACCGTTGGATGGTGTAGCATTGCCAACTCGCGGTATGTCACCGTCTTTGATAATAGCAGCAATGGCTGCATCAATTGTGTTGCTGGCACTAGTTGAGAAAACAATTGGCACAAAAGCGGACAGTGTGCCAATCACGTTATCGGGGTTGTAAACATACCCCGCCGTGTCGTACCGTCCCGGCTGCAATACTTTGCTGCCAATGGGAGCATCGTTCTCTAATGCGTAAACGTGGTTGTTGCTGAGGGCATACACATTGGTTCCATCGGTTACTCTACAGCCGATTGTTCCAGAGGAGATCTCGCCTTCATTACCGGTTGAGACCCCGATTGGAACCGGTCGTGGGAACCACGCCTTAGGGTCAATACTGGGAGATGGCGGTTTTCCGCCACCGGGAGATGGCGGTTTCTCACCGGGTTTTAATGCGTAAATTTTACCCGTGATTACGACGTCCACGGATACTTCGTCAAGTTTCTTAGGGATTCCGGCAACTCCTGGTTCTTCTACAAAGACCTTGACCTCCGGCTGGTCGGCGGGGTCAAGCCCTACGGCGGTGCCTACCACCCCCTTGATTCCCATAAGCCGGGCGGTGTGTTTCTCCTGGACTTCCTTGACGCGCTCAAAGGCGTTGCCGCTATTTCCCTGGGCTGATAGAACGCCCGAGAGAAACAGAACTGCAACGGCTACGATGACTACTAACAATATCTTATAGAAGATTTTTGTGAACATAACTTACCCCTTTCCCTTCTCCGAAACTATTTTTTCAATTTACATTAGGCGCAAACGTAACATTACGTTGCCCCACAATTTTTATAGTCCGTTTTAGACGGTGATATTATACCATAATTTTTGGAAAAAGCAACAGATTTTTTGCATTTTTCGGGGAAATTTGCTGCTAAAAGCCCCAATTCCTGCTCCAAAACCCGATTTTATTAGCATAATTCTTTATCCTGCGTTTTCGTAGCAGAGCCAAACCGCCCCGATGCTTCGTCCTGAAGGCTGGCAAGGCCCGCAATTATCCATCACAGAATTACGGGCAAACGTCTCTGGTGCATTCGAGCCAGTGGCTTGCGAATATAGCCAGGTCGAAGAAGTTGACGATGCAGTCTTGGTTTAAGTCGCCTATCGGAATCGGGTGCGTGTCGTCGCCGCAGTAGCCAGGCTGATATATCGTATGCCCGATATAGAACCCCGTTGGATGTCCGTCCTCGTCAACAAGAGGGATTGGATCTGGGTTCGACTCATAAGATGCGTTCTGCGGGGGCTTGTGGTTGATAACATCATACCAGTGCAGCGGCTGGATGTTGTGAAAGACATAGCCTCCAAACTCCACCTCGAAGAAGATATCAAAGAAGCTGTCCGCGGTGCCTGTCGCAGTAAAGGGCGGCAGGTCCAGTATGCCGGGGTTGTTATTTACTTGTTCTTCAATCTCGCCGAGTGTGCGGATGCCCGGTCGCAGGCGCATCGTAACAGGGCCGAGTGAGCTTGTGCCGGCAAGGTCCAGCGCCGCCATTTCTGTCTCGACCTCATCGCGTCCGTCGCCGTCACTATCATCAGCCCGGCCTTCTACTTGGCCTGGGCCATCGAATTTGGTGTACATACTTGAAAAGCCACTCAGGTCCACTACTTCGGTAGAACCACCGGGCTTGGTGATTTCGAGCCGTACGCGGGAAAAATCGAATGGGTCAACCTCCCAGAAGGTGCGGGTCCAGCCATCTCCAAGGCCGAAGTAGCAGCGAGATATGCTGCCGTCGGCGTTCAGCAGGGGCAGAAACTGGTTGACTGAGAAATAGTTGAGAGGTCCTGGGGGCTTGTGGTTGATGACTGCTGCAAGTCTTGATGGTTGGTCGGTGTAGAAGACCTGTCCGCCAAACTCAATTTCGAAGTAGAAGTCGAGGGTCATAGCCGCCGTCCCGGCGGCCGTAAATGGAGGCACATCTAATTTACCAGGAGTGTTGTTTGCCTGTTCCTCGATGAGACCTACGGATGGGATGGCAGGGTGCTCGTGGAGCTTGACAAGGCCGAGCAGTGGACTGTTGCAAGCCCAATCCAAGTCAACGATTTCGAGTTCAACCTCCTCACGACCGTTGCCATCGTCATCCTGGGCGTCACCTTCGGCAGGACCTTCAAAAAAGACCTTCCAGGTGAGTGGGACGGCTACGGTAAGAATTTCTTTGCCGATGGGCGTAATGATTTCAGTTTCGGGCTCGGATATAGGAATCTGGTCAACTTCGACGACTGGGCCGCCTGTGATGACAAATGCCAGGTCGTCGGCGGCGTGCCCGATGGCTGACCACCCGCCCATCACAGTCTGATACACTGCTTGGCCAAAATATGAGCTGGCAGAGCTTTTCCAGCCGACCTCTGCCTTTGACGAAGCTATCTGGGCCTGGATTGCCAGCCAATAGACCTGCCCTTTGGTCTGATAGAAGGGGCTGGATATCTCGGTAACGTTGACCTGGTAAATGTTAGTGTGGTCGTGTGAAATCGTCAGCGAGTCGCGCGGACAGTGCCAGCCCTGGTCGCCGGTTCCGTAAAGTCGGGACGAGATGCTGGCATGGCCCGGGTTCAGTGTCCAGAGGACTGTTCCTGGCTTGCCTAATGAATTTGCGCATAATGCGATGTTCCAGGTTACGTTTCTGAAGTCATCGTTGTCGCCCTTCCAGGAGACCCAGAAGTGGATGTCCTTGATTAGCCCGCTTTCGGAGCACTTAAAATCGTCGGCGATTGCCTGGTGCACTAAGCAGATGTCCCAGCCGTTTTTATTGGGCAACTGCGGGCTGTGCATCTTGTAGTCGTCACCAACAGACCAATCACTTAGCGCTGTGCTGCTTATCAGCAGCAAAACGAGGATATAAACGATTGGGGAACTTAACTTATGTGTTCTCATCACGACACCTCCGGAAAAAGCGATGCTAAATGTTCTGCGCGGACCGGGACCGGCCTCTGGGAGGAGGCATTGGCAATCGGACGGCTATACTGTGAACCCTGCACTTTCCTGGTCCTCCTTTGTGGCCGCTTAGCCACTCGCATTATAAACAAATTATATTGTTCTGATGGCACTTTGTCAAACGAAAATCGCTGCTAAAAGGTCTGATTTCCGCTCCTGAGCCTATTTTTATCACGTTTTCTTAATAAAACCGGGCCGGCCAAGACAAAAAGCAATAACGTGGCGGGTTTACCCGCCGAAGACAAAGTTATTGGCTTATCGCCGCCTTCGCCGTAAGGCAAAAAAGACACCACCAAACCCCAACGTAATCGCGGAGGCGGGTTCAGGGATAAGAAGATATGCCCTTTCATAGCCATCACGATTTATCCCTACGCCAACAATCCAGCCGTAGTCATTGATTGAATATGCTGTCGTAAGCGTCCAACCTAAACTCGGGTCGATTAACGTATTTAAGTTGATGTTGTTTCCGCCACCTGTTGGGTCAAATAGAACGGCTCTGCGACCGTCGGTTCCAACAATCTGACCAATGTTGTTGATTGAGAAGGCCGAACTAATCCATCTCCCTTCGCCCGGTAAGGTACCGAGGTCGATATTATTTCCGCCGCCGGTTGGGTCAAACAAAGTGGCTCTCGATTCCCGTAAACTGACCCAGGACTGTCCCACAATCTGGCCAAGGTTGTTGATTGAGCTTGCTTCACTCCATGTCCCACCGAGAGTAGTGCCAAGGTCGATATTGTTTCCGCCGCCTGTGGGGTCAAACAAAGTGGCCCTCCAACGTCCTAAACTGTCTGTGGCTGTTCCCACAATCTGGCCGAGGTTGTTGATTGACCTTGCTTCACTCCCTGTTCCACCGAGGGTGCCGAGGTCGATATTGTTTCCACCGCCTGTTGGGTCAAACAAAGTGGCTCTGCCTTCGGCCATTCCCACAATCTGACCATGGTCGTTAATTGACTGGGCAAAACTGTACATTCCACCCGGGTCCAGGTCGATATTATTGCCACCGCCAGTTGGGTCAAACAAAGTGGCTCTGCCACCCACTCGCCCCGCAATCTGGCCGAGGTTGTTGATTGACCATGCCTCGCTGACCGTTTCGCAAAGAGCAATATTATTTCCGCTGCCTGTTGGGTCAAACAAAGTGGCTATACGGCTTGACGGTTCCGGTAGTACCGGAAGTTTTTCAGCGAATCCCACAATCTGGCCGAGGTTGTTGATTGACCTTGCATAGCTATATGGTCGTCCATCCAAAGTACCCAGGTCGATTATTTGATAGTAGGCAATCGCCTGCTGGGCCGGAGTCGCAACGGCCAAAATGAAGGCCAACATAATCAATCTTGTCCGCCAGACGTTCGGCGGATAAACTTTTCTATTCATTTCACCCTCTCCTTTTGCCGTCAGTGCGATGAAAGATAGTCCCCGCACAAGACGGAACCATTTGGAAATTACCACAAAACGGTCACCCTGAGTCCGCCAAAGGCGGACGAAGGGTCTGGCCAGCGAAGATAATAGATTCCTCGCTGCGCTCGGAATGACATTTTGCGTTTTGAGATAGTTCCTTGTGACACCCCCTCCCTGGGAAGTTATGTACGAGATTATTTATAGTGTAACCGGCGGGGTGGCAGATTGTCAAGCGAAATCGCCCGTTTTTTTGCCGTGTGGGTGCGATTCACGTTTACAGGTAAGAAATGGATTCCCAGTGGCACGGCCATCTTGGCCGTGTTTTCACGGGCTGGAAGCCCGTGCCACGTCTCGTAAAGGTAATCTACCTACAAAGATGAATCGTACCCTTGCCATGCAGGCCGAAAAGGGTGGGATTTTGGGCTCCAATTCCGGCGAAATTTTATTGATTAGTTTGGTAAAAGTTGGTATAAGAACCTTTTTTAGTGTGATAAGGATGAAGCAGGGGACTATGAAGGAAATTAGCCACGAAAAGGCACGAAGTTAAAAAGCATATAATAATCTTGGTGTCTTAGTGTCTTTGTGGCAAAAATTTATTGAAAGTGGAGAACCTATGAAACGCAGAATCGTTATGATTGAAGGCAACGATGCAGCGGCACACGTCGCACACGCTACAAACGAGGTTATTGCAATATATCCGATTACTCCCAGCTCGCCTATGGGGGAAATTGCCGATGAGAAAACGGCTAAAGGCGAGGAGAATATCTGGGGCACTGTGCCTTCGGTTACAGAGATGCAGTCGGAAGGAGGGGCAGCGGCGGCGGTGCACGGTGCGCTGGCAACGGGTGCTCTGACAACCACCTTTACCGCATCTCAAGGGCTTTTGCTGATGATTCCCAATATGTATAAGATTGCCGGCGAATTACTGCCCACTGTTTTTCATATATCGGCCCGGTCGCTGGCCTGCCAGGCACTTTCAATATTTGGCGACCATTCCGATGTAATGACCTGTCGTGAGACGGGCTTTGCTATGCTTTGTTCGTGCAGCGTTCAGGAGGTTATGGATTTTGCGCTGGTCGCTCAGCAGGCGACATTGGCTTCGTCCGTGCCTTTCATACATTTCTTTGACGGTTTTCGCACCAGTCACGAGGTCCAGAAGGTTGAGGAGCTGACGTTCGATGATATGCGTGCGATGATTGACGATGAGCTTGTTGCCCGGCACAGAGCAAGGGCGCTGACGCCAGACAGGCCCCAGATTGGCGGCACAGCACAGAACCCCGATGTCTATTTTCAGGGCAGAGAAACGGTGAATAAATACTATCTTGCTACGCCGCAGATTGTCCAGGGGACGATGGACAAGTTCGCAAAGTTAGTTGGGCGGCAGTATCATTTGTTTGATTATGTCGGGCCGGCGGATGCCCAGAAAGTTATCGTCATTATGGGTTCGGGGGCCGATACCGTCCACGAGACGGCAGAGTATCTTGTCTCGAAAGGCGAAAAAGTCGGCGTCGTGAAGGTGCGGCTTTATAGACCATTCAGCAGGAATCACTTTATTGCCGCTCTGCCAAAGACCGTAAAGAAAATCGCGGTGCTGGATAGAACAAAGGAGCCGGGTTCTCTCGGCGAGCCGTTGTATCTGGATGTTTGCACTGTTGTTAGCGAAGCTATGTTTGAAGGTAAGGCGCCTTTCGAAAAATATCCACTGATTGTCGGGGGGCGATACGGACTGGGGTCGAAGGAGTTTACGCCGGCAATGGTAAAGGCCATCTATGATAATCTCGATGCTCCCAGACCCAAAAATGGTTTTACCGTAGGTATTATTGATGACGTAACGAACACCAGTCTTGAACTTGATGAATCCTTTGAGATTTCCGGGGAAGGTCTTTTCCGCGCGATGTTTTATGGTCTTGGTGCGGATGGGACGGTAGGCGCGAACAGAAACTCCATAACGATTATCGGTGAGCTGACGGATAATTACGCGCAGGGCTACTTTGTTTATGACTCGAAGAAAGCCGGCGGTGTCACCATATCGCATTTGCGTTTTGGTAAGCGGCCCATACGAAGGCCTTACCTTATAACCGAGGCTGATTTTATTGCGTGCCATAATCCGAGTTTCTTAGAGAGATACGATATGCTCTCTGCCGCGAGGCAGGGGGCTACGTTTTTGCTGACCAGCAGCCACAGTAAGGACCAGGTCTGGGACACCTTGCCGCAGGAGGTGCAGAAGCAGATAATCGAAAAGAAGCTGAAGTTCTATGTCATCGATGCGATTTCGCTTGCCCGGGAGCTTGGTTTGGGTGCGCGAATCAACGTAATTATGCAGACCGCCTTTTTCAAAATCAGTAATGTGATTCCGCTCGATACGGCAATCAAAGCCATCAAAGATGCTATCCAGAAGAGTTACGGCAAAAAAGGTCAGAAAGTCGTCGAAATGAATAATGCCGCTGTTGACGGCGCCCTTGACAGGGTCTATGAGGTTAAGGTCGGCAGCAGGGTTACAAGCAGGATAAAGATGCCGCCGATTGTCCCGGACGATGCTCCTGATTTCGTCAAGGATGTTACAGCGGAGCTTATGGCGCTTCGCGGGGACAAGGTGCCGGTCAGCAAGCTGCCGGTCGATGGTAAATTCCCGACCGGGACCACACAGTATGAGAAGCGCAACATCGCTGTAAATATACCGCAGTGGGAGCCGGATATTTGTATTCAATGCGCCACGTGCTCTTTAGTCTGTCCGCACGCCAGCATAAGAATTAAAGTTTACGATGGGAAGTATCTTAAAGGTGCGCCGGCAACATTCAAAAGCGCCGATGCAAAGGGCAAGGACTTTGCAGGGACCAAGTGCACCGTTCAGGTAGCTCCTGAAGACTGCACCGGCTGTGGCGCCTGTGTTCAGAGCTGTCCAGCGCAGGAAAAGGATGCGAATAAACAGCCGACAGGCCGGAGGGCTATCAATATGGTTTTGCAGGAGCCGCTCCGTTTGCAGGAGCGTGAGAATTATAAATTCTTCCTGTCAATACCGAACACCGACCTCAAACTTTTCAAAGCCAACACCGTAAAGGGCAGTCAACTGATTCAGCCCTTGTTTGAGTATTCCGGCGCTTGTGCCGGCTGCGGAGAGACGGCTTATGTTAAGCTGCTGACGCAACTGTTTGGGGATAGGGCTCTGATTGGAAACGCAACCGGCTGCTCATCAATTTACGGCGGCAATTTGCCGACCACGCCTTACACCAAGAGGGCGGACGGCAGGGGGCCAAGCTGGTGCAACAGTTTGTTTGAGGATAATGCTGAGTTCGCAATGGGTATGCGCCTGACACTTGAGAAGTTCAAAGAACGCGCCCTTCAGTTGCTAAACAAAGTGGTGGGTAACGGATGCGTCGATGCAAAACTGGCAGAGGAAATCCGGGCGGCTACGTTAGCGGATGACCCGGCGCAAGCTGCTATTGAGCAGCAGCGGGTTCGTGTGGATAAGCTCAAAGAGCAGTGCACAAAATCCGCCGAAGGCGGGTTTGATCAAGCTGGCCTTCGGCCAGCCTGCCCGGATTGCAGGCATCTGGTGACTATCGCAGATTATCTTGTCCGCAAATCCGTCTGGGCTGTTGGCGGTGACGGGTGGGCTTATGATATCGACTATGGCGGGCTGGACCACGTGCTGGCCAGCGGCGCCAAGGTCAATGTGCTGGTTTTAGATACGGAGGTATATTCCAATACAGGCGGACAGATGTCCAAATCCACACCGAGAGCGGCGGTCGCAAAATTCGCAGCAGGGGGGAAGCTGTCGCCGAAGAAAGACCTCGGGCTTTTAGCTATGACTTATGGCAACATTTATGTCGCCAAGGTGGCAATGGGTGCAAATTCCGCTCAAGCAGTTAAAGCCTTTTTCGAGGCGGAAGCGTATCCGGGGCCTTCGCTTATAATCGCGTATGCTCACTGCATTGCCCACGGTATAGATATGACGGCCGGCTATCAGGAACAAAAAAAGGCCGTTGAGTGCGGTCATTGGCCGTTGTATAGGTTCGACCCGCGACTTAGAGAACAGGGCAAAAATCCGCTGCAGCTCGATTCGAAGGCGCCGACTCTTAACTTCGAGGACTATGCTTACGGCGAGAATCGTTACAGAACGCTGAAACAATCCAAACCGGAAGCGGCAGCCGAATTGCTCAAACTTGCCAAGAGGGACGCGGTTCAGAGATATGCTCTGATGGAGCAGCTTGCAAAACTATCTTGCGGCCCGGAAGTAAAGCCAGATGTAACATAAAGAGATACAGGGGAATCAAATGAGCGGTTGGTTCTTGAGAACAACATGGTTGGTTCTTGTGACGGCTCTGGTCTTAACAGGCTGTCGGCAGGAGCGCAAGGAAGGTGTGGATGTGTTAGCTTGCGGCCCGGACCTCCAAACACTTACTGTTCCACCTGATTATGCCTCTGGAGCGATTGTGGCAGCTGGGGGGCTGCAAGAGTGGGTGAAAACAAGAAAGCTGGAGCTTGATGGTGTGGTTACTTTGCACCAAGGCGATGGCAGTGTCTATCTTACGGAGCAGCGTTATGAGATTTACCCGTGGTCAAATTCGATTCGGGTTTGGGCCGTCGAGCCGCAGGGTGAATTCATTTGTGAGTTGTCGCAGGATAGCTTTCGCGTGTTGGCTGGGGCCGAAATAGTTGATGCCTTGCCCGCTCAAGTTAGTGAACGCGACCTGGCCGACGCGATACTTACTATCACTACCGCATCTGTCCGCTTTCTGGACGGGGCCGCTAAGTTTACGAAAGCCTCCGAGCCTGCCAAAATGCGGGGGCTGTGGTATTATCCGATTGAGCGGGCTTATATAATTGAGAGAGGGACAACTGCAAGTGACGAACGCAAAGACGTTGGGCTTTCTGAGTCATATTGGTCTAAAGTAATTTTCTACCAGGACAGGGACAACTTTCTGGTTGATATGCTCTGGTTTGCCGACTTTAAGGGGAAAAAATTCCTCGCAGTTTACGGTTATGACTATAGTCAGGTTCAAAAAAAGGGGGTTTTGCTTCCTGCCAAGATAGAGATATTTAAGACAGATGTTCGGGGTGCGCTGCCGCAGCGGGTAGCTCAAGTAAACTTCAAATAGTCAGCCAGGATTTCCGATTTGCGATTGACGATTCAAAATCGGAAATCGTCAATCGACATGTTTTTGGCAGGCATTCAGGGGACCTATACAGATTTTTATATGGACAATTTTTGCCAGGTGCTAAAATTTTTTTTCTTCGGCGTGGCCTTTGCTGACTATACTGGCATTTAGGTAATTATAGGGCGTGAATACAGTCACCGAGTTAACAATGATGGTGTGCAAGTAGCACAATTAAATTGTTCATTATTTTTTTGCCGGTGAGGAAGGGTCTATCCAATATATAAGTGGAAACCATTATGTTCGTAAGTGCTTTGTAAGCTTATAGTTGTGATAGTAGAAAAATCTGAGCATCACAGAAAGTTTTCGTTTTAGCGTGGCTGTATATGAGGGTGTTGGCTTTTTCGTGTTTTTACCCCCAGCGGTAGTTAATTGGTTGGAGATTTTACCTTATATAACAGTCCAAAAAAAGTTAAGCCGACACAGCATTAAACCGATAAACTTCATCGAGTGAGAGTGTGTTTTGACAGTGAGCGGTTTAGGCCAAATAGAAGCTTGATGTTTTTTGGAAGTTTAGTGCTATGAAAAGGATACAGAATAAAAGCGAAACGGCAGTAATACGCAGAGCCGGCTGGTTTTTGTTTTGCACTTACGCTCTACTTTTTTTGCTTTTTGCCTCCGGTTGCGGTAATAAGTTTTTTGACCCCACACAAATAGGCAGGTTCCGTCCTGTGCCGGCGGTCAACGTGATATTGGACACGTTGGGCGTGGCGGAGGAATCGCCGGTGGCTTGGGAGCAAGCAGAGGACCCAAAGCCGTCAGATACCGTGGTAATGGAGTCCGATTATGTGTTCCGCTCGGGCGATATTGTCAGGATATCTATTTTCGAGCTGCTTCAGGATGGAGTCCCATTTGTAAACGACTATGTCGTTACCGAGACCGGCAAGATATCCATACCGGAGGTAGGAGTAGTTGAATCAGCGGGGCTGACTGAGACACAACTCGAAGAGGAGATAAGACAAATCCTTGCACCGAGCGTATTGAAAGAGCCGTCGGTTGTTGTAACTCTGCTTAACTCACAGCAGCGGACGTTTTCGATATTAGGTGAAGGTGTACCGGCGCCGGGCAGGTACATGATCCCGCGATATGGTTTTAGATTGACCGATGCGCTTGCGACAGCCGGTGGGCCGAGGCAGTTTAACGTGAGCTACATTTATGTTTCACGTTATGCTAAAGAGAAAGAGGCAATAGGTGCACCCAGGCGGCCGGAGTCTAATGAGCTTAAGGAGCCGGAGCTTACCGAGCCGGAGCTCACCGAACCACAGCTTATCGAACCGCAACTTATTAAGCCGCAACTTAAAAAGCTGCCGAAACCTGCTGACCTGGAAAAAGAGGTGCTGGAGGTAATAACGCCTCGCGCACAGCATCAATGGCCGCAAAGCAAGGTGGTTATAGCTACTTCGGAGATGATAACGGATAGAGAGCTTGCTCAAGCTAATTTGCCGGAGGGGTTCGAGAAGTTAAGCGACGAGCAGCGGGATTGGAAGGACACCAGAGGGAAACCCCAGTCATCTGTTGGGCCGTCTGCTCCGGAGCCGACAGAAGAGGCAATAAAAGATGAGCCGGTAAGTGTCAAGGATATTTTGAAAACATTGTCTGAGCGCTCTCGTCGAGAGCGGACAACGGGTGCCCAGACAGGCACTGGCAGAGGGGCGAGGGAACCGGGCGCAGAGCCATCTGGTCCCCAGACAACGGTGGGGCTACCAAAGGATGAGCGAGTAGAAGACGTCCCGGCATTTCCTGAGCCGCCTCCTCAAGAGAAGACAAATGGGCGGGCAGGTGTCAAAAAGGCTGAAAAGCCATCTACCGGCGTCAGCCCGACCGGTCGCGAGAGGGTAAGTGAGAGAGCAAAGGTCGATGACATATTAAAGAGGTTGTCTGAGCGGCGCGGTCCAGAGAAGGTCGGTGTGAAAACAAGTGTCGAGGAAGTAGCCAAGCCGTCGCCGGAGCCGAGCGCAGGAGATGAGACAGGTGAAGAGACAAATGTCGATGCGATACTGAAGTCACTGTCTGAGCGGCGGCGCCCGGCGGTGGGTACCAGAGTTGAAGAAATAGCCGAGCCTATAGAGAAGCCGACCGGCCCGGAGAAGACGGCTGAGGAGACAGATATTGATGCGATGCTGAAGTCACTGCCTGAGCGGCAGCGCCCGCAGGTGGGTAAAAGAGTCGGGGAAGCAGTCGCGCCTTCGGAGGAGCCGATTGGTCAGGAACGGCTGGATGAGCGAATAGATGTCGATGAGGTATTGAAGACGTTGTCTGAGCGGCCTCGTCGTGAGAGGATAGAGGCACCGGTAGAGGAGGGAGTGGGTGTCGAAGAGACTCTGAAGTCATTGGCTGAGCCGGGTGCCCCGGAGGTTACGGGGGAACGGATAAAGGGAGAGGTAGGTGTGCGGAGGCCATCCGCTAAGCCAGTTGCCCCGGGGAAGAAAGTAGGAGAGGAAACTGGACGTATTGAGTGGATTTTCCAGGATGGCAAATGGGTTCCTGTGCAGGTTGGTCCTTCAAAGCCGATAGAGCCGGTGATTCGGGTCGAGGCCAATGAAGGATTAATTGCGCCGTTCGAAGAGAGGGAAGGAAAGCCCGTGCCGGAGTTCGAATGGGAAGAGACGGCCAAGATGCGGCTGATAAGGATTCCGGCTGATAAGCTGCTGGCTGGCGACTCCAGATACAATGTTGTGATAAAACCTGGTGACACAATCCATGTGCCTGTTGATATTATTGGTGAATTCTGCATTGTGGGTAACGTCAACAGTCAGGGATACGTTAATATTACAGGCCGACCGATGACTTTGAAAATGGCAGTAGCTGCTGCGGGCGGTTTAGGACCTTTGGCGTGGCCGAAAACTTGTGAAGTGATAAGAAGAATCGGCAAGAAGAAAGAAGAAATCGTGCTGGTGGATTTGGATAAAATCGCCAACGGTGAGCAGCCAGACTTCTTTATTAAACCGAACGACCTGATTAATGTCGGCACGCACTCGACTGCCAGGTGGCGGGCAGTTTTGCGTAATGCGTTCAGAGCCACGTACGGGTTCGGTTTTGTTTACGATCGTAACTTCGCTGATATTGATTACGGCTACCGTGGGATAACCACCTGGTTCTAATAGAAACGTAAGGCAAGCAGCGTAAGGCCGTGTGTTTCGCACGGTTTTAGTTCTTAGTCTTTGGCTTTTAGTTTTTAGTGTCGTGGATAATATCATCACTTCTACTGTGGAAAGACAAGGAGCCGGTGCGCCCGTAGGAAAGCAGCAGTGGCGCCAGCTTGGCCTCCATAACTACATCAAGATATTGATAATAGGGGGGCTATTGTGCTACCTTTTTCGCGGCGAGTTCAGGATGCTTGTCCAAGACTGGCTTTCTGATAGTAGCTGGTCTCATGGTTTTTTAATTCCGCTGTTTAGCTTGTACTTTGTCAACCAGCATAAGCAGGAGATTCTGAACCTCCGGGCCAGGCCGAATTATCTTGGCTTGATTTTCCTGGTTTTTGGGATTTTGGTTTATTTTTTTAATCTGGTCAGCCCGGCAGGTTACGCATACTTTCGCAGTCTCAGCGTCCTGGCCACACTTGGGGCGATTGTGCTGTTTTTGGGCGGGTGGCGGTTGGTAAAATACACCTGGCTGCCGATTGCTTTTCTTATTTTTGCTGTGCCTTTCCCGCGGAGATACTATGTTAGCCTGACTATGCCTATGCAGAAGCTCTCTGCCACGGTGGCGGGCGCTTTGCTGGATATGGTTGGCGGAATAGAAACTACCGTCAACGGCATTGTGATAGACGTGATTTACAAGGGCCAGCGGTTAGAGCCTTCGCTCAATGTGGCTGAGGCCTGCAGCGGGATGCGGCTGTTGATGGCCTTTCTGGCTTTGGGCGTCGCTATGGCTTATTTGCACTACAGGCCTTTATGGCAGCGACTTGTTTTGTTAGCCAGCACAATACCGATAGCGATATTCTGTAATTTTGTGCGGGTTACTGTTACCGGATTTATCTATGTGCTGATACATCCGCGATACACCCAGGGTATCTATCACGACATGCTCGGGATTGCGATGCTGCCGTTGGCATTTGCTTTATATGGTTTTCTTGCCTGGTTTATGTCGAGTTTGTTTATTGAGGAATCCGAGGCGGTTGCCGAGGATATTGTAGTTCGGAAACGCGACGTGTGATGGAAGATGCCAGAGGCGACAAAAGAGTTTATTTGCAGCCGGCCTTTTTAATATGCGTAGCGGTGCTTGCAATAGCGGCAGGCGCATCAAGAAAATTTGGCGTGATAAAGAAGGAATTCGTGCCGCTAAAAAAGTCTTTCGATGCTTTGAATGAAGAGAGGTTAGCTCCTTACAAAGTCGTAGAAAAGCGGAAAATTGAAGACGAAGATACACTTAAGGCACTTGGAACGCAGGATTATATCCAATGGATTCTGGAAGATACCGAGGTGCCGGCTGATAGTGTTGTTCGAAGGTGCATGTTGTTTGTTACTTATTATGGGCGTCCGGACCGTGTGCCGCACGTGCCGGAAGAATGCTATACGGGAGGTGGTTTTCAAGAATTGGCATCAGATGGTGTAACGCTTGAGATAAAGAATGCCGGGTTCGAGAGAAAAATCCCAGCAAAGTACCTTGTTTTTGGCGGTATAAAGTCGGATTTCCGGCAGAGAGGTGGGAAGTTTCCGGTTTTGTATTTTTTTAGAGTCAGTGGAGAATACGCCGGCAGTAGAGACGAAGCACGGATTGCCCTGAATAAGAACCTTTTCCGGAAATATTCGTATTTTTCCAAGGTCGAGTTGGTTTTTAATCAGACATTGGCGGCACCGTCCAAGGAAGAAACGGTCGCAGCAGGCGAAAGGCTGTTAGCTGTGATTTTGCCGGTTTTAGAACAGGACCATTGGCCTGATTTGGACAAAACCGGCAGTAGTCGAATGTCGAATATCGAAAGTCGAATATCAAATAAGGGGAAAACTTATGGCCAAGAGGAGGTTGAATAAGAAGGTTGCTCTTGTCGGCTCGGCGATTTTTGTACTTGTTGCACTGGGTACTATTCTGGCAATTTTGTATTTTAGCCGGGACCCGGAAAAGTTTGTCGCAGAAGGCGATGCGGCGTGGCAGGCAAAAGATTACAAAAGGGCTGAACACAGTTATCACAAGGCACGCAGCCTGGCAAGAAACGATGCGCTCAGGAAAGAGATACTTTACAAACTTGTGGATATGTATATCGAGACCGGCGAGTGGCGTTTTGTTCGGGGATGCTGGGAAGAAATAATCAACATCGACTCGAAGGAGGTGAAAGCCCGATACGCCAGACTCACGTATTTTTACATTATGGCTGATAGCGGTGTGCGGCAGGTTTGGCAGGATGTTCGCCAGCAGGCATCGGAATTGATAGAAATAGTAGAGCAGGCCAACCTTCTTATGGAAAATACTGCCAAGTGGGAAACCGCTGGCCTGCGAGAGAAAGGGGCCGCCGGTCAACCGATGGGCCAGTATTTATACCTGCTTAGGGGTAGAGCGACTATCGAGATGGCAAAGCTGGGAATGGTTCCGGACACCGAAGCATTGCTTGCTCAGGGGGTTGCTGATCTGGAAAAGGTGCGGAAGTTTGACCCAAGTAACATTGATGCCTACTGGTATTTGGCGCAGGCAGCCATAACAAAAGGAGACATTTTCGCTGCAAGGGGTAATTTTGAAGAAAGGGATAAAGCTATAGAAGAGGCCAGAGCGCTTACAGAGCAAGCGGTTAAGGCTGCAGACGCTGAACCGAGAGCGCACATGAATTTTTTGCTGGTAAAGCTTGTGGGTACTCAAAAGGGCGGCAAAGAGGAAATTGATGCGCTCGAGCAAGAATATTTGTCACTTGCAGAGAGGTTCCCCTCCAACGCCGAGGTATTTGCGAGGATTTCTCGATTCTATTCAGACCCTCGAGTGGGACCTAATAATCTTGATAAGGCTATTGGAGCGATCGAGCAGGCAATCAAACTGGACAGTGCTAATGTCACTTATGCAATAAATGTAGCCAATTTGCGATATCGCAAGTTTTCCTATTACGGACAGAAGGATGAGCTCAGTAAAGCGATAGAAGTGTCAAAGCACGCCCTTACTTTGCCCGATGCTCAGGAACAAACCGGGCCCCGAAGTTGGGCGAACAGATTGAACAGGGTCTCCTTATATATGTTCCTTGCGAACTGCTATATTGAGCAACTGCTGGAACCCTCCGAAAAGAGAACAGAAGCGGAAACCGCCGTTTGGGTAAAGGATGCCGAGGAAACAGTTCACGGAATTGAGCAGACACTCGGCAGCGGTGAGGACCCACAGGTAATTAAATGGCGAGGACTGCTTGAGTTTGCTAAAGGAGACAAAAACGCCGGCATCAGGAAGCTGTATGCAGCTTATGAGCAGTTCAAGGCGGCATCCACCCAAAAGGGATTTGAGCGGATAGATTCTCTGCTTGCCTATCGATTAGCTAAAATTTTTGAGGATACGGAGGAACTCGGGGCGGCAAACGAGTTTTTCGCGGTTGCGCTAAGGCTCGGTGACAGGAGTCTTCCTGACAGAATCGACGAAAAGAAACCCGAGGCTTTTCTGGATTATGCGCAGGTATTGCTGAAACTGAAGGTTTACAATGAGGCTTTGCACCTTGTAAATTTTTTCGAGAGCCAATATTGGGCTAATGAGAGGAGCCGAATACTTCGTATCAAGGCTTACATTGGCGCAAAACAGTTTGACGACGCTGCGCAAGAATTGGCAAACAGACCTGATGCAAATAGTCCCGAGACGATCAAACTTGGCCTGGAGCTTGTGCGGGCTAAGGTTCGCCAGACCTTATTGACTATCGCACAAAAGCAAAGACAAGAAAGCCCAGGCGTCTCTCTCGAGATAATCAGGCCGGAAGGTATTGTTGAGACGGAAGCTTCTATGGAGGTAATAAAAGACGAACTGAAAAGCTACAGGCAGCTTGAAGCAGGATTGGTGAAAAAGCTACTGACAATAGAGCCGAATTCCCTTGAAGCGGCTTCTATCATTAATGTTTGTAAAAGTTATTTCGAGAGGGGCCGGAAAAGCGATGCCGAAGGTTTGGTCAATCAATTTTTGGCACGTTTCCCGGATAATACAGCAGTTCTGGTTTATAAACAGATACTTTCCGAGCCTGACCCTGCAAATGTTTCGGAACAGAGGCATAGAGAAATAGAGGAGCAAGTTCTCTCGAGTATTGCTAACCCCCTTCGCCGGGCTGTTGAGCTTGGGATATTTTACAGGAGAAATAACGAGCTGCAGAAAGCGGCTGAACGATTAAAGGCAGTTCTTGATATGGGAGTTTCGCCAAGCCGCGTTTCTGATAGTGCGGCTCTGGAGCAGGTGAATGTTGCTTTGCAGTATCTTTTTGACATAGCGCTCACGACGAAAGATTTGCAGTTGGCTGAGCAAATAGCGGAAAGAGCACGGCGTGAGAATCTCGATGAATGTGAAGGCCGCGTTTTTGCAGCCCGTCTCGCTGTGACGAAAGGCGAGTTCAAAGATGCTTTGGCAAAAATAGACGAGTGTTTAAAACAAAAGCCTGTGTTCTCACGCGCTTATATGCTTAGGAGCAACGTCAACAATGCCCTCGGGGATGAGCACGCATCTATTGAAGACGTTAAGAAGGCGGCATCTCTAAATCCTCTGGATGGAACTATAGCAAAAGGGCTGGCGGTTGCCCTTTACCGCCGCGACCAGAAGCTTGGCAGTAACGTCACTCCAGACCAATCAGTTGAAACCAGAGCTGCTCTGGAGAGAGCGCTGGCGCTGAACATGGGTGATTTACAGTTGCTTCACTTTTACGCTGATTATATAAGCTCAAAAGAACCATTAAGAGCACTGGCGATTTGCCAGGATTTGCAAAGAGCCGCTCCCAGCGTGCAGAATGCTATACGGATGGGGCAACTGGCAAAGAAATTGGCTCTTGAGCAAACGGACCCGCGGCGCAAGGAAGCGTTATTTGCTATCGCAGAGTCATCTTATGAGGAGGCTCGGAAAATCAACCCTCGCGACAGAGAAGCGATCTATTACTATGCCGACTTCCTTCGTTCCAGAGGGCAGGATGATAAAGCTAAGAAACTGCTGGAGGAATCTCAGGATGAGAAATTGCTGTGGGACCATTACTTTCAGAGTGGCCAGTATGACGATGCCAAGAAGGTTTTGGAGCAGTTGTACGAAAGCGGCACGAAAGATAGTGCTGTGCTGAAAGGTTTGCTGCTTGTTGCGGAGAAGACCTTTGACCAAGAGGCTGTAAAGAAATATTCTGAAGCACTTTTGTCACTTGAGGAAAACGCAGAAAATCATCTTATTCAAATTCAGAGTTTCCTCAGAGTCGGTCTTGTCAAGGAATCCGAATTCAAGGTGCAGAGCTTTAAGGAAAAGTACCCGGATGAACCCCGAATTCGGTTGCTCGAGGCACTGTTGGTGATGAGACAGGGCCAACTGCAAAAGGCGCTGGACCTGACAAATCGATACCTCCAGAGCAACCAAAACAACGCAGCAGCGTGGCGGTTAAAAGGCGAGATAAACTTCTATATGACAAACTATGACCAGGCAGTCAGTGACTTTAAAGCAAGCAAGGCATTGTCAGACGACCCTGCTACCAGGATGTCACTGGCGAAGGCATACCTGCGGGTAGAGCGGTTTGAGGACGCTATAACCGAACTTAGGAATACAGTTGATGCACCGAGTGCTCCTGTAGAAGCCAGGCGATTGCTCGAACAGGTGTACTTCCAGCTTGGTCGCAAAGACGCACTAAAAGCATTTTACGACCAGACCCTTGCGAAGTTTCCCGATAGTGTGCTGTGGTATAATCGAGCGGCGGCATTTGCTGTTGTCACAGGGGAACTCGACAGGGCAGAGCAATTGTATGAAAAAGCGTATCTGATGAAACGTGAAGCCGCCGGCGAACCAAATGCCAAAGATGACATTCGGGATGTGCAGTATGCGGCAGCATTCGATGGATATTTAAGGGCGCTTGTGTTGAAGGCCGGGGACCCAAACGCAAGAAGTTGGAACCCCCGGAAGCTGGATAAACTTTTTGAGGAAAGCAAACGCCATATTAACAACAGTTTCGCTCCCATAGCATATCTTCGGATGGCTGAGGCAAAGTTGAAGCTCGGTGATAAAACAACGGCAGCCGACTATTGCCGGAAAGCTGTTGATAAGACGGGCGCAAACGATGCGTTTGCCTCCGAGGTTTTGCTGAGAATGTATTTGATGCTGGGACCTGAAGAGGTTTTAAGGTATTGCGAGCAAAAGCTTCGGACCAGCCCGGATTCACTGGCTGCCAATTTCACTATGTTTAATCTGGCCAAGATTGATGCTCAGTACAACAAGGCTGTAGAGTATATTGACAAATGCATACAGATAGTCGGGCAGAGTGACCCTCGCATGGTTGATTACGTGGTGAAGAAAGCAGAGGTTCTGACCCTAGCTTACGACAGAACTTCCGATAATAATTATCTGCTGAGGGCTATCGCGGATTACGAAAGTTTATTGGCTAAAATGCCGAATAATACCAGTGTCCTGAATAATTTAGCGTATATGCTCGCTGAAAAAGACGAAAGGTTGCCGGATGCTCTTCAATATGCCAAACGAGCACTTGATACGAATCCGAACGACCCAAGTTTCATAGACACTTATGCTTATGTGCAATATAAAAATGGTAAATTTTCGCAAGCCGCCGAACTTTTGATGGCCGCTCTGCAGCGGTATGCACAGGATGAAACCCCCATACCGGCGGAGGTGTACGAACATTTGGGTATGATAAAAGAAAAGCTCGGAGAAAAAACCGAAGCGCTTGATGCTTATAAGCGAGCGCTGGAAGCGGGAGCAGATAGGTTGCCGCAGAAACGTAGGGAGCAAATAGATAAGGCTGTTAGGCGTCTCTCGCAGTAACCTGTTACGCGGATGGGTGGTGCGAGAGACATACGATATTCGATACGTGAAGGACGATTTTGCTTTACTGGCGAATTCTGATTGGAGATAAAAATGGTAGAAGAAAGACCAATGCCTATAAGTAGGGTTGCAGGACCGGCGGCGCCGAGGTCTGTGGTGGCTTCCATCCTGACGCCGAAAGAAATTCTTGGCATACTGCGTCGGCACGCACTGCTGATAATTGCTATAACCGTATTAGGTTTGGTGGCCGGCGGCGGGACCTGGTTCGTTTTAAAGCAATATTTTCCGAGTTATACAGCCAGAACCTATATTGAAGTTCTGTCACCTATAGAAACAGACCCTACGAAGTTCGGAGAAATTCAGGTGCAAAAAGAGATTCTGTACGGCTATCGTCTGTCGAGAGCCAACCTTATAAAGGACCAGCGAACTTTGCAGGAGCTGCTTGCCAGGGACAAGGTTAAACAGACCGATTGGTTTAGCCACAGAGACAGGAATATTAGAAAAGCGATCAAGTATCTGGGCAATAACTTTGGCGCGTATGCGCATAGAGACAGCGATTTTATTGAGATATCGATGACCTGCCGGGATGATAAGGAGTCGGCTCTGATTGTTAACGAAATGCTCGATTTGTTTCTTGCCTCCCAAGGGGGTAGTAAAAGAGAGGAAATTGCCAGTAGATTGGCAAAGTATGAAGACCAGCGGGTTCGAGTCCAGAGAGATTTGGACCAGGCCAACAAGGCACTGGACGAACTTCGCACGGCATGGGGCATAACGGATATTGACAAGGTTAGCGCGCGTTATTTCCAGCACACAATTACCATAAAACTGAACGAGTTGGAACTTCAGAAAAATGAGCTTGGTCTGGCATTAAAGCAGATTCAGGCTGATATAAAAAATCTTGAAAGGTTAGCCACAGGTCCCATTACCGAGCAAATTGAGCAGATAGTAGAGAGTGACCCTGTTATGATACTGCTTGCTGAGCAGAGGGATATGCTGGAGGCGGGACTTGACGGCATACTTACCAAATTCGGTGAAAATCACAGAGTCGTGCGTCAGACGCAGGAGATGATAAACGGGGTCAAAGAGAAAAGAGAACTGAGGAAAACCGAGATTGCAGAGCAAACTCGGCGGGCAAATGTGCAGAATGGACAGGATAGATTGATTGTCCTGCAAGAAAGGTTTACAGAATTGGAAAAACTGCGGCAGGAGGCGGAGGCAAAGCAAAGGGATCTTGATTTAGCCCGCGTGCAGTATGAACAGCGAGCCACTATCAGAGACGAGAGAAATGTCATGCTCGATACGATAAAAGGGCAGATTGAAAAGTTGAAGATAGTGCATGATGACCCGGAGACGCCCAAGGTGCGGGCTGTTGGATATGCGCCGGTGCCGTTGGAGATGGTGACGAGTCGTCAGTGGTGGGTCTGGTTCCCCAGTGGGACGATATTGGGTTTCCTGCTTAGCATAGGGCTTGCCTTCTTTATGGAGCTTGCAAATGACCTTGTGAGGGCGCCGAGGGACATAGGCAGATATTTGCACATTCCGCTTTTGGGTATTATCCCCGATGCGGCTGAAGATGACCAGGTTCGCGGCATCAATCTTTCTCACGCTGTTCGTGAGGCGCCTTACTCTATTATAAGCGAATCCTACAGACGCTGTCGGACGAACCTGAAGCTCTCCGGTGCTGTGGAGTCTTTGAAGACTTTGCTTGTTACCAGCGGTATGGCAGGCGATGGTGTCACTTCCGTGGCAGCTAATCTTGCGTCCACTTTTGTTGCCGAAGACAAAAAGGTGCTGCTGATAGATGCTAATTTCAGGCACTCTAGTTTGCGAACGCTGTTTCCGAGGGCGGGAGGCGAGGAGGCAGCGGAACAGTTTGACTTTGGTTTGAGTAGTGTCCTGATGAACCAGTGCAGCCCCAAGGAAGCCATAAGGCCCAGTGGCATTGAGGGGCTTGATATAATCGGTTCGGGCCCGCTGCCCGGTAACCCCGCGGAAGTGCTCGATAGTGCGCGGATGCAGGACCTTATAAAGGAGCAGCGCAAGGCCTATGATTATGTCATAATTGATGGGCCGCCTGTGCTGCTGGTAAGTGATTCCAAGTCACTGGCGAAACTTGTTGATGGAACGCTGCTGGTATTCAACGCCGCTGCCACAAGAAGAGGCGCCGCTCAGAGAAGTATTAACGAAATCAAGGAAGTGGGCGGCACAATCGTTGGCTGCGTGCTCTTTGGAGTAAGGGCTTTGAAAGGCGGCTATTTCCAGGAGCAGTTCAAATCCTATCAGCAATATCAGAAATTGCAGCTTGCTGGCTCGACTTAAAAGAACTCAGCGGAGACGATAGGGGTTGTGTGGGTGTATGGGACTGATTCTGCAGCTTTTGCAGAAGGATTTCTCCTATACACCCAATTTTTTTTAATAAGAGGCCTTTAGATGGAAAAGTTCTTGGTAACCGGTGGAGCCGGCTTCATTGGTTCAAATATCTGCAGGAAACTGGTTTCACAGGGCTGCTTTGTGAGGGTTGTTGACAATCTGCTCACAGGCAAAAAAAGCAATCTTGCCTCTATTTTAGACAAAATTGATTTTTTGGAAGCCGATATGGGCGACCCAAAGGTCGTCCGTAGCGTAATGAAAGATATTGATATAGTTTTGCACCAGGGTGCTTTGCCCTCGGTGCCTCGTAGTGTTGATGATCCTGCCGCCACGCACAGGCACTGCGTCGATGCAACTTTTACACTTCTTTTAGCTGCCCGCGATGCCCGTATAAAACGCTTTGTATATGCCTCAAGCTCATCGGCTTATGGCGATACGCCGACCCTGCCGAAGGTTGAGACGATGCTCCCCAGCCCTCTTTCGCCTTATGCGGTTGCAAAGCTTGTTGGCGAATACTATTGTTCGGTTTTCTCCGGAGTTTTTGGCCTCCAGACGATTTCGCTTCGGTATTTTAATGTCTTCGGCCCGCACCAGGACCCGACCAGCCAGTATGCCGCCGCGATACCTGCTTTTGTAACAGCCATATTAAAGGATAAGCCGCCAACCATTTATGGCGATGGCCAGCAAAGCCGGGACTTTACGTATGTGGATAATGTTGTCGATGCGAACCTGCTCGCCGCAAGGGCCAAGAAAACTGCCGGCGAGGTTATAAATATCGCCTGCGGCCAGGCCATAACCGTTAATGAAATTATTGATATGATTAACGAGATACTCGGCAAAAAAGTAAAACCAGTTTACACCGCCTCTCGCCCCGGCGATGTAAAACACTCCCTCGCCGACATCACCCTCGCTAAAGAACTAATCGCCTTCAAACCAAAGATTTCATTCCGCCAGGGCCTCGAAAAATCAATAGACTGGTACCGCAAAAACCTTCTGTAATGTCATTGCGAGGCCCACCGTTATTTGGTGGGCCGTGGCAATCTCAATTTTTTTTGTCGTGGTATGTCATTCCCGCGCAAGCGGGAATCCACTTACAATGTCAATTATCCAGTACCAGTTTCCTATTGTCTCCACGGCCACCGGCGAACCTCGCTGGTATCCTGAGAGAAAACCAGCAATATTGCCTCGAGAATGGCTGATCCGCTCATCTTTGATTATCTGCCCATCTTTTGTTTCTACCGACGCTAATGTATAGCGTTTATGACTGTCGAATGCTATAATACTATCCATGACGCGTGTCTCCTTTCTGCCCGTTCTATCGGGCCAATTTTTTGCAACGCGGTATCATCTTACCGCATCACGAGGCACGCGCTTTCATATAATCATTGCGAGCGAAGCGAAGCAATCTCGTTTTCGGTATGACAAATTTAACCCGGTTTTCTTTTAATAACTTCAGTAACTTTTCTGCGTTTGTTTCTTTTTAGCAAACGCTGCATTTCTCTGCTTTTTCTAAACATCAATTCAAACCGCTGCCGGGTTGTTAAAGAAGCAAGATAATCCAGTTCAAATTCGATTTCTTTTTTCTCGTTATGTTTGTCTAACTTAAGAATGGCCATATTGCCCTTTTAATACCGTACTGCATAAGTTCCGCTACTATACTGTCATTTCGACCGGAGCGATGCGCAGCATCGCGTAGTGGAGAAATCTATTTTTTAGGTTCTTCTCCAATGAATTTTATAAACATTTTATCCGACGCAATCAATAGTTCAATTAAAAAGCTATTGATGGTTGTTATTCCCCTTCCGCCAAGGTATAGGAATAAACTGGTACCCGAATACTTTGCTTTGACCCAGTGAAATTTAAGAAGCACCCTATTTAGGAATTAGGTCTATCGCATAAGATCAGGACATAGAAACTCAACTTCACATCCGAATTCGAGGATGTCCCTATTGTCGTTGAAAATTGATTGAAAAATCATGCGGTCGGGGGTAACGGTTATGTTTTGGAAACACAAAATCGTTAACCCTTTTAGGAGACCGCATGATGGGAAAATATTATC
>Ga0315279_10001802_pt1 | contig 34364 bp, 38 predicted proteins | sample YL17G06_20_MG_FD_203694 | JGI IMG/M metagenome (GOLD analysis project Ga0315279, IMG submission 203694) | Sediment microbial communities from Yellowstone Lake, YNP, Wyoming, USA - YL17G06_20 | ecosystem: Environmental > Aquatic > Freshwater > Lake > Sediment | place: USA: Wyoming | collected...
CAGTCGTTATATTCTACTTGACAGTAATAACCACAATAACCTCATTCCCCAACACAGTCGCTACATTCTTTGGCATATCACAATTCGGAAACACGGACTACGTGATAATCTACGCTGCAATAATACTGTCCATAGTCTTGCCGTTGCTATGGTTGTGGAGAAGTAAATGGCTGAGACCAGATGAACATCTGTGAACAGATGAAACGCGTCCTGATACCCACACAACTAGCCCTGCAAGAGAAGGTTTAAAGTCAAGTATGCGATTCTGCCAAAAGTCAGGTTATATGGATGGTTATCCCTTGAAAAGATCTCGTCTCCTAACGGCTGTCTGTCTGATCGTGACACTTGTTATAGGCGTGCTTGTTGCTGTCGCAGGCGCCAACGAGACAGAATGCAATATTGTGTCTAATCTTCAAAATCTCGCTCGGAAAACATTCGGACTACAGGTCTTTCGAATTGTGACATATTTAGGTGACTTCTATATGTGGGTCATCTTTACTTCAATCTACTCTATTTACGCGTACATTAAGTCAAGAAAACATCTTGATACGGCGATCGAACTTGCGATTTTCTTGATCATTACCACGGCCCTCACCTACTCCACAAAAATGGTTTTCGCTCGTCCGAGACCAAGCTGTTCAGGGATCAGTGCCTATGATGATGACGTAATTTCCTCGTTTTCATATCCTTCTGGTCATGTCTCCAGAGCAGCAGGCGCGTTCGCGATTCTGTCCCGAGGAAGCAGAACCAAGGAATCATTGGCAATAATGGCCATATCCCTGGTCTCCTTAAGCAGAATCATTCTGGGGGCACATTATTTGACAGATGTTGTCGGCGGAATATTCCTGTCTCTTGCAGCCCAGAGGCTCGCAAGCCTTAGCTTCCCCCTTCTTAAATGCAAAATAAAGAAAAGATGGTTAAGCGGGAGACATCGCCATTTTAACCTGAGTTCAAACCCCACCCCCCGCACCTTCAGTACGCTCTTTGCGCACGCAATAACAAAGCTAAACAAGCCAAGAAGCATAATCCACTGGCATGAATCAACCTAGCGTGGTACGTGGAGCAAGCAGTTTCAAGAAAGGGCTGTTCGTATTTTGTGGGACTATTTGTTTGGGACTGGGGACAGCAGGTGTGTTTTTGCCTATCTTGCCTACTACTCCGTTTCTCTTGCTCTCGGCTGCATGCTACTACAAAGGCTCTGAACGGATGCATCGTTGGCTGCTCAACAACAGATTGTTTGGAAACCACATAAGAAACTACAGAGAGGGAAAAGGAATCTCCCTGGAAGGCAAGATTCTCACACTGTTTTTGCTTTGGACGACAATTTGTTACTCCACTTTCTTTCTGGTGAACATACTTATTGTTCAGATAATCCTGTTTGCAGTGGCGATTGCCGTAACTGTGCATGTCTCTGCTCTACCGACGTTCAGGAGATCGCGCGCGTGATAGAAAAAAGGGGATGTTTGGTGATGTCGCCAGTTTGCGGATGGTCCAAATCCCACGTCCGGTACTTTTCAACGAACTACCGCACTTCGCGCGCAGAACACAGATCACTTCAACTCCTCTCGATCGATCGATTTTGACTAGCCTTACAGGTTTGCCTGGTTTCAGATACTCTTCTAACTCACTGAAGAGCTGTGCGCGGGTTAACCCGCTGCGCGAGTGTTCATCATGTAATAAAAGGGATTAGAACTATCATCAATAGAACACAGATCAAAGTGGCCGTCACCGCAATAGTCATTCGAGAAATCAGCTTCTCGCGCCCTCTTCTCCCCATCACACTCTTCAAAGCAATGTTGAACATTCGTCCTCCATCAAGAGGATAAATTGGCAAAGCATTGAACACTGCAACATTAACGTTAACAAACCACAGCCAGAAGAGCACGTTCGCCAAAACATGCCATTGCGTCCCCAACCAATGCGAATAGAAAGAGGCTAAGGAATCGGAAAAAGGCACAAGCCCCGAAGCTAAAGCTGGCGGAACCAAGTGCATAGGCAACCTGTCAGGGGTTAAGGCCTGATAATTTCTTAACCGCTCCTCAATCATCAAGTCACCCAAACTCGCCCCCATGACAGTGCGATTCTCATATACAGTTAAATTCACAAAGGTTGAAAACTGATCCTGCCACATTTCGCCCCTAACCGCTGTCACCTGTACTATGTCTCCTAACGTTTTGTTCTCCAATAATGCCCTCAAATCCATGGTGCTGTTGATCCTCACATTATCCACGGAAACAAGAACATCTTTCGGCAACAACCCTGCAACTTCAGCAGGCATCCCCTGCACGACATCATAGACATATACGCCATCGATGACTGGAGCCAACCCGCCAACAATGACAAGAACACCAATAAGGCACACTGCCGCTACAGCGATATTTCCGCCAACTCCAGCAGCCATTATCCTCGAAGAAACCTTAGATTTTGCCTTCTTAAGTTGCTCCTCATCAACATCCACAAAAGCGCCAATAGGAATAAACAGAAAGAAAAGCAGACCGCTCGACCTGACTTTCAATCCAAGATTTCTCGCAACAACCCCGTGTGCACCTTCGTGAACTGCAATCGCGCAAATTATAGCGAACCACCCATACAATAAAGGAAGAACAGGATTAATCCCTGGCAACAAAAGATATGCTCCAGGGCCTAATTCACGAGCTGCATCGCCAGCAGCCGGATTCCATAACAACGCAAACAGACTATTACAAATCAGATAAAGCCCAATGCCAACTACAACTGGCACAATAACAAGAGCCGCCCAGGAAACCAAACGTGAAGCTCGAAGAGCCCCTAGCTTGTCAAAAGCTCCAGTGAACAGCTGCGTCCTAACGGTCAGGATAGGAAAATTAAACTGGACTCTGCGTCGCCCAGCATCCTCCGCTTCAACTTCCTGACCAGGCAAAGAATCTACCAACCACTCACTGTTATAAGTCAACTTTCTCCATCATTAATCTTCAATAAAAGAGTATGCGCTCTGAAAAGAACTAAACCTCATTTGATAGGAGAATCGGCGCGCGCACACACTGGCATCCAAGGCGTACCTTGCGTGCGCATGCACGATTCGCTGATACTCCGTTCACGAAGTAAGCTTTTGTATTGCTTCATCTCTTTGGCTCAATGTGAATTGTCAAGGTCATGTTTGGCAACTCCTCTTTCAATTCCTCTTCTAGATGATCGGTGAGATCATGGGCATCTTTGACGCTGAGAGAACCGTCAACCGACAGATGTAGGTCGGCGAAAACTTGATTGCCGTGTCGACGGGTTTTCAAATCGTGGAAATCTATAAAGTGGAATCTGTGACGGAGTAATATTTCCCTCATCTTCTTTTCTTCTTCCTTACATGACCGGTCCATGAGGTGATGTGAAGACTTGATGACCAAACCAATCCCCATTCGGGCAATCAAGGCTGCGACTGCAAAGGCGAGAATAGAATCCATAGAGCTCCACCCCGTTAACTGAACAACAAAGAGGCCAACCCATACTCCAGCAGATGAGATCACGTCAGACAGCAGATGCTTTGCGTCTCCCTCAAGCGCCGCAGACCCACTTTCTCTGGCTGTACGTGCCAGGAACCATGAAAGGCCTGCATTTAGGGCTGTGGCCAGCATTGATATCCCTATGGCGAGATTTAGTTCAAACAGTTCAGCGTATTCAAAGAAGCGTCCTGCGGCAGCATAGACAATGAGGAGCGCTGCTGCGATTATGAAGAGACCCTCCAGCATGCTCGATATCTCCTCGATCTTCTGGTGACCATAGTTGTGGCTGTCGTCAGCGGGTTTCTCTGAGATATGTATCGAGAAGAACATTAACCCTGAAGCCGCTATGTTGACGACAGACTCCATGGCGTCAGAGAGCAAGGCGACAGAATTCGAGATGAAATATGCCAAGAGTTTTATGCCTAGTACAGTAATGCCGCCGACTATCGCCATAAACGCAGCTTGCTTCTTTCTCATATCGCACAAGCTTCTTTTCCCTCGCTCTTAGGCATTTCCCCTCCATAAGCAAAAAACTTGGCGCGCGCTAGGCCCTGAATCTTTCGGAAAATAGAAAAAAGTGGTGTTGCGGGAGTCTGTGGAGGCATCGTCATTCGGCTCCGGGTCAAACCCGATCCCCGGCCTCACTTTTACTCTACACTCTATACGGTTGACAGATGTCGTGTCATCAGAGCGCTTTTAACGGCTTTGCACGAGGTAGATACCGAGAGCACAGCGGAGGCTCTCTTGCACTTGGCATCCATTACACAGGAGTGTGGAATATCTGGTCAGATTGCAGATGAGACTTGCGAGAAAGAGGTATCTGAACAGCAAGCGCGTGTACGAGTATGAACGTGTCTCTCTGCACATTCCCAGAAGATATCACGGATTGATTAAGCCGTTCCTCAATCAAGATTTTGGCGTGAGCGTAGCTGCAGAGAAAGGCTGTATCGTCATCACTCTCACACCGCAGAGCGGTCCTGCTACCGTAAGTATCAACAAATTGTATAAACATCAAAAAAAAGGATTCTTTTTTTGTTATGCGATACTAGTCTCAACGACCATGGGGGCTAGGGCTGAAAACTTGATTGTGACAAGTAGAAGAAGAGAGTGAAAAAAAATCAACCCACTTCTTCTTCTCTCAAGTAGTAGTAGGATTTGAAAAATTTTCAAGGCCTACTACTTCTAAGCCAAGTTGCAATGTACTCCTCTACAGAACACTCCTTGCAAGACATCAACTTCGCCCCGGGTAAAGTCCCAAAATGTTACGTTTGTGAGCTGAAGGCCCTTACAAAAACGGTACCCCCCTATTTTTATTTTCATGTGGCCCCAGGGATGGTCTCGGTATGAAAAGGGCCTCTGGGATGCTCGTAGTATCGGCTTGAAAACAGAAAAAGAGGGGGTTGTGCGGGAGATTTCGCCATTGAGGGTGGGTTCAAATCCCAGTGGCCCCATCGGGAGCTTGGATGTTAAAAAGAAGGTTAGCATTCTCATGAACTTCAATTACATCTAGGTCTTTCTTGTGGCTTGAGTCTTGCGTGTGGGTAAAGCTTAAAAATCAATGATATCATAACATCATCACCGTCATGGAAATATTCCAACTTGAGAGTCAAAGCATAGACGAAAACCACCATTCTAAAGACTTGTCCCTCATACTTGCTGAATGCGACTTGGAAGACATTGAATCGATGTCTAAAACGAAGTAGGTGCTATATGTTATACTGATGTTGACCTCTACTTTTGAAAATGTTTTTATATGAATCAAGACAGAATACTGAAAAGATTGCGGATGATTCCAGATCTGAATCCAACAACGCTTATGATGTTGATCTTTGGAGTCTCAACCTTCATCTTCATCATGTTTTTGCCCGCACTTCTAGAACTGAAAAAACCTAGAGATGCGGGGCCTAGATTAATTATGGACGCCTCTGTAGTGACCGGATCTCAGGAACGTATGAAGACCTTAACTAAAATGGAAGATGGCGCCGAAATTGATCGGAATCTCGCTAAGAAACTGGCTGACATCATCGCGGTTTTGCCAAACTTGGAGTCATGAGACCGTTTTTCTTCAGTAGCAACTTTGCGTTTCTCCATTTGTCTTGGGCTATCTGGAAGTTGCCGACGACATTTCCATGAAGTGAATAGAAAATGTAGCAGAGATAATTGCATTGAGTGCATTGCCTGTAGCTCTTGCGGAGGGCATCAAACCGAGTGCTGCTCCAAGCTTCAGCCAAGTCAAAGATGGACGCTACTGGCTCATGGACGTGGCATCCTGCAACTCTTCCAAGGTGGTCTATGGCGAAGAAGTTTTGGAGAGCGCGACATTTCCAGCTTCTCTTGCCTGTGAGGTAAAACTCCTTTAAGGCTTTCAGTATCTTGGTTGTCATAAGAATATTGCTGTTCTTCTTTTTCAGCGAAACAATAGAATCGCACAGGTCTGCCATTGCTTCCTTGTCAACTATTGCGTATTCATCATCTTTCTTGCCTATTTTGAAAAGTTGACTTTCATCGCTTGAAGAATCGTAAGAATATAGGCAGTACCAAACTGGAATGCCCTTGTTCAGAAAGTGATTTGTGAAATCCAGAATCTCATGCAGATTGAACTGAGAAATCGTGGGCGACACGGTGACAGAAATGCCCTCTTCATGAAGTTTCTCAACGGTCTCCACCGCGCTACGCCACGCGTTCTTAACACCCCGCAGGTAGTCATTCTTCCGCGGATCCAGACTGTCTATGGAGATTGCCACGAAGTCAGCGTGACGCAAGGCGTCAATCTTCTTAGCCGCCATGCTGCCATTGTCGTAAATGGTCGTCACAAAGAAACGTGAGGCATACTCTATGATCTCCCCAATGTCGTCTCTCAGAAGTGGATTGCCACCTGACAAAACGACTTCTATCACGCCGAGCTTTCGGAGAATGCCTAACCCTTTCTTTATTTCTTCAGTTGACAATTCCCTTTTGTCTGGCTCCCGCCAGACGTCGCATCCTCTGCATCGGTAATTGCATTTCCTGGTAAGCAACCATTGAACATGGTATGGCTTGTTAGGCGTAAGAGAGCGAATCACTATGCTGGTGGCTTTTTCCAATGTCAAACCCAATCATTATACACCGCATGTCGCATGTAGCAGTTATCTGATAAAATCAAAGGAATATATAAGAATATAACAGAAAGGCAAGTCCTTACGCACAAGGCAGAATCCATGTTCTTTGAAAGACCCGGTCGTTTTAGAACGTCTTGGAGGATGCTTGTCCAGCGGTGATGTTGTTTGCCAGTCGGATAGTATTAGAAACAATTTAAGGAATCGAAGCGTAAACATGAGAGATGCATAGAGGGCGGCAACCGTTGGCGTTCGAGCAGAAGTACTTCAGGGATCTGAAATATTCGACGAAAGAACCGCTGATAAGGAGGCATATTGCGGATGTGCTCAAATGGGGATCAAGTGTTTCCAGCGAAAGCCTTCTCAGTGGCCATGGGAAGACTGCGCTTGATGTAGGCTGCGCCTACGGATACGCTGTTGACATTTTGAAATCGCTCGCCTACAAGGCTTATGGAGTTGACATATCAGAACACGCTGTAAGAAAAGCCAAGAAAACCCACCCAGCAGAGTACAGCATCTGTGATGTGCAGAGTGGTTTACCATTCAAGAAGAACGCCTTTGACTTGTTAACATGCTTTGGGGTTCTGGAACATCTGGTCAATCCAGTGGCAGCTTTGGGAAACATGTTTGGTGCGTGTCGGAACACAATGATCTGCACGACACCCAACAGGTTAGTTGAAAAACCGGTCAAGAAGACCATCAGAGACTATGATGAGACGCACATCAATGTCATGGCCAAAGAGGAATGGAAAGAAATCATAGAACAAAACCTGAACTGCCGATTCTTCAAAATTGAACCAGTTCTCGATGCAAGCCTGAAAACACAAGACAAAGTATTGTTTTTTAAATCCCTGAAAATACCTTATTTCGGTTTAGACCTAAGGATACTAATCAAGAAATAGCAGAGACCACACATGATCAGAAAAGTAGACGTTGTCATGCTCACGAAAAACAGCGAGCATCTGCTCAGCAAATGCCTTGAATCCATTTACAGGAACGTGCCAGTTAACCGGTTAGTCGTCGTCGATGCTTTCTCAACGGATAGGACAACGGCAATACTTGACGAATTCAGCAAGCAATACGGAAACGTCAAAATCATAACTGATAAGGGCTCAAGAGGGGAGGCTAGGCAAAGAGGCATACAAGAGGTTGAAACAGACTGGTTCATGTTTGTGGACAGCGACGTTATCTTGTGCGAAGACTGGTTCAAGAAAGCAAGCAGACACGTTCGGAAAGATGTCGGTGCAATATGGGGAGTCGACATACCTGGAGACATAGAAAGCAAGTTCATGATTAAGGTCTTGCAGTGGATGGAAACCAGAGTTTTCAATATCAGAGGAGGAACCCACGACATACTCATACGCTACGATGCCGTTAAAGACATAAGAATTCCAGCCGAGCTGCATACCTTGGAAGACGCGTACATAAAAGAATGGATCACCTCAAAAAAATACAGGGTGATAGTCAGCTACGAATCCCACTGCAGGCACTACAAGACAATGGGTAACCTTTTGTCAAGAGAAAACAGGGCCGACACTATGTCCGAACTGAAAAATATGAAGCTAGTAAGGGAACGCCTCATCTACGCCGGCATTTTTGCGTTAATGTGGCTTCTGCAAGAAGCTAAGTCAAGAGGCGGGAAGGGACGTCTTACGTGAAGAAAGCAGGCGTACCAGAATCCTTAGCAAGAAAGATACTGGAGAAACGGTGAAAGACGGTTGGCAGACGAGAAAGTCGACGTTGTCATGCTTACGAAAAACAGTGAGAGGATGCTGAAAGAATGCCTTGCTTCTGTTTACAAAAACATACCTGTTAACAATCTCGTTGTTGTTGACGGCTACTCAGTCGACTCGACTCTGAGAATATTGGAGCAATTCCAGAAAAAATACGGAAACGTCGTTTTGATTCAGGATGGAGGAACACGGGGGAGAGCGAGACAAAAGGCAATCAGCAGAGTGGGGACTGACTGGTTCATGTTCGTTGACAGCGACGTCATTCTGTCTGACGGATGGTTCGAGAAAGCGAAGGAATTGATGAAAAAAGATGTGGGCGCAATCTGGGGAATGGAAATCTGGTCTGCCATAAAAGAGATGAGAATCTTAGGGTTGTTTGAAAGAGTCAACATGAAAATCTTTCAAGAAAGAGGGGGAACCCATGACCTGCTTGTGCGCCGCAAAGCCATTGAGGAAATCAGCATACCTCCTCATTTGCACACTTATGAGGATGCCTATATCAAGTCATGGATCCGAAAGAAAGGATATGAGGTAGTTGCAGTTTATGAGCCGTACTGCATTCATTACAGACCGGAAACCGTTTGGACCTTGCGAGGAAGCATCTCCCTCATAGTTAGTGATTTGAAGTTTGCCGTTCGTTACCCTCAGCTACTGTTGGCTTACGCTATCTTCTCAGCCATTGTTTTGCATCAAGGCTTGTCCCGCGACATCAAAACCAGACTATGATAACCAAGTTCCGGAATTGAGCTAACGGATCTTTTCAAGGGCTGACCAAAGATGGTCGGATACGGGTCTGACAAGATTTTCTGAACTGCCATCTTCCTGGATTATGATTCGTTCTTCCACTGAAGGCAAAAACTCTCCTATGACTTCTGCGGTAATTCCTTCTTTACTCAAGATTCCCACAACTCTGTCAGCAGAGTCTCTTTCAACAGCGATCAGCAGGCTTCCTGAAGCAGTAAGTTGCAGAGGGTCTATTTCGAAGAAGTTGCATATTTCAGTCGTTTCAGGCCGTACAGGAATCTTCTTCTTATGAACCCTGAAACCCAAGTGTGATGCATCTGCCATCTCATGTATTCCACCTGCCACACCGCCTTCTGTTGGGTCGTGCATGGCGTGGACAGCACCGGTCTTGAACGCTGTGATCGCGTCCTTGACGACGCTTATTTGGTCATAAAATCTCTTTGCGTTTCGCAACGTTGTGGCGCTTACGACTTTCTTGAGTTGATTCTCCTTGTCTGAGGCCAGAATCGCTGTTCCTTCGATTCCGGCCGTCTTGGTGAGTATGATTTTGTCTCCTTGCTTGGCACCAGCTGCTGTCACGTAGTTCCCCTTTTCGGTCATGCCTATTGTGCAGCCTACGACTATCGGGTTAGCCAGTCCTGGCGTTACCTCGCAATGTCCGCCGATAATCGCTATTCCCAATTTTTTCGCTGCTTTGCCCATCTGCCCAGATATTGTCTCTACGGTTTTCATATCGGCATTTTCAGGAAGAAGGATGCATGAAAGAAGAAAAGCGGGTTCGACGCCGAAGGTCGCAATGTCATTGGCATTGATGTTTGTGGCAAGCCAACCGATTAGCTCTATTGCGCCGGTGATTGGGTCTGTGGAAACGACTAATGATTTGTTTCCAACGTTTATGACTGCTCCGTCAATCCCTGCCGAAGGACCCAGAACAACTTCCCTGCGTCTAATTCCTAGATTCTTGAAAACAACACTCTCCAGAATGTCTATGGGGATTTTTCCGTGCGCCAGTTTCATTTCAGACCCTTCTTGAAAATCATAGCTGCCTTTTTAGCTTTTGAGTTGTGGGAGACTCCGCAACACGATTTTCGCAATCGGTATTGCGACAACAAGCCCGATTATCATCTGCCCCACGTTCGCTGGAATTTCTAAGAACGCAGTTGCCTTGCCGAGTATTAGTGTTTCGTAAAGAAAATATCCAGTAACCATTTCCAAGCCTCCAATAATCATAGAGAGAATTGCCCGGCCAGATTCTGGCTCAATCTTTATGCCCATGAGAATAATCAGAAAGGCAACGATTCCGCCAAGAAGATACCAAATCTCAGGCTGAACATAGCCGGCCAAAGTGAAGATACCTAGGTTTAACACTACGTCTCCGCTGTAGTTTACATAGCCGCTTATTGCAAGCAATGTCCCCACACTCAGCCCTAATACGGCTGTCAAGATTCTCCATTTTGACGACGAAGCCCCTCGGAAGATTTTCCTATTTAAGAATCCGACGATAGCTCCTTCGCAAGCTTTTATCACTAATGTTCCTGGAGCAAATTCAGCTGCAACAAACATGTCAGCGATTGATGCGCCGACGCCACCTGCGAAAGCGCCTACAAGTGGACCGAAAAGTAAGGCGACGACGTAGATTACCGTTTCGCCTATGTTGAAGTATCCGCCTGTTGCCGGAATACTCACAGTGAAAAACACCGTGGCTATGTAGACAAGAGCGGCTGAAACACTGGCAACAGCTAAGTTGAACGTCATTTTTGTTGTGTCCCATTTAGTGTTCATGTTTTTCGCCGCTATATTAGGTGTCCTAGTTTCTTATTCTATTTTTGGCTGAAAAGCCTCTGGAAGTTCTCACAGAGGATTTTCCTCTTGACTTTCTGAGAGATCTCCGCTGTCTCGATGATTATTATTTGCGTCGGGTAGCGATAATAGGGAACGTCAGAACCGAACAGTATTCGGCCTTGGTCTATGTCTGCTGAAAGCTCGACGAGATCGGGCGAGGTGCCGGAGGTTTCGACGTAGACGTTTTCGCATTGTTTCATGACGCCCAGCGCCGCTTCTTTCAGGTGGCCCAAGATGATGGGTAGTTTTGGGTATTTTTTGGCGATTTTGAGAATGAGTCCTGGCGAGGAAAAGCCGTCGCCTGTGTGGAACAGTATTGGAAGGTTTAGTTCGTTGGTTTTCTGGAAGAATTTGTTGAAGAAGGGGTGGTCTGGTCTGAAGCATTCTACCATCGGATGCAGCTTGAGGCCTGTTAGCTTCAAGTGGTTTTTGATGCGGTTCAGCTCTTGCACTGCATATTCTCTTCGAGGGTCTACGCGTCCAAATCCAACCAGCCGTTTTGGATGTTTCTTGACGCTTTTCGCGATGTAATCGTTCATTTGAGGGTATTTGTCGCCTACGTTGGGGTTTGGGAAGACTACTGCCCGCTCAACCTCGTACTTATTGAGGAGCCTCACGAGTTTGTCAACGTATATCGTCGAGTTCATGTGTGGTTGCCATGGGCCTGATTCGCCCAGATGGACATGTGCATCGCAGATTTTCATGGAGACGCCGCCTAGTCTAGTTGGGTATTATTCAATGCTGGACGCGTTTTAATGTTTGCGATGGGAAAACCTAAATGTGAGTTTAGTGCTGATAGATAGCGATTTGTGGGTTGAACGAAATGAGTGCACCTAAAGAAAAGGAAGACCCTGTGCGGATGCATAAGCAAGCAAACACGCTTTATGAGGCTGGCAAGTACAAGGAAGCGGAAGAGATTTTTGCTAGAACGGCGGAATTGTACCACAAAGTGCAAAACTATTTTGACTCCACTTCTATGTCTTACAAGGCGGGCGAATGCGCTTTCGCCCTTAAGGGATACAAGAGAGCCCTGGAGCATTTCTTGAAGTCTGCTGAGCTTTCGTTCCAGAAGGGATTTGACAGGTTTGGAGTCAGCGCGCTGGAATATGCAAGAGACTGCTACAAGGCGTTGAAGGAAGGCAAGAAGGTCAAGGAGACGGAGAAGAAAATAGCAGAAGTGAAGAAGAAGCTGGAGACAACCTTCTAAAGGCAAACGTTTGCCCATCAACCTCTTTTTCCCAACACAAAGCAAAACAACGTTTATCTTATCACGGGTAGATTAATTGAAAAGACAGACGTGTTCTAAAGGTCAACGTCATGGAGACACCGTTCAAGGCTTTGGCTGAACTGTGCGAGAAACTGGAAGCAACCAGAAAGCGGCTTCCAAAGATAGACCTCGTTGCAGATTTCCTGAAAAGCCTAGATGCTGAGGAAGTTGAGCCAGCTGTTTCCATGCTTCTGGGAAGACCTTTTCCAAAGTGGAGCCAGCAGACACTAGACCTCAGTTGGGCAACTTTAAGCGAAATAATAAAGCGCATAACGGCAGTTGAGTGGAACGTTTTCATGGAGACGTTCAGCAAGACCGGCGACATAGGCTCAGCAACAAAGACCGTCTTCGAGAACACCAAATTCAAAAGGCAAGCAACGCTTTTTAAAAAAACCTTGACAATAACGGAGGTCAGACGCAGCCTAACAGCAATCGCCGAAACAGCGGGGTACGGCTCGCGGGAGAAAAAGGAACGGCTAGTCGAAGCCTTGTTCAGCCTCGCCTCACCCTTGGAAGCCAAGTATCTGGTCAAGATCTTCACGGGCGACACGCGCACAGGCTTTCACGAAGGGCTGACGGAACAAGCGGTTTCGAAAGCCTTCCAAATTCCCTTGCAGACTGTGCAGAACGCAAGCATGATTACGGCGGACATAGGTGAAGTCGCAGCGAAGGCCAAAACGGAAGGTAGCCAAGCCTTGTCAACGGTCAGTTTCAAGATTTTCAGACCTGTCCAGCTCATGCTGGCCCAGATGGAGGAAGACGTTTTTGAGGCTCTGAAGGAACACGGTGGCAGAACAGCGTTTGAGTACAAATACGACGGCGCCAGAGTGCAAATTCACAAGCTCGATGACAGGGTACGAATCTACAGCCGAAGACTGACCGATGTGACTGAAAGCCTGCCTGAAGTCGTTCAGACAGCTCGAGAGAACATACTTGCAAGGGAGGCGGTTCTGGAGGGCGAAGTCATAGCTGTTGACGACTCTGGCAATCCTATTCCCTTTCAGCATTTGATGCGTCGATTCAGAAGAGTCCACGGCATAGAGGACTCGGCTGAAAAGATTCCTGTCAGGCTGTACGTTTTTGACATCTTGTACCTCAATGGAGAAAGCCTAATCTCGGCTCCGTACCTTCAGCGAAGAAGGATTCTGGCTGAGAACGCGGGGAAAATACCGCTCACAAAGCAGATTGTCACGGACAAGGTTGAGGAGGCACAACGGTTTCTGAAGGAAGCCATGGATGCGGGCCACGAAGGATTGATGGCGAAGAAGATTGACAGCCAATACACGCCGGGGATTCGCGGAAAACGTTGGTTGAAGATAAAACCCGTTCTCGAACCGTTAGACTTGGTCATTGTCGCAGCCGAATATGGGTATGGGCGTAGGCACAATTGGCTTTCAGACTATTACCTCGCTGCACGAGACTCCGAGACTGGCGGGTTCTTGTCCGTTGGCAAGACTTTCAAGGGACTCACCGATGCCGAAATCATCGAGATAACGAGGCAGCTTAAGGAGCTGACCGTAAAGGATGAGCACAGAAGGACTGTTGTCATTCCGAAGATAGTGGTCGAAGTGGCTTACAATGAGATTCAAAGAAGCCCGAAATACAAGTCTGGCATGGCTTTGCGTTTCGCCCGAATAACCAGGCTGAGGCCAGACAAGGCTCGAGAGGAAGCAGATACCATACAGAGAGTCAGGGAGATTTATGAGAAGCAGTTTCTGAAAAAAGGCAGATATAAGGGCTGATTGGAAACATCACTGTGTGAGGAGAACGGGCCGGATGACCAAGAACAGGAAAATCTCAGTCTATGGAGAGTTTTACAGTCGCCAAATCGTTCTGAAAGAGCTCGGACGAAGGGGACAGAGGAAACTCGCACAGTCAAAGGTTGCAGTCATCGGCCTCGGCGGGCTCGGCACCGTTTCATCGCTATATTTGGCTCTCGCAGGAGTTGGTCACTTGCGGCTGGTGGATCAGGACACGGTGGAACTGCGTAACCTGCACAGGCAGATTCTTTACAGCATAGACGACTTGGATTATCCGAAGGTTGAGGCTTCGGCCAAGAGGCTTGGAAAGGTTAATCCCTTGGTGAAGTCTGAGCCGATTCCAGAAAACGTGAACGCGAGCAATGTTGAGAAGATCCTGTCTGGAATGGACTGTGTAGTTGACGGCTTGGACAACATGCACACGCGGTATTTGGTGAACCGTGCATGCGCAAAGCTCAGAATGCCGTACGTTTTCGGTGCAGCCATAGGAATGGAAGGGGATCTTTCAGTTTTTGCCCCGCCCGAAACTCCATGCTTGGAATGCGTTTTTCCAAATCTTGACAACAGCAACCTGTTAACGTGCGAGGTTCGAGGCGTGCTCGGAGCCACACCGGGAATTATTGGAACAATGCAGGCCATGGAAACAGTAAAGGTCTTAACAGGCATGGGTTCAATGTTGAAGGGCAAGCTGATGATCTGCGATTTCAGCGACATGTACTTCACGACCATAGACATTTCCAAAAGGCTGAACTGCCCAGCCTGCCAGCGCACGGTTGGAGCCGCGGGAAGAAAGGAGAAGTTGGTTTGGCTTTGCGGGGAGAAAACGGCTAACATAAACCCTGAAAAACCATGGAGAATAGACCTTGACGACGTCTACGAGTCAATCAGGCATCTTTTCAAGGTTCGGATGAAGTCTCAGTTTGCCATAGTATTCGGCTACAAGAGTTTCGAAGTCAGCCTGTTCGGCGGTGGCCGCATGCTCATAAAGAATGTTGAAGACGAAAAGGCAGCGTTGAAGGTTTACAGGGACATTGTGGAAAAGCTTGGAGTGGGCTAATAGTATTTATCTCGGTTTTTAGGATATGTAGAGGTGCTGGGGTGGCCGAACGGTTCAGGCGGCGGCCTGCAGAGCCGCTGTATGTGGGTTCAATTCCCATCCCCAGCTCCAAACCAGCATATCGCCGAAAACCTTATGCACAAAGCCTGACTTTTTCCTAGGTAAAGGAGGCAAAGATTCTGAATTCAAACGAGCAACTGATCAACTTCCTCAACAAACAGATAAGAATCGAACATCAGATTGTGAGCTCATTAAACAAGTCTTTAACCGACATCGGAAACCCCACCATCAAAGGTGTTTTGAAGGGAATATCCCTAGATTCCGTTAAGCACGCGGAAATGTACGATTCAGCAGTCAAACTGTTGACAAGCGTCCCACAAGCCCTCACGCAAGAGAATCTCGACCAACAGAAGAAGCTAGTCGAAAAACACATTGAACTGGAAGCAGAGCTCATCGAGAAAATAAGCAACGCCCTGCCCACAGTTGAAAACAAGAAGGTAAAGCTTCTCCTGAACGCCATATTGGCGGACGAGAAGAGACATCACGAGCTTCTGAAAGAGATTCTGGAAATCCTCGTTAAAGGTGAAACCATAACTGAAGCGGATTGGTGGGATGTTCTCTGGAAGAACGTGCCCTTTCACGGTTCTCCAGGCGGATAGACAAGCGAGGTTTGCATCGTCGAAACGATTATAAGACGTAGTTGTGCATTCAGCATCTAAAACGCAGACTTGCCGACTCGGCAGCAGCCGCAACTAATTATTAATGGTGAAGAATATGAAGAGGGCAGACACCGTTCAGAAGCGGAACGCGGGGAACACAGAAGGTTGGGCACAGTCCATAAGTAACGAGGACGTTCTGTGTCTGTCAGTCAATGATGTTTTGGCCAAGCTGAACACTTCTCAGTCAGGCCTCACATCCGATCAGGCTGAGAAGCGTCTTCAAATCTACGGCTACAATGAGGTGGCGAAAAAGGAAAGAAGAACAGCCGTAATCAAGTTTTTGTTGCTTTTCAAAAACCCCTTGATCCTGATACTGCTCCTCGCAGGTATGATCTCAGGCTTGCTCGGCGAGATAGTGAACGCGATAATCATCGTCATAATAGTCCTGATGAGCGTCATTCTCAACTTTCTGCAGGAATCCAAGGCCGAGAAAGCCGCTGACGAACTGAAGGAAAGAGTCGCAACCACCGTGACGGTCGTAAGGGAAGGGACTCAACACGAAATCAAGCTGTCAGAAGTCGTCCCAGGCGACATAGTACGCCTCTCCGCCGGCGACATAGTGCCTGCAGACGCGAGACTGATCAGCAGCAAAGACTTTTTCATAGATCAGTCAGCCTTAACAGGGGAGTCATTCCCGGTTGAAAAAACAGCCTCGCCGGTGTCGCCTCAATGCGTTTCCACGGTGACGGACTGGAGCAACTACCTTTTCATGGGCACCTCGGTGGTAAGCGGTTCAGGCATGGCCGTTGTTGTGAAAACTGGAAGCTACACGGAATATGGGAAGATTGTGAAGAGAATCGTTGAAAGAAGGCCTGAAACTGAATTCGAAAGGGGGTTGAAACGCTTCGGATACATGATCATGGAAGTAACCTTCCTGCTCGTTATGTTCGTTTTTTTCATAAACGCCCTATACCGCCGAGGCGTATTGGAATCCCTGCTTTTTGCAGTTGCTTTGGCTGTGGGTTTAACGCCTGAACTGTTGCCTGTGATTCTTTCCATAAACCTCTCGAAAGGCGCGCTCGGAATGTCGAAAAAAGGCGTCATAGTGAAGCAGTTGTCATCGATTCAGAATTTTGGCAACATGGACGTTCTCTGCACAGACAAGACTGGAACGTTGACTGAGAACAAGGTTACGCTCATGTTGCACGTAGACATGGAAGGAAAAGACAACGACAAGGTTCTGCTTTACTCTTTTCTAAACAGCTACTATGAAACGGGCCTTAAGAGCCCGCTTGATGACGCAATCCTTGAACACAAGGAAGTCAACGTCACAGGCTTTCAGAAAATAGACGAAGTTCCCTTCGACTTCACAAGAAGACGAGTCTCCGTTGTAACTGAACGTGAGAGGCAGAGGTTCTTCATAACCAAGGGAGCGCCCGAAGAAATCATCAAGATGTGCGCGTACTACGAGTCTTCTGGAAGAATACTCGACATAACAAGCGAAATACAGAGAAAAATCGAACAGAAATACTACGACCTGAGCGCAGAAGGATTCAGAGTCCTCGGCATCTGCTACAAGAAAGTCAAAGAAGAAAAATCCGTCTACTCGATCAACGACGAAACCGACATGGTGTTCTTGGGCTTCGTCGCTTTCATGGATCCGCCAAAGGAAACTGCAAAGGAATCTCTGCAGCTGTTGACAAAAAGCGGTGTAGAGCTGAAGGTCCTGACTGGCGACAACGAATTCGTGACAAGGAAGGTCTGCGAGCAACTTGGCTTCACAATCAAAGGAGTTGTTCTCGGAAGCGATCTCGGCAAGATAAACGATGACGCACTCGCAAGAGTTGTGGAACAAGCGAACATCTTCGCAAGAGTCACACCTGCCCAGAAAGACAGGATAATCAACGCGTTGAAAAGCAACGGCCACGTCGTAGGGTTCCTCGGCGACGGCATAAACGACGCTCCCTCAATGAGAGTGGCAGACGTCAGCATATCCGTTGACAACGCAGTGGACGTGGCCAAGGAATCGGCAGACATCATCCTCCTGCACAAGGACTTGAGAGTGCTGGAAGAAGGAGTTCTGGAAGGCAGGAAAACCTTCGGCAACACAATGAAGTACATCATGATGGGAGTGAGCTCAAACTTCGGAAACATGTTCAGCGCGGCAGGAGCGTCTCTGTTTCTGCCGTTTCTGCCCATGCTTCCGACACAAATCCTTCTGAACAACCTGCTATACGACACTTCGGAGCTGGCTATCCCGACAGACAACGTTGACCCGGAGTACATTGAAAAACCGAAGAGACTGGACATTTCCTACATCAGAAACTTCATGATCTACTTCGGACCCATAAGCTCAGTTTTTGACTTCCTAACCTTTTTCATAATGCTTTATGTTTTCGATGCTTGGAACAACGCACCACTATTCCAGACAGCCTGGTTCATCGAATCTTTGTGCACACAAACGCTGGTCATATTCACGATAAGAACCAGAAGATCGCCCTTCTTCAAAAGCAAGCCAAGCAAGGCATTGCTGATCAGCAGCCTGAGCGTAGTCGCCTTCGCCATTGTGTTGCCACTCACGCCGATAGGAGACTTGTTCAAGTTCCAAGACCCCTCGGCCCTGTTCTTTGTCTTCCTCGCTGTGTTCGTTGCTGCCTATTTGACGATGGTTGAGACTCTCAAAAGAGCCTTCTACAAGAGATATGCCCATCGCTTGGAGCAGATTACGGTTCCTCAGAAAGGGCCGCCTTACCCAACCCCAACAGCGAGGTTAATCCAAAACATGGTTGGGATAATAAGCCTGCATTTCGAGAACGAGGTCTCAACGGACCTGCTGTTGAATGACCTGAGAGAGATTGCAGCGTACCCTATTGATTCGGACCAGTTTGTGCACGGTCTCCATCACCTGCGACGCGCTGGACTTGTGGAAATAGATTGGCGCAAAGGCACCATCAGATGTCAACCAGCCTTGAAGGATTACGTGAGCAGACTCCCTAAGAGAGAAGATTGGCCAAGGATGGCAGATGACTGGAGAAGAATAGCATCATTCATTCGAACAAGATACAACGAAATAAACTCTGAGTATCAGAAGCTTGTTGAATGAGAAGACAAGCCAGCCGCGCAAATGCCAAACCACGAGTCCTTGCTGCACGAATTGCACACGGTTTTTGGCCTTACAGCCGCTGAGCTTGGAGACTCAAACGAGTTGAGAGTCGGACAGAGGGTCTATGCAATTGGAAACCCGTTCGGATTGGCTGGCGGTCCAACAGTGACTTCAGGTGTAGTAAGCGCCGTGAACAGAACCATAGAGTCCGAAAGCGAAATGCTGGAGAATCTTGTTCAGACAGACGCTGCCATAAACCCTGGCAACAGTGGCGGTCCCCTTGTAAGTCTTGACGGAAAGATTGTGGCAATAAACACGGCCATAATTCCATATGCGCAGGGAATCGGATTTGCCATTCCGATAAACTCGGCCAAGGATTGTGCCGGCGAAACGGTAAAGAACGGTGTTTCCATGAGGTCGTGGCTGGGAATAATAGGGTTAAGCCTCACCGAAGACATAGCCAGATACTTCAATTCGCCTGTGGAGGGGGAAGTTCTTGTGACAAGAGTAGTCAACGGAAGCCCAGCCGAAGACTCTGGAATAGTGGATGGAGACATAATTCTGAGAATGGACGGCGCGGCGCTGAACAGTGTTGAGGACTTAGTTGAAGAGATTCATCAGAGGAAAGAGGGACAGAAAATAAGAATCACGGTTCTTCGCAGAGGCCGCGAACAGGTTTTTGACGTTACCTTGACCAGAATGCCTTAAAGATACCTGCTTGGGACTGTGAATAATGTTTTTATGGTTTTCAAACCATTCCTAAACAACAGGAGTGTGCTGTGGGAATCACTGGGCAAGAGAACATGCAGAGGAGACCGAACCTCTCCATACTGGCCTTAGTATCCTTCATAGCTTCCTTTGTCGTGACGCGGACATTCACAACTCTCAACCCGGACATTGTCCTGGTCAGCAGCGGCATCCATATTCATCATTTCTGGTTCGGCTTAGTTCTGCAAGCCATAGGCGGCTGGCTGGGCATTAGCTACAATGATGAGAGAATCAACCGGTTGGCAGCGATACTTTTCGGCGCGGGAGGCGGACTCATAGGAGACGAGGTCGGGCTTTTGCTTACGTTTGGAAATTACTGGTCAGAAATCACCTACACGCTCATAATCATGTTTCTAGCCATTGCATCGACCTCAATCTTGATAATCAGATATTCAAAAACGATCACCACAGAATTGACCCACTTCCTAAGGAGCAACGCAAGCCTGTATTTCGGCGTCTTCCTAGCAGTGGTCTCAATAGCTTTCATCATGGAAACCGACAATGCCTTGATCATCACGATTTCAGGCATAGCTTCAGCAACGGCTTGCGCAGTCATCTTAGCATACTTGGTCCAGCGAATCATGAGACGACGTCATGATGCGAAAGACACGCTGCGTTAGAAAACCTAATACCCGTCCTAGTTCCGTAGTAACACAGGTTGTTTACCATGGGAGCTATTGCAGAAGTTGGCGCGAGCAATTGGGAGCAGGAAGTCGCGAGGTCCACGGTGCCGGCGGGTGTCTACTTTTGGCATAACCAATGCCCATGGTGCTCTAGGTTCACCCAAATATTTGACGTCGCAGCACAGGAATACGCTGGAAAGATGAAATTTGCCAGGCTGAACATGCTGGAAAACCCGAGCAACCAAGAAATAGCGAGCAACTACGGCGCGATGAGTACGCGAACTTTGGTTTTCTTCTGCAACGGAAGACCCATAGGGCAAGCCGTGGGATTCATGTCTGAAGAGGATTTGAAAAAGACGCTGGACAGTGTGCTTGGAAGATACAGGAGCTGCCTCACACAGAGCAGTGACTTGAGGAGCTACATCGTTTGAAAACCTAGGCTCAGAGAAAGCTGCTTTGACTCGCTCTGCGGGCGCGGGCGTGACAAAGTGGAAAGAGACTCATCGTTTTCTTAATCGTCTGGTCCAAGCGATCAAGCTTTCAAGCAGTTGCCTTATTTTCTCCCTCGTCTTTTCATCAGGCAGTCTGCCTTTCTCATCGATTTTTTCGTTCGCAAACGTTACAATGACTTCCGGTCTGTTGACAGGGTGCATGTTGAGAAAAACCATTGTCTGCCGAAGATGATACTGAGCTCGGGCACCTCCAAGCATTCCGCCAGACGCACTCATTATCGCCACGGGCTTGTCTTCGAAGGAATTGTCCCCGTAGGGCCTAGAAGCCCAGTCAATGGCGTTCTTCAAAACGCCCGGCATCGAATAGTTGTACTCCGGCGTCACGATCAGAATAGCATCTGCCGCCTTGATTTTCTCCTTGAACCCCTTAACCTTCTGAGGCATTTTAGTTTCGAAATCCTGATTGAACGGCGGAATTCCTTCAAGATCGAAGATTTCGAGGCTGGCGTCTTCAGGCGTCAATTCTGAAGCTGCCTGCAGTAAGGCTTTGTTGTAGGAACCTTTTCGCAGACTGCCTGCAAAACCGAGGATGGTTACCTGTTTTTTCATGGTTTAAGCATTACATTCAACTGTTTAAATCGGTTTCCGTGCTGAAACATCCTCAACTGCTGCTACGGTGAGAACAACGCCATTCAGACCAGCGTGGACTTGGCACAGCTGGGAAAAGCATTGCATCAGTCTTAGAGACCCAGTGAAGCAATGACTCGTTTTATGATGTTCGCTGACTTTTGGAAGTCGGCGATTTCCTTTTCATCTAAGGGGAGATTGATGATTTCCTTCACGCCGCTTCTGTTGAGAACCACGGGAACGCTTAGGCACATATCGCCAACGCCGTGATAGTTCTCGAGAAAGCAGGACACGGTTACGATGGCGTTCTCGTCCCGAACTATGCTCTCCACGATTTTTGTCAGTCCTAGGGCAACTGCGTAGTTTGTTCTTCCCTTACGCTTCGCAATCTCGTAGCCGGCATCTCTTACCTTTAGGAAGAGGTTGTTGAAATCTTCAAGGTTGTAGGGGGCTTTGCAGATAGGACAGTAGTCTTTGAGCCTAATTCCCGCCACGTTTGCGAGACTCCAGACGGGCACTTCACTGTCGCCGTGTTCGCCGATAATGTAGGCGTGAACGTTCCTAGGATCAACTTGGAGGTGTTCCCCAAGCAAGTATCGAAGCCGTGCGGTGTCCAAGATTGTGCCGGAGCCGATAACTCTGTTTTTCGGGAAGCCGGAAAGCTTGAGCGCCGCGTAGGTCATGACGTCGAGCGGGTTGGTCACGACTAGCAAAATGCATTCCTTGTTGTGCTTAGTGATGTTGGGAATTATCTGCTTCATGATTTCGAAATTTCCTTCAGCCAGTTCCAAGCGTGATTGCTCAATCTTCTGCCCCTTGTCAACGGCGATAACTACTATTTCCGCGTCTTGGCAGTCATGATAATCGCCAGCCCAGATTTTGGTCGGATAGGCAAATGGTAGTCCGTGATTCAAGTCCATGGCTTCTCCTTCTGCCCGTTCTTTGTTGACATCGATAATCACAATTTGAGAAGCTAGGCCTCTAATCAGAAGGGAATAGGCGAAAGTTGTTCCTACGAAACCAGCGCCTACGATGGCGACTTTCGAACCGGCAATATTCTGTTTGGGCAAATTGAACACCTTCTAAGGTTTAGGGTAGCCGCTTGAAGTTATGTTTTTCCCAAAAGCTGTTCATCGAAGTTCGGTTTCAGCGAAGAATAAACAGGAATCTTGGGCTGGGCTGTTAGGATTGGCCATCACGTGGGACGCTTCAGTGGCGCGTTAGTCGAAAGTGAAGACTGAAAGACAAATCCTGTTCAGCACGCATGCCTGGCACTTGGGTTTCCTTGCAGCGCACACTCTTCTGCCGAGAAAGATGAGCAAGTCGGTGATTCTCATCCATTTCTCTTTTGGTACTATCCTCATCAGGTCTTGTTCTATCTTGTCCGGGTCTTCATTTTCTGTCAGCCCCAACCTTGCGGAGACTCTGCGTACGTGCGTGTCGACAGCTATTCCTTCTACAACGCCATAAGCGTTCTGCAGCACTATGTTGGCAGTTTTTCGGGCAACGCCTGGCAACTCAAGCATCTCTGACATTGTTTTGGGGGCTTGGGAATGGAATTTTTCAACGAGCAGTTGGCAGCATTTCTTGACGTTCTTGGCTTTGTTGCGGTAGAAACCTGTGGATTTTATCTCCTGTTCGAGCTCTTTCAGGTCTGCATTTGCGTAGTCTTTGGCCTTTCGGTATTTTTTGAACAGCGTTTTCGTGACTGTGCTTACTCTCTCGTCAGTGCATTGAGCCGAGAGGATTGTGGCTATCAGAAGCTCCAAGGGGTTTGTGTAGTGAAGTGCTATTCTTGCATCTGGGAACTCTTTTTCCAGAAGCTCGATTATCCTCAAGACCGTTGTCTTATCGTTGACTCTTGGTTCTGATGGTTTCTTTTTCATTCTTGCTGGCATAATTCAACTCTGCATGTTTTCACTAAAAAGGTTTGCAGAAAGCTTTTACTTTCCAAGCTGCAGAGTAGATGGCGGTGATTCTGATGGATGTCAAGCTGGTTGTTGACGGCAAAGAGACAGATCTCAACGAGTTTGTTTCGAAAATTCTCACCGGAACCGTGATCGGAGCCGTGACTTCGCTTCGCGGAGTGAGCAACAACTGGAAAGAGATCGAGATAAAAGTGAAAAGGTAGACTCAGAGAGAACGCTAACCGCTTGCACTTGCGCTGACCACTATTTCAGCAAACATCTCTCTTTTTGCCTTGCATATCGGACAAACATACGGCGGATCCTCGCGGTAGACAACATAGCCACACTGCCTGCAGTACCACAGTCTCTTCTTCACTTGCGAAGGCTCTGGGCTGACGGCCTTGGCAGCTTCTGGCGGTTTCTCAACACCTACTTCTGGCGCTACTGCGTAGGCTCTGACTTGCTTTTCCTGAGGCCTCCGTTCTGGAATCGGTGCTATAGGGGTCTTGCCTTCGAGCACATCTTTCCTAATGTAAAGTGCGCAGTAGCAGGTTCCGAATTCGGCTACGTCTGGGTCTCGATAGTCGCATGGGCAGATTATGTCTCTGTCGAGTTCAAGCTTTCCTGAGGCGACTCTACACGGGCATGAGGGGTAGCCGTATCGTTCCTCGTTCTTCTTCAAACCTTCCAGAAGGTCTCTGAGGAAATCTGCGTCTGGGTTTAGGTAGTAGCCGTAGGTTTTTGCGTCGCTTTCTGCTCTTTGCCGCACTTTGTCCAGAGTCATCAAATTTCCAGCGCCTTTTTTATCAAGTCTTTGCGGAAACCTGTGATGACCGTCTTGCCGTCCACTATTATCGTCGGATAGCTTGGAGGTGCTCCCTTGCTTTCGATGTCTTGCCTGATTTTCTCATGGTCCTCGTCGCTGCTCAGGTCAACATCAACGCACTCGTATTCTACGCTGTTGTCGCTGAGGAATTTCTTTGTCATCTTGCACCAAGCGCAGGTGCTTATTGCGTAGATAAGGACCTTGTGCGTGTTGTTTTTTCCTGGAACTTTTATCTTGTTCATTTTTTTCACTTGCCGTTTTGTTTTTGAGGTATGATTGAACTTTGATATAACGGTTTACTCAGCAAAATGCAGGTCTCAGACCTCTCTTGTTCAACGTCTAATGATAAGAAAGGTAGGGTGGCAAGGGGAAGCTCATTTCAGTATTTCTTTTAGCCTCTCGTTCACTTCATCCCAGTTGACGATGCTCCAGAAAGCTTCCACAAACTTGACTCTGTCATTCCTGTAGTCAATGTAATACGCATGTTCGAAAACGTCGAGAACCATCAGAATCCTAAACATCGGGTAAACATTCGTGTTGTGCTTCTCAATCTGCATAATAATCGGTCTGCCGGTCTGTCTGCACCAAGTCAGCGCCGCCCATCCCGAACCTTCCACGCTTGTTGCGGTTAGCGTGAACTCTTTCTTGAAGCGGTCGAAGTTTCCAAACTCCTTTTCCAAAGCATCGCCTAAAGCACCGCTAGGTTTTCCACCACCGCTCTTGCCCGCCGGAGCCAAGTTGCCCCAGAACAGCGAGTGCAGCACGTGCCCGCCTATGTTGAAAGACAACTCCTTCAAAGTTGACTTAACGTCTAGCTCTGCATTCTCTTTCCGCGCCTTGTCTAGTTTCTGAAGAATGTTGTTTGCTCCGTTGACGTAGGCTTGATGGTGCTTCTGATAGTGTATCGTCAGCTGCTGCTCTGAAATGTACGGCTCCAAATCCTTAAACCCGTAAGGCAGCTGTGGCAAAGAGTAAAGCTTATTTTGTTCCAAATCTGTCACCTCCTAATGCTCTGTCAAGGACTGTTTTTATAGTTTACCATAGTCTGAGCAGGCGCATGCTCACTTCATGCTTTCGATGATTCGGGAAATGTCAACATCTTCTATCGGCAGCTTCGTAAGCGGTATCCCCCTGACCTGAGGAAGATTGTCGCGGAAGGTAGGTCGGTCATCCTTGTAGAAAACTCCAATCGGGATGCGGTCGCCCCATTCGAGGCTCTTTTCTAAAGCTTTCTGCCTGTCGCTGACATCGTGCCTCGCCTCTTCCAGCTTGTAGACTCTCTGACGGAACCACTCGAAAGTGTTAAGGTAGTTGAAAGTCACGCACGGCTGAAAAATGTCAATGTAGTTGAAACCTCTGTGCCTTGCGGCCTGCACTATCAAGCTCTGCAGATGCTTGGGGTCTCCAGCAAAACCGCGAGCCACAAATGAACCATTACTCACAAGCGCGTGAGCGATTGGATTCAACGGCGGAACCGTTGAACCAAACGGCGTAGACTTCGTCCTGAACCCAGTTTGACTTGTCGCCGTCGTTTGTCCAGTTGTCAACCTCAGAATCATGTTGTTATGAACTATCAAAGTCACGTCAATGTTGCGCCTGACCGCATGGCAGAAGTGGTCCCAACCTTCGTCATAGCAGTCAGCGTCTCCTGAAAAGCCAAACACTGCCAAGGCAGGATTCGCGAGCTTGATACCCGTTGCCAAAGGCAGAACCCTGCCATGAATGCCATGGAACGTGTTCACGTTAACGTAGTCACTTATCTTGCCGTGACAGCCTATTCCACTCACGGCGACCACCTGCTCTCTTTCGATGCCTACTTCGACGAGCGCGCCCTTGAGAGCCGAAAGAATGCCGAAATTCCCGCAGCCAGGACACCAAGTGTTCTTGGCAGGAGTGTTCAAATCCTTCAGGCCAACCGCGCGCGCTATGCCTTACATGCGAAACTTCATGCCCAACCCAAGCCATAAAAATCGCCACTTAACCGTCTAAGCCGCCGATCACCCTGTTTTTCATTCCGATCCGCTCGTACTTGATTAGAAAACTTTTTTATCCACCTCTCTCGCACACTTGTTAGAGAGCATGCTTATGAAAGCTAAACCTGACAGAACAGTAGACTGTTTAGGTCTATACTGTCCCGAACCCGTTTTCAAGACAAGAATGGAACTCGACGAGCTGAAAGTAGGCGAAACGCTGGAAGTCCTTACAGATGACCCAGCAGCGGAAGAAGACATACGAGCCCTCGTAAAGCATTTGGAACAGGAACTCGTAAGCGTAAGCAAAGAGGGAAACGCGGTTCGGATATTGATCAAGAAGGTGAAATGAGTGAGTGCAAAGAAGAAAATATTGTACGTACAAACAAGCGGAGTTGACAGACCCGAAAGAGCCTACGCGCCGTTCATTCTGGCCTCGACAGCTGCAATGATGAACATCGACGCAACCATATACTTCGTTATAAGAGGCATAACACTGCTCAAAAAGGGAGAAGCCGAAAAAATAAAAATAGGCAGCTTCCCATCTCTCAAAGACGTGATGAACCAAGCGATAAAGGCAGGCGTGAAACTGGTTGTCTGCGAGCAAAGCTGCGGCTTGCTAGGAATTCCACGCGGAGAATTCGTGCAGGAAGCCAACATTGTCGGAGCAGCAACACTCAACGACCTCGCCCTCAGCGCAGACGCAGTTCTATGCTTCTGAGCTAACAGACAATGTCAACCGCAAAACGCGTCTACATGGATCACGCGGCAGGCAAACCCGTCGACCTACGAGTAGTAGAGGCCATGCTGCCCCACATGAAAACATTCTATGGCAACCCCTCATCCTTACACCAGTTTGGCCAAGAAGCAAGAAAAGCGCTGGAAGACGTGCGAACCAAAATTGCAGAACTGATCAATGCTGAAAGAAAAGAGTCAATAATCTTCACTTCCGGAGCGACAGAAAGCAACAACATGGCCATCAAAGGCGTCGCCAACCGCAACAAAGACCGCGGAACACGCATCATAACGTCAAGCATCGAACACATGTCCGTCGTCAATACATGCAAGTTCCTGACCACGAAAGGGTTTGAAGCCGTTTTTCTTCCCGTCGACAACTACGGCTTCGTGAAGCTTGAAAGCTTGGAGAAGGAATTGACCGACAAAACCGTCCTTGTCTCAATAGTCTACGCGAACGGCGAAATCGGCACAATCCAACCCATGAAGGAAATCAGCAAAATAGTCCACTCCAAAAACGCCTATCTGCATGTTGACGCGACAGCCGCGTGCGGGCAAGTGCCGATAAACGTCAAGGAAGAGGGCATAGACTTGCTCACGGTCTCTTCCAACAACATGTATGGACCCAAAGGCATTGGCGCACTATACATAAAGGAAGGCATACGCATAGAGCCACTGTTGCATGGCGGAGGACAGGAGCGAGGGTTAAGGTCTGGAACAGAGAACCTGCCGAGCATAGTGGGGTTCGGAAGGGCGGCGGAAATAGCTAAGAAGGAAATGCAGAGCGAAAGCGGAAAGCTGGTCAGACTGAGAGACAGGCTCATCGATGGTTTGCTCAGGCCCATCCCATTTTCGTTCTTGAATGGGCATCCAACCAAACGGTTGCCCGACAACGTTTCGGTCAGATACAGTTTCATAGAGGGCGAGTCAATGCTGCTGAGCTTAGACATGATGGGTGTAGCCGCATCCTCAGGCTCTGCCTGCACAGCGAAGACTCTGGAACCTTCACACGTGCTGTTGGCAATCGGACTGAAACACGAGGAAGCACACGGCTCGCTGATGTTCACGTTAGGCAGACAAAACACTGAAGAGGAAGTAGATTACGTAGTAAGCCTAATGCCAAGCATCGTCAAAAGGCTAAGAGCGATATCGCCCTTAACACCGAAGGAGCTGAACGAGTGATGTACACGGAAAAGGTTATGGAACACTTCAAGAACCCGCGCAACATGGGAGAAATCCCAGACGCTGACGGCGTGGGCACAGTTGGAAACCCTGTTTGCGGAGACCTGATGACGATCTACGTCAAAGTCAAAGACAACCGACTTGAAGACATAAAATTCAAAACTTTCGGCTGCGGATCAGCAATCGCGACGAGCAGCATGATAACCGAGCTGGCCAAGGGAAAAACATTGGAAGAAGCCATGAAAATCACACGTGCAAACGTGGCAGACGAGCTAGGCGGGTTACCGCCAGTAAAGATGCACTGCTCCAACCTTGCCGCTGACGCGCTGCACGCAGCGATAGAAGATTACTACAAGAAGAGGAAAGCCGCTGAAGAGGTGAAAAAATGAAGTCAGAATTCGTCAAGTGCGAGTATTGCAAGGCGGAAGTTCCGTCTGAAGCGTGCAAGCTTGCAGCGCACACCACGGTCATTGACGGCAAAGAGTACGTCTTCTGCTGCGTAAAATGTGCTCAAAGGTACAAGAAGAAGAAAGAAAAAACAAGATAATGTAGAGATGAAAAAGGTCATTTCATTGGAAAACTGCGAGCACTAGTATAGGATCTTTCACTAAAGCGACTACTAATCCCTTTCAATTTTCCCCATTCATTCTAGTTTCTGACATTTCGGACAGATGTAAGACGCAGTGGCTCCCGTTCTGATTTTCTCGATAGGCGTATTACATTCTGGGCATGGCTTCCCAGTCTTGTATCCTACGAGAAAATCGGCCGCAGTGAACTTGCCCTTGTGCCCATAAAAGTCCACTTCGAAGGCTGCACCGCCCGCTTTGATGCTTCTGCCTAACACGTCTCGGATTGCCTCGTACAAAGCGTCTATCTCCTCTTCAGACAAGGATGAGATTTTCCGGTTGGGGTGCAGTCTTGCCTTAAACAGAATATCTTGTATGTAGACGTTCCCTATGCCTGCCACGTTTTTCTGGTCGAGCAAGAAGCTCTTGATGCCCGTTTTCTTGCCCAGCAGCGTTCTCTTGAAGCGTTCCAACGTGAATTCCTCCTGCATCGGCGAGATTTCAAGCTGTGAGGCCATCTTGTGCTTGGCCAATTCCTTCTCAGGAACAAGGTGAATGTAGCCGAACCACCAGAAATGCGCCGTGAAACCAGTTTTATCGGTGAAAGTAAGTCTAAAATGGTACTTTTCAGGAAGCTTCTGTTTCGGAGCGAAGTAGAGGAGTTCTGCGCCCATTCCGAGATTTATGAGCAGAAGATATTGAGGGTCGAGTTCTACGAAAAGCCATTTTCCATGGTTTGAGACGCCTTTGACGGTCTTTCCCTTGGCAGCTTTCGCGAATTGCTGGACGGGCATGTTCAGGTTTTTTGGCTGTTTAGCTTCGATGTCTGCGATGCGTTTTCCTCTTGTCTCTTTGTCCATCTGCTTGGCAATCACTGTTATTTCAGGTAGCTCAGGCAAGTCTTCACCAGTCCAATGGTCGAAGAAGAACGTACGACTTGCTCATAATGACTGCAGGAAATGTCAAGTCCTGTAAGTTGAGGAGTTGCGCGGTCAAACCAATCATTTACCTGTTAACTCTTCGACTTCTTTTGCACCCTTCTTTAGCTCTTCGAGCTGCTGCTTATCCACTTTCAGAAGCAAGGCTTGAAATTCTCCCACATGCGTCTTCTCTTCTTTAGCTATCTCCAGCAAGACTTTCTTCAGGTCTTCGTTTTCAGTGGCTGCTGCAAGTTGCTCGTAAAGGTTCACAGCGTCCAGTTCGGCAATTATCCCTACCCGCAAAATCTCCATATCCGCCCATTTCTTGCCAATCTTCACCAGGTTTACAGGTATTTGCGACAACATTTTCCCAGCACCATCTGTTGTTTTCATGCTCACGGTAGTGCTTAAATAAGATGTACTCATAAGACTTTGCCATCAGAGCGTGGCGAGCACTATGGAAAAGTGGGAATGCTCAGTTTGCGGTTACATTTACGATCCCGAAGTAGGAGATCCGGAACACGGAGTAAAACCTGGAACACCCTTCGAAGCGTTGCCTGAGGATTGGGTTTGTCCAGTTTGCGGTGCACCTAAAGATCAATTCTTCAAGAAATAGTAGGAAAGCACCGGTGTGGGCGGTTTTTCAAAAATTTAATATTGTGATAAGAGCAACTTCATATTGATTAGTCATGCCAATCACGAATATAAGAAAAAGAGACGGAGGAATCGTCGATTTTGACCCCAACAGAATCAGAGATGCAATCCACAAGGCGTTCATTGCAGTTGAGCTGGGAGACGGGGAAAAAGCCGAAACGGTGACACGTGAAGTAATCAGGCTTCTGGGGGAAAAGTTCAAGGAAACGACGCCTTCGGTTGAAGATGCACAGGACTTCGTCATTGAAGTCTTGCGAGAAAGCGGCTACGGAAAAGTCGCATATGAATATCAAGCCTACAGAAAGAAAAAGGATGAAATAAGACAGTTAAGAGGAACGCTTGGGATAGAAGAGCCGAAACTGACAGTCAACGCCCTCGAAGTTTTGAACAGAAGATACCTCCTGAAGGACGTGAACGAGAAAATCATAGAAACACCAAACCAAATGTTCGCAAGGATTGCAGCTGCCATAGCCAAAGTTGACAGGAAATACCGCGGAGATCCGGAAGAAAGCCAGAGAGTCTTCTACGAAATGATGGCGCGACTCGAATTCATTCCCAACTCGCCAACGCTTTTCAACGCTGGAACCAAGCTCGGCCAACTTTCCGCATGTTTCGTCCTACCAGTTGGCGACTCGCTGGAAAGCATTTTCACCGCTGTAAAAGACATGGCTCTGATTGAGAAGAGCGGCGGAGGAGTGGGCTTTAACTTCTCCAGATTGAGACCCAAAGGCGACATCGTAATGTCAACCAAGGGCGTCGCATCTGGCCCGGTCAGTTTCATGCGGGTTTTTGACACGGGCACCGAGGTGATCAAGGCCGGGGGGAAGAGAAGAGGCGCCATGATGGCGATTCTGAGAGTTGACCACCCAGATGTTGTCGAGTTCATAACCTCCAAACAGACACCCGGGTTCCTATCAAACTTCAACATTTCAGTCGCCGTGTCTGACGACTTCATGAAGGCAGTTGAGGAAAACGGTGAGTACTGGCTAGTCAACCCGCGAAACAAGGAGAAGACGAAGAAGCCCAGGGCGAAAGAGGTTTGGGATTTGATGGCAAAGTCAGCTTGGATGAGCGGCGACCCTGGCGTCATATTCATAGACGAAATCAACAGACACAATCCCACTCCGCAAGTTGGAAGAATAGAGTCCACGAATCCATGTGTCACCGAGGATACGTGGGTTATGACGGAAGATGGCCCAAGACAGGTTGTTGACCTGATTGGCAAAGGATTCGTTGCGATTGTACATGGCAAAAGATGGAACAGCTCAAAGGAGGGCTTCTTCTCGACGGGAGTGAAGCCGGTCTACCAGCTGAAGACTAAAGAGGGTTTCGAACTTCGTCTCACAAAAGATCATCCTCTAATGAGAGTCAAGAAGCTGACGAGATGGAAGAACGAGACGGAGTGGGCAAAGGCTGAGAACGTAAAGGCAGGCGACAAGATTGTTCTAAACGATCATAGAAACCTTGACTGCTGGAAAGGGAAATACACCGAAGGAGAAGGCTATCTGGTCGGTTTGCTCCTGGGAGACGGAACAATCAAACAGGACAAGGCAGTTCTCTCGTCATGGGGCGAGGAAAACGGCTCAAAAGCAATGAGATCGTTAGCCTACAGCTACGCGGAAGAGCTTCCTCACAGGTCGGACTTCAGAGGGTGGATAAGGGTAAAGGGCAGAGAAGAATACCGCATGTCTACGGGGTATCTGAAAGGAATTGCAGGGGAACTCGGTCTGGAACCCGGGAAGAAAGCGGTTACCGCGAGTATGGAGAAAGCCTCTTCTGAATTCTGTCTGGGTTTGCTGAGGGGGCTGTTTGACGCGGATGGCTCAGTTCAAGGAACTCACTCTAAAGGAGTGAGCATAAGGCTAGCGCAAAGCAACCTTGAAACGCTGAAAGCTGTGCAGCGCATTCTGTTGAGGTTCGGGATATTTTCGAGGATTTATGTGAACCGAAGGGGCAGAGGCTTAGCGAAAATGCCGAATGGGAAGGGCGGAACGAGAGAATATGTTCACAAGCCCCAGCATGAACAGATAATCTCTAATGTAGACATGCGACTGTTCTATGAGAAAGTGGGATTTGGCGATTCCGACAAGAAAACAGAACTTGACAAAGCCATAAGGTCTTACAGGAGGAGCATGAACAGAGAACGGTTTGTGGCAACCGTGACGGAAATGACTCCGATTGGTGTTGAAGAGGTTTACGATGCTACAGTGCCTAGTGTGCATATGTTTGATGCTAATGGTTTCTGCGTTCACAATTGCGGCGAGCAGCCGTTGCTTCCTTACGAGTCCTGCAACTTGGGTTCCATCAACTTGTCCCAAATGGTTGTGGACGGGAAGATTGATTGGGGAAAGCTCAGGGAGACTGTTAGGAATGCGGTTCACTTTCTCGACAATGTTGTCGACGCAAACAAGTATCCTTTGAAAGAGACAGAGAAGATAACGAGGGCCAACAGAAAAATCGGCTTAGGCGTCATGGGTCTCGCAGACATGCTCATAAAGCTTGGAATTCCATATGACTCCGAGCAGTCTTTGAGCTTGGCTGAAGAGACAATGAAGTTCATTGAGCAGGAGGCTCACAGGAAATCTGTGGAGATCGCAGAAGAACGCGGGTCTTTCCCCAACTTTGACAAGAGCGTCTGGAAAGACAAGTACAGCGCTTTCAGGAACGCCACAGTCACCACGATAGCGCCGACGGGAAGCATAAGCATAATAGCCGGCTGCTCTTCAGGCATTGAGCCCATCTTTGCTATTTCATTCATAAGAAACGTTCTAGGCGGAACCAGACTGTTCGAAACCAACCCGCTGTTTGAAGCAATGGCGAAAGAGAGGGGATTCTACAGCGCCCAACTGCTTGAAGAAATAGCCCGCACAGGCTCAGTTCAGAAAATCGAGGGAGTTCCAGATGATGTTAAGAGGCTTTTTGTTACAGCGTTGGACATCAAGCCAAAATGGCACGTCAGAATGCAAGCCGCATTCCAGAAGTATACAGACAATGCTGTTTCTAAGACGGTTAATCTGCCGACTGAGGCGACTGTTGACGATGTTAGAAACGTGTATGATCTTGCTTGGAAGCTGAAGTGCAAGGGGGTCACCGTGTTCAGGTACGGAAGCAAGCCTGAACAGGTTCTCTACATTGGAGAAATAAAAGCCAAGGAAGGAAAACTAGTGTCAGCAGAATCAGAATACGCAGGCGGATGTCCAACACAGACATGCCCGTTCCCAGACTAGGAAAAATCGGCCCAGACACGTGTTGTCTGAGGAGTTTCCAAGATTGGGCTTGAAGACACTGCTGAAGCAAGATTTGATTGAGTGGCTGCTGGCTGGTGAGCCTTGGGTAGTCTATCGTATGCTAACTGACCTTCTGGACAAGGATGCGAGCGAAAGAAGTGTCATATGCGCAAGAAAGGCAATCGTTGAACACCCGCTCGTGAAGAAAATCTTCAACGGCCTAAACAGGGACGGTTATTGGGGGAAACCTAAAGACATTCACACTTGGTGGCCGCGGAAAGAAACGACCTTCTGGATATTGCCTGTGCTGGCGGACTTCGGCTTGGATGTCGAAGACAACAGGATTGCCAGAGCCTGCGAGTACGTTTTCAGCACTCAGCTTGAATCAGGCGGCTTCGGATGGGACCCGCCGACGAAACCAGGAGACTGCCACAGTGCCATCATAATCGAATCGTTGGCAAAAATGGGTCTTTTGGGTGACCCTAGACTGCGAAAAGCTTACGAGTGGCTTGTGGGAAGGCAGCGGCTAGACGGCGGATTCTGGTGCAAAGACACTGGGCAGATTGGCGGACCGCGAGAGAAAGAGCCGTGTTGCGCTTTGGCCAGCACGTTTGTGCTTGGAGCTTTGGCCCAGAATCCCGAACTGAGAGACAGCAAGACCGCGAGAAAGGGAGTTGGCTTTCTCTTCGAATGCTGGAGGAACAGGGGAAAGATGAAGTATGCAGGCCACGACAGCCAGATTGGCACGGATTGGGAGAAACTGAAGTATCCGTTCACTGACTACAAGATTCTGAAGTTTCTGGACGTTCTGTCTCAGTTTGATTTTGCCAGGAAAAGGCTTCAGGAATCGGAGATGGTCGATCTGCTTTTGTCAAAACGAGACAATACGGGAAGGTTCACGCCTGAATCCATCATTAAGGTTTGGTCTGGCTTTGATTTCGGGCAGAAGGACAAACCTTCAAGGTGGATTACTCTGCTGGCTTTGCGAATAGTTAAAAGGATTTGTGAGAGAAGAAATGCGAGGGGTTGAAAAAGACAAGGGTGGACTTGACACTATTCTTTCGCAGTGTTCACTCTGAAACTTGACTTGACGCCAGCCTTGTCGAAGATCTTTCCCACAGCGCACGTTTTCAAGGTCACTTCATGGATTCTCCGGATGCGATCCTCTGACACG
>Ga0315279_10001803_pt1 | contig 34363 bp, 23 predicted proteins | sample YL17G06_20_MG_FD_203694 | JGI IMG/M metagenome (GOLD analysis project Ga0315279, IMG submission 203694) | Sediment microbial communities from Yellowstone Lake, YNP, Wyoming, USA - YL17G06_20 | ecosystem: Environmental > Aquatic > Freshwater > Lake > Sediment | place: USA: Wyoming | collected...
TTCCGGTGAGTCCCTATTTCGAAAGAGTCAACATATCCGGACAAGGCATCGCTGCCGGTTTTACAGTAGAGCGAGCAATCGAAAGTCTGCAGCGTGATCCCAGAGTTCGCACCCAATCCGCGTATTTCTTCGATGATGTCGAATCCACATCAAGATTCAGTGGGCAAACCGGTACTACATGGGCGGTCACGGCAGAGAACTCCCACAGCGGCAGAAAGTCTTACAGCGATAGTCCAGGCAGTAATTATCCGAGTGGATATTTTGACTCTAGTCTGACCATGATCGACTCTGTTCTCGTCACTAAACCCATGGCGTTCCGTTTCTGGGCCAAAACGGATCTTGATCTGTATAACGCATATCAGTACGTGGAGGTCTCCGTAAATGGCGGCTCGTCCTGGGCGTATACGGGTTATTTGACGGGCACCCTGGATTGGTCAGAGTATATTTTCTATATCAACGATTATTTCAACATGAATTTCAAAGTGCGCTTCCAGCTTGTCAGCTATGGAGGCACCGCCCGCGATGGGGTCTGGCTGGATGACATTCAGTTCATCCAGCTTAATACGATATTTCTCGATAACACCGAGGGGGCAACACAGTTTACGGGACTTGCTCCTTGGGCAATTACAAATGAAAAGGGCTTCAGCCCTAGTCATGCTTACAGTGACAGTCCGGGCGGAGGATACGCCAACAACCGTCAGAGCCCGCTCATCCAAAACAACTCGACCTCGGTTGGATCTTTCGACTCCTGCGTGCTGAATTTCAAGGCAAACCTGGATCTGGAACAGTATCGAGACTATTTCAACATCTATGGCTCCGGCGATGACGGTACAAATTGGGAGTTTCTCGGTTCTTTGACAGGTACTACCGGAAGCTGGGTCAATTACTTTTATCCTCTGACCGCCTACTCCAGAGCGAAGGTTGGATTCCTGCTCCTGACGAATGAAGCGGTTAGCCGCGACGGCGTTTACTTGGATGACATTCAACTCCTGGGTGATCCTCTGGTATCAATAACTCCGGAAGTACCCGGCAAGGCAACCCTGATCTCTCCGAGCGGCACTGTGTCGATCCCAACTCCCACTTACACGTGGAACCCCGTGACGAATGCAACCTGGTATCAGCTCTGGGTGAACGACAGCGGCACGAACAGCAAAATCCAGGCATGGTACACGGCGGCGCAGGCGGGCTGCGCTTCCGGAACGGGTACCTGCTCGGTGACACCCACGACCCCACTGGTCACCGGCGCGGCACAGTGGTGGATCCAGACATGGAACGACGCAGGCTACGGTCCCTGGAGCGATGCCACGGGATTTACGATCGCGATGTCAAGCGCAGCAATTCAGATGCGAGAGGAAACTCCATCTATCTCGAGGCGCTGAGGCGCAGCATCTTTGGAAGAGCGTTCCATGTCATGCCAGGCAACAGGGCTGCTGCCCGCAGGCTCGCTGGCTGCGTTGCTCGCTCCTTACATACCACCCCGGGTATGCTCGTCGCTCGCGCCTTGCCAGCGAGCCTGGGGGCCAGCAGCAAAGTGGGCCTGTTATTCTGTGACAGACCCTAAGCCTGAGCGGCCGCGTGCAAAGTAGAAGTCGGTGAAGGCGCGGTATACCGAATCCATGTGCCCCTTGGGCACTCCCGGCACGTTCGGGGAAACGAAAGTGGGCGGTACTTTCCCCTTGCGGGCAAGGCATGCTGCTGTCTCTGCGACAAGAGACATCGCAATGGAGACCGCTGCGACAGTGGATCCGGCAGCGACGCGTTCGATCTGGCCGATGTCCACCAAAGCGTCTTCCGGAGGGACACAGTTGTCGATCGCAATCTGGGCAACATCGGACAGCTTTTTGCCCGAGGAGTGCCTGGCTGCAGCCACGTGCGCATTCTGGTGGGAAGACACCGCGATGACGGTCAACCCCTTCTCGCGCGCCTCGAGCGCGACTTCGATGGGAGCGGCGTTCAAGCCACCATGTGAGAAAACCAGCATGCAGTCTCGCGCTTCGAGGGGGTAGCTCTGCAGGAACACCTTTGCGTAACCTTCCTGGCGCTCGAGCCAAAGAAGTTCACGGGCGCCTCCGGGACCGATGATGCTGCTCCACATAAGGCGCGGATCATAAAGCGGGAAAAACCCAACGAAGCTCCCGTAGCGGGGAAAGATATCCATGACCGGAATCACACTGTGGCCGCTGCCGAAGACATAGACACGTCCTTCATGGACGATGCAGTCGGCCATTTTCTCGCCAGCGCGACGTATGTTGTCCGCTTGATGTGTGCGTATCTCGGTGAGGATTTCCTGAACGCGCGCAAGATAAGCATCTGCTGACATCAATGAAACCTCCAAAAGTAATTACATTCATTTCATGCGGGACATGCCAAGAAGCCTCGTCCGTTTGCATAGATTGACGATTTACAATTGAGGCTCTACAAAACATGAACCGGGATTCAATCGTCGATCGTCAATCCAAAATCGTCAATCTCTCTCCTCAGGTGTTGTCCAGGGCAATGCGGGCGGCGCCGGCGAGGCCTGCCCGCTCACCCAAGGCGGAAAGTTCGAGCCGCACACTCTGCGCGGCGAAAGGCTGGGCCCAGCGAACACATTCCTGCCGAACCCGATCGAAAAGACAATTTCCGGATTGAAACAGTCCGCCCCCCAATACGATCATTTGGGGATTCAAGGTACTGATAAGGTTTGCAACACCCATCCCCAAGTACACAGCGACCTGGTTTACGATTTCGAGCGCGCGTGGGTCGCCCGATGCAGCGGCCTGAAGAACATCTTGTGCAGTAAGCAGATCCTCTCTCCCTCCAGATGATGGGGCGCCAGAGGCCTCTCTTCCCTTCCGCCCCACCGAGCCCCCGGAAGCTTCGGCTTCAAAGCAGCCCATGCGGGAATAGATTTCCTGATATCGAGGATTGAGCGCGAGCCACCCGACAGCCCCGGCCAGATCTTCGTGGCCATGAATAATCTGGCCATTGGCTAGGATGCCCGCTCCAATACCCGTTCCCACCGCAAGAAAAATCACGTCCGTGAGCCCGCGGGCAACGCCAAGCCACACCTCTCCCTTCACGTAGCCGCTTCGATCGGAATCGAGGACAATAGGAAGCGGAAGCTCATTGGAAAGCTTCCGCTCCAGCGGAATGTGGTTCCAACCGCTGATATTCGGAGCCCAAACCGTTCGGGTCTTGTGATTGACCCATCCCGGAACAATGATTCCGACGCCTGCTGCTACGAAATCCTTGGGAGCTTGAGAAACCGCTTCCAGGGCAAGCGACACCAGTTGGGATACGGAAGTGTCTGCGGACTCCTGGTTGGTAGGAACCGTTTTCTGAAAGATCATTTTGCCGTCCTCGAGAAACAATCCGCAGGCGATCTTCGTGCCGCCAACATCCAAAGCCACTACACAACGTTTTCGATTCATCGCACCACCTGAAAAAAATCGTTTGTTAGCGGTGGAGATGGTCAAGCCGCCAGATGCCCTGATCTTTCGAGTCTACACCGATTCCGCTCACGCGAATGCTCCTTCGCAGATAAAATGTAGCGTTCTTATTCTGTCATCAACTTGCGTGACTGCGTGAGAAGATTTGAATGCCGGTACCCTGGGAAAAAGCCTGGAAGTTTGCGAGGAATCACTGGCCTCTCACCGGCTTTTTCTTGCTTATAATTGCCATTGTAATGACACCGCACCTGCTCGAACGGTTGTTTGTTTACTATCCTACCAAGGAGCTCGCCGGCGATCCGTCGCAACTCGGCCTCCGTTATGAGGACTTATTCTTGGTTACGGAGGACAACGTCCGACTGCATGGATGGTTTGTGCCCTGTGCCGGGGCCACGAGAACCCTGCTCATTTTCCATGGAAATGCCGGGAACATCTCACATCGCCTCGAGTGGATCCAATTGTTGCACGAGCTGAATTGCCACATCCTGATCATCGACTATCGAGGCTACGGGAAAAGCCAGGGCAGCCCTTTTGAGGAGGGCTTGTACCGGGATGCAAGCGCGGCCTACGAGTGGTGGGTCCGAGAGCGCGGCAGCACCGGGGAACAGTTGGTGGTCATGGGTGAATCGCTCGGAGGATGCGTCGCGGTGGACCTCGCAGCCAGAGTCCATCCCGCCGGCTTGATTGTTCAATCGACTTTCACATCGGCATGGGACATGGCGAAAACCCTCTTCCCACTTGGGCTGCTGCAGCCCCTCACGGACATTCGTTTCAACGCCGCTTCCAAGATTAACCGGGTTCACTGCCCCAAACTCGTGATTCATGGTAACCGCGACGAGATCGTGCCTTATCGCTTGGGCAAGAAACTCTATGAGGTGGCACCACCACCAAAACTGTTCTACGAGGTTACCGGGGCCGGGCACAACGACCTGGTTTGGACAGCGGGTCCTGAGTACAGCAAGCGCCTGGGCGAGTTTCTCTCCCAATTGCCTCTGCCTCGGAAAACTGCTGAACGACCCGCGCCACTGAGCAGGCAGTAGACAACTGGCAGCAGGCTTTTTGCTGGGCTCTTCCTGCCTGCTGCCTTCTGCCTGCCGCCTGCTTCTCTCCAAAGTCGATGAGAATTCTTTAACCGCAGCTTGACAGCGCTGAGAATTCAGCTCATCCACGAAAGAAAAATGCCGGTAGGAGTTCGCCCGGCGCCTCGTCGCCTTCATAGCGTACGCATTCGAGAAACAGCCCGGATGGAGGAGCGGTCCATTGGGCGGCAGAAGCGGAGGAGTCCACAAGAAATCTCTGGAGGTCTTTGGGCGTCAGATTCCCTCTGCCGATTTCCACCAGCATCCCCACGATACGGCGGACCATTTTCCACAGAAAATGCGACGCTCCAATGCGGAAGAGAATCAGGTCTCCAGGCACACGGAGTTCGGCGCGTGTGACCTCCACCAAAGTGGACGCATCCTTTCCCCTCTTATCGCAGAATGCAGCGAAATCGTGCCTTCCTGGAAGGATAACAGCTGCTGCATTCATTTTCCCCACATCAAGGCGATCCTTGACCCACCAGACAAACGGCTTGGCAAAGGCTCTTCGCCGAGTTGAGATCTGATAAAGGTAAAAGCGCTCCACAGCATCCCGGCGTGCGTGAAAACGCGGCGGAGCCTCGGTAGCTTCGAGGATGTTGATATCCGATGGAAGGAGGTCATTCAATTCCTGCCGGAGCATTGCCACGGGGTGTGGGGCGCGAACCCGCAAGTACGCGACCTGCTTCAAGGCATGAACGCCCGCATCGGTACGCCCCGCTCCAACAATCTCAGGGCGCTCTCCCAGGAGAGTCTCGGCGGCCTGGCGCAGCTCTCCCTGCACTGTGCGGGCATTGGCCTGATCCTGCCACCCGCGATAGCGCGTGCCCTGATACTCGATCACCAACTTCCATTTGGGCATAGAAAATCGAAGCAAAAACCGCCGAGGTATACGGACTCGCCGTAATCTCCGTGGTGTTAACTAAGGGTCATAGGCAAGGTTGGGTGAGAGCCAGCGCTCAACAGCACGAACATCCATCCGCTTCCGTACAGAGTAGTCCAGCACCTGGTCGCGACCTATCTTGCCGACGGCGAAGTAGCGCGCGTCGGGATGTGCAAAATAGAAACCGCTCACGGAACTCGCAGGCAGCATCGCGAAATTCTCGGTCAGCTGGATACCTATGGTCTTTTCCGCGTGCAGCAAATCGAAGAGCAGCCTTTTTTCGGTGTGATCCGGGCAGGCTGGATAACCAGGAGCAGGCCTTATTCCTCGATATCGCTCCTGAATGAGGTCATCCGGGCTGAGATTTTCCGCCTGGCCATAGCCCCAGTCCTCTCGTACTTTTTTGTGCAATGACTCGGCAAAGGCTTCCGCAAGCCGGTCTGCGAGTGCCTTGACCATGATGGAGCTATAGTCGTCGTGCTTGCGCCCAAACTCTCCGCACAGTTCATCTACCCCTATGCCCGCAGTGACTGCAAAAGCCCCAAGGTAGTCCGAGATGTCTGAATCGGCGGGAGCAATGAAGTCGGACAGTGCTTGATTAGACTGCCCATCGGCCTTGTCCATCTGCTGACGCAGCATATGAAACGTGGTCAAAACTTTCGAACGTGTCTCGTCGGCGTACACCAAGATGTCATCTTCATCGCTGCATGCCGGGAAGAAGCCATAAACCCCGCGCGCTGCCAACAGCTTTTCAGCCACAATCCGCTTGAGCAGTTCCCGGGCATCGGTAAAAAGCTCCCGCGCCCTTTTGCCGACCTTTTGGTCTTCGAGGATCTGTGGATATCTTCCGCGCAGTTCCCAGGCGTGGAAGAAAGGAGTCCAATCGATGTAGGGAACGATATGGTCGAGCGGGAATGGATCCAGCACCCGAGTACCGAGGAAAGAGGGTCTGGCGATCTCGGAATTCCTCCAGTCGATACGCGGCTTTCGCAGCCGTGCCTCGGCCAATGACAGCAAAGATCTCTGCGGCTTTCGCCCTCTGTGCGCCTCACGCAAGGCCTCCTGGCCATGGCGAAGGCCTTCCGCAAACTCCTTCCTGAGCTCGGGATTAATCAGGTTGCTGACCACGCCGACAGCGCGAGAGGCATCAACGACGTGCACTACCGGGTGCCGATAGCCCGGAGCGATTTTCACCGCCGTATGCGTGCTGCTGGTTGTGGCGCCCCCGATCAGAAGCGGAAGCGCAAAGCCCTCCCGCTCCATTTCGCGCGCTACGTGAACCATCTCGTCCAGGGATGGCGTAATCAGTCCACTCAGACCGATCATGTCCGCATTATTCTCGCGGGCGGCCTTCAAGATCTTCTCGCAAGGCACCATCACGCCGAGGTCGATCACGCCGTAGTTGTTGCATCCCAGGACCACGCCCACGATGTTCTTGCCGATGTCGTGCACGTCTCCCTTGACGGTTGCCAGCACGATCCTTCCTCGAGAGTGCATCATCCCAGTCGCCTGCTTCTCCGTCTCCATGAATGGCAGTAGGTAGGCCACAGCCTTTTTCATTACGCGCGCACTCTTGACCACCTGTGGCAGGAACATCTTGCCGGATCCGAAAAGATCACCAACTATGTTCATGCCGGCCATCAACGGCCCCTCGATGACCGACAAGGGTTTGCCGTACTTCAGGCGGGCTTCCTCGACATCGGTCTCAATGAAATCGACAACTCCTTTAACCAGGGCGTGGGAAAGCCGCTCCTCGATACTCCCTCTCCGCCAGGCGTCCTCCTGCGCTTCGGACTTGCCTTTCTGCTTGACTGATTCCGCGAAGCGGATCAATCGTTCGGTGGCATCCGGCCGCCGGTTCAGCAGCACGTCTTCCACAAGCTCGAGCAGATCCTTCGGAATCTCCTCGTAAACCGCCAGCTGCCCGGCATTGACTATCCCCATGTCCATGCCGGCGCGAATGGCGTGGTAGAGGAAAGCGGAGTGCATTGCCTCACGCACAGTGTCGTTTCCCCGGAACGAAAAGGAGATATTGCTGACTCCCCCGCTGACCTTGCAGTGAGGAAGCGTCTCCTTGATGCGCCGAGTCGCTTCCAAGTAGGCGACGGCATAGTTATTGTGCTCCTCGATGCCGGTCGCCACGGTGAGAATGTTCGGATCAAATATGATGTCCTGAGGAAGAAAGCCGACCTCCTCGGTCAATATACGGTAGGCCCGCGTGCAAATCTCCACTTTGCGCTCATTTGTGTCGGCTTGACCTGCTTCGTCGAAGGCCATGACGACTGCAGCGGCTCCGTAACGCTGGATCAGCTGGGCTCGCTCCTTGAATATGTCTTCGCCTTCTTTGAGGCTGATCGAGTTGACGACCGCTTTGCCCTGGATACACTTCAAGCCCGCTTCCAGGACGGACCACTTCGAGCTGTCGATCATGATCGGCACGCGCGCGATATCGGGCTCGGAGGCGACGAGATTCAGAAACCGGGTTATTGCCTGCTCCGAGTCAAGCATGGCCTCATCCATGTTGATGTCGATGATCTGCGCGCCACCTTCTACCTGCTGTCGCGCAATGGCCAAGGCCTCCTCGAATTGACCACTCAGTATTAGTCGCGCGAACTTCCGCGAACCGGTGATGTTTGTCCGCTCGCCGATGTTGACAAAGTTGGTGTCGGGCCGGATGACCAGGGCTTCCAAACCGCTCAGGCAGGTATAGGAGCGGGGCGCAGTGGGCGTCCGTGGCTTGTAGGGTCGAACCGCCTCCGCTATCGCGCAGATGTGCTCGGGGGTTGTCCCGCAGCATCCGCCTACGAGGTTGAGCCAGCCGTTGGCTGCATACTCCCGAAGGATGGCAGCCATCTCCTGCGGAGACTGGTCGTACTCCCCGAAGGCATTGGGCAAACCGGCGTTGGGGTAGCAGCTCAGATATATCGGCACGAGACCGGAGAGCTCTTCGAGATAAGGGCGCATATCCGCCGCCCCAAGTGCGCAATTGATCCCGACGCTGAACAGATTGGCATGCGAGACGGAAATCCAGAAAGCTTCCGGCGTCTGGCCCGAAAGCGTGCGCCCGCTGGCATCGGTAATCGTCACCGAGACCATGACCGGCACTCGCGCGCCAATCGTCACGAAGTACTCTTCAATGGCAAAGAGCGCTGCCTTGGCGTTCAGCGTGTCGAAAATCGTTTCGACCAACAGCAGATCCACCCCACCAGCCATGAGTCCGCGCACCTGGCCGTAGTAGGCCATGGCAAGCTGATCGAAGCTGACGGCGCGGAATGCGGGATCCTGAACCTTGGGAGATAAGGAGGCTGTGCGGTTGGTGGGCCCTAAAGCGCCGGCAACGAAACGTGGTCGATCTGGATTCGTATCTACAGCCTTGTCCACAGCACAGCGCGCGATTCTGCCGGCCGCCACGTTGAGGTCATAGACCAGTGCTTCCATTTTATAGTCGGACAGCGAGATTGCGTTTGCGCTGAATGTGTTGGTCTCGATGATGTCTGCGCCGGCTTCGAGGTACTCGCTGTGAATGGCTTCGATGATCTGCGGCTGTGTGATCGAGAGCAGGTCATTGTTGCCGCGCAGATCGTGCGGATAATCCACGAACCGGCGGCCGCGATAGCCCGATTCATCCAGCTTGTAGCGCTGGATCATCGTACCCATTGCGCCGTCAATAATCACAATCCGCTGATGCAGAAGCTTCTCGATTTCCGTCATAAGTCAGATTATAACCACAGAGACTCAGAGGAGACAGGTATCTCTGTGCCTTTGTGGTGATATTATGGAACCATATGCGAGGTCCTATGATTCTCACGCGATGGATTTTGATAGCGACCCTACTTTCAGGGAGTATATCTGTCCGATGTTCAGCCGGGACGGAGTTAAACCAGCCGCCACCGAAAGGAGGAACCACCATGGCGTTCATTCTCGAGAGTAAAGCCTTCAAACACGGAGAGGATATCCCGCGCAAATATACTTGCGAGGGAGACGATATTTCGCCCGCGCTGTTCTGGAGTGAGCCACCCGACGGAACCAGGAGTCTGGCGTTGATCGCGGACGATCCCGACGCCCCCGTGGGCACCTGGGTCCACTGGGTACTATTCGACTTGGAGTCACACCTTCGTGAGTTGCCGGAGGGAGTGGCAAAGGCCGAAGAGATCCAAGGCGTGGGCAAACAGGGTCTCAACGACTTTCGCAGAGTGGGATACGGTGGTCCCTGCCCTCCTCCAGGCAAGCCGCACCGATACTTCTTTAAACTCTATGCCTTGGACACGAAGTTACCACTACATCCGCGGGCTTCGAAGCAGGACGTAGAAAAGGCCATGAAAGGGCACATCCTGGCGCAAGCCGAATTGATGGGGCGCTACAAGCGCTAAAGGAGTCTAAAGCCTGGACAGGCGGTGTGTAGGGACCCAGCGCACCGTGCCTCTACACATCCAAAATAGTCGGGAGCATTCCACTTCGAGTCCTCCACCCGAGTTTTCTCGTGGCCGCGCCGGTAGCAGTGTCGCAAATGCATTTGTCCGCTTCTTTTTGTCGAACTGCTGTGCCGGCCCGCACATCTAACTAAATGTAATCCCCCCGAACGGAAAGCTGGATGAAGAGAGGTGAGCCATGGGGAAAATACTCCGAAGAGTGTGGGCCTTTTTTCTGGTGCTTTCATCAGGCATTGGCTGGACTGCAGATTCGAACCCGGCCGTTTCCCCAAGACTGTCGCAAATCTCGTCTGGTCAGAGCGGACAGCAGAAGGGGAAGGAACGTCCCCAAGAGGGTCTCAACATAAACGTAAACGTACAGCTCGTTGCAGTGGATGTAGTCGTGCGCAACAAACAAGGAACCTTCATCGGTGACTTGCAGCCGGGAGAATTTCACGTTTATGACAATGGGGTTGCCCAACGGATCACGCATTTTTCCCGCGATCAACTCCCTCTTGCCGTGGCTTTGGTAATCGACCGCAGCTCAAGCCTTACCCCTTATGTGCGGGAGCTTCGTAATGCGGCGCTGGCTGCGCTCAGGCACTTAAAACCTGAGGATCAGGTGGCTCTTTTTACATTCAGCGAAAACCCGGAGCATCTCAGCGACTTAACCGACGACCAGAGCGAAATAGGCAGGCATTTGGAGGAATTGAAGACCGGCGGGTTAACGAACATTTTCGATGCCATATATGACGCTGCGGAATATCTTCGCGGCGCGCGTGATCGGCGCCGGGCGGTTATCCTGATTTCAGATTTTTTTCCGACTTCCCTGGGCACTTACACCGGTCAGGACGCGCTCCAGATGGCGCTGGAGGCGGATGTTGTCGTCTATGGCATCAAGACTCACGGTGACAACTCAGAGCCGGCAACACACGAACGTGGATTTGCTGAGAAAATCGTGTCAGATACCGGTGGAGAACTTTTTCATGTGGGTGATGCAGGGTCACTTGCAAGAGCACTCGAATCTGCCATCTGGAATTTGCGTACGCAGTACACGCTGGGTTTCACCCCCTCTGATCCGGGCAAGGAAGGGGGTTTTCATCGGCTGAAAATTACTCCTGTTGCTGGGCGCTGTCCCGATTGCCGGGTAAAGGCGGCTAGCGGCTACTACGCGGGAAAGCGCGCCGATCTCCAACCCGTGCCTTCCGCCGGCATTTATCACCCTGTCCAGACTCTCATTGACGCCTCGCCCTCGGCTGTGACCGTCCGATACCCCAGGCTCGAGAAAACTCTGAGATCCGAAGAGGATCAGGAGGAGTTGGCTTCGCTCCTCGAGAAGGTGGGCAGGAACGTTGAAAACTTCCTGAAGTATTTTCCCAATACCGCTTCGTCGGAACAAGTTCGGCAGGAGCGAGGTTCGCTGCACACCTCAAGTCGATACCAATACTTGATACTCGTCGATCCGTCGAACATCACAGAGTATCGCACCGACTCCAAAGGGAAACCGGCCGGATTGGGAGGGCTTGAGCAGGGATTCGCTCTGACTTCGGGATTTGCAGTGCTTTCGCTAATTCTGCACCCTTCGTTTCAACCCGAAAGCCGCTTTCGATACCTCGGGACCACAACCGATCCTGTTGCCCATTTGATTGCCTTCGCGCAAATCCCCGGGACCGCCAGGATTTCCCATGTTCACTGGCAATCCCCCATCCTTAACAAGGTGCGTCTTTATTACCAGGGTTTGGTTTGGGTAGATCCCAGAAGCTGTCAAATCATCCGCATGTACGCGGAACTTCTTGCGCCACGGCAGGAGGTAGGATTGGAATGGGCAAGCCTGGAGATCGAATTCGAGCAGGTGTCCTTTAAGAATGGCTCGGCGTTTTGGCTGCCGCACGTGGTCAATGTTTTCATCCGGCAGCGGGAAGTGAACTATCGCAATCAGCACCGGTACTCGGACTACAAGCTGTTCACGGTAGAGTCTCACGTCAAGCTGAAACCTCCTCAGGGCTCGTAAGCCGGAAAGGGACGCGGATGAAACACGTGCAAAGTCCCCTCTCGCAACGTTTGCACGCCGATTTTTTCTCGTGCTGTCGGCGCCCATCCGCGTTTATCCGTGTCCAAAAAATACCCTACCGCATTTATGAGATTGCGTACTTGGGTCTTGCTGAATTCGGTGTCTCCGGCGAGTGACCGCCTACCTCCTCCAGAATCTGCGGATTTGTGATAGTCTGTCCATCATATCAAAGCTCAGGAGGCCCGACCGATGAACCAGGATGAAGCGAAGGCTAAATTCGGACAGCGAATCCAACGCTGCTATGGCTGCTACGCTGCCTTTTACCTGAAGGACATGTGGCTGGCCGAGGGCGGAATGTACTATTGCGAAAACTGCAAAGACGACACCATGTTCCACTTCGACGAGTTCACCAGCAAGATGGATCTCACAAAGCTGCCCAGTCTGCAGGAGGAGTCCGTAGAATCGACTCAGTGCCAGAATCCATTCTCACGGCAGGTATAAAAGAAGTGAGAATCGCTCTTCTTTAATTTGCATAGGCCCTGTCGTTACCTCTTCACCTCAAGAGAGGAGTTTTCCAATGCAAAGATCCGGCATTTCTGGAAATAGAGCCACCAGCCTGGGTGCGCTGACTGCAGTTGTACTTCTAACCCTGACTGCCGGGCTGCCCGCCGGTGCCCAATCCTCCCAGATTCTGCAGTCTGTCGACAAAGTCGTCGCCTCCGGCCCATTCAGCGCATCTTGGGAATCGCTGGAAAAGTTCAAGGTACCCGAATGGTATCTGGATGCAAAGTTCGGGATCTTCATACATTGGGGAGTCTATTCGGTGCCTGCCTTCGGCAGCGAGTGGTATCCGCGGAACATGTATCGCAAGGGATCGAAGGAATTCGAGCACCACATCGCGACTTACGGACCTCAGAGCAAGATCGGCTACAAGGATTTCATACCCATTTTCAAGGCGGAAAAGTTCGACGGTGCCAAGTGGGCGAACCTCTTCCGTGAAGCCGGCGCCAAGTTCGTCGTCCCCGTGGCCGAGCATCATGATGGCTTTGCCATGTATGACTGCAGTCTGTCGGAATGGTGCGCAGCTAAAATGGGCCCAAAGCGGGACATCATAGGCGAGTTGGCAGCCGCGGTCCGCATGGACGGAATGATCTTCGGCCTCTCCTCGCACCGTGCCGAACACTGGTGGTTCTTCAACGGCGGCATGGAGTTCGACTCGGACGTGAAGGAGGCAAAATATGCAGGGCTTTATGGACCGGCACAGTCGGACAAGACGCAGCCGGACAAGGAGTACCTCGACAACTGGCTGGCGCGCAGCTGTGAGCTCGTAAGCAAGTATCAGCCACAGTTGTTCTGGTTCGACTGGTGGATCGAACAGCCGGCTTTCAAACCTTATCTTCAGAAGTTCGGCGCATATTACTACAACCAGGGAGCGCAGTGGAAGAAGGGGGTTGCGATCAACTACAAGAACAAGGCGTTTCCAGAGACTGCCGCCGTTTTCGACGTCGAACGGGGTCAACTGCCAGGCATCCGGCCCGTTTTCTGGCAGACCGACACGTCCATCTCCAAAAACTCCTGGGGCTACGTGAAGCAGCAAAACTACAAAACTGCAGGCTCAATTGTCGGCGACCTGATCGACATCGTCAGCAAGAACGGCGCGCTGTTGCTGAACATTGGCCCTCGCCCGGACGGAACCATCCCTGAGTCAGAGCAGGAAATTCTTCTGGAAATCGGCCGCTGGCTGGCAGTGAGCGGCGAGGGAATCTACGGCACCAGGCCGTGGAAGATATACGGCGAAGGGCCGACGGAAGTGGTAGGCGGTTCTTTCAACGACACCAAACGAAAGCCGTTCACAGCCGAGGACATCCGGTTCACAGCGAAAGGGAGTACACTCTATGCGATCGCGCTGGCCTGGCCGGACAATGGCAAGGTGACGATAAAGTCGCTGGCTTCCGGATCAAAGCTCACGGGAAAGCAGATTTCCAAGGTTGAACTCCTGGGCAGCAGACAAGCGATAAAGTGGAGTCGCGACACCGAGGGACTCAACCTCGAATTGCCGCAGCAGAAGCCCTGCGATCACGCCTTTGTATTTAAGATTTCGCCGGTGGATCCCAAATGAGATACCACAGAGACGCAGAGGACGCTCTGTGCGTACTCTGCGTCTCTGCGGTAAGGCTTACACTTTTTCCGGCACTATGTAGGGTGCTCGGAACGTCCCCTTCAGCATCCGGTTCGCTTCCTCGTCCCCGATCACCATTTCCTTCTCGGGATCGAATTTCAGCGTGCGCCCCAAGCGATAGGAGGCATTGCCCAGGTGGAACAGCACACAAGAGTAATGTCCTTCCTCAATGGGCGCATTGAGATCTTCTTTTTTGCGGCTTTTTACGCACTGGATGAAGTTGGCCCAGTTGTTGCCGCCTGCCTTCAATTGCGGCCCGGGCTCATTTTCTTCTCCAAGCCAGCTCTTGAAGGAATCGTAGCCATCGATCGCAAGGTATCCCTTCGACCCGTAAAAAACGTTGCCAATCGTGTCCCGCTGCCGATTGCCCCTCCTTGAGGGTTTGGGCGCATTCACATTCCCGGTTGCCGGCGGAACATCGCTGGCGCCAAAAGCGGGCGTGCCGATATCGGCTTCGTGGTTGGTCATCCAATGGCGCACCTCGAACTCCAGGAGGCGCCGCTTGCCATCAGGCATGTCGAACTGGCACACGACGTTGAGAACATTGGGGGTTTCCTGGTCGTCGTCAAACATGACATGCCCTCCCGTGCCGGATACCAAAGTCGGCAGCTTCACACCCAGGCCCCAGCGAGCGACGTCCATTTCATGGATGCCCTGGTTGCCGATATCTCCATTACCGGTGTCCCAGATCCAGTGCCAGTTGTAGTGAAACCGGTTCTTGGTGAAAGGCTTTAGCGGCGCCGGCCCCGTCCAAAGATCATAGTGCACGCCGGCGGGCACGGGTTCTTCCTTGGCTCTTCCGATGGTGTTGCGCCACTTGAAACACAAGCCGCGCGCCATATAGACTTCTCCAATCAATCCCTCCTTTATCCTCTTTATAGCTTCGATCGCGGCGGTCCCGGAGCGGCTGTTGGTGCCGTGCTGGACGATGCGATTGTACTTCTGCGCGGCCTTGACCAACTGCCGGCCTTCCCACATGTTGTGCGACATTGGTTTCTCGACATACACGTCCTTGCCCGCCTGGCATGCCCAGATAGCCTGTAGCGAATGCCAGTGATTGGGGGTGGCGATGGAGACAGCATCGATCGACTTGTCGTCGAGGAGTTTCCTCAGGTCGATGAAGGTAGCGGGTTTTTTGCCTCCCGTCTTTTCGAATCCACTCACGGCCTTGTTCAGCACATTCTCGTCCACGTCGCAAAAAGCAGCGATTTCGACGTCCGACATTTTGGAGTACTGCTGCACGTGAGAGCCGCCCTGGCCGTGCAAGCCGACAACCGCAACGCGCACGCGATCGTTGGCCCCGAAAACCCGCTCCGGATGGGCGATGAATGTGATACCGCCCAGCGCTGCGGCACCTGCGCTGGTCTTCAAGAACTCTCTCCTACTGACTTCCAGTTTATTGGACATGAGAGCGACAGCTCCTTTCTTTTTCCACCACAGAGGTCACAGAGTCTCCAGGCCTCCGTGGTTTGATTTATATGGCTTAGTCGGTGTGAAATACTTCTTCCATGGTGGCCCACCACTCTCCCTTCGCACGCGTCTCCAAAGGCTGCTGCATCGGGTTCATGATGGTCCACCATTCCTGGGTCTTCGGATCCGCGGCCATTTTAACCATGTCGGCCGCAAAATCCTCGCCCATGTATTCAAAATAGGCAAAAAGCAAGTCGTCCTTGAGATAGATCGAATAGTTACGAATGTTGCACGCTTTGATCGTGTCCAGCACCTCGGGCCACACCCGCGCATGGTAAGCTTTGTACTCCTCAATCCTTTCGGGCCTGACGCGGATGAGCTGACCATACCTTTTCATGATTATGCCTCCTCCTGTGGCTTTGCATAATATCACCGCGGCCGTGGTTACATCCTCATCAAGTAGCTTAGGGCCTGCGCAAAAATTACTTGGCATTTTGCTGCAGGCCCCCAGGCCCGCTGGCAAGGCGCGAGCGACGAGCATACCCTTTGTGGTATGTAAGGAGCGAGCAACGCAGCCAGCGGGCCTGCGGGCCGCAGCCCGACGGGGCGTGGCGGCGGGTGGGCATCTGCTTTGTTGCCGCTCTTCGACGATGTGCATCGACATCGCCTACGTCGCGGCGCCTCGCATCTGCCCACCCGGCGCTCGCGCCAAAATGCCAACTAATTTTTGCGCAGGCCCTTAGCTTTATAAAAACCTGCCGGATAAAGCACCTCCTCGATATTTCAAACATTGGGCTATGCACTTGACTCCAGTAAGCACTGCCTGAACGGTCCGGTCTGAGCCAGATGAGCCTTTGCGAATCTTCGCGCCTTTGCGCCTCTGTGGTGGGGTTATAAGAAACCACCGCAAAGACGCCAAGAATCGCCAAGGTTCTCTCCAGACTGATTGCTTGCCACCGCTTCGGTTGTAGCCGCCGGCCGCGCTGCGTTTCTGTGGTGAAATCTGAATTGGGTTATTCGCGTGTCCTAAAGCGGGCAAGCTCATCGCGCAGGCTACGAACAGTTTCCTCCAGCTCGGCAGTCGACCGGTTGTACTCCCGGACCGAATCCGACGTTGTGCGGGCCGCTTCCTGCAGGTGAAGCATGGCCGTACTTATCTGCTGCGCTCCTTCGGACTGTGATCGCATCCCTACATTGACGGACTCGATGCGCGGGGTGAGTGATTGTACCCGCTCTATAATCTTTCCGAGGCGTTCGCCCGTGTCGCTGGCCGTAGCAACGCCCAGCCGCACCTGTTCGGCAAAACGCACCATCTCGCTCGCACCTTCCACCACAGCGGCCTGCATGTCCAGGACCATCCTCTCGATGTCCAGGGTGGCCACCGCAGTCTGGTCGGCCAGACGACGGATTTCACGAGCCACCACCGAGAAACCCAGGCCGTACTGTCCAGCCTTTTCCGCTTCGATCGCAGCATTGAGGGACAAGAGGTTGGTCTGATCCGCAATTTTGGTGATGGCAGTGACGATGCTGTTGATGGTTTCCGCCTTCGCACGAATTATCGAGAGCTTATCGCCGATGGTGCCGCTGGCCTGCGACAGGGATTGCATGGCAGTCTCCATACCTGAGAGACTATTTTGGCCCGCACCGGCCAGCGATGCGGTGTCGCCCACCATGCCGGCAACTTCGTTCATGGTGCCGGCCAGCTCCTGAGCCGTGGAAGAAATCTCGCGTGAGGCCGCGGCGATTTCAGACGTGGAGGAACCGAAATCGCTGACCATTCGTTCCTGGTTTTTGGAGGCGGCCGAGATTCGCGCGGCGGTCGAGGTCAGCTGAAGGCTGGAATTCTTCACCTGCACGATCAAAGCCCCCAGATTCTTAACCATGGTCCGGATCGCATCGAGCAGTTTCCCGGTTTCATCGGAGGCAGAGATCTCAACCCGGGCGGTGAGATCCCCCTCGGCCACCCTGCCGGCCAGCGATGCTGCCGTTGCGATGCGCCCGGAAACAGCACCTGAGAGCCACACGAGAATTGCCATTGTCAGGGCGAGGCCGATAACCGAGAGGAGGATGGCGCCCGTCAGGGAACTCCATACCGGAGCGAAGATTTCCTGCTTCGAGACGCGCATTACGAGAGTCCAGTTGCCGGTTTTAATTTTGGCCGCGTCGTAGAAGTAATCCTGCTTGTCTGCCGGATCCGTGACCAGCCGAGCATCAGCGTCCTCCGCGACCTTATAGAAGGGCAGCAGGATATCCACGTAAGGCGTGTCCTCGATTCGCTTGGTGCGGAGCTGAGGATTCATAGTAGCGGAGACAATCCGTCCGCGCCGGCTGATCATGATGAAGTCGGCAGTTTTGAACGGCTTCAGCGTCAGCAGGAATTGGTTCGTCTGATCGAGAGAGCGGTCCACTCCGGCGATGCCGACGAATTTTGCTCCGATCATGATCGGACTGGGTTGCTCGAAAATGAGCTTGCCCTCGTAATCATACGGCTCTGTCATCATGAGCGCGCGCTGATTTGGCGTGAGAGCAGCCACGGCGCGCGGATCAAAGTAAGCGCTCACCCCGCCGGGAAGGTCGATTCCCTTCGTCTCGGTAATTCCGAGCATCCGGTTCTTCAATCCCTGGTAGTAAAAGCTCGTTTCCATATTCACGAGTGGCGTGAGGCGAACCAGATTCGGATCATTCTTGTCGCGGAACCAGTAGGGCAGGAACCGGCCGCTCGAATCACACGCCTTGGCCTCCTCGGGACGCATCTGCTTTAGAAACACCTTGTCTTGACCATCGGCATTCGGTTCATAACCGAAGTACGCGCCAGTGATTTGGGGATAGAACTCAAGCACATGCCTCGCATACCGAATCGATTCCGAGCGGTGTCCGAACAGGCCGTCCTGCTGCGCAAGCGCCATGGTCATCGCTACCGACACTGCCTGCAAATTGCCCTGGTCTATCTCCGCGGCAGCGCGTGACACCTCCAGATCGATTTTTGCCAGGCTTCCGCCGCGCATGTTCAGGTACAGAGAGCGGATGATGACTGCAATAAGGACAATCAAGAGAATCGCGATGGGAACAGCAGCCAGGGCTAGGATTTTGGCACGCAGGGTTTTCCATCGGAACGGATTAAACAGCAGGCGGATATCAGGCATAGTGCGTTGTAGCAGGCAGAGGCACGAACTCGCCTTTCCCTCAAAAGCGCTAACGGTGCCTACTATAACAGAGATCATCCGCACACTCCCGCATTTCCTGCAGATTGCTGGCGCGTACCATAGAGGCGCTTAGATCACGGAGACTCCGTGATCTCCGTGCCTCTGTGGTGTTAAGATGGTCTGGGCGCTGACGCAGGACTTCAGTCGGAAAAGACATGAGGCTCTGGCTTTCCAAGAATAGCGAGGTTCCGCTGCGAGAGCAGCTCGCAACGCAGATGCTTCTGGGAATCCTCAGTGAAGACCTCAAGCCGGGACGAAGGCTGCCCAGCACACGGGAACTGGCAACTCGCCTTCACGTTCATCCGAACACGGTGAGCGCTGCCTATCGAGATCTGGAGCGCCGCGGATGGGTGGAGTATCGCAAAGGAAGCGGCGTTTATGTTCCCGAAACTCGCTCGCAGCCGCCGGAAGCAAGAAGCGAGCTCGACCAGCTGATCGCCTCCTTTTTTGAGGCTGCCCGCCGAAAAGGATTTACGCTGGTCGAGACGCAGTCACGCTTAAAGCAGTGGCTGGAGATTCAGCCGCCGGACCATTTCCTCGTGATCGAGCCGGACATAGAGCTGCGTCGCATCCTTGCGGCCGAGATTGCCGATGCAACGGGTTTCCCGGTGCGTGAGGCAGGACTGGAAGAATGTTCCGATCCGAGCCGGCTGGCGGGTGCAGCACCGGTCTTCCTTTTCAACAAGGAAAAGCCCATACGCGCCCTCCTGCCCGTCCACACGCAGTGCCTGATGCTCCATTCCCGCTCGGTGCCGACGGCGTTGCAGGAAAAGGCGCCGATTCCCCAAAATGTGCTGATCGCCGTCGTGTCCCGTTGGCCCGAGTTCCTGAAATGGGCACGGACGGTACTTGTTGCAGCGGGGGTCAGTTCCGAGGCTCTGTGCTTTTGCGATGCCCGCAAACCGGGCTGGCAGAAACGTCTGAGCGGGGCAGCCGCTGTCATAGCCGACGCGCTGACACTCCGCAGCCTTCCTCCGGGCCTGCGCGTGCACATTTTTCGGCTGATAGCGGACACCTCGATCGCAGAACTGCGCGCCTTCGTCCAGCAAACATCCCAACATCGAGATACAGAGGGATATCATTGAGTCGGATTAGTGAAATCCATAACCTCACGTGGAGCTATGTCATCTGCATCCGGACATCACCCTGACAATGATGTGAAGCGCGTGGCGGTCATCGGCGCGGGCAACTGGGGGACGGCGCTTTCGCTGAGTCTGGCCAACCTGGGATGCTCCGTCAGGCTTTGGGCCTATGAAAAAGAGGTCGTAGAAAGCATCCGTGCACGCCGTGAAAACGAACTTTTTATGCCTGGCATCCGACTGCCGGAGAACATCGTCCCCACAACGGAGCTTGCAGATGCGCTTGAAAGAGCGGAATTCCTGCTGACCGTTATGCCCTCGCACGTATGCCGGGCTCTTTACGAAAGAATGCTGCCTCACTTGCGCCCCGAAATGACTATCGTGAGCGCCACCAAGGGAATCGACACCGAGCGCCTCATGCGCATGAGCGAGGTGATCCACAGTGTGGTCAGTCCAAAATTCGATCCCCGGCTCACTGTTCTTTCCGGCCCGAGTTTCGCAAAGGAGGTTGCGCTCGGTGATCCCACGGCCGTGGTAGTGGCGTCCCGTGACCGGGAGGCGGCGCGATCCGTTCAGACAACCTTTTCCTCGCAAACGTTGCGACTCTATACCTCCGACGATGTTGTCGGCGTGGAATTAGGTGGTGCGGTGAAAAACGTGATCGCGATTGCCGCAGGCGTCATTGAAGGATTGGGTCTTGGCCACAATCCCACGGCGGCCTTGATAACGCGAGGTCTCGCAGAGATTACCCGTCTGGCCTGCGCATGCGGGGGCCGAAAGGAAACGCTGGCGGGGCTCGCCGGGATGGGAGACCTGGTGCTGACCTGCACCGGCGACCTCAGCCGCAACCGAACTGTGGGCGTGGAGCTTGGCAAAGGGCGCAAGCTTCCCGAGATCATCGGATCGATGCGCATGGTGGCCGAAGGCGTAAAGACGACGGGCGCCACCGTTGCGCTCGCGGCCCGCCACGGCATTGAAATGCCCATCACCCGCCAGGTACACCGCATCCTGGAAGGCGAGGTCTCACCCAGAGAGGCCATGCGCGAGCTGATGGAACGAACTCTGAAGGATGAATAAGCGGGGTCGTATCTGCAATACTCACAATCTGGGGATAATGCCTTTGAGAAAAGCCGGGATTGCTTTCCAAATTTTGAACATTGCAGATACGACCCCTTTCCCAGAACTCTGCCAGATTTTGCTCCACATGTCGGATTGCTGCTTGCCTGCCGGCACCGATGAGCCTCCGGACGTCAGGAACACGAGATCGTCTTGAGCGTTCAGATCCACTGAAGCTTTTGCGTTATCTACATTTGCCTCTCCAGCCTCCGCCTCACCCCGGGATGACCACCCTCGAACGAGCTTGTGGCATCGGTATTGCAGAAAAAGGGCTGGAGGTGAAGTATGAATGCCAAGCCTGTATCGGAACACGTGCGCGAGCACCGAAGCTTGCTCGCAGGGGCGGAGAAGCGGACTCTGATCTGGATTGCAAAAAGGCTGCCACGCTGGGTGACCTCTGATCAACTGACGCTTCTGGGGCTCCTATCCATGTTTGTCGCCGGCTGCTGCTATTGGGCATCCCGTTGGCACAAGGGAACCCTGCCGCTCGTGGTTGTTGCGCTTGCCCTGAACTGGTTCGGAGACAGCCTTGACGGCACTTTGGCAAGGGTGCGGAACCACCAGCGTCCGCGATATGGTTTCTACGTCGATCATGTTATCGATATCCTAGGAATGCTCTTCCTCCTTGGTGGGTTGGCACTGTCGGGCTTCATGAGCCCGCTCATCACGCTGGGATTGCTCGTCGCTTACTTGATGGTTATGGCCGAGGTTTATCTCGCGACTTGCGTACAGGGCATCTTTCGGCTTGCGAGCTTGGGATTCGGCCCCACAGAGTTGCGCATTGTGCTGTCGGTGGGGACTCTCAGCCTCTTGCGTTCACCCGTGGTTCGCGTAGCCGGAATGGGACCGTTCAAGCTGTTTGACGTCGGAGGCGTTGTCGCGATGGCATGTCTGGGATTGGCGTTCTTACTCTCCGCAGCCCGCAACACGCGGGACCTCTATCGCGCGGAACCGCTGGTTTACTGATCCGCGTAAAGGAGGCATGAGCCATGCAACGACTTCACAGCCTTGCTGCAGAGAACTCTCTCAAGCGCTGGTGCGTCTTCAACGCAGTGGGAATCCTGGGTATTGGCATACAGCTTGCAACCCTGGCGGTGCTGCACGGCTGGGCCGGTTTGCACTATCTCCCGGCTACGGCGCTCGCCGTCGAATCCGCGGTTCTCCATAATTTTGCGTGGCATGAGCGCTGGACCTGGGCTGACCGGCCCAGTCGCACTCTTAGGGAGTCGCTGGCACGCTTGATCCGCTTCAACCTGACAAACGGTGCGATCTCGATCGGAAGCAATCTGCTGTTAATGATCCTGCTCGTCGATCAAATCGGCATCCCTTACCTCCCAGCAAATCTGCTCGCGATAACCCTGTGTTCCATTGTGAACTTCCTGGCCAGCGACCGATATGTCTTCAGGACCAATTGCGGGACGGCCAATGCTCAAGAGCATGCCTGGATCGAAAACGGGCCCAAGAAGGTGAAACCCGTGCGTAATCGAAGCATTCAACAAAGATTGGTCCTGTTGATCTTCTATGCGGCCTCTTGTCTTGTATGTCTTCACACGCCGGCGCGGGCAGCGGAGCTGAAAAATGAGACAATCGCGGCCTGGGAAACATACGTCCGCCTCTCCCAGGACCGCATCGCCGGTGAGCTGTGCTCTGCACAGGGCTTCCTGGTCAGAGATTTTCTGCCTGGCGAGGATTCTGCCGGCGCCCGCGCGGCTCTTCGTCGAGGTGAAATCCTGGTTAAGGAGATGCGGGCTCACGACGCGGACGGCACAACCGTTTCCGTGCCGTTCGGCATGATCCACCATTGGCTGGGCAGCGTCTTCATTCCGAATGCAAACCTGGATGACATCCTTGAGCATGTTCGGCACACGGGAGCGAAGGACCATCGTCAGGAAGATGTCCTCGAGTCGCGTGTCCTGTCGCGCGATGGGGATTCGATGCGCATCTATCTCAAGCTGACACGCTTGAAAATCGTCACCGTGACCTACAATACGGAACACCTGGTGCAATACCATAAACATGACGATCAGCGGGCTTCCAGCTGCAGCACATCACTCCGAATCGCCGAATTGGAGCATGCCAATACAATTCCAGAGCGGGAAAAGCCCGAAGGCAGGGATAGTGGGTTCCTCTGGCGCTTGAACTCCTATTGGCGATACGAGCAGGCTGCCGGCGGGGTTTTCATCGAATGCGAATCGATCAGTCTGAGTCGGGGCATTCCATTCGGTCTGTCACCAATTGTGCGGCCCATCATCAACAGAATTGCCCGGGAATCCATGGCTCGCACACTACGGGCCATGCGGGAACGATTCTCCAACCGTCGAAATGCAAGGACCTAGAGCTCGAGCGAGAATAAGCCGGTCAATCACTCTCCTGCTCTATCGTCCAACTCTCCGGCACGTCCTCAGACCCCAAGGCGAAGCTGAACGTCACCGAGCCCTCTATGAGACTAACCTCGGGCCCCATAGGAATACCCTCCGGTCCATCCATCATTTCCCTACTCATAGCGCAGGGAAATGATGGGATCGACGCGTGCTGCGCGACACGCGGGGATCAGGCATGCGGCAAATGCCACGCCCGACAAGACAAGAGTCACACCTGCAAAGGTTAACGGATCGGAGGCGCTGACTCCGAGGAGCAGGGAACGCATCAGGCGCGCTGTGCCCCAGGCTGCCGGCAGACCGAGCACGATTCCGATTGCTGCGAGCATCAGACCACGACGCACCACCCACCAGAGAAGGTCATGCGGCCGAGCCCCGAGCGCGATCCTTATGCCGAATTCCCGCGACTGCTGTGTCACCGTGTACGAAATGACGCCAAACACACCGATGGCGGCGAGGATTAGCGCCAGGATGCCAAATGCGCCCAGCAGCATGCTCGCCATCCGCTGTTGGAAAGCTGCAGCCCCGATATGTTCTTCCAGGGTTCGCACCGCAAAAATCGGCAACGCAGGATCCAGTGCCTTTATGGTGCCTGCCACAGCGGTAACCATGCGCGCCGGGTCTGCCTCGGTGCGGACAAACAGCGTGACTGTAGAAGTGTATTTCTGCTGCAGCGGCAGGAAAAGGTAGGGAGTAGGGGGTTCGCTAAGGTTGCGGTACTTGCTGTCATGCACGATTCCCACGATCGTGATCCACTGGCCGGCCCAAAAAACGCGCCTTCCCATGGCATCGCCATTGCGCCAATAGCGCTTTGCGAGGATTTCGTTGATGATGGCGACCGGTGTAGCCTCCTTGGTATCCTGGCGTGCGATGTCGCGGCCGTGCACCAGGGGTATTTCCATCACGCGCAAATAATTCGGACCCACACTGGCAATGCAACTCCAGACAGTCTCGTCCTTGGCCGGGGCATAGCCCTCCACTTGGATTGTCCCCGAGGACTGGCCACCGAATCCAAGCGGCACCCTTCGTGCAAGGGTGGCGGAACGAATCCCCGGCAATCCCTCGAGCCGATCCAGCAGCTGCTGGTGGAACAGGCGACCCTGGTCGGAGTTGTATCCGTTGGAGAATAGATCCATCTCAGCAAGCAGAACATTCCGCGGTTGAAAGCCCAGCTTCATCGTGCGTGCATAATCGAGGCTTCGAAGGACAAGACTGGCTGCGATCAGCAGGATTATGGATAGTGCAACCTGGCTGACTACCAAGCAATTTCGAAGCCAGGCCTTCCGCCATCTCCATCCCAGGGTGCCGCTTTCCGATTTGAGCGAGGAAACAACGTTGATCCGCGCGGATTGCAGGGCCGGCGCTAGTCCGAAGACCACCCCGGTAACCATTGACAGCGCGAAGGCGAAGAGAACGACGTGGCCGTCCACGCCGCTCTCAATCCGAATCGGCAGCTCACTCGGAGGCGCGAGCAGCATCAGCAGCTTGGACGTCCAGAGGGAGACTGCAATGCCTACCAGCCCCCCAAGGAGAGAAAGCAGGAGACTCTCGGTCAGGAATTGTCGTAGCAGGCGACCGCGGCTCGCACCTATCGACAGGCGGATGGCTATCTCCCGGCGGCGCCGCGCGGCGCGTGCCAAGAGCAGGTTTGCCACATTCGCACAGGCAATCAGAAGAACGACACCAACCGTGCACATCAGCACCTTGAGAACGGTGCCCAGAACCTCGACCGCACCATAAGGCGCCTTCCACAGGGGATACACCGTTACGGTCCATTTTTCATTGGTGTCTGGATACTGCCTGGCGAGTCGGCGGGCAATGACCTCTAGCCCCGCCTGGGCCTGCTCGATGCTCACCGCAGGCTTGAGCCTCGCCAGAGAAGCGAACATGTGATTCCCACGGTACTTGTAGCCGTCGCCGCCAGTGATCTGCGAGTACATCGTTAACGGCACCCAGGCGTCGAAGGAGAGTGCGATCTCGCCGCCCTGGAATCCCCGGGGTGCGATCCCGACAATGGTGTACGGTGAGCGGTTCACCGTGATCGTCTTTCCAACGACTCCCGGATCGCCGCCGAAGCGCCGCTGCCACAGAGGATAGCTGATCACCAGGACCGCGTGGCCCCCGAAGCCCGTGTCCTCTTCGGGCAGAAACATCCGGCCGTGAAGTGCCTTGACGCCCAGCACATCAAAGAAGTTGGCAGAGACAATCTCTCCATAAATGCGCTCCGGGGTCGCGTCACCGCCCAGGCTCAGCGATGCGAAATCGTGAATTGCCAGTCCCTGAAGTACACCGTTCTGTTCGCGGTAGTCCAGATAGTCGGGATAGGAGAGGCTCGACACCCGGAAAGTGGGGCTTTTAGGAACCACCATGACCAGCTGGCTCTGGTTTAAGGCTCCGGGAATCGAGTTTATCAGGACACTGTTCAGCCAGCTGAATATGGTAGTGTTTGCGCCAAGGCCGAGCGCCAGAGTCATTACGGCGACCAGTGCAAACCCCGGATTCTTCGCGAGCAGCCGCGTCCCGTATCTCACGTCCTTCCAAAAGGTCTCCATGACTCCTCCGCTGTATTCCGCTAATCTGCAGAGACTCGAGTTTTGACCGGCAATCCTCCGGCACTGCCGTAGACAACGGAATCCGGACAGATTTAGTTTCAAGAATATTGGGATCGAGAGGATAGTGTGAATCTGGTTACGCGTTGGACAGCTCACATGTCGCAAGGACAGCCGGCACGAAGCGTGGGGTGATTCTTTCAGCATTGGGACATGAACGCCGCCCGCGCCGGCCGTGGAGACTTTCACGTCAACATGAATGGGGCCAAAAACTGTCACGTCGTGGGCGCTGCTCGTCCTCGTCTGCTACCTGTCCCCCGATCTACTTGGCGCGAGCCGGTTCGCCGAAGTATGGGTACCTGTCCCAGCGGTCATCGTCGCTGGTGGCACGTGGGTCTCCCGTGTCCTTCATCCAGCGCTCCAGGGCAGCACGCAGCTTCTCCTTCGTCCCTGCGTATTTCGATCGGCCGGCGACGTTTTCCAGCTGGTGCGGATCCCTCCGCAAATCATAAAGTTCCTCCAGGGGACGCTTTTCGAACCCGAGCGCGAAGAATCTTTTCATATCACGCGCCTCGCGGTTTGCCAGGATAACGTCTTTGGTCGGGGAGCCATCGCAATCGCCGAAGGGGCCTACGGCGAAATAGAGCTCGGGATCACCGGCCGACCACCGGTCAGGGCGGAAGTTTCGAATGTATAGGAATTCGCGAGTCCGAATGGCGCGCGCCGGGTAGCTGAGATCACCTCTCCGGACGTTGGCATGGCGCTCCCGCTCGACGAAAACGACGTCACGGCTTCCGGGCCTCTTTCTCCCTTCCAGGAGATCCATGAAACTCCGTCCGGTCATTTTCGGGCGTGGCCGCAGGGCCGCAGCTTCCAGGAATGTCGGTGCCAGGTCTGTCAGGCTGATGAAGTCGTGGAGGATCCGTCCGCCCTTGACCCTCGCCGGCCAGCGCACTGCCAGCGGTTGTCGAGTCCCCGCATCGTAGAGATTGGCCTTTGCGCGTGGAAACGGCCAGCCGTTGTCTCCCGTGGCGACAACCAAGGTGTTTTCCGCTCTCCCGGTTTTTTCGAGCAACTGGAGCAGGTTGCCCAGATCGGAGTCAAAGCGCTGGACTTCAAAATAATAGTCAAGGATGTCGCTGCGCACTTCCGCCGTGTCGGGTAAATAAGGAGGGACAGTGACATCCTCGGGTTTCATGCCCGACCTCAGGCCCGAGCCGGCTTCGTAGGGGCGGTGCGGATCGTGGCTGCCGAACCAGAACGCGAAGGGTTCACCCTTCGGAACGCCAGCCAGAAACTCCTCGAAACTCCCGAAACTCGGCCCGGCAGGATTGCGAGCGCGGCCCCCCACTTCATACTTTCCGGGCCCCCAACCTTTTCTCGTGAATCCGACGCTGTATCCGGTCGCCTCCAGGAGGTCTGTGTAAACCTCGAATCTTCGAGGAAGGAATCCGTGGAGGTTGCCTCCCTCTTCCAGCCTGTGGGGAGCCTGGCCGGTCAGCATGGCGGCACGGGATGGGGTGCAGGAAGGCGCGGCACAGAAGACGTGGGAAAACAAGATGCCGTCGCGCGCGATGCGATCAAAGTTCGGTGTGCGGACGACCCTGTCGCCATAGGCGCCTGCGTGTGGCCAGGCCCAATCGTCGCCGAGGCAATAGAGAATATTTGGGCGGGACTCCGCCGCAGCGCTCCGCCTCCGTCCGCTGGTCACTACGACCGAGCACACACCGCCAATCGTCTCGAGAAAGTGCCGCCTGTCTTGCCGCATCAAGCACCTTGACCCAGGTTTATTTTCACAGGTGCACCCCATTTCATCGGAAATACATTTTCGTCGGGGCGGCGTTGAAGGATCAAGCGAAATCGGGACCTCAGCCGCAAAATGAGCGGCGTCCTTCTATTTGACCTCCTTGGGCACACCCAGAACAAACTTTTGCAGCAGGAGGGCTACCAGAGCTAGACACACGGCAAGGCCGACGAAAGAGCCGACCCTGTAAAGCCCACCTAGCCGGGCAAAATCATGCAGGAAGCACTTCAGAACCGTAGCAGCAAGGAGCACGATCGATGCAATCCGGGGGGAGCGGGCTACCATTGCGATCCCCGCACCCAGCAAACCAAGGGCGAATACAGCCCAGGCCAACGTGAAGGTCAAGTCCTGGGCCAGGGTTGCGGAAAAGTTGAAGGTGATGCTTTCACCGGTCGAGTAAAAATCGGCGATCTCGATGTTAACCAGCAGGAAGAGAAGAACTGCACCGCCGCCCGGGAGCAGGGTCGAAGCCCGCGGGAAACCCTCCATGAGGATATCTTTTGTCCGACGCAACAGCCATCCCGCCAGGAACATCGCCGCCGCAGAAACCAGGTAGGTATATAGGTACCAGTTCCAAAGGCGGAGCGAACCTCGGGGCGAGTAGGTAAGCACCGAAGGATTCAGGGCCAGGCGGACGAAAACGCCCACCATCAGCCCGCTCGAGGCCAACAAAAGACCTCTGTGCGGAATCTTTCCATAAAGCCAGGCGAGTGCCGCGCCCTCCAAAACCCAGCCAATCGTGATCCACTCTTTCTCAAGCTGAAGCGGGATCGCGACCGTTATGAAGGCAAGAGCCGTTCCTGCAACCAGAGCCAATCGGCCCAAAGCCCGTTCGCCTGGAGCTTCTATGCGAAGCAGATTGATCAGGAGAACCCCTATGAGTATCGCCTGGATTACAGGCAAAATACCGATCACATGGCCAAAACCACCCGCCATCAGGCTGTGACGCGCCAGGAAGAAAAAGGGCACACTTGCGAGGACAGCCGCGAGATAGGGCGCGAGCGCGCTTCCCGCGCGTCGCCCCAGAACCAGGGGATATGCCAGAAAGACTGCGTAAATGGGGGCCAGAAAAGCGAGATCCTGCTTCCAGAATTCGGGCCCGGAGTGACTTACCTGCCAGAGCAGGCATGCGACCGCGGGAATTGCGACACCCACAGGGGCGAGGAATGACCATCCCTCTTGCCGGGCAAGCCAGAGCAAAGCGACAAGAAGGAGTACGTGCGCCGACACCAGGAATCCAACTCCTGGAGAGCCGGCTTGTATCCCTCCAATAACTGCGACAACTTCGGACATCAGGACGCCGGTGACCGCCGCTGTGGTGAATCGTGGCTCCTTGATCCCGAAGCGAGAGGCAAGGCGGAGCCATACCAGTCCGAAGACAGCCAGCAGCCCAGCCGAATAAATTGCCACGCTTGGCCAGGGACGGACTTCTGCAACCGCCACCCAAAGCATCAGGATGAGCGCCGAAGCTGCAATCGCCGCCAGGTGGAGTTCTCCCCGGCGTGTGTAGAGTGCGGCTGCGCCAATTGCCAGATCAAGGACGGCCAGGACACCCAGCAGAGGCCATGGAGGAATGGCCAAAGACGTCTGCAGAGAAACATAGAGCAGGAACAGGTGGCCGACCAGACCAAGGAAGAGCCCATTCCCCAACAATGCGGCTTCGGAGCTTGTGCAGCGTTTCTGCATCCACAAATCGCCGGCCATGGCGAGAACTGCAAACCCGGTAACCACAACCAGTGCCGGAACCAAGATTACCGACACAGTCGCAGTAGACCACCACACCGCCAGGATGATCCACGACAGCACAATACCGGCAATGGCATGCGTCGGAGACCTGCCGGACGATCCATGGATAAAGAGCCCCGCATTTAAAACGCCGAGGAGTAACGCCAATCCCCAGAGGGCGGATTGCGCGACCGGCCCGGCGGCGAGGAAAAACAGCAGAGCAAGACTGGCCAGCAGAAGAACTCCACCGGCGCTCTCCGGCAGGAAGGTCTTGTGATATCGGCGCGCGATTAGCGGAACTCCCAGGAAAAAGAGCCCGAAGGCAGCGTAAAGCACGAGTCCCGGGATGAGACGATCCTGAGTCAGATATCGGGCAGACCAGACACCCTCAGCCGCCAGCGCAAAGAATGCAGCAACGAAATGGATCGCTCCATTTTCGCTAAGAACGGCGGTCGCCGCAGCGGCAGCCATCAGCAAGAAAAGCACCGTAAAAAGCAGGCCCGGCGAAGCACAGCTCGATTCAATGAACGCCAGCACAGGAAAGGCATAGAGCAGCATCGGCGCTGCCAGGACGGCCCGTTTACCCAAGCCGGAAAAGTCTTTGTGGAAACGGCGGGCCAGGAAAGGGGCCACCAAGTAAAAGAGCACAAACAATGCGACGAAGGGGAGGATAGCCGGCCAGGCCCACTGCCGGTAGGAAAACATAAACCAAACGGCAAAGACCAGAAGCGTAGAAAGGCCGCTGCCGAGGTGAAGGATCTCCGGTCCCCGAAATATCGCAATCGCAAGCAGTCCCGCATCGAGGCAGAAGAGGAATCCGAAAAGGATTCCGAAGCTTTCTCCGTAAGCCGGAACCGTCGCCAAATAGAGCGCAAAAAACACGGGGAGCATCGCGCTGAGGGCAGCGGTCTGCCCGAAAAGTGATTTCCAATCCCGGTCGCCACCTTCGGCTCGTCCCAGAGAGATCGCTGCAAAGCTCAATATTGGGAAAACGAGAAAGATTCCTGCAGCGAGCGAAAGCTGTCCGGCGGTGAGGAACTTCCCCACCCATGACCACTGGTAAATAGTTGTGAGAACGAGACTGAGCAAAGTCAGCAGAGGCCATTTTTTCTTGGCAGCCACCCAGGCCAACCCGGCATTGAGCAAAAGAAGATAGCCGAACAAAGAAATCGGTCTATTCTCGCCGGTTGAGAGGAGTGCCGGCGTTGAGAATCCGCCGACAAGCCCGAGGAGAGCGATGAATAGGGATGAACGCCGGATCGAAAGCAGGACAGCCAATGCCGTTACGATGACCAATAGCACAAAGGAAGGAAGGGTTCCAATAAGCTTCCAAAGGGCGTGTGCAGCAAAGAAGGTTGCGAACAGAATGGCAATCGCCGAAGCGTCGAGGGCATTGGCCGTGATCGGATAGTTGTGGGCCGCTTTGAGTTCGCAGATCAATAAAAGCGCGATCCCCACCAGGATGCCGATGGCCATTCGCACCGGCGGCTGAAGCCAGCCGGACTCAATCGAGTAGCGCAGAAAAAAGATGGCTGCGATTGTCAGCGCGATGCCCGAAATCCATGAGAACAGCTTCACGCCGATAAGCCTTTCCCAATCAAAGCCCGGTCGTGTTCGTGGAGGTTGAGAGGGTTTTGGAAGAGAAAGCGGAGGGGCAGGGGGTAGGGGTGGGTACATGGGAGCCGTGAGCGTCGGCGGTGGGGTTCTGGAAGGTGCCTCCGCCGCCGGAATCATAATCGGCCTATGCTCAACGGACGGAGCCGGCCGTGGCCCCCGGGCAGCTTCCGAAGCCACGATCGGCGGCGGTTGTGCAGGAACAGCCGGCAGGATTGTCTCCGGGACCGGAGGCTTCTCCTCTGGCACGACGGTTCTTGCCACCTCCGAGATCGAGGTGAGCCTGCGCTCGAGTTCCGAGAATCTCCGGGTCAAGCTGCGTAATGAAAGGCTAAGGTCGGCAAGCTTGCCCGCCAATTCGGCAACGCGCTTGCGGCTGCGCACGGCCACGATCAGCGCAGCAACCGCCACAAACATCGTTGGGAAAATGGCTCCTTCCATGATGTCCTCCACCTTGGTGTGCGCCAGAACGCTCAATTATATAACTGCATTGCCAATTGGAACTGGACAGCGGATAATTTAACCCATGTCAGATTGGATCTGGATGTTGCTCGTCTTTGCAGGCTATATTGGGTTGCAGCGTTGGATACTTCCGCGTCTTGGTATACGCACGTGAATGGCCGATTCCTGCAGCGTCGAGTCTCGACGCTCAAGGCAGAACGACGATTCCAGACTTGCCAACGAGGCCCATCCCACCGCACCTCCGTCAAACCGATAAATTATCTTCGGCCTTGGGGCTCCGTGCTCTTTGTGTCTCTGTGGTATAAGGAAATTGTGATACCGGAGAAACTAAAGGGCATGAATCTGCGATTGGCCGTAGCCATGGCTTGCTACGCAGTCCTCGCGGTGATTGCGATCGTGGCACTGGATGGCTTTCTCCGTTCTGTGGTCTTATTTTTCTTTGCGATACTCGCTGTTAAGACCATTGCCCACTCCAAAGACGAAGAAATGAAATAGCATCGTGTCCTTCGTGTCTTTGTGTTGGCCTTTAAAAGACAACACGAAGACACAAAGGGCACAAAGACTCACAGAGAAATCAAAATCCGGTGATTTCCTTCACCTTTGCAAAGAACTGCCGCTTACGGTCCGTATTGATACCCCAGTTGGTCGGCGGAGACTGGTAGCCGTCAATATAGTTGTTCTTGCCTGGATCGAAGTACCCCCACGAGCAGTATTCGCGCAGGGCTGCGACCATATTGTTGTTTGGCTGGTCGAAATCGAAATGATCGTCTTCGTTGAACAGAATGGGCATAGGACGATATCCCGCCACCTGCCGGGTACGACGAACCATTTCGGCTATTTTTTCAGGCTCGCTCACGCCGTTTCCATGCAGCAGAAGAAAATCCGCGCTTCTAACCACGTTCTCCCGCGGGACAGTTCCACCTCCATAGCTGGTGCTGACCAGCAGCCGCCGACCGTTGAAACGGCGCGCTTTGACCTGCTCGATCAGTTCGTGCACCCGTTCCGGTTTGAGAATGGCATGGTCGTAACGCACGTTGCATTCGTTGTTGATTTCGAGAAGCACGTTTCGGTAGCCGCGCTCGAAGATCCAGTCGACAGCCTTGTCGAGCGCGCGCTTCACCGCTGTCTCGTCTCTTAACCTCTCGTCCTGGCCGAAGTAAAAAACACCCAGGATCACGGCCATCCCAAGCTCATCGGCCCGATCCAGTATCCTCTCGAGCCGCGCCATATAGTCCGTGTTTAAATCCCCATCCTCGGTGATAGCCGAGTTGTGCCAGGGCTGTTCACGAGAGTAGCCCTCCGGACTGCCACCCTGAAGATTGATGGTGAAAGCGAGCAGTCCGTGACGCCGCCACTCGGGCATGGCCGAGAGGAACTCGCGGGAGTTGCGCTCCGGGTCCCAGCGGCCGGTGTCCGGATATGCCCATCGCTTATTCGTCTCCTGGTTAAGGTCGTCAAAGATTCCTTGCACCATTCGTGAATTGAGGAGCAGGCCTTGGACACGGATTCCCTGCCACTTCCTTCCCTCATAAGTCAGGTGGCCGTTGATAAAGAATTCTTCACCCTGAATGGAGACTTCCGTCTTGCGATCGTGGTCAAAGGCAAACCCGCTTAAAACAAAGAGCGTTAAGAATGCAATTCGGGTTGGCATGGTTAATCCTCGGATCTCCCTGGAGTACGCCCCGCTCCGCGGGACGCCTTGATTTTTCCTCCTATTCACGAGACAAACCCAAGCTGGCCGCACGCTGCGGCACTCCGAAACTTGATTCGAATGCTACGGAATGATGATGGGTCCGCTTCGAGCTGCAACATGGCTGACAGGTCTTGCGTCTGCCAGTATGAGCCGCGCTAAGGTGCGCCACAGAGCTGCAAGAGCATTCGTGACATGGATCGACAGCAACGCGATTCCCAAGCCCAGCAGGAAGCAGATGAGAGCCTCTTCTGAGGTGCCGATCCGACGGTCAAAGAACATGATCGGCACATGGCGGTAGGCGAGAGGCGTGACGAGCAGTGCGAGAGAGGCAGACACCAGCACAACGCAGACCACGAAGGAGAAAATGCCCAGGGGAAACTTCAACACCAGAAAAACGAGCCCCCGCCAGGTCCAAGAATCAATGAGGTATTGCTTGAGGGATTTGAAGAAGCCTTGATCACTCACAACCCTCGGCGGCCTGCCCGCAATCCGAGCCTCCAGGAGCCAGACTGCCAGATTTCGCTCCCAGACAGCCAAGCCCCGGATCGCGGCGAGCACAATCCACAAGATTAGCAAGCCGACGCCGACAAATAACAGGCCCAGGCTCACGGACAGCCCAACGATCACAAAGATGAAATAGAAGATGCCCAGCGGGAAGGAGAGGAGCAAATAAACAATATTGAGATACGATTCTTTCCGGGTAAAAGCACCAAACAGACTTTCAGTCATCGAAGTTCTCTCGCACGGAATTTAAGTGCTTGCCCGTCTACACTACTTCATAGCCTCCTCTGTTTCAACACCGCAGAGATATGGAGATCACAGAGATTGAAACACCTGTTGTGCTATGCTCGGTTTAATTCACTAATGAAAGGAGATGAAGAAAGGATCGCCGCGATGGTGGAACATCGTCGAGGCCACGGGCAGCTGGAAGAATATCGTCATAGCATCCATGCCCGAAGGAGGTGAAAAACGATACGAAGGAATGAGCATCGCGGCGATCGCAAGGGAGCTCAGGAAATCGCCGGAAGACACGGTCATGGACTTAGGGACGCCGCAACAATAAGGTAACAGAGTATTGGATAATACACGCATTATTCCTTGACGTTTCTCATTCGTATGAAGTTTTAATGTAGGCGATGGCGCACTGAATTGAAGCACCTGAAACTCTTGAAAGGAGGTGTAGACCCGAAACCAGAATAATGTTAGAGTTCTCCACATCAGAGTGTAACTAAGGAGAATTCTGACATTATGAGAACAGAATCGTTCCATAGCGATCGGTTGCTGCGGCTGCTGCGGGAACGCAAGATCGCTTCCATCGCCGAGATGAAAGCAGCACTG
>Ga0315279_10001804_pt1 | contig 34302 bp, 32 predicted proteins | sample YL17G06_20_MG_FD_203694 | JGI IMG/M metagenome (GOLD analysis project Ga0315279, IMG submission 203694) | Sediment microbial communities from Yellowstone Lake, YNP, Wyoming, USA - YL17G06_20 | ecosystem: Environmental > Aquatic > Freshwater > Lake > Sediment | place: USA: Wyoming | collected...
ATTTTTGTTCCGATGGATCGGTCCCGAATGGAAGAAGAAGCGAAAAGGCTCCAGAAGGAGATATTGAAAATTGAGAAGGAAAGTGCTTTCGTCATGAAGAAACTCTCCAACGAACAGTTCCTTTCGAGAGCTCCTCGAGAGGTCGTTGAAGAAGTAAAGGCGAAAGCGTCAGAGTTCAGTAACCAGCGTGAGAAATTAGAAGAGAGCTTGAATAAAATAAAAAAGATGATAGAGTAACCTGGTTGGAGAGACAGTAAGATGAAAATGGATATTAAAAAAGTTGCAAAGCTATCTCGTCTCGATTTGTCTGAAGAGGAAAAGGTAACTTTCGGGAACCAATTAGAACAAATCCTCACTTATATGGAACAGTTGAATCGACTCGATACCTCTGGTGTGGAACCGACTTCCCATGCCATTCCCATCCAAAATGTCTTCAGAGAAGATGGAGTCAAGTCTTCTTTTCCGCAAGAAGAGGTTTTGGCCATTGCACCCGATGAAGAGGACGGACATTTTAAGGTGCCGAGGATCATCGAGTAAACCATGAACCTGCATCCATTGACCATTCACCAATTACATAATCTTTTAGTGAACAAGGAGGTGACCTCCAGAGAAGCTACAGAGGCCCTCTACCGGCGGATCAAAGAGGTAGAGGGAGAGATCAAAGCTTATCTCTTATTGACGGAAGAAGAGGCCTTCCGTCAGGCTGATCAAGTGGATCGTAAAATTGGCAAGGGAGAAGAGATCGGAGACCTCGCTGGAGTCCCTATTGGGTTGAAAGATATCCTCTGCACGAAAGGAATTAGAACCACTTGTGCCTCTAAGATTTTAGAAGGGTATGTCCCGTTTTATGACGGGACCGTGATTAAAAAACTCAAAGAGAAAGAGGCCGTTTTTTTGGGAAAACTCAACATGGATGAGTTTGCTATGGGATCCTCCACAGAAAACTCAGGATTTCAAATCACCCATAATCCCTGGGACCTTGAACGGATACCAGGGGGCTCCAGTGGTGGTTCGGCAGCCGCGGTGGCTGCTGACGAATGCATCGCTGCTCTGGGCACGGATACGGGAGGTTCAATCCGGCAGCCAGCCGCCTGTTGTGGAGTGGTCGGATTGAAGCCGACTTATGGAAGAGTATCCAGGTATGGGTTAGTCGCTTTTGCCTCCTCTTTAGATCAGATCGGCCCAATCACAAAGGATGTAGAGGACTGTGCCATCCTGATGAATGCGATCAGTGGTTATGATCCTTATGACTCGACCTCTGTGAATGTGGAAGTTCCAGATTATAAGCAATCGCTGAGAAAGGATATCATGGGGATTCGAATCGGGATCCCTGAAGAATATTTTGTAGAGGGAATAGATCCGGAGGTGGAGAGGTCAGTCAAAGATGCCATTGATTCTTTTAGAAAGTGGGGAGCAGAAATTCACAGAATTTCCTTGCCCCATACGGAATATGCAGTGGCCATCTATTACATCATTGCGACAGCAGAAGCCAGTTCCAATCTGGCTCGATACGATGGAGTGAAGTATGGCCTCCGTTCGAAAGGGTATCGGGATCTGATGGAAATGTATACCCAGACCCGAGCAAAAGGATTTGGAAAGGAAGTAAAACGACGGATCATCTTGGGAACCTATGTCTTATCTGCTGGATATTATGAAGCCTACTACCGAAAGGCTTCACAAGTGAGAACCTTGATGAGGAGGGATTTTGAGGAGGCCTTTCAGAAAGTGGATGTCATTGTGGCCCCGACTGCACCCACACCTGCCTTTCGAATTGGTGAAAAGACAGGAGACCCTCTCCAAATGTACTTGTCCGATATCCATACCATTCCAGTGAACCTGGCAGGTATTCCTGCGATTTCTATCCTCTGTGGATTCAGCCATGGGAACCTCCCCATCGGGTTGCAGATCATGGGGAAGCACTTTGATGAAGGGATACTCTTAAGGGTGGCTTATACGTTCGAGCAGAATACAGACTTTCATCTCAAGAAGCCCGCCCTGATATAAACTCCAATTACCAAATTCCAAATAAATCCCAAGTCCTAATTCCGAATGACCCAAACTATTTTGTTTTGAATTTGGAAAATTGCAATTTATTTTGGATGGGGTGTTTGCCTGCCTGCCGGTAGGCAGGGAATTTGGAGATTTTATTTGGTCATTTCTATTAACCAGTTAAGATAAGACAAAGAAGCTTCCACAATGGGGAGACTGATGATTTCAGGAACAGAATAAGAGTGAAGGGATTTGACTTTTTTCTCCAACTCCCCAAACCTTTGCTTTTGTGTCTTGATGATCAACAGCCATTCCTTTTCGTCCCATATCTTTCCTTCCCATCGATAGATGGAACGAATTGGAGAGACGAGGTTAACGCAAGCAGCCAGATGTCCCTCTATCAAAACATTGGCGATCTTTAGCGCTTCTTCTTCGGAACCACAGGTAACAAAAACAACAATGGGTTCAGACATATTTTTCTAAGGAAATCCTAAATTCGAATATCGAAATCCGAAACAAATTCGTAGGGGCGGCCCTCAGCGGCCGCCTGATTCCGGGAGCCCCTGCCTACCGGCAGGCAGGCACAGAGGGGTTCCCCTACATTGCTTCCCTCCTGGTTAGAGAGCAACGAGTGGATCATTAAAGCTCGCAATATTTTTTTCGTCGACCAGACCATCTTTAGTCCAGCTTCTTTTTTGGTAATAGATGTCGAGGATCGCCTCGTAATCTTCCCGTTTCAAGATCTTTCCTGCATGAGGTCCTTCGGTCATCGGTAAGTTGAAGACCCTTTCAGGGGGATAATCATCCTTCCGGCTAATCCCAAATTTCATATTAATGGCACGGGTGAGATCATAAAGATCTTTTGAACGCTGTAGAAGTTCATTCAATGTTGTCTCAACGCCTGTGACGGCTGAATAGAATTCTGCATACTGATGTTCATCAAAACCCAGCTCGATCCAGGGCAACCGGCAGACTCCCAACATGTCGAATAGGGGTCGGAGTGTCTGATGATAGATCACCAGATCAGCCTTTTTTTCCAATGGCCAATCCATTCCCATCTCCAGCTCCTTGGCAATTGTCCAGGCCCGTGCATGATGGGCTCCAATATCCGAGGTGGCATATCCCAAAGCCATGGAGATAGCGATCCGTGCGTCGTAGGCAGATTGCTCCAGCCCTTTCACCTGCGAGATGATCGGTTTTAATTGAGGCCACTGTTTGATCACCCCGAAGCTGCCTTCGGCGAGAATATTCCCGATTCCTTTTCGATGGGCCATCCGTTGGACTGTTTCTAAAACTGCCTCTTCATTTCCCCATTTAAAGTTGAGACCATCTAGGTCTTTTTCAGAAAGCAGTCCGGTCTCCTGTGCCTCCATCAGTACACCGATCAGATTCCCAGCAGTGATCGTGTCGATTCCGAGTTCATCACAGAGTTGATTTGCCTTGAGAATGGCGGCAAAATTTTGAACTCCGATATTTGGACCAAACATACAAGCCGTTTCATACTCCGGTCCTTCCACCACCGTCCCTCGATATTTTCCTTCTTTCACCAAGCAGACATTCCCACAGGCCATGGGGCAGGCGAAGCAGGAGGTATCTCCGATCTTATATTTTGAGAGCATTTCATAGCCATTGATCTTCTTGGCATGCTCGAAGACGCCCTCCCTGAAATTATAAGTTGGCATCACCCCTGCCTCATTGACATAATCGATGACAGACATGAGCCCTTGTTCCTGCCAGAAAGTAAAATTCTTGTTCTCCCTCAGAATTTGAAAAGAGGCCTCTGAGGCTTTTTTGAGTCTTGGAAGATCAAAGACAGGAAGATCTTTAGAGCCACGGACAGCGATGGCCTTGAGATTTTTTGATCCCATGACAGCGCCGATGCCGGTCCTTCCAGAGTTTCTTCCCCAATCCGAAGTGACACAGGCAAATCGAACTCGGTTCTCTCCTGCAGGACCGATGGTGGCTATTTTTATATGTTCATCCTTCAGATCTTCCTTAATGATCCCTTCGCTCTCTAAACTCCCTTTCCCTTTCAATTTTTCATTTGGAACGACTTTTACTTCTCCATTATCGATCCAGAGGTAGGAGAGGGTTTTGGCCTTTCCCGTAATGGCGAGCGCATCTAAACCAGCCTGTCGGAGTTCGGTACCCAAAGAGCCACCCATGCTCGAATCGCCATAAATCCCTGTTTCTGGAGAAATGGAGACAAAGGATGTTTTTCCAGAGGCAGGAAGGTAAAGACCAGCCAGAGGTCCGGGAGAGATCACTAAAAGATTTTCTGGACCGAAGGGATCAATGGTTCTCTTTTGGAGATGATTCCAAAGAAGTTTGGCCCCGAATCCCCTTCCACCGATATATTTAGAGGCAAAGGCTTCGTCAAATTCCAATGGCTTTGCCTCGGCGCGACCGAGATCAACCCAAAGGATCTTCCAGAAATATCCGCCTTTAATCTTCCGCTTTTCCCTTTTCGATGTCGGCATATCTCAGAACCTTCCTTTCCCCCTTTTCCACATACTCCACTTCTTTCATGTGCACATATTTTAAAACGCTGGTCATCCTTTGCGCCTGTCCCAATACGTGCTCAGGTAAAAAGAGGAGTGCATTTTTAGGGCAGGCTTCCACACAGCGTGGATTTCCGTTACAGAGATTGCATTTAAAAGGTGTCTCAATCTCCTCGTGGAGGAAGACAGCGCCAAAAGGACAGGAGATCACGCATTGTTGACAGGAGATGCACTTTTCACTGTCAATATCATAAATACCATCTTTCGTTGTGATGGCTCCGGTCGGACAGTTCTCCATGCATTTGGCTACCTTGCATTGTCGGCAGACAATGGGCATCCGTATGATCGGGTGAGGATAAACCACCATGACCCGAATCGCACTCTTCTTGGGGTTGTTCACACCGAAACGGTGGATGGAACAGACCAATTCGCAAATCTTGCATCCGGAACATCGTTCAGCCACGACCGCCAACTTCCAAGACATCTTATCCTCCCTGTAGAGATCGTTGAGTTCGTTTAGATCGTTCATTTCGTTCGGTCGTCGAGATTTTTTAGATCATTAATAAACGATCAAAACGGTCTAAACGGTCACAACGTACCTAACACTTTCTTAAAAGCTTTTAGCGCTATTTCGATATCTTCGCTGGATACATCCAAATGGGTGACCAGGCGAATTTGTGTCTTGCCGAAGGCGTGGATGAGGACCCCTTCCTTTTTCATCGCTTCAGCCACCTGAGCAACTGTCATCCCGGTATTGGTCACATCAAAAATGACGATATTCGTTTCTACATGCTTAGGGTCAATGGAGACTCCTTTAAATTCTTTCAAACCCACTGCCAGACGTTTTGCATTATGATGGTCTTCTTTCAGACGTTCGAGGTGATGGTTTAAGGCATAAATTCCAGCAGCGGCAATGATTCCTACCTGGCGCATCCCACCTCCAAACATTTTTCGAAAACGGTGAACGCGATCGATGAATGGTTTAGAGCCAGCGACGAGGGAACCGATAGGAGCCCCTAATCCTTTGGAAAGGCAGACTGATACAGAGTCTGCCCATTGAGCGTATTCACGGGGTTTAATTCCCGTAGCCACAGAGGCGTTCCAAAGTCTGGCTCCATCGAGATGGAGCAGGAGCCCTTTTGATTTAGTCAATCGATAGATTTCAGCCATTTTTTCAAGAGGGTAGATGGATCCACCACCGCGGTTATGAGTGTTTTCAAGACAGATCAGTTTTGTGACAGGAAAGTGGTGGTCAGCAGGTCTGATGGCCTCTTCGATCTGAGAGGCGTCGAGAATGCCTCTTACCCCTTTGAGGCACTGAAATTGAACCCCTGACAGGGCAGCTCCGGCTCCTCCCTCAAAATTATAGGGATGAGAAGACGCTTCGATGATCACCTCATCCCCTGGCTGGGTATGGGATTTGATGGACAACTGATTGGCCATTGTTCCTGAGGGGACGAATAGGGCAGCTTCTTTTCCGAGAAGATTGGCCACCTTTTCCTGCAGGGAATTCACTGTAGGATCTTCCCCAAAGACGTCGTCTCCCACCTCTGCCTCTGACATAGCCTTTCTCATAGCAGAAGTAGGTCGGGTAACGGTATCACTTCTGAGATCGATAAAGTTTTTCATCATTCCTCCAGAAATGACTCATTGAAAGTTTGGAGACAGATATTTATCTGTCCCCGTTAAGGCCATCTCTAACCCTCCCCAAAAATACAATTTTAAACAATGGGTGTCAAGATTTAAAAGGGAAAAATCTCTTGCATTTGCCTATTTGATGCGTTATTTTGAACTGAAAGGAGGCTGAGTTTCATTCATGTTTAAAGGGGCGATTACGATCTTCGCCTTTTCCATCTTTCTCTTCAGCTGCGCCACGCAAGTCACCACTCCATCTCCTCCCGCTCCACCCAAGCCTGTTCTCCTCCCTGACCTCACCATTTTGGATATTTCTTTAAGTGAGACAGGAAAAGTAGAGGTAATGATTTCGAATATTGGGAAGGGGCCTGCTCCCTATCGTGTTGGAAGTTTGGTGATTTATGTCGATGGCCATCTGAAATGGAGGGATTCTCTTGGAACTCTTCCTGATCAAACCTTTCTTCAGCCAGGGAAGTTTGTACTCTACACAACCCCAGTTGACCTGGTCGGGAGACACGAGGTCCGGGCTGTTGTGGATAATGAGGAGAAGATGGTTGAAGAGAATGAAGGGAACAACGTTTTTATCAAGGTCTTAGGGAAAGAGAAAATAGAGGTCAAACCTCTTCTTCCTGACCTTACTATCACCGATCTTTTTCTCAATCCCCAGAGGAAATTAGTAGTGACCATTGCCAATATCGGAGATAGCCCACTTCCCTTAGGGGGAGGGAATCTGAAGATCATGGTGGATGGGTCCCTTAAAGGAAGTTATACACTGGGAAGCCTTTCTGATCAGTCCGTTCTTCCTATGAAAGGACGCATCACTTTAACGACTCCCCTAACCCTTGTCGGTCGACATGAAATTGATGCTCATGTCGACTTTACTCACGGGGTGAAGGAGTCTAATGAGGAGAATAACAGCCTAAAGAAAATATTGGATGGACTGACTGTTGGACCGGACATCATGGTGAAAGATTTAGATTTGACAGAGGATTTGGAACTCATTATTGTTCTCTCTAATGCCGGGGAAATTGATCTCCGGAAGGGCGTCACCTTTCAAATTCGAATTGTTGTGAACGGCCGAAAGATTTCAGAATTTGACCATTTCATTCCAGAGGCATTAAAGGCCAATTTTGGAAATCGTTACCTCATCGATCCCCCTTATCAGGTTGTTATTACGGGGATCTCCAAAGTGAAGGTTTCTATTTCTCCGAAATTGCCCTCCGATGACATCCGTTTAGAAAATAATGTTCTCGAAAGGACATTCATCATCTTTCCGTTTAGGATTGGACCTCAGGGAAAAGAAGAATTCTCTTTTTCTTTCACCGTCCCACGGCCTCAGGGTGAAGGTCAAACAGAAAAGGTGAAGACAGAGGCAAGATGGGAAGGGGGGAGTTCTTCCCTCATGCTTTCCTTTAAAAAATTTGGAACCCTCAAAGGGATTCCCACCCTTTCAGGGAAAAGCCCACTCAAAGTAGAAATTCCCATCCCTTTTGAGGAAGTTCAGAATGAGAATGTATGGAGTATCTTGGTTACTAATCTCGTAGATAAGAAGGTGGAGGGATATCTCATCATTCAGCATCCATGATGAAGGGGGCACCCTGAAGGAGTCAGAATGCAAAGCATCTATTGGCTGTTAGGTCTGATCATTGCTATGATCGTGACTCTCTTCTTCCTGATGGAGCAGAGATGGAGGAAGAGGCTTGAGGAGATTAAGACAGATTCATCTTCTCAACCGATGTGGGCCCTGATGCAACAGCAGATGGAACAATTAAGAGGACAGATGGGCGACGGACTCAATAAAAATATTTCTCTCCTCAACGAGCAATTGAGAACAATTAATGAACAGGTGAATCAACAACTCCAACTGGTGAACCAACAACTTCAGAACTCCAGTGGACAGATTGGTCAACGACTGGATAGCGCGAGAGAAGTGATCAGTAAAGTGAGTGAAAGGCTCGGAGAACTCTCCAAAACCAGTGAACAAATACATGAAGTAGGTAAAAACATTTCCACTCTTCAGGAGATCCTTCGACCCCCTAAATTAAGAGGAGGATTAGGCGAACAATTTTTAGGAGAACTGTTATCCCAGATTCTTCCGTCAGAATTCTTCACACTTCAGTATACATTCTCCAGTGGAGAGAGGGTTGATGCAGTGGTGAAACTTGGGGAGAGGCTTGTCCCCATCGATTCCAAGTTCCCGCTCGATAATTTCAAACGAATCATCGAATGCAAAACCGAGGAAGAGAGAAAGGCTTATCAGAAGACCTTTTACAGAGATGTTAAAAAACATATTGACGATATTGCTAGCAAATATATTTTACCTCAAGAGGGGACTTACGATTTTGCCCTTTTATATATTCCTGCTGAAAACGTCTATTATGAGACCATTACTAAGGATGAGGCCTTTGGAGAGGAAAAAGGGATTTTCAATTACGCGTTAAGAAAGAAGGTGGTTCCAGTCTCCCCCAATTCCTTCTATGCCTATCTCCAGGTGATCGTCTTCGGATTAAGGGGATTGAAAATCGAAAAAGATGCTCAGAGGATATTGGATTCCTTGGCGGGTCTGGATAAAGAATTAGAAGGCTTTCAAGGGGACTTTCAGTTAACAGGAAAACATATTACCAATGCGATGAGTAAGTTTGAGGATGCCAGAAGACGGATGGATAGATTCTACTTAAAATTGGACCAGATCGAGAGGCAACCCTCATTGCCATACCTGGATAAAAATATTGAGTCGAAAGATGAGAAATGAGAATTTGGTGACAGAAACGATTAAGACGAGGAGATCGATTCGTCAATTTTCGGAGGGACCGGTTTCTGATGAAATAGTGAATCAAATTCTTGAATCTGGTTTGTGGGCACCTTCTGGGAAAAACAACCAACCATGGAAATTTGCCATCATTCAGGATCTCGCATTGAAAGAATCCTTAGCTACTCTCACACATTCTCGATCCATCATCCAAGCGGCTCCGGTTTGCATCGCCGTTTTTTTAGATCATTCCAGAGTTTATGACAGAACAAAAGATCTACAGGCAGTAGGGGCATGCATTCAAAATATGCTTCTCACCATTCATTCCTTGGGATTAGGAGGGATTTGGTTGGGGGAAATTTTAAAGAATAAAGAGAAGGTGGCAGAGTTATTAGGGGCAGGTAAGGATTTAGAATTGATGGCTGTTGTGGCAGTCGGTCACTTAGGCAAAAGGCCGGGCGACGGAGAAAGAGACTCTTTGGATAAGAGAATATTTTTTAGAAGGTAGTCCGGGGAGCACCATGGAAAGATGATCCCTACCAAGGAAGAATGCTTGAGGCTGATGGGTAAATATGGAATGTTAGAGAATATTGCCGCCCATAGCCTTGAGGTGGCGAGAGTAGCTCTTTTCATCTCAATAGAGTTAAATAAAAAAGGCCAAAGGATCGATCTCGGTTTGGTGGAAGCGGCCTCTTTATTACATGACCTTACGAAAACAGAATGCCTCAGGACAAAGGAGGATCACGCCCAGACAGGCTCCCAAGTCTTAAAAGGAATGGGGTATGAAAGAGTAGGCGAGGTCGTGGCGCAACATATTTGGTTATGTAAGGAAGGAGACCCCTCGTCCGTCTCTGAAGAGGAAATAGTGAATTATGCGGATAAACGAGTGATGCACGATCGGATTGTTTCATTGGAGGAGAGGTTTAGCGATCTAAAAGAAAGATATGGTAGGATTCAAAGAGCCATGGATTATTTAGAGCGATTGCGAAAGGAAATCTACGACATTGAGAACAAAATCTTTTTTATTTTACAGATTGACCCCAATGACCTTCAGGATCTTCGACTAGAAAAGAATCAATAATCTTATAAAAAAAGGTTTCGTTCGATGACCCAACTAAGTTATGAACAAGGTCCTATTCGTCCTCCGAGTGAAGCCTATAGCCTTCTGTTACGGGTGACAAGGAACTGTCCTTGGAATCGTTGTGAGTTCTGCCATACCTATAAGAAAGAAAAGTTCAGTCTAAGGACCGTGGAGGAGGTGAAAAATGATATTAAGACGATTCAGGAAACTGTTTCAGAGATCCAGTCCTTATCTTGGAGATATGGACTCGGAGGAGAGAGTGCAGCCCCTCTTGTGAATCTCATCTTACAAGATTCAAAGCATTATTCAGATGGATTCCGCCAAATTGCTTTATGGCTCTATAACGGGGGGAAAAACGTATTTCTTCAAGACGGGGACAACTTGATCCTAAAAACTGATCAACTGGTCGAAATATTAAACCATCTAAAAAATACTTTTCCTTTCATTGAAAGAATTACCACTTATTCTCGCTCAAAAACGGTCTCAAAAAAAACGATAGAAGAACTTCAAGATCTTAACCGCGCTGGACTTTCTAGAATCCACATTGGTTTAGAGACTGGATATGATCCTCTCCTTCAATCTATCAAAAAGGGGGTGACAGCCCAGGAACATATCGAAGCAGGGAAAAAGGTAAAGGGGTCTGGGATCTCACTTTCGGAATATGTGATCCTTGGGTTGGGAGGAAAAGGGATGTGGCGCGAACATGCTATTGAAACGGCAAAAGTTCTCAATCAGATTAACCCAGACTTCATCCGGGTTCGAACATTGAAAGTTTTAAAAACGATGCTTCTTTACCAAAAAATCGAAAAAGGTGAATTCATCCCATTGAACGATGATGAGATTGTGGAAGAAGAAAGGCTTTTGATTGAACATTTGGAGGGGGTCACGAGTACCTTTGTCAGCGATCACATCTTGAATCTCCTCCAGGAGGTGGAAGGGAAACTCCCGGAAGAGAAAGAAAAAATGCTAAAGCTCGTTGACCGCTATCTCGCTCTCCCAAAAGAAGAAAAGAATAACTTTCGATTGGGAAGGAGAGCAGGATTCTATCACTCCGTGGAGGACCTTTCCAAACCAGAACTCAGGAACCAGGTCGAAAGGGCCCTTCAACAGATCGAATACGAAAGACCTGGAGGCATTGAGAAGGCCCTTTCTGATTTAATGGAATCGTTTATTTGATAAAAGTCGGGGGGATTAAAATAAAATTTATTAAAATAAAAAGCTTGACTTTTAAAATATCGTTAGTTTAAGATGAGCATAATTTTAGTTAAACCAATACTATTTCATACTAAAAAAAATTTCCAAAAAAAGGGAGGTGATTTAAATGACGAAGGCGGAGTTGATCGCCGGCATAGGGAAGGAGGCCAAAATCTCGAAAGCGTCAGCTGAAAAAGCTATTAATGCATTTACCAATGCGGTGACGAAGGCGTTAAAGAAGGGGGATAAGTTGACCTTGACTGGATTTGGAACTTTCACTGTAGCGAAGAGGAGGGCTAGAATAGGGAGGAATCCACAAACCGGAAAGGAGATTAAGATTCCTGCCGCCCGAGTGGCAAAGTTCAAAGCGGGCAATCTGCTAAAAAGTGCGGTAAAGTAATCTTTGATAAACTAAATCATGTTTTAAAATAATTTAATGAAGAGGGGAGGGAAAATTACTCCCCTCTTTTTGTCATATAAAACGAAAAAAAATGTTTATCTGAGAAATCGTCTATAAACAGGTTATGAACATTGAAGTTTCGAAAACACCTTCTGGAACCACAAGATGTTGTGTTCTAATGGTCAAAAACAACAAAAGTATAACTCATTGATATCTTTAATTTATTTTTATGTCATCTCATCTTTGAATTTAATTATATAAGAGAATTGAAGAGGTATGTGGCCCTAAACCTTTTTTTTCCACAGGTTTTACACATCAGGATAAACCATTCTTCTAAGCATTGATTCCTCTGCATTGGGGGATAGCATCGCCCTCTTTCCCTTGCCCTTAAATGAATTGCTCCGCTCACCGTGGGGAGACAATGATGAATTCGATAAAAGATTGAGCCAAGCATGGCAATGATAGAAGGGTTCAATCATGGAGAAGAAGATATCGTCCCCGTCTAATGTATCTGGCCATTTTGGAAATGATCTATCCCTTGGTCTTTCTCTAAGCCAAGTCTGTATTAGGCTGGAAGATAATTTTGCTTATTGTTTTTATCGAAAGGCCCAATTTATTGGACATTAGAGGGGGAAAAGGAATGTAATTGAAAGACGAAGGGCTTTTTGTTATCTTATTGAAGATAAATGGATAGAATTCGTCCGTAGGTAGACTAATGAAACATGTTATTCTTGGAACTGCCGGACACATCGATCATGGAAAAACTTCCCTCGTGAAAGCCCTCACAGGTGTGGATACAGATCGATTGAAAGAAGAAAAGGAAAGAGGGATAACCATTGAACTGGGATTTACCTTCTTAGATCTACCCAGCGGGATACGGTTGGGAATTATTGATGTGCCAGGTCATGAAAAGTTTGTGAAACATATGGTAGCGGGTGCCTGGGGAATCGACCTAGTCGCCTTAGTCATCGCTGCGGATGAAGGGGTCATGCCACAGACGAGAGAGCATTTAGATATTTGCAGACTCTTAAAAGTCAAAAAAGGATTGATTGTTTTAACTAAAATTGACCTAGTGGATCGTGAATTATTAGAATTGGTCACAGAAGAAGTGGCGGAAATTGTCCAAGATACATTTTTAAAAGGTGCGCCTATCCTTGCCGTATCCTCTGTAACAGGGGAGGGGATTCCTCAACTCCTTTCCACTCTCGATTTTCTTTCGCAGAAAATTGAGGAGAGGTCGTCTAATGGTCTATTTCGTTTGCCGATCGACCGTGTCTTTGTCATGAAGGGTTTCGGTACAGTGGTAACAGGAACTGTGATTTCTGGAAGTCTTTCCTTGGGAGAGACGGTCGAGGTTCTTCCTCCTGGTTTAGAGGGAAAGGTACGAAGCCTCCAGGTCTACAATCGCCCTGTAGAAAAAACCGTAGCAGGGGAACGGGCAGCTGTTAACCTTCAGGGGATAGAAGCCTCTGCAATCGAGAGGGGGGACATTCTCATCAGGCCAAATACCCTTAAACCTACCCAACTCATCGATGCTTATCTTGAATATTTACCGAATGCCCCACGGCCCTTAAAGCACCGAACCAGACAGAGATTTCATATTGGGACCACCCTTACCAATGCATCCATCTTTATCCTTGATCGTGAAGAGTTGGCTCCTGGGCAAGGTGGATTTGTCCAATTGAGATTAGAAAAGTCAGTGGTCGCTTTACAGCAGGATCGATTTGTCATCCGCGGTTCTTCAGCCATCCAAACCATAGGAGGAGGGGTTATCCTCGACAGTCATCCGGAGAAACATAAAAGGCATTCTTTTTCAGTGATCGCTGACCTCAACTTACTCAAAGATGGAACAGGTGAACAAGTCCTCAGCCAGCATATCCATCATTCAGGAATGGGTGGTATTACATTGGAATACCTTTTGAACCGCGTTGAGATGCCACCCAGTGAGATCCGGATGATGATCAGAAAGATGTCGGAAAAGGGTGATCTTCTTTTGATTGACCCTGAAAAATTAAAAGTAGTTGAAAAGGGACAATATCATCAATTGAAGGAAATGGTGTTGACCCAATTGGGGGGATTCCATCAGCGGTCTCCGATGAAATCTGGATTGGCCAAAGAGGAGTTAAGGACAAAGCTCCCTCCGGAGGTGGATGTTAAACTTTTTCAGATCCTCATCAATGATCTCATTCAATCGAAAGAGGTCGTGTTGGAAAAAGACAAGTTGAGGCTTCCCGGTCATCAAATCTCTTCTGTTGATGAGAAGGGCTTGGTCAAGCGGGTGGAGGTAGCTGTCCTGAAGGGAGGGCTCCAACCACCATCCCCCAAAGAATTGTCAGAGGAATGGGGTGAAAAAGAAGAAGAAGTTCGAGCCATTTTTGAGCACCTTGTTCACGTGGGGGTGTTGATCAAGATTAAAAGTGAAATGTATTTTCATCGTGTACCCTTCGAAAATCTGAAGGAGGAATTAGTCACCTACTTGAAGAGCCATCAAGAAATTACAACCTCTCAATTTAAGGAGATGATTAAGGTCTCAAGAAAATATACTATCCCTTTGATTGAATACTTAGACCAAATTAAATTGACGATTCGGTTAGGAGAGAAGAGAGTGCTGAGGAGCACCTCCCAAGGTCCCTGGAAAAAGGTATAATCTTATCAAATGAAAGGTGATTTGAGATGACCAAAACGAAAAAGATTATAAAAAAGAAGCTAAAAGAGGCTGATGAATTTATTACCCTTAGCGAGAAAACCTATCTTTTTATTACCCATCATTCCAAGCCTATCGCAGGAGGGGGAATCATTGTTTTAATTCTTATATTGTCTATCTTCTTTTTTCAAAGGTGGGAGAAGAAAAATGAGGAAAAGGCCTACCAAATATTTAATTTAGCTGTGGAAACTTACCAGATGCTTAGCACTCCATCCCGGGAGGGAACACCTCAAGAATATAAAAATGTGTTAGAAAAATTTAATGAGGCTATTACAAATTTTCCTAAAACTTCATCTGGAAGACTCTCTATTTTGTATAAGGGAAACATACATCTTCGGTTGGGTGAATTTGAAGAAGCCATAAAAGCCTACGAGAGCTTTCTCAAAAAGGCAGGGAAAGAAAAAATATACCAATCATTCGCCATGGAAGGTCTCGGTTATTCCTATGAAGGGAAGAAAGATTATGAAAAGGCATTGAATGCTTATCAAAAGATCATTGATTTGGGTGAGAATTTCAAATTAGAAAATGCCTATTTAGGGATGGGTCGGTGCTATGAAAAATTGGGGAAAAATAAAGAGGCATTGGAAAATTATAAAGCCTTTTTAAAAATTTATCAAAAATCTCAAATGACTAATACTATATTGAAAAAAATCTCAAATCTTGAGAAATAGCCCATGAATAAGTTAACTATTTCACTTGACAAATTTATTATAAAAATATATTTGTGACATTCGTTACAAACTAAATTTTTATTAAAATATGAGGTGATTTATGAGAAAGATTTTAAGCGGGAATGAAGCCATCGCAAGAGGAGCGTTCGAAGCTGGCGTAAAATTAGCTGCTGCTTATCCGGGGACGCCCAGTACAGAAATTTTAGAAACCATAGCCCAGGAATATAAGGATATTTATGCTGAATGGTCTCCCAATGAAAAAGTCGCATTGGAGGTTGTCTATGGTGCTTCCATGGCAGGCGCAAGGGCAATGGCTTGCATGAAACATGTGGGTGTCAATGTAGCAGCAGACCCATTTATGACCCTTTCTTATGTGGGTGTGAATGGCGGTTTAGTCCTCGTTACCTGTGACGACCCTGAACTCTATAGTTCCCAGAACGAGCAGGATAACCGGCATTATGCCAGATTTGCGAAAGTTCCCATGTTTGAACCCAGTGACAGCCAGGAAGCTAAAGATTTTATAAAACTGGGTTTTGAAGTGAGTGAAAAATTTGATACTACGGTGATGGTGAGAAGTGTTACCCGAATTTCCCATGCGAAAGGCATTGTAGAGCTGCAGGATCCTGTGATCCCCCCAGTGCCTATTGAGATCAAAAAAGATACAGCAAAATATACCATGTTACCCTCCTTTGCTCGGATTCGACACGCCTTCATCGAGGAACGTTTTCTTAAATTAAAGGAATTTGCAGAGCAATTCCATGGGAACCGAATGGAGATCAACGACTCTACCATTGGGATCATTTCAGCCGGGATCTCCTATCAATATGCGAAGGAAGTCTATCCCAATTATTCTTACCTTAAACTGGGGTTGGTATGGCCTCTCCCCAAAAATTTAATTGGAGAGTTCTTTAAAAAAGTGAAAAAGGTTTATATCGTAGAGGAGCTGGATCCTTTCCTGGAAGAAACTATCAGGGCAATGGGGTTCAAACCCAAAGGAGGAAAGAATCTATTCCCCATTACTGGCGAGTTGAACCCATTTCTTATTGAGAAAGGGATGATGGGGAAGAAATTTAAGTCCCCCAAGCCTTTCTTCAAAGAAAAACTTCCTCCAAGACCACCCAATTTGTGTCCAGGATGCCCTCATCGGGGAGTATTCCATGTCTTGAGGAAGCTGAAAGTCTTCACGTCGGGTGACATTGGATGCTATACTTTGGGCGCTTACCCTCCTTTAAATGTGATCAATAGCAATATCTGCATGGGATCGAGTATTGGCGGTGCACATGGCATGGCGAAGGCATTGGGAGAACAAGGGAAAGGGAAAATCGTTGGTGTCATTGGTGACTCTACTTTCCTCCATTCGGGAGTCCATCCTTTAATGGACGTGGGGTACAATAGAAGTTACGCCACCATTATCCTTTTGGATAATCGAACCACCGGGATGACAGGCCAGCAAGAGCATCCAGCGACAGGATATACCATTAGAGGAGAGAAAACACACCGGATCGATTTCGTCGAATTGGGTCGTGTATTAGGAATTGAGAATCCAAGAAAAATGAATCCATGGAACTTGGAGGAAACGGAAAGGGTGATCAAGGAAGAGCTCGAAAAAGACGAGCCTTCTCTGGTTGTGAGTGAAGGTCCTTGTGCACTCCTTCGAAGGGCTTTTAAGAAATATAATAAACCTCTTCAGGTGGATTCCACCAAATGTATTGGATGTAAAACCTGTGTCAATTTAGGTTGTCCTGCCATTTCCTATCAATTGGTGGAAGGGGAGATGGCGATGACGGCTGACGGGAAGAAAAGGAAAGGCATCGCTTATATTGATTCGAGCCTATGCCCAGGATGTCATCTCTGCTTTCAGGTATGTAAAGTCGAAGCCATTAAGAGTCAGGAAGAAAAACCCATATTCGGTTTTGAAACCATGTAAATATTTTTAGACAGGGGGAGACGATGGATCAAATGACCACCAATATACTGGTTGCTGGCGTTGGAGGACAAGGGGTTATCTTAGCGAGTGACATCATGTGCGAAGTCTTTATGGAAGCAGGCTATGATGTGAAAAAGAGTGAGGTTCACGGAATGGCGATGAGGGGAGGGATTGTTACTTCCCATTTTCGTTTCGGTAAAAAGGTTTATTCTCCTCTCATCAAGGAAGGGGAAGCGGATATCCTCTTCGCTTTTGAACAGCTGGAAGGGCTCCGATGGGTTAATCATTTAAGACTGAATGGTAAGATCGTAATGAACGACCATAAAATTAACCCCCCAGCTGTCAATTTAGGAGAGATGGAGTATCCCAAGGCCATCCCTAAGATGATTCGATCAAAAATTAAGAATTTTTATTTAGTTAAAGGAACGGAGATTGCTCTCCAGTTAGGAGATGTACGGGCGGCTAATGTGGTGCTCTTAGGCGCCATCTCTAAATTTTTTGAGCTGAATGGAGATCTCTGGTTAAAGACGATTCTGAATTACCTTCCTGCAAAAGTCCACGAACTGAACAAAAAGGCTTTTTCCGCGGGGAGGGACCAAATCGTCTAATGGAAATGTCAAATGTCAAAATCCCTGCCTACCGGCAGGCAGGCAAATGCCATCCTTCGACATGCTCAGGATGAAATCATGGTGAGCTTGCTCAGGATAAAATCATGGTGAGCTTGTCGAACCATGAACTTTGAGCTTTGACATTTGGCATTCGAAATTCCTCCCCAAACTACCAACTTGCTGCAACCTTGCGTCCAATACCACGAGGCGAACCCCGATAGAAAAGGGGTTCGCCCTTTGTTTTTATGGCCATTTCATTTATAATTTTTCTTAACTGGAGGAAAGAAACAGATGAGAAGTAGACAATATTTTCTTAAGATCATCCTCTTAATCATAGTGATTTTGTTAGGGGGAGTTGAATTTTCTTTATCAAAGGATCGATTTCGTCAATTTTCGATGGAGAATGGATTAAAGGTGATCCTGGAGGAGAATAAAACCTCACCCGTGGTAGCCCTTCAAATTTTGGTAAAGGTAGGCAGTGCCGATGAGAACGATGAAGAAGCAGGGATCTGTCATTTTATCGAGCATATGTTCTTTAAAGGCACAGGCAAGAGGAAGGTGCGTGAAGGAGCAAGGGAGATTGAGTCATTGGGAGGAACCATTAATGCTTATACTTCCTATGACCAGACCGTCTACCATATTACCATTGCCAGCCGTTATGCTGAAATAGGACTGGATATTCTGAGCGATGCTATTCAACACTCTACCTTTGACCCATTAGAGTTTGAAAGGGAAAGGGAAGTCATCTTAGAAGAGATACGGAGGGGGGAGGATGACCCTTCAAGGAGGTTATTCAGACAGACGATGACGACCTTGTATCAACAGCACCCCTATCGAAGGCCTGTTATTGGATATCAGAATACCATTCGTTCCATTCAAAGAAATCAAATGGTAACCTTTTTTAAGAAATGGTATGTGCCGAACCGTATGGTCTTCATCGCGGTAGGGGATTTTAACACAGATGAGATGGAAGGAAAGGTGAGAAATGCCTTCAAAGAGTTTAAGACATCTCCTGGAATCCCTCCTCACAGGATTCCGGAACCTAATCAGAAAGAAACTCGCACCATACTCTCTCACGGAAATTTTAAAGAAACCTATCTTCAGATTGCCTTTCCTATTTCTTCAGCCAGAGACGAGGATACTCCAGCCCTCGATGCGCTCTCTCAAGTGTTAGGGGGAGGGGAACCTTCCCGTTTGGTCCAGAAGGTTAAACTTGAAATGGGACTGGTCCATTCCATTTATGCTTCCTCCTATACTCCCAAAGACCCAGGAGCCTTTATCATTGGAGGGACTCTCCCTGCTGAGAATGTAGGAATGGCCCTTGAGGCTATTTTGGAAGAAGTGAATCGTTTGAGGACAGAAGGGGTAACCCCAGAGGAACTCCATCGTGTTAAGGTAAATATTGAAAGCGATCTCATTTATAATCGCCAGACGGTTCAAGGTCAGGCTGGGAAAATAGGGTATTATGAGGTGACGGCAGGCGATGTTCAATTTGAAAAAGAATATATGAGGAGGATTGCTCTTCTCCAAAATGAGGATATTCAAAAGGTTTTAAAGAAATATTTTAAGCCTCTCCAATTGACCATTAGTATCTTGGCGCCCGATGAAAAGACCGATTTTTTTAAGAATCTATCTTTAAAGTCTTCTGCGGAGAAGCTAAGACCGGATGAGGTTTTGGTTGAGAAGAAGTCGTCACTCTTTAAAACTGTTCTCGATAATGGAATTCGACTCATCGTGAAGGAGAATCCATCTATTCCCATTGTTACCCTTCAAGCTTCTTTCCTGGGCGGGGTTCGGTTTGAAGAGGAGTTCCAAAACGGGATTAACTCTTTTTTGGCTGTCATGGTGACCAAAGGGACAAGAAATCGGAGCAGCCTTGAGATTGCAAAAAAGGTGGAGAGAATGGCAGGCTCTCTCAATGGTTTTTCTGGCTATAACAGTTTTGGTTTTACCTTCACTTTTTTAAGCCAGCATTTTGAAGAGGCTTTTAACTTATTGACAGAGGTGATTCGAGAACCCTCCTTTGATAAGGAGGAGATGGAGAAGAGAAGAAGGTTGATCCTGGCTTCCATCCAGCAGCAGGAGGACGATCTGGGCCGTCTCGTATTCAAACTCTTTCGGAAAACTCTTTACGAAAAGCATCCTTATCGAATGGACACCTTAGGGACTCCTGATTCCATCCGGAGATTAACCCAAAAGGATTTAAAAGAATATTATCAACGTATTGTTATTCCAGAAAATATGATCCTCACTGTGGTGGGAGATGTCGATCAAAAACAGGTCCTGGTTGCTGTCAAGAAAGGATTTGGAGATCTGAAGAGAGAATCTCTTCGCATTCCTTCGATTTCCCAGGAACTTCCCATTCTGGAAAAGAGACGAGCTGAGATAGCTAAAATGAAGGAACAGGCTCATTTCGTTCTCGGGTTCTTAGGCGTCTCATTTCATCACCCGGATAGTTATGCTTTAACGGTTTTAAATGCAGCCCTGTCCGGCCAGGGGGGGAGATTATTCCGTGAATTAAGAGATAAAGAAAGCTTAGCCTACGCCTTGGATTTTATGGCTCACCCGAATCTGGACCCAGGATTTATTGGAGTCTATATGGGAACTCATCCAAATAAATTAGAGACGGCTATTGAAGCCGTCCTAAGAGAGTTGGAAAAAGTAAAAGTGGAAGGAGTGACAGAGGAAGAAATGGACAGGGCGAAGAAATACCTCATTGGGAATTTTGAAATCGGTCTCCAAACCAATGGGGCGCAAGCCAATCAAATGTCACTGGATGAACTTTATGGTTTTGGATTTGATCATTATCAAAAATATCCTCAGGAGATACAAAAGGTAACGAAAGAGGATGTCAACCGAGTGGCAAAACAATATTTCAATATAGAGTCCTATGCGATCGCTATCATTCGACCTCCGTTGGATAAAAAAGAATGACCTCCCGACTCCGGATCCCCTGTTTTTCACTGAAACATACCTTGGAATGTGGACAATTTTTTCGATTTACTAAGGTCCTCGATGCCTACATCGTTCATTCATCGGATCGGATTTTCTCCCTCTGGCAAAAAGGAAAATTCCTTTTCTATGAGGGAGTTGAAGAACCTTTCTTGATTCAATTTTTCAGGCTGGATGAAGGTTTAGATTCTATTTATAAAGAAATCGACCGGGATTCGGTCATTCATCAGGCGATAAGAAAATATAAAGGGATGAGACTGATTCGACAAGATCCATGGGAATGCCTGCTCTCTTTCTTGTGTTCCTCTGCCAAAGCTATCTCCCATATCCGCTCCATGATCGAGGTCCTTTGCAAATCTTCGGGGAGGAGGATCTTTTGGGGAAACTACATGGGTTACGGTTTTCCAGAACCTCACAGTATTGAGACCCCTCTTCAATTAGATTCAGTCAAGGCAGGGTTCAGAACGAATTATTTGGTGAAGGTCAGCCAATGTATGGATCGGAACCAGCTCCTCTCGCTGAAAGGTTTATCCTATAGAGAAGCTAGGGGACAATTGATGAGTCTTTCCGGCGTAGGGAAAAAGATAGCCGATTGCACGCTCCTCTACTCCTTAGATTTTCTTGAAGCCTTTCCGATGGATACCTGGATTAAAAAAGGGTTACAAAAGATTTATTTCAAAGGGAAAAAGGCTGGAGAAAAAACGATGGAGGAATTTGTTTCCAATCATTTTGGCCCTTATGCAGGTTATGCGCAGCTCTATCTTTACCATTTCTGGCGACACCATCCCATCTGATTTCAGTGAGCAATCCTCTCTTCTTTCATTGGGACATTCTTGCTTAGCAGTTATTGGGGGAATATCCCTTTGCTAACACAATAGAGTTTAAGCATGTTGATTCAATTTCCAACAAGGAGTAAAATGGGGCATCAACGGGTTTCCCAAAATAGATAGAGCTCAATAGTGGGGAGTGAAATCAAGAGGTTAGGAACGGGAACTTCTTTCTAAACTAAAGCCATGGCCAATCCAGTTCTGGAAAAAGATTCATCCATACAATTTCCACATTTTACGATCTTGAAGGCTTCTGCAGGATCTGGGAAAACCTACTCCCTCACGGAGAGATTCGTCCAGTTCCTCCTGTCCGGTAAAATTCCAAAAAACCATCTAAGAAATATTCTCGCCATTACCTTTTCAAATAACGCTGCGAAAGAGATGAAAGAGCGGATCCTCTCATGGCTAAAGGACATATATTTAAAGGACCCCGAAAAGATCAAAGAACTCTCTGAAATAGTCTCCCTGAAAGAAGACCACCTCGCAGCTAAGGCCGGGGCTGTAATCGATGAAATTCTAAGGAACTACACCGAGTTCCAGGTGAAGACGATTGATAGTTTCATGACCTCCATCTATAAGGCTTCGGCCATCGATCTCGGTTATAGCCCTGACTTTGACATCGTTATGGCCCCGGAAGACATTATGGGGTATGCCTTTAATCGATTTCTGCGAGGTGTCAGGGAAAGGACTCCAGAGGCTGAATTCCTCGAGAAACTCTCAGGAATCATCCTTGAGAGCAGGGGAGGGGAATCTGCCTATCTCTGGGATCCCTCCAAGGATTTTCTTGAGGAAACCGTGGAACTCTACAATAAGCTCTCCGGTATCGTCAAAGAGGCAAAGATCATCGATGTAGAAAAGAAGATCGAATCCATCAAGAAAGAGATTCGAGATACGGCGGAGGGTCTGCATGGTTTAATCGAAAAATCGGGCCTCACAAAAAGCCAAGGGAGTTCATTTTACAAAATTTTGGAGATTGTAAGAAGCAATAACTTCCCTGATCTCGTTAATAAAGGCCTTATAAACGTTCCTGTCACTAAACCTAAAAAAGAAGGAGAAACCTGGTATGAAAAAATATCCGACCAGTGGGACCTCCTCGGAAATAAAATAAAGAAATATATCGAGCTCTATGCAACGACTTATTACATCCCCTATCTGAAGACCTACGAAGCTTTCAAAGATATCCTTGAGGGAGTAAAGAAAAGGGAAGGGACCATCTTTATTCATGACATCAACAAGAAGCTTTCGGACTATCTCGATCATGAAATCGTACCGGATGTCTACTTCAGGATAGGGGAGACGATCTACCACTATCTGATCGATGAATTCCAGGATACCTCTCCCATCCAGTGGGCCAATCTCTTTCCCCTGATAGAGAACTCTCTTTCCCAGGGGGGAAGCCTCTTTGCCGTGGGTGACACCAAGCAGGCGATCTATGGTTTCAGGAATGCAGATTACGGGATCATGAAGGGGCTCGAATCAAAAAATCCCTTTTCTTCTGCCCTTCACAACGTGAAAGAGCTGGGGATCAATTACCGCAGCCTTGAGGGAGTGGTCGATTTCAGCAAGGCGTTCTTCAAAAAGGTGATAGCCAATCATGACAAATACCGGGAACCCGCAAGCAGGAGTGGGCTCATTGATTATGAACAAAGGGTCAAAGAGGACCACGGAGGTTCAGGATACGTCGAGGTCATTCGGTGCGAAAAGAAGGATGACGACCCCGCTGAAAAAGAGAAGATCCAGGATTTAATAAAGGGTTTAGTCCAGAGAGGGTACTCCTACTCGGATATCGCCATACTGGCCTACCGGAATGAAGACGTGGTCAATATCACGACTTGGCTTAACGAGATTAACGTTCCCTTCATCTCATACAGCAGCCTTGACATCAGGACGAGGAAACTCACCGCTGAGATTGTCGCCTTGCTCACCTTCCTCGATTCTCCGCCCGATGATCTTTCATTCGCAGGTTTTGTTCTGGGAGACATCTTCAGAAAAACTTTGGAAAGAAATGAAAAGGTCGAATTAAAAGCATACCATGAATTTCTCTTCAGGAATCGGAAGAAAACACCCCTTTATAAAGTTTTCCAGGAGGAATTCCCTGAGCTTTGGAAGATCTATTTTGAAGATCTTTTCAAATCGACAGGTTATTTACCCCTCTATGACCTGGTGAGCAAGATTTATTGCATTTACAGGGTTTTCGATCACTTCAAGGAAGAAGAGGCGACCCTCATAAAGATCTTGGAGGTGATAAAAAATTTTGAGGGAGAAGGCAGAAACAATCCCGGCGATTTCCTCAAATGCGCCTCTGACGAAGAGACGGGGGAGGCGGATTGGACCATTGATGTCCCTGAAGGCATCCCCGCTGTTAAAGTGATGACCATCCACAAGGCGAAAGGATTGCAGTCCCCGGTTGCCATTGTCCTCGTGTATGAGGAGATCTCCAGGGGATTCAAATACATTCTCGATGAGGAACCGGATGGGGTCCATTTGCTCAAGATCAACCAGCAGATCATGAAAGCCAGCAGCTTTCTTCAAGAGAAGTATGAAGAAGAAAGGCTCAAGGATCTGGTAAATAAGCTCAATACCCTTTATGTGGGTTTTACGCGGGCCGAGGATGAGCTTTATATCGTTGGAGTCCGGGGGAAGAGAGATCAATTCCCAATAGATCTCCTGAAGGAGGTGGATTCTCAAATTGGACGGAAGAATGTCCCACGTCCCCGTTCATCTGAAACGACTCAAGAAAGAATGGAGCTTTATCACTGCCCTGACCCAATCAAATTCCCTTTTACAGCAATCGAGGAGCTCAACTTAGAGGAGAGGCTGAGAGGCGAGTTTATTCACAGGGTTCTCTTTTTTGTTGACAGCTTAGATGAAAACATCGAACCGGAACTCGAACGAATCATCAAGCGGGTTAATGATGAATTGAAGACCGATTATCCTGTTGAAACCATGAAGAAAAAGCTTCTGGAATTCCTGAACCATGGGGAAATCAAACCGTATTTTCAAGCCATGCCTGGCAGGGTAATAAGAAAGGAGCAGGATTTTTCAGACCCCCGGGGGAACCTCTTCAGAATGGACAGGGTGACATTCGAAGAAGATCAGGTATCCGTGATCGATTATAAAACAGGTACCGACAAAGAAGCTGAAAAAGAATATATTTCCCAGCTCAAAAATTATATCCGGATCTTAAAAGAAATATATCCCGATAAGAATGTCGAAGGGGTCATTGCTTACGTGGATCTGAAAGAGATAACCCTCATTCGCTGACCTGTTTGCGGAAAAGGTGCTTAAGCAGGCGGGAGCTTCGGAGGGTAGAGGAAAGTCAAGTGAACGTCCTTTTGATTTCAACATCGGAGAATCTGATTGAAAAAGTAGCGGAGCATTTAATCGGCTTTGAGAAGGATTATTCTTCCAGTCTCGTGATCTTTCCTGGCAAAAGGCCTTCGCACTTCCTTAGTAAAGTCCTGGCAGATAAAGAGAAGTCGAGTTTCATACCACCCGTCATCCTTTCCATGGATGAATTCATCGAACATGTCCATGACGAATCCCTGGGGCTCGAAGGAAGAAAGCTCGAATCCATCGACGCCATCTCAATCCTTTATAGCATCCATGCCGCCTCGCCTGAGCACCTGGGGGAAAAGAGCTTTCTCACCCCAGACACTTTTTTCCCTGTCGGGATGAAGCTATACAACGACCTTGAAGAGCTTTATATTGAAGAGGTACCCTCAAAAAAGGTAAAGGAGATCGACAGCATCGCTGGAGAGAATCTACCCGAACCAACGGCGAAAAGGCTCCAATCTCTCTCGTATTTCTACGAAACGTTTTACAAGAGGATAGAAGAAGGCCATTTTTCTACGAGGTCCTTGAGATACCGGGCTGTCTCAGAAAATATCGACCGTTTAAATTTGGATCGTTTTAAAAAAGTGATCCTCGCAGGATTTTTTGCCCTTACGGAATCGGAGAAAAAGATTTTTAAATGCCTCATGAAAAGGGAGACCACCCTCTTCATTTTTCAGGAAGGAGATGGAATTAAAAAGAAGCTTTCCGACCTGGGGATAACGGCAAAAAAGGAATTCACTCCAACTGAGCCTGAAATCCATTGCTATAAGAGCCCGGATACCCATGGCCAGGTCCTCGGTGTGAGCACCCTATTGAAAAACAGGATCGATAAGAAGGAAAGGATTGACGAAAACACAGTCATCGTCCTTCCCTCCTCGGAAACCTTGCTTCCCCTTTTCCACCAGGCTTTGAGCCTCCTTGATCCGGACAACTATAACGTCTCCCTCGGATACCCTCTCCAAAGGACTCCTCTCTTCGGTTTTTTCAATAACCTCATGGAAGTGGTCACCACCATGGATGGGGATCGTCTTTATGTCCCCTATTACCTGGAGTTCATTCTCCACCCCTACACCAAGAACATCTATTTTCAGGGAAGGGCGGATATCACCAGGATTCTTTTCCATACCATTGAGGAGACCCTCACGGAGAAGCGAACCAAGAAGTTTTTATCCTTATCAGAGCTGGAAAGCGATGAGGCCATTATCGGTTCCATCAAAGAAAAAGTATTAAGAATCGAGCCGGGTATCACCCTGAAGATGATGAGAGACCATCTGGAGGCGATCCATGCCAATACCATCAGAAAGATGCTTTCCTTTAAAGATGTGGGTGACTTTGCAAGGAAACTGAGAGAGGTGGTCGAATACATCTATCAAAACAGCACGGCCCGTCTCCATCCCTTTTTCTATCCCTACTCGGAGTCCTTCATCACCCACCTGGACGTCCTTTCGAAGTCCCTGATGAATGAGATCCATTTTCAAGAGGTCGGAAGCTATTTCACCCTTTTTAAAAAATATATCGTGACTTCTTATACTCCTTTTGCAGGAACGCCTCTGAGAGGGGTGCAGGCCCTTGGATTCCTGGAAACGAGGAATCTAAAATTTGAGAATGTCCTCTTTCTCGATGCGAACGAGGGCATCATCCCTGATACGACAAGAGAGGATTCCTTTTTGCCCTTTAAGGCCAAGCAGATATTGGGACTTCCCACCTACCTGGACAGGGAAGAGATCATGTCTTATTACTTCAATGCACTGATTAGCGGAGCGAAGAAGGCCCATCTCTTTTACATCGAAAATGACCAGAAGGAGAGGAGCAGGTTTGTTGAGAAGTTCCTCTGGGAGAGGCAAAAGAGAGAAGGGAAAAGGGATGACAAGAAGTATGTTAGAACAATCCAGTACGCTGTAAACCTGAGAGAAAAGAACCCCCGTCCCATCAATAAGACCGTGGAGATGATAAAGTTCTTAAAGGAATATCCTTTTAGTGCCAGTTCTTTAAATACCTACCTCTATTGCCCCCTCCAGTTCTATTACGAATACGTTCTCGGACTCAGGGAGAGAGAGGTGGTTTCAGAAGAGTTTGAGAAGGAGGAGATTGGATCTTTTGTTCACCTCGTCCTCTCCAATTACTTCAAGGGGAAAACAGGCTCTGTCCTGACTGAAAAGGAGATGAATCTTAAGGAATTCGAAAAAGTCATCCATAAGCATTTCGAGGAGCAATACGGTAAAGACCCTACGGGTGAGATCTATCTACTTAGGAACCAGGTGGAGAGGCATTTGAAGGATTTTATAAAGAATTACCAGGTGCCGAAGATCAAAGAGTTTCAAACAAAAATCCTAAGCCTTGAGCAGAGGATCGATGTGAAGAAGGATTCTTTTAAACTCGGGGCAAGGCTCGACAGGGTCGAGAAGAGGGGAGATCGGACAGTCATTATCGATTATAAGACTTCGGCTAATAAAAATTACCTCACCATCCATTACAATAAGCTCGATCTAAAAAACAGGGATTCCTGGAGCGAAGCGATAGGCTCCCTTCAGCTTCCATTTTATCTTGTCACTTATTCTACTTTAACGGGAGAAAAACCGGAAAACATCGATTGCATGTTTTTACTCCTCGGAAGGGCAAGGATTGACTCCGACATTGAAGTTCCTCTTTTTAAAAACGAAACCGAGTTCAAGGAGAATTTTGGGAATCTGACTCAAGTGATTTTCAGTCTCCTGGAAGAAATCGTGAATCCGGATCAGCCCTTCATCCCAACGATCGATCCGAAGAACAATTGCGGCAGGTGTGCTTATGGATATATATGCACGAATTAAAATAACCTCTCTAAGGAACCTAAACCTATTCTAAAAAGGGGTGGGTTTTTTATATATCCTGTCGGAATAAGCGAATCCCAAAAAGGAACAAATCATCCTGGAGCGAAAGGGTGAGATGGAGGCGATTAAGGCTTGACAGAAGCATACACCTTATACGAGGTGTAAACCATAAACACACCCTATTTCGGCTGTAGATGGAGAATATACAATGGAAAGAATCGTAGCCGCCGTGACATGCGACATAGTCCAATCCCAGAGATACTCCGCGGCCCAAAGAAGAAAAATCGATAAAATCCTGAAGGAAGAATTCACGACGGGGACAAAGACTTACAAAAACGGTTTCCTATTTGATAGGAACTCTAAAAGGTATCTCTATAGCTTTTTTCGGAGGGCTTCTATTGAAGTACCTGTTGGGATGGTAAAGGGTTTTCGTTTTCTGCCCCTCACGATTGAGGGTTAACGCTCTGCGGGATGTGGTGGTTTCGTGGGGGGAGGCTTGGTTCAAACTCTTTTTTGCCTCTGGCCTCAAGCGATTTAGCCAACGAAGCCTTGGCGTGTTGGCAGCGTTCCTCAAGCGAAGCGATCCTTGAGCGAAGCGATCCTATGGCTTCGTAGCACTCTGCAACAATTGAAAGGTGAGGGTGGGTAAAGTACAAAGACAATAGGGTCTCTGTAGAGGAGTAGGTGAAGGATGTCGTTAACCTTGATTCACATTTCAAGGCCTGACACCTTGCCTTAATCCAGTATTCTTCAATTGAGACCGAAGCCATCCTTTACAGGTTAATTCTTTAAGGAAACTCCCAACATGGATGAGAATACTATGATAGACCAGCTTGAGGAATTAATTAAAAGCTTTGGCATACAAATCCGCTGTGAAGCCATAAAGCAAGATGAAGATGCAGTCAATGTAGCAGGTGGCTTGTGCCTATTACGAGGGGAGTATGTACTAATAATCAATTCTAAGGCAACGACGATGGATAGAATTAAGACCTTGGCGACGGCATTGAAGCATTTCGATCTCGATCAGATTTATTTACGACCCGTTCTCAGGGAGTTATTGGACAAGACACCCGAGCAAAGACCATTCAACCTAATTGATAAGCAGAAATTGAAAGATTCTCATTAGAATTCCTCGATACTCATTAACCACGCTGCCCCCAGTCTCCACCCCAAAGTTTTTGACTACCTGCACCGGTTCTGCTAAAGTTCTGGAAGGATGGATCATCCAATTATTTGCCTTTAATCAGAGTCGATAAACAAAATGTCCATCATCTTTGGTCTTCTCGAAAGGATCTCCTACCACAACGAAGAAAACGACTTTGTGGTGGCAAAACTCCGGGAAAAAGAAAAGAAGGAACTGACCACCATTGTGGGTAATCTTCCCGGTATCAACCCCGGTGAATCCCTAAAACTGACAGGTAAATGGGTCCAGAATAAGAGATTCGGGGAGCAATTCCAGGTCGAGACGTTTGAAGTCACCGTACCGGCTACCCTCCTTGGGATTCAGAAACATCTCGCCTCCGGATTGATCAAAGGCATTGGATCGATCATGTCGGAGAGGATTGTCGAAAAGTTTGGGCTTCATACCCTGGAGGTGATCGAAAAGAAACCTGAAAGGCTATCCGAGGTGGAAGGCATTGGTCCAAAACGGATCTCGATGATCACAAAAGCATGGGTGGAACATAAAGAGATCAAAGAGGTCATGATCTTCCTCCAGGGCCATGGAGTAAGCGCTGCCTATTCTGCCAAGATCTATAAACAGTATGGAGATCAGTCGATTGAGACAGTCAGAGAAAATCCCTACCGTTTAGCCCACGACATATACGGGGTTGGCTTCATTACTGCAGATAAGATCGCTCAAAATCTCGGTATCGATCGCAATTCCCTGATCCGGGCCAGGGCAGGTCTTATCTATGTCCTGAATCGGCTGACCGAAGAAGGCCATGTCTACTATCCTGAGAGTCAATTGATTCATAAGGCAAAGGAAATACTCAATGTTGATGAAGAAATCATCATCCTGGCCGTAAAGGAGCTATCCAAAGAAAAGGAGCTCTTCTTAGAAGACCTTGATCCTGATGGTAATCTCAAAGCCGTTTATCTTGCCCCCTTCCATGTGGCAGAAACGGGAGTGGCTCAGATGCTGATGAACCTGAAGGAATCTCCCTCAAACATCCGGCCCATCCATCCGGAAAAGGCAATCGAATGGGTTCAACAGAAATTGAACATAGAACTTGCACGAGGACAGGAGGAGGCGATTCTTCTGGCAGCCACTTCAAAGGTGTTGATTATCACCGGCGGCCCTGGGACCGGGAAGACGACCCTCATCACGGCCGTACTAAGAATCTTTCAACAATTAAAGCTGAGGATCCTTCTCGCAGCTCCCACAGGAAGGGCAGCCAAGAGAATGAATGAGGCGACGGGCTGGGAAGCAAAGACCATACATCGTCTCCTTGAATATTCTCCGCGCAAGGGTGGTTTTAAGAAAGACGAGGATGATCCTCTTGAGGCAGATGTGGTCATCATCGATGAGACCTCCATGGTCGACACCCTTTTGATGTACCATCTCCTAAAAGCCATTCCCTCCGACGCTCACCTGATCTTGGTAGGAGACGTCGATCAGCTCCCTTCAGTTGGTCCTGGAAATGTCCTAAAGGATATCATCAGATCAGGAAGATTTACAGTAGTGAGGCTCACCGAGATCTTTCGCCAGGCCCAGGAGAGCATGATCGTGGTCAATGCGCACAAAGTCAATCAAGGTCAGCTCCCCGTTTTAAAGGAAATCGACAAACCAGAGAAAACCGACTTTCAATTCATCCAGGAAGAGGATCCGGAGAAGATCCTTCAAAATATCCTGGACCTCTGCAGTGAGAAAATACCCAGACAATTCAGGTTTCATCCGCTCAGAGAGATCCAGGTCCTGGCACCCATGCACAAGGGAACAATTGGTGTAGCCAATCTCAACATCGAGTTACAGAAGAGACTGAACCCCGGTCAGCCAGGCATCACCCATGGAGCATGGAACTTCAGAATAGGGGACAAGGTGATGCAGATCGTTAACAACTATGACAAAGATGTCTTTAACGGGGATATTGGGTGGATCTCAAAGATCGACTCGGAGGAAAGAGAGGTAGCAATCGATTTCGATGGGAGACTGGTCCCTTATGACAATTCTGATCTCGATGAAGTTGTCCTGGCCTATGCCGTATCCGTCCATAAGTCCCAGGGGAGCGAGTACCCCGCCGTGATTCTTCCGGTTGTCACCCAACACTATATGCTTCTACAGAGAAACCTGATCTATACGGCAATCACCAGAGCTAAGAAACTGGTCATCATGATCGGAACGAAAAAGGCCCTAGCCATTGCCATAAGGAACAACAAACCCCAACGAAGGTACACTCTTCTCTCGGAGAGGCTGGCAGCGTCATGAGTGAACTCAAAAACGAATTCTCCTGGTCGAAAACGAGCGACGAAGTATTCAAAACCCGCCCACGGAGAAGGTTGCACTGAAGATAATGAAGAAGGCTTGGATTCTTATGTTCGAAAAGAAAGGAAAGCTTAGTACAGGAGTCTGAAGGAAGCATAAACAATGAGGGCAATCAAGAGAGCTACAGAGATCGAAATGACCAACAACCGAACATTGACTCTCTTTCTCCGGAAGGCTGATGGGTGTTTCGACACTTTGCTTTTTGAAAAAGATAGCTTCGCCGCATACTTCTGATGAAGCATGATCACGTCAGTCGGGTCGAGACCAAGACATTTTGCATAGGCACTCAGAAAACTTTTTACATAGATATTGGGCAAGTCCTCGTACCTGTCCTCCTCTATGGTCCTCAGGACAGCTTCCCTTATCCTTGTCGCATCAGCCACTTCCCTCAAGGAAATCCCCTGGGATTCTCTCTTTGCTTTTAAGTATTTTCCTGGTGACTCTATCGTCTCCGGTGGCTGTGTTTCTCCTTCTGATTTCATTTACAACCCCTTCAAAAGGTTTTCTAAAATCATTATCAATGGTTTTCACACTTTTGTAAACAGAGCTTCAGGAGGAGGTTGAAGAGCTTAAAGGATACATCAGGGGAAGCATCAAAGATATGCAGTCCCTTCTTAGCGATGTCTCCAATAACATCCCCATGGAAGAAGTCCATTCAGTAAGATAGAAGATGAGCACATCATCTTCAGATATAATTAGAGTCTGTCCATAAATGCCGCAATCTCCCCTTTTTTGTCATTCCCGTGAAAACGGGAATCCAGTGATTTCAACCGGTTCTGGATTCCTGCTTCCGCAGAAGGAATGACGAATAATCGACTTTATGGACAGACTCTAATTATAGAAAACTCTGCAGAACTTGAGTGATGTTGTACGCTATGCGCTATGCGCCATGCGCTCTGCTCTCTGCTTTTTTCGTGGCCTAAGAAATGCTTTATCCTTGCATAATTTTTTGTTTTTGGTATAGTTAAGCCGACTTCGTTGGGGTGAGGGAAATTTATCCTGTACACCAATCAAGAATCCTATTCTCAAAGATAATGGGCTTTTTGTTTTTCGCCTCACGACTCACGCTTCACAGTTGTAGTAGAAGATCTGAACCATTGAAAGGTGAGGGTGGGTGAAATTTAAGAAGTCGGAGAAAAAAAGTGGATATTGCTATATCTAAAAACAGTGTCCCTATCAGATTGACAGAAGAAAGATGGTTTCATATTATTGAAAACCATGATGATTTAGCAGGCCATTATGATAATGTGCTTTAAACAATCGAAGATCCTGATTACATCATCGAAGGTTACAAGAAGGCATTAATCGCGTTGAGAAGGATCTCTAAAAACAAGTTCTTGGCAGTGGTATATAAAGAAATAGGCAAAAGGGATGGATTTGTTATCACCGCTTATTTTACAAGTAAGTTAAGTTTAGAAAAAGAGGTGGTCCTATGGCAAAAGAAATAATGAAGGAAGATGTGATGAGAGAAGTTTTTAAGGCAACCCCGCATCTTTTAAAATTCCCCGTGAGAAGAATGTGGATCGACTACGATAAGGAGGCCGATGTTTTCTACATAGGCTTTAAAAGACCACAGAAAACAACAGATTCGGAGATGCTGGGGGATGGGATCTTGGTTAGATATCGAGGCGATGAGATTGTGGGGCTGACGGTATTAGAAGCATCTAAGAGAAATGGGCGTTATAAAAAACAAAAAATGCCTCATTGAGTTTTTTTGACCCATTCTCGAGAAAATGAGTGGACTTTTTTGGTTTTTACCCCTGACGCCTTGCGCCTCACGCTTTACGACTTACGATGGAAGATGCGCCATGCTTTTTCACGGACACGGTCACGTTTTGAATGCTTGCGCTTTATACCTTACGATAAAGAATTTGAGCTATATTCTATGGTGTATCGCTCCTCAAGTGAAACGCTCCTCGAACGAAGTGCTCCTTGAGCCTTAGCGGTCAGCACCGGAGGTGCTTATGCCAGCGATTGCATCTCTTGAAGATTTAAAAGCTGCCCAGAAAGATCTTCTGGAAGCGAAGGACTTGAACGAGTTGAAGGCGGTATTTAAGAAATGGCGCAGGATAGGTTGGAAGAATGTCTGCAAGCTGTGGTTACAGGAACGCACCCCGGAACAGTTGAAAGGTGAGGGTGGATAAGATTTCTGAAAGGCAAAATAAGTGAAAGAATTCAACAACCCCCGGATTGGATGTATTTTCATTTTTCTCCGATTTGGTGTATATAATTAAGAGAAATAAAGAGATAAAATCTATGAAAGAGAATGATCAAAATTAAGACTTGAGGAGGATGAGGAATGGGAGAAAATCTAATCGTTACCGATCCAGAAATCCTGAATGGAAAGCCCATTGTCAAAGGCACTCGAATATCTGTTGCTCTGATCCTTCAATGTATTGCATCGGGTATGACAAAAGAAGAAATTCTTGGTGGGTACCCAACATTGACTGCAGAAGGATTGGAAGCGGCTTTGGATTTTGCGGCAAGGCAATTCCAGGGTGAGGAAGTTAGATTTTTTGAAAATAGACAATGATGCGATTTCTTGCCAACGAAAATCTTCATATAGAAATCGTTCGAGGACTTCGGCAGGCCAATTACGAGGTTTTGTTTGTTCCAGACCTCGGTCTGGCTGGACACAAGGATCGTGAGATTCTTGAATATTCTGAGAAAAACGATTTGATTGTAATATCGGGTGATAAGGATTTCGGAGGACTGACTGAATTTGGGCCCTTATGGGGACGTGGAAAAGTAATCCTCCTCCGCTATCGTTTAATTAACATTCAACGGATAGTCAGAAACATTCTTGAGATACTTGATCGTGAAGCTGAAACTCTTAGAAAAGAAAAGGCGATTGTTATTGTTCTTTCAGAAGCTGGATATCGTATCCATAGACGAGGAGAATTGACTAAATGATTATTGAAGAGATAATTTTTTTAAATGGAGCCTGTTCTCCAAAAGGGAATGGGCTTTTGTTTTTCGCCCATGACGCCTTGCGCTTTATACCTTACGATAAAGAATTTGAGCTATATTCTATGGTGTATCGCTCCTCAAGTGAAACGCTCCTCGAACGAAGTGCTCCTTGAGCCTTAGCGGTCAGCACCGGAGGTGCTTATGCCGGCAATTGCATCTCTTGAAGATTTAAAGGCAACACAGAAAGATCTTCTGGAAGCAAAAGACTTGAACGAGTTGAAGGTGATATTTAAGAAATGGCGCAGGATAGGTTGGAAAAATGTATGCAAGCTGTGGTTACAGGAACGCACCCCGGAACAATTGAAAGGTGAGAGGGATTAGAATACTAATTCACATTTCAACGGGCTGTTGCCCAAATAATTGTTGTATAGATTCATCATATATGGTATAAGGATGGCAAACTCGGTGAAGGGAGCGTTGCCATGATGGGTCATCAGGAAGGTTTCCAGACCAAGCTCTTTTAT
>Ga0315279_10001805_pt1 | contig 34289 bp, 31 predicted proteins | sample YL17G06_20_MG_FD_203694 | JGI IMG/M metagenome (GOLD analysis project Ga0315279, IMG submission 203694) | Sediment microbial communities from Yellowstone Lake, YNP, Wyoming, USA - YL17G06_20 | ecosystem: Environmental > Aquatic > Freshwater > Lake > Sediment | place: USA: Wyoming | collected...
GTCCCGACGCGCCGGCCGCGCTGGTGTCACGCGGCACCATCGGCCTGCGCATCCCGCGTCATCCGGTGGCGCTGCGCTTGGTCCAGGAATGCGGAGGCGAGCTGGCCACCACCAGCGCCAACCTCACCGGCTGCGGCAGCACCGCTGACCCGCAGCAAGTGCTGCAGCAGCTGCGCGGCAGGATCGCGCTGCTGCTGGACGCAGGACGCTCCCCGGCGGGTGTTGAATCCACAGTCGTCGATTTCACCGCCCGGCCGCCGGCGCTGCTGCGCGCCGGCGCCATCGGAATGGACGAGCTGCGCGCGATCATCGCGCGGCCAGGCAAGTCGTGACAGATGTGGGTTCGCGCCCGCGACCGGTCGCGCACCGGGCGATGATACCGTTGGCAGGGGAAGGGTGGCCATGGATACGATAGAGGCGATTCTCAGCCGCAGGAGCGTCCGCCAGTACAAGGACGAACCTGTTGCGGCGGACGATCTCAACGCCATGCTCGAATGCGCGCGGCAGGCGCCCTCGGCCGGCAATCGCCAGCCGTGTCATCTGGCGGTGGTCACCGATCGCCGTCTGCGCCGCCGGATCGCAGACGCGTGTCATAATCAGAGCTGGATGGGCGACGCCTCGGCGATTGTCGTCGGCCTGGGCGAGCCGGGGCTGAGCGAGCGCTGGTATGAGGTGGATACCGCCATTGCGATGGAGAACCTGGTACTGGCGGCGACCAGCCTCGGCTACGCCACCTGCTGGGTGGGGGCGTGTGACGAGCAGCACGTCAAGGACATCCTCGACGTGCCCGAGCAAATGCGGGTGGTGGTGTTGGTCACAGTCGGACATTCCGATCAGAAGCCGCAAGCGCGCCCGCGGCGCGACCTCGCCGATTTCGCGTCACTGCAGCGCTATGGCCAAAGGTTTGGTCTCTGACGGGTGGATAGACACAGCTACGGTTGGCCCGCTCCGGGGCCCGCCTTGTGCGGGCTCCGGCTCATTCTGGCCCGCGCGCGACGGAGCACGCGACCTTATGAAGAGCCCGCCCTGAGCCTGGCGAAGGGTCGCGCCCGGTTTCGGTCCCCGACATGGCAGCAAGTCGCCGCCTTGAGCACGATGTGGGCAATGATAAGCCCTCACAGGGAGAGGACAAAGGGGCGCATAGACCCACGGCATTAGGTCACCTCCATCCCGCCTCGTCGTCGCCGATGGCCCTGCTGCTCCCTCCCGGCAGGAGACCGCTGCGGCGGACGCCGGCGCGGTGCAGGTAAAGCCGCGGCGACTGGTGAACCCTTGCCCATGGACCGCTGCTCGCGCCGCGCCCACCCGCGTCCGACGGGCAATGCCGACGCGCTGGACGGAAGGAGTGGAGGAATCACAGCGCCTGCGTCAACTGGCACGCGCGCTGCACGCGCTGGCGCAGGATCCCTTTCCATGCTGGACGGACTGTGGCCCAAGAGTCTGCCGCGCCGCGCGGCCTACTACATCGCTGTGAGGCTCATACGCCTGTGCATGTTCGCCTGTTGCCGCTGGCGCATCAGCGGCAAGCGCAATTTCCCCCGCCGCGGCGGCGTCATCCTCGCCCCCAATCACACCAGCTATCTGGACCCTCCCGTTGCGGGGTCCGCCGTGGACCGCCAGATATTCTTCATGGCCAAGTCGGAGCTGTTCGACATTCCGTGCTTGGGGTGGCTGATCTGGCGGCTCGGGGCCTTTCCCGTTCGCCGCGGGGTGGCGGACCGCGCGGCCCTGCGCCGCGCGGAGCAGCTCTTGCGCGCAGGCGAGCCGGTGATGGTTTTTCCCGAGGGCATGCGCAGCCCCGACGGCCGGCTGCTGCCGGCTGAGCTTGGCATCGCCATGCTGGCGCTGCGCACGGGGGCGCCCGTGGTGCCCGTTGGCGTGGATGGCACCGACCGCGCCTTGCCCCGTCATTCCTTCATCATGCGGCCGGCCAGAGTCCGCATCCGCATCGGTCAACCACTGCGCTTCGACGACCTGTGCACCGAGGGCCCTCTCACCCGCGAGGCGGCGCAGGAGGCCGCGCGTCGCATCACCGCCGCCCTTGCGGAACTGCTGCCCGATTGGCGGGCCGCACGCGTGCGCTCTGGTTGACACCATTTCGCGCGCGTCTGTAATATAGTCCCGAAGGATCGGCCATCGTGCGCCCGCTGCTGCGACTTGCTCCCATATTGCGCCCCTACTGGCGTACCATCGTCCTCGGCACCTTCCTCATGATCGGGGTCGCGGGCACCGGCCTGCTGCCGCCGCTGCTCATTCGCTTCGCCATCAACCGCGTCCTGATCCCGCACCGGCTCCAGTTGCTGCTGCCGGTGGTGCTCACGTTCATCTTCGTCTTCGGGGCCAACGCGCTGTTCGTGTGGCGGCGCACCTACGTCATGCACGTCCTCGGCCAGAGCTTCGTGCTCGACATCCGCCGCCTGCTGTACGCCCATCTGCAGCGGCTGTCGCTCACCTACTACGATTCCCGCCAGACCGGCGAGATCATGAGCCGCGTCAGCAACGACGTCAACGTGCTGGAGGACCTGGTGGTGCACGCCACCGACGCGGTCATCGTGCAGTTGCTAACGCTGGTGGGGGCCGTCGCCATCGTGTTCGTGCTGCTATCGTGGCAAGTGGGCCTGGTCATTCTGGTGCCGGTGCCGCTGCTGCTGGTGAACATCTTTCGCTTCAGCAAGGTCATCCGCCCGGTCTATCGCGGCATCCGCGACCGCCTGGGCGACATCAACGCCCGCCTGCAGGACAACCTCTCCGGCATTCGCGTCATCAAGGCCTTCACCCGCGAGGACTACGAGCAGCAGCGCTTCGACCGCGACAGCACCCAGTACTACGATATGAGCGTGCGCGGCATCCGCCTGTGGAGCAGCTTCTTCCCCAAGGTGCAGTTCCTGGTCAGCATGGGCATGGTGGGAGTCATCGGCTACGGCGGACTGCGTATGGTTCACGGGCAGTTCGACCTCGGCGGGCTCGCCGCCGCGCTGCTGTACGTGGATCAGATCTACCGCCCCATCGGGGAGCTTTTCCGCGTGTACGACACGGTGCTGCGGTCGGCCGCCGCCGCCGAGCGGGTCAACGAAATCCTCGACACCGAGCCGGACATCCGCGACGCGCCCGACGCCATTGAGCTGCAGGAAATGCGCGGCGAGGTGGAGTTCGACGACGTCTATTTCCGCTACGCCACCGGCGAGCAGGTGCTGCGCGGCATCAGCCTGCACGTCAGCCCCGGCGAGCGCGTCGCCCTGGTGGGCAGAAGCGGCGCCGGCAAGACCAGCTTCGTCAACCTGCCGCCGCGCTTCTACGACCCCGAATCCGGCGCCGTGCGCATCGACGGCCATGACGTGCGCGGCCTCAAGGGGGTCTCGCTGCGCTCGCGCATCGCCATGGTGCTGCAGGAGACTTTTCTCTTCAACGGCACCGTGCGGGAAAACCTCGCCTACGGCAAGCTCGACGCCACCGACGACGAGATCGCGGAGGCCGCGCTCATCGCCAACGCCCACGAATTCATCACCCAACTGCCCGAGGGCTACGACACCCAGATCGGAGAGCGCGGCATCAAGCTCTCCGGCGGCCAGAAGCAGCGCATCGCTATCGCCCGCGCCGTCCTCGCCGACCCCAGGATCCTCATCCTCGACGAGGCGACCTCGTCGGTGGACTCGGAGTCGGAGTTCCTCATCCACCAGGCTCTGGAGCGCCTGATGCGCGGGCGCACCACCTTCATCATCGCCCACCGCCTGTCCACCGTCCGCAACGCCGACCGCATCGTGGTGCTGGAGGATGGGCGCATCGTCGCCCAGGGCGACCACCGGACGCTGCTCGCTACCAGCCCCGTTTACGCGCAGATCTACGACATGCAGTTCCGCATGGACGCGGTCGCCGAGGAGCAGCCCCTCCCGCCCCCCGAGGAGGTGGAGGAGCACCCGCCCTGGATGCCGATTTAGGGCGGAGCGCATGAGACCCGACGGCGGCGCATGTTCACCGCTGGTGATCCAGCGCCCTGCGGGCCGCTAGGGGCGCGGGCCGGGTCGCACAACCACAAGCCCCACCCCGCTAACGATGAGGGCGGCGCCGGCGACAATGAAGCCGGTCAGCCTTTCCCCCAGCAGCAGGTGCGCTTCCACCATGGTGAACAGCGGCAGCAGCGTGCTTATCAGCGCCACCGAGCTGGCATCCAGAAGCTGCAGGCCGCGCGCGAGCAGCAGGTATGCGACGCCGGTGCACACGAGCCCCAGCACCCCCAGGTAGGCCCATTCCAGGGGCGTGGGCGCGCGGCTCACCGGCGAGGCAAAGGCGGCCACGGCGACCGTCGTGACCGCCCCGATTACCATGATCGGAACCACCGTCTCGCCCACGCCGCGGGTGCGCAACAGCATCTTCTGGCTCACACCGTAGAACGACCAGCCGAACCCGGCCGCGGCGATGATCATATTGCCGACGAAGTAGCGCGAGTGCAACAGCGCCGCCAGGCTTTCGCCGTTCCACGCCACCAGGAGCACCCCGCCGAACGCCAGCGCCATGCCTGCGAGCTTGGCGGGCGGGGCGCTCTCCTTGAGGATGAGCAGCCCCCACAGCGCGAGCAGAATGACCTCGACCTGGACGATGAGATTGGCCGCGGTCGCGGTAGTGCGCGCGACGCCTGCCGTGTACAAAAGGTAGTTGGCACCGAGGCCCGCGCCGCCGAGCAGCACCCACGCCCGCTGCGGCCAGCTCCACGGCGCATGCGCGCGGTCCCGGCGCCGCGGCCTGGCGGCGATGAATCGCTCGGCCACCGCCAGAAATCCCGCGCCCAGCGCCAGACGCAGAAGCGCCACCCATCGCACATCGAAGGGCGGCGCCACCTGCTTTATCAACAGTGGGACGGCGGACCACAGCATCACCGCCGCCACGACGTAGATCACGCCCACGATTAGCGGACGACCCGGCGCGGCGGTGTGCGGCCCAGGCCGTGTCGAGGCCGGCTGTGCGGTGTGGAGGCTACGACGATTGCTCCTTCGCCAGGTGCGCCTGGTAGGCGGCGCTGTCGAGCAGCGCATCCAGCTCAGATAGGTCGCTCATCTTGACCTTTATCAGCCAGCCGTCGCCGTAGCAGTCCTTGTTGACGGTTTCCGGCGCGTCCACCAGCGCCTCGTTGACCTCCGTCACCTCCCCGCTCACGGGGCTGTTGACATCGCTCACCGCCTTCACCGATTCCACCTCCCCCAACGGCGCGCCCGCGGTGACCTCGTCGCCGACCTCGGGCAGCTCCACGTACACCAGGTCCCCCATCTGGTCCTGGGCATAATCGGTGATACCGATGGTCGCCGCTTCGCCGTCGGGGCGCGTCCACTGGTGGCCCTCGGTGTACTTCAAATCGTCGGGGTACATGAATCCCTCCTTGTCATGATCTGTGCGCCTTCTTCGTCGGGTGTTACGGATTACCTGCCGGGCGCGGGCGCCCCTGCAGGTTCATGTCTTGCGTCCCTTACGCGAGGCAACATCCGCGCCGGGATGCGGCATTTCCTGGTGCCCGTTGCCGCAATTGGCATGCGCGCAGTCTACCGTTGGCGCCCGCAGTATGGTAGCATACCAGCGGCCGTGGGAATAGGCGCTGCATGCGTCAACAGGAGCAAGATCATGCGCTACATCGCTATCGGCGCCGCGGTTCTGGCGGCGCTTGGCCTTGCGATCGCCGGCTGCCGGCGGCCGGCCCCCAGCCCTGAGACTCCGGCGCAGCCGCCGTCTTACGGAGGAGCGACCACCATGCCAGACCTCTTCAGCATCACCAGCTCCGCGTTCGCCGAGGGCGCGCGCATTCCCACCCGCTACACCGGCGACGGCGAGGACCTCTCGCCCCCGCTGTCGTGGCAGGGCGTCCCCGAGGGCACGGTTTCGTTCGCGCTCGTGATGGATGACCCCGATGCCCCGCGCGGCACGTTTACGCACTGGGTGCTGTACAACCTTCCCGCCGAGCGCAAGGACCTGTCGGCGGGGATGCCGACGACTAAGACCCTGGCGGACCTCGGGGACGCCGCGCAGGGGCTCAACGATTTCGGCAAGATCGGTTACGGCGGACCCGCCCCGCCGCGGGGCCCCGCTCACCACTATCGCTTCACGATCTATGCGCTCAACGCGCGGCTCGACCTGGCGCCGGGCGTGAATCCCAGCCAGTTAGACCAGGCAATGCAGAAACGGGCGCGCATCCTCGGCCAGGCCCGCCTGGTCGGCACCTACGGGCGCTGAGGGGCGGGCGAGATCGCCCCTCTCGCGGGTGACCGCAGAGTTCCTGGACCGCCGGACATCACCCCTCTCCCTCTCAGGGGGAGGGTGAGAGACCGTGGGCTGCACCCTCACCCCGCCCGCCAAAGGCGGGGAGGAGCGTGCGGGGCAGACCACGGTGATTCGGTTACACTCTCCTTTTCGCGGCGGTCTTCATCTCTCTTCAGCCGGGCGCACCCGCACCCAGCGGGCGCGCCCGGCGTCGCCAAGCGCGACTGCGTGATCGTGGGCTTCAGTCCCTTAGAGCCTATCCGAAAAATGCGAAAGGACTTGACCAGAATGTCATTCTGAGGCCAAGCCGAAGAATCCCCTACCGTCCGAGCGTCCCTGGTAGGGGATGCTTCGCGAAGTTTACCCCTTCGTTTCACTCAGAGCTTGCCCTGAGCAATGTCGAAGGGGCAAGGTCTGAGCAAAGTCGAAGGGCTCAGCATGACAGGTTACCGTTCTTAGGATAGGCTCTTAGCCGTCGTGGTTCCGTTCTATGTTTACCTGCTGATCACACTCGGATTCGGCTCCGCGTCGGCCGGCACGGCGACGCTGGGGGCGGTAATGGCAAGATGGAGTTACTTGTCGGCGATCATCGACTGTATCGGCAAGTGCGCCGTTGGAACGGGGCTCTACCTGATCGCTTTTCAGAGGATGCAGCCAGTCCAACGCGATGCCTCCGCTGAGCCCGGAGCGGTGGCCGAGTAGATCCCCCTCCCTACTCGGGCGTTCGCGCCACCGCTGCCGCGAAGAGGCCTAACTCGCCGAATCCAGCCACATATTTGTGCGCCGTCCGCACCAAAGCCGAGAGGGTATTGCGAGCGGAGGTGGAAAAAGGCGTGACGGCGAGGCGTCCCTGTCCTCTCTGACTGTCGAGCAGACGGCAGCTAGTTCAGCGGACGAACCGCGCTGCGCGGTCTGGGCCGCGACAACACAGGTTCCGCAGGTCGCGGAGCACGAGGAGAGGGCATATGCCTAATAAGACGTTGTATGTGGGGAACTTCCCCTACGACACCACGGAAGCCGATCTGCGCCAGCTCTTTCAGCAGTTCGAGCCGCTGACCGAAGTGCGGATCATGGGCAATCGCGGCTTCGCCTTTGTCGAGCTGGACGAGCAGAACGCCGAGGCGGCCATCGCCGAGCTCAACGCGCAGGATTTCCGCGGGCGTCCGCTGACCGTTAACGAGGCACGGCCCCGCGAGCGCCGCAGCGGTGGCGGCGGCGGCGGATTCGGCGGCGGCGGCGGATTCGGCGGCGGAGGAGGAGGCGGCGGCCGGGGCGGCGGCGGCGGCCGCGGCGGCCGCGGCGGTGGTGGCGGCGGCCGGGAGCGGCGCTGGTAGGTTCCGGGCGCCGGTCAGCGCAATCCGCTGAACGCTCTAGTCACATAACACGCTCTGTCGCAGGCGGCAAGTATACTTGCCGCCTGCTGTCATCTGTTCCCAGCGGCCCGGCTGCGGACGGTCGGCTCTAGGCCCACAATTGCTCGATTTTGCGCTTCGCGAGCAGGACATAATCCTTATCCCGCGAGAAGACCTCCAGCGTGGTCGTGCCGTCATAGCCCACGCTCTTGAGGGCGCGCACCACGGCCGGCCAGTCAATGTTCCCCGTGCCGGGGGGCAGATGCAGGTCCGCGCGGCCGTTGTTGTCGTGTAGGTGAAGGTGGTGGAGCCGCCCCGCGAACCGACGAATCATCTCCACCGGTTTTCGGCCATACAGATTGCAGTGGCCCAGGTCGAGGTGGCACAGCAGGTTCGGCAGTTCGCCAAGGATCGCCTCGACGTTCTCGGGGGAATCGGACGCGGTATCCACCGGCTCGTACATCAGGCGGACCTTGAGTTCCGCCGCGACGTCGAGGAGGTCTCTTAGCGATTCGACTTGCCAGCGAATCCCATCGCTCGTCGCTAAGAAATGCGGCGGCCAGTTGGCGTGCACGGTTACCGCGGGAACGCCGATCCGCGCAAAGACGGCCAGATACTCCCGCGCCGTCCCCACCGCCGCCCGGCGCAGCTGCGGCAGCGGCGAGCCGATGGGCAGATAGTAAGCGAGATGCCCGACCGCCTCCAGGCCCAGACCTCCCAGCGCCCCCCGGATGCGCGCGGGCTCGATGGCTTCGACTGAGGCCCGGTCGGGCTCCAGAAAGAGGTCCACGAAATCGAAGCCGTGTTGCCCGATCCACTCGATCTCGGCCAGCACGTCGTTGCGCGGGTTGTTGGGAAAGCCGATTTTCATGGCAGCTCCTCGGGGCATTGCTCCCAATCCTGCGCGCATGCCCCCAACTCCTGGTGGGCGAGGTAAGGCGGGCGTGCCTGCGCCCGCCGTCTCTTGGCGCGCGCAGGCGCACGCGCCCTACAGTCGGATGCTATGCCAGCGCCTGTTTCTCACGCATCCGACGGCCCCGGCTGCCACCCCGTCTGCCAGTTCCACCCATCGGCCTTCCTCATGATCTCCCAGATGAAGGGCGCTTTGGCATCAGTGAAGCCGCGGCGGTCGTCGCCGTACTGCGCTGCCAGCCGGTGCTTCAACTGGGCGTACCGCTTCGCATCTTCCTCATGCGTCCGCATGTAGTTCCGAAACAGCAAGGCGAACTGCTCCGACCAACTGCCGGCCCGGCGAACGTGAATGTGGGTTCGGCGCTCGCCCGGCGCTTCACGGAAATACCGCTTCGTCAGCTCCGGGTTGTCGGCGCGAAAGACGAATCCCAGGCCTTCGAGCGGCAGCCTGAACGCCTCGAGAGGCTCAAAGCTCGCGACGGATACCTGAACGTCAATGATCGGCTTGGCGTCCAGGCCGGGAACTGACGTCGAGCCGACGTGGTCAACTCGCAGCGCGGTATCGCCCAAGGCCCGGCGCAGCCGCGCGCCTAGCGCCGCGAACAGGGCCGGCCATTCCGGGTCGTAGGGAACGATGACCACCCGATGTGCCAAAGATCACCCCCCGGTTGCATTGTGGCATCGACGGAACCAGAATGTCATTCCGAGGGAGCGCCGGCGACCGAGGAATCCCCTACCGGGGATGGACAAAGGCATCGCCTGCGTCCCCGAACAACCCCGATAGGGGATCCTTCGCCTTCGGCTCAGGATGACAGCGTCGGCATCCGCACAGAATGCCGTGCCCCACATTCATCTGCGCAATCCGCGCCATCTGCGGATAAACCCGTTACTCCCCCTTCAGCTCCTCCAGCGGCTTGACGTTGCCAAACGTCGGCGGCGCGGCGCGTTCCGTCGCCACGTAGCGCGCGGCGTTGGTGATGACCTTCAGCACGTTCTCGTCGTAGTAGATCGGGAAGGTCTCGTGGCCGGGCCGGAAGTAGAAGACCTTGCCGCGCCCGCGGTTGAAGCAGCATCCGCTGCGGAACACCTCGCCGCCCGCGAACCAGCTCACGAACACCAGCGCGTCGGGCGCGGGGATGTCGAACGGCTCGCCGTACATCTCGGTGTGCGGCAGCTCGAAGTATTCGCCCACCCCTTCGGCGATAGGATGGCTGCCGTCCACCACCCACAGGCGCTCCTTCTCGCCGATCTCCCGCCAGCGCAGGTTGCACGTCGTGCCCATGAGCGCGCGAAAGATCTTCGAGAAATGCCCCGAGTGGAGGACAATCAGTCCCATGCCGTCCCAGACCCGCTTTTGCACGCGCGCCACGATCTCATCCTGCACCTCGCCATGCGCTGTATGCCCCCACCAGGTCAGGACATCCGTGTCCGCCAGCACCTGTTCGGTCAGTCCATGCTCCGGCTCATCCAGGGTGGCCGTGCGCGCTTCGATGCCGGCCTGCTTGCTCAGGTGGCCGGCGATTGCCCCGTGCATGCCCTGCGGGTAGATCTTCGCAATCTGCTCGTTTTTCTTCTCGTGGCGAAACTCGTTCCATACCGTGATGCGAATCGTCTTGGCCATGCTGAATCCTTTCCTCGTGGTGAACCCGCCGTGCGTCCGGCGGGCGAGCTCCGCAGGTATTCGCGTCCCGACGGGCGATGTCCTGCGTGGCTGGTCGTGGCGTCCTCCCGCGCGACCACCGCGAGCTCACACCCGGATGGGATACTTTCCGTACCGGCGGCACGCGTCGTAGAAGGCGAGGACATTGCGCAGCGGCGTGCTGGGCGTGATCTCGCTGGAGGAGCCGATGAAGTGCCCGCCCCCGGGCGCCGCCTGGCGCAGGCACTCTTTGGTCGCCTCGATCACGTCTTCGACACTGCCCAGCGGCAGCACCTGCGAGCAGTCCACATTGCCCACCAGTATCAGCTCGCGCCCGTAGCGCCGCTTGAGCCGCCCGATGTCCATCCCCGCCATCGGCTCGATGGGGTTGAGGCCGCTGATGCCCGCCTCCAGCATATCGTCGAGGATGCCGGTCACATCGCCGTCGCTGTGGAAGATGACCTTGATGCCGGCGTTGCGCAGCGGCTCGCACATGCTGCGCAGCGCGCGAACGAAAGTCCGGCGCAGGAATTCCGGCGCGAACATCAACCGCTGCTTGTAGGCGATATCGTCGCCGATGAAAAACAGCGGGCACAGCTTCTCCTCGGCCGCGATTTGGGCAATCAGCGTGCCGGGGGCGTTGTGCGCCTCGATCAGCCGCTCCACCGCCGCCGGCGCGTCGTACACGGCGTACGAGAAAAGCTGCAGTCCCATCGTGTCATAGGCGGAGTGGAAGCCGCACCCATGCCCGGGGACGTACATGGTGTAGGGAGCGAAGGCCGCCTGCACGCTGCGGATGTGGGGCGCCCAATTCCCCCGCAGCGTTTCCTTCTCCGGCGGCGCGGGCGGCGCGTAGGCCTCAAGCTCGGCGATGCTGTTGAATGCCTTGCGCACGCTCCAGCACGTCTGGCCGGAGATGACGCGGCGCACCACGCCCTGCTCGTCGGCCTCACACTCGCCGTCACGCGCGGCCTCGTAGCTCTGGCCGAAGCCGCGGCACAGGTCGATGCCCAGGCCGTGATAGACCTTGACGTTGGCGGCCAGCAGGTCGGTTTCGCCGGGCGCGAAATGGGCGAGCGCGAAGGGGTTGTCGATGTAATCCCAGATGGGGACGCGATCCCCCTCCTCGAAGTTCATGGAGCGCGTGATGCGCTCCTCGACCACCGGGTCGAGCGCGGGGGTCCCCTGGGTGGCGGGCTGTCTGTCCATGGCGGAGGTGATTCCACGCCCGCGACCGCGTCTCCTCCGCGGCCTCACCAGCGCGGGAGAGGCGCGCGGATCTATGTCTCTGCCGGTAGAGACGGGGAAAAGTGGCGCCCCCGGCCCGAATCGAACGGGCGACGCAGGGCTTAGGACGCCCTCGCTCTATCCGCTGAGCTACGGGGGCACGACCAACGTATGCGCGGCGGTTCCGTCTGATTATACCGTGCCCGGCGCCGCGATTCAACGATCGGAGGTGAGGCGCGAGCACGGGGCGCTGGGCTGGTGCTGGTGGGTGTGGCGCGACTACTACATGAACGAGGACAGCCTGCACTGGGGCTTGGTGGGCCTGGACCGGCGCTTCAAATCGCCCGAGGTCGCGCCGGCGACACTGGACTCGCGCGATCAACGGTAAACATCGCGGCGGTGACCGATCCGCCACACCGTGACCGTGTGATTCTCGTCATTGACGGTGTAGAGAATACGGTAATCGCCGACCGACAGCCGCAATCCGGGAATCGCTTTCAATTTGCGGCACCCGGCTGGTCGGGGCTTGACCTCCAGTGACTTCAGGCGCTCAGCCACCCGTCGGCGATCACGCGAAGAGATGGTCTCGAAGCCGCGAACGGCCCTGGGCTCAAGTTCAACCCGATAGCCCATATCGCCGCAGCACCTCGGCCAGTGGCGCGGCCTTTCCCCGACGCCGCGTCTTCTGCTCCAGGTCCCGGATCAGCGCCGCCTCCGCTTCGCGATCCTCAATTTGCTCCAGCGCCTCCAGGTCCTCCAATGACACGATGGCTGCCACGGGACGCCCGTGTCTGGTTATCACTGCGCGGGTACCCCGGCGCGCCGCCTGCGACACTACATCCGAGAGATTAGCTTTGGTCTGGGTTAACGGGATCAGTCTCCTGGGCATCTCTGTACGCTCCCGCAAGCCATTGTAGTCCTGGCGACGCGACTAGTCAAATTGAGGGCGACCAGCGCGGAGACAAACGCACTAACAGGTTAACCGGCCATCTCCGCAGATGGCATTGGCGCCCCCGGCCCGAATCGAACGGGCGACGCAGGGCTTAGGACGCCCTCGCTCTATCCGCTGAGCTACGGGGGCACGAGAAACGCATGGGCCGCAGTGCTGCCGCACTACTTGGTAATTATACCGCGGCTGGGGCGCCGATTCAACGACCCTGCGTCGGGCGCGCGGGCCCGCCGCGCCGGCGCCGGCGCAGGCCATCGGCCGCGGCCATCCACACGAACTTCGGCAGCGCGGCCAGGCGCGGCAGACGCGAGGGCTCGCACAGCACCCGCCACAGCCATTCCAGGCCGCAGCGCTGCATGAACCGCGGCGCGCGCTTGAGCCGCCCCGAGATGACGTCGAAGCTTCCGCCCACCCCGATGGCCACCGACACCGACAGCGCGTCGAGGTGACGGCGGATCCATTTCTCCTGCTTGGGCACGCCCAGGGCCACGAACAGCACGTCGGGCTTGGCCTCCGCGATGCGCTGCACCACCTGCGGCTCCATCACCTCGTCGAAGTAGCCGTGCATGGTGCCCACAACCGTGAGGCCCGGATGGCGCTCCTGCAACCTGCGCGCCGCCTCCCGCGCCACCCCGGGAGCCGCCCCGAGCAGGTATATGGAGTAGCCCCGCTCGGCCGCCAGTTCGCAGATGTGGTCCATGAGATCGACCCCGGAGACTCGCTCCCACAATGGCAGCCCCAGCACCTTGGCCATCCACACCACGCCCGCGCCGTCGGCGGTCACCAGGTCCGCGGAGCGCAAGATGGCCATCAGCTCCGGGTCCTCCTGCGCGCGCACGAGGGCGGACGAATCCGGCGTCACCACGTGGTGGGGGGCGCCGTCCTCCACGAACTGGGTGACCCGGTGCAGGGCCCCCGCCAGGTCGGTGCGATGCACCGGCACTCCCAGCAGCTCCACCATGGTTTGGCCGGTCGCGTCGGGATGGGACACGATGCGCGCCAGCGCGTAGAAGGCCACCGCGCCCAGCGCCAGCAGCACCGCCAGCAGCGCCAGCTTGACCAGGAACGATACCTCGATGATGACCACCAGCAGCAGCCCCACCGTGCAGAAATAGGCGGTCATGGCGTAAAACAGCAATACGACGTGGCGCAGATGCACGCCCTCGCGCAGCATTAGCTGGTGCAGGTATTCCGAGCGCGGGGCCATGGTGAGAGCCGCCTTGCCACGGCGCGACGCATAGACCGCGGCATAGGTGGTGTTGATGATCGGCACCGCCAGCACCAGCAGCGGCAGCCCGACGACCAGGAATGCCGTGTTCTTCAACGCCCCGATCACGCTCACCGCCGCCAGCGCGAAACCGAGCGTGTAGTGCCCGCTGCTGCCCAGCATCAGCCGCGCCGGGGGCAGCTCGTAGCCCAGGTAGCCGAGAGCCGCGCCCGCGATGGCGAAGGTTACGATCGCCACCAGCCCCGCGGGACTGCCATGAGCGATGGCGGCGGCAGCCCCAAAGGTGAGGGCGATGATCGCCACCAGCCCCGGCGTCAGCCCCGGCAGGCGCCGGCTCAAGGCCACCGCCCACATCACCCCCAGCAGCCACAGCACGGTCAGCGGCGCCGACCACATGCCGAGCTCGGCGTAGGAGGCGACAAAGGGGGGCTTGACGGTGTCGATGCGCACGCCCAGGAGATAGGCCCAGTAGGCCACCGCCGCGAAGAGGAACAGCTTGAGCCAGCGGGGGATCGTCTGGACGTCATCCACCAGCCCGATCACGAACACCGCCGCGCACGACGCAACGATCACGCGCACCGGGCGCTCCGGCCCGAGCAGGAGCAAGGGCGCAATCACGGCGAGGAATACCGCCGTGCCGGAGACGATGCGGACGGTGCGCGAGTGAGGCGCCTTGCGCCATCTACGGCTGGCTGCCAGCCGCAGCCAGCCCAGCGGCAGCACATATGCCAGCACCGCCGCGACGACGGCGATCACCAGCGGCCGCGCACTACCGAAGAAAGAGGAAAGAGAAAAGACCATAGAACTAAAGACCAGAGACAAGACTGATTCCCACCCTGTCTTCTAGCTTCTGTTCTCTGTCCCTTGGCCCTCTACGTTCCTTCCTCCCAGGCCGCCAGGTACTTTTCCTGCTCCGGGGTCAAGGTATCTATCTCCACCCCCATCGCCTCCAGCTTGAGCCGGGCGATCTCTTCATCAATCTCCCGCGGCACCGGGTGCACCGCTTTCGCCAGCTCGCGCCCGCTGCGGGCCAGGTAAGCGCAAGACAGCGCCTGGTTGGCGAAGCTCATGTCCATCACGCTGGACGGGTGCCCTTCGGCCGCCACCAGGTTGATCAGGCGCCCATCGCCCAACAGGTACAGCCGCCGCCCGTCCTCGAGCTCGAATTCCTCCACGAACGGGCGCACCCGCCGGCGCGAGCGCGCCATGGCCTCGAGCTGCGGGATACTGATCTCGACGTTGAAGTGGCCGGTGTTGCACAGCACCGCGCCGTCGCGCATCACCTGGAAATGCTCGCGGCGCAGGATGGCGGTGTCGCCGGTGACGGTGATGAAGATGTCGCCCTCGCGCGCCGCGCGCGCCAGCGGCATGACCTCGTAGCCGTCCATCACCGCTTCCAGGGCGCGCAGGGGGCTCACCTCGGCGACGATGACGTGGGCGCCCAGGCCGCGCGCCCGCATCGCCACCCCGCGCCCGCACAGGCCGTAGCCGGCGACCACGAAGCGCTTGCCGGCAATCAGCAGGTTGGTGGCGCGGATGATGCCGTCGATCGAGCTCTGCCCGGTGCCGTAGCGGTTGTCGAATAGATGCTTGGTGTCGGCGTCGTTGACGGCGATGATGGGGTAGGCCAGCGCGCCGTCGCGCGCCATGTTGCGCAGCCGAATGACGCCGGTGGTGGTTTCCTCGCAGCCGCCGATGACGTCGCCCAGCAGCTCCGGGCGCTTGGCGTGCAAGATGTAGGTGAAGTCGGCGCCGTCGTCAATGGTGAGGTGGGGCTTAGTGTCCAGCACCGCCCCGATGTGCCGGTAGTAGGTCTCCTCGTCCTCGCCCTTGCGCGCGAAGGTGGGCACGCCGGCCTCGACCGCCAGGTAGGCGGCCGCGTCGTCCTGGGTGCTGAGCGGGTTGGAGGCGCACAGGGCGGGCTGCCCGCCGCCGGCCTTGAGCACGTGCATGAGGTTCACGGTCTCGGTCGTCACGTGCAGGCAGGCGCCGATGCGCAGGCCCTCCAGCGGGCGCTCGCGCGCGAATCGCTCGGCCAACAGCTTGAGCACCGGCATCTCGCGGGCGGCCCACTCCGAGTGCAGGCGGCCCTGCTCGGCCAGACCGGGATCGGTCACATCATAAGCCATGGAATCCTCCGGTCGGGGTAACGATATCAACCACAAAGACACCAAGGCACGAAGAAATGGTAGGCCGGGCGTCTCGCCCGGCAGCTTCCACAAGCTCGTCCCGACGAACCGGGGCCTTCCACTTCGTGTCCTCGTGCCTTCGTGGTTCGCGTTTTCCCCTTCAACGCGCGTCGGATTATAGCAACCGCCGTGACGCAGGGTCAAGCAAACCGTCTTCGGCAGCGGGGCGTGACCGTGAAAAGTGGGGATGCAGCGACCTCACGCCGACCGCCAATCCTCCGGCAGGAAGTGCGCGATAAACTGGTTCTTGGCGTAGCGGTCGGTCATGCCCGCCACATAGTCACACACGCGCCGCGCCAGTTCGCGCGGCGATTCGCCCGGCGGCGGCGACCCCGGCACGTCCTCGGGGTTCTCCATGTAGTAGCGGAAGAGGTTGCCCACCACCTCGGTCACCTTGTGCAGCCCCGCCCCCGCCCCCACGCCCTCGTAAACATGCGCGAACAGAAAATCCTTCAGCTCGTTGGTGGCCGCCAGCACCTCTTCCCCCATGGCCACGTCACCGGCCTGCAGGGTGTGCTGAACCAGGTCCGCGACCATGGCGGTGATGCGCTGGGAATGGGTCGCGCCCAGCACCTTCAGGCTGCTCGGCGGCAGGTCATCGAGCGCGATGAGCCCGGCGCGCAGGGCGTCGTCGATGTCGTGATTGATGTATGCGATGCGGTCGGCGAACATGACCACCCGCCCCTCCATGGTGGCCGGCTCGTCGCCAGCGGCGCGGGGCAGATCCATTTGGCCCTTGCTGTGGCGGGCGATGCCGTCGCGCGTCTCCCACGTCAGGTTGAGGCCGCGGCCGTCGTTTTCGAGCATCTCAACCACGCGCACGCTCTGCTCCCAGTGCGTGAAATGCGCGTCGGGGTCGAAGCGCCGGTAGGCCTGATCCAGCGCCTGCTCGCCGGCGTGGCCGAAGGGGGTGTGCCCCAGGTCGTGGCCGAGGGCGATGGCCTCGGTCAGGTCCTCGTTCAGGCGCAGGGCGCGGGAGATGGTACGCGCGATCTGCGCGACCTCCAGGGTGTGGGTGAGGCGCGTGCGGTAATGATCCTGCTCGGGCGCGATGAAGACCTGGGTCTTGTAGGTCAGGCGGCGGAAGGACTTGCAGTGGATGATGCGGTCGCGGTCGCGCTGGAAATCGGTGCGCAGGGGGCATTTCGGCTCGGGGCGGTCCCGGCCGCGGCTCTGGGCGGCGCGGGTCGCCCAGGGGGACAGTGCTTGCAGCTCCAGTTGCTCGGTCTGCTCCCGGATGGTCATTGCAGGCACCGCGAGGGCCGTAACGGTGGACCGGCGGCGCATCTGCCATTGCCGCCGCCGGCCCGGTTAAGGAACATTAAGGCCCTGACGCCCTCCCCCCCATCGCAGCACGGATATGATAGCACAGCCGCACCCGCTGTGCAAGCCCTTGCGCGTCTGGGGGTGTGACCTCGAAAAGTGGGGATGCGTGCCGTGATGTAGGGGCCGGGCTCCGCCCCGGCCCGCATTCCGGGTTTCCGGGTCGGTCAGGAGACCGACCCCTACGCCAGGGATGCGCGACGATCCCCACTAAAATCGGTCACACCCTGCGTCTGGGGGCGCCCGATTTCCGCCCTGTGCCCCGGGGGTGCGCATCAGGGCGTTGGGGGTAAAGCTGTCGCCGTCGCCACGTTACTCTTCGTGGCAGGCAGGGGCAGGCGCCGACCCGTCTATAGGCGCAGCGAAGGCGGCGCCGACAGCGAGAAAGAATGGTGCAAGATGTTGGGGCGTTCCACGGATTCCACCGGCCGCATGTTCAATCCGGCAATCTCACCGTTGTCCCACAGGTCGATCAGCGCCTGCGCCATCCCGGGGTCGAATTGCGTGCCGGCCAGCGTCTTGATTTCCTGTATCGCGTGGAATGCGACGGTGCCCGGCCTGTAAGGCCTATGGGAGGTCATGGCGTGGAAAGCGTCCGCCACCGCCACGATGCGCGCAAGGATGGGGATCTGTTCGCCGCTCAGCCGGTTCGGATAGCCGCCGCCGTCCCAGCGTTCATGGTGGTTGCGGATCATGGACAAGACCTGGGCGCCTGGATCCAGGGGCCGGATGATCTCCTCGCCTATGACCGTGTGCTGACGGCATATCTCCAGTTCCTCATCCGTCAGCGGCCCTTCCTTCAGCAGCACCGAATCCGCGATGCCGATCTTGCCCAGGTCGTGCAGGGGGCCGTACGCCCGCAGCGCTTCGATGGCCACAGGCTCCAGGCCGACCTTCTCCGCCAGCCGACATGCCAACCGCGTGACCGCTTCACCGTGAGTGGCGCTGTAGGGATCGCGTGCGGCAAGCGACCGCGCCAGGACATGCAGGGTCCTGAAGTAGGACTGCCTCAACTCCTCGTGCAGCTCCGCGCTCTCGATGGCTTTGCCGGCCATGTTGGCCAGGGTAGTCAGGAGGTTGAGATCCTCGGAGCTGAAGTCGTCCTGGCGCATGGCCGCGAGCGCCCCTTCAACGATGTTCGACACCTTCATGGGAGCGGAGATGGAGGCGCGCATCTCGGTCCACGCTTCGAGCTGCTTCGCGACGTCGGGCGGGCTCTCGAGCAAGCGCATCGCCGGACTGCTTCCCTCGGCGGCGGCCATCGCGACCGCTTCGGGCATCTCGCGCTGGGCATTCAGATCCGCCAGGGGCCCCTTGCTGCGGGCATACAGGCAGTTCCCCTTGGACTTATCCAGGAGGATCAGCGACGCGGCATCCGCCTCGACCTGCGCCATCAGGGCTTCGACCACCAGGTCGGAGATGCGCTCGATGTCCAAAGCCCCGGCCAGGTCGGTGCTGGTTTCGCACAGCTTGTTCAGGCGCTGGACGCGCACGTCCAGGGCTTGCGCCGTCTGGTGGAGCCGGCGGATGAGGGCGCGGTTCTCGGCGCGGTGTTCGCGTTCCTTGTCGGCGAAGTAGGCAACGGTACAGGTGAGGAACGCCAGCAGGCCGATGAGCAGCAACGGCTCATCGTAGCTGGAGGTGAGGGCGTCGTTGCCGTACGCAACGAGGACGACGAACGCCAGCCCCAACGCTGCGATAAGCGCGAGCGCGAGCCACAGGACATCTTTCCTGCGCTTGTCCGGGGCGCAGTCCGCGCCGGCGACGAAAGATCCGACGCTGGCGAGAACGCTGCGTGTGGTGCCCATGTCCGTCCCCCTCCGGCCAGGATCAGCCATACGTGAATCCGGTCTGGTTGGCTGCTCATCGTGGAGGTGAGCGCCGCAAGCACATTATTCCACCTCCGCAGCGCTTTTCCCCAATCCTGTCCCGTGCTCGGCAGGCGCCTGGCGCGGGCGCGCGGATCGAGCGCGCAAACCGGCACGGAATATGGAAGATTTAGGGTGAGAGATGAACAATCGCATGTCAGCCTCCCCCTCGGGGAGCGAGCCATGGCGCGGCCCGTGGCGCAGCCGGTTTGACTGGGGTCTGCGCGTCGCGGTGCTTGCGGCCTGCGTGGTGACGCTGGGCTTGCAGGCGTGGTCGTGGCTTACCATACCACAACTTACGGGCTCGGAGCTGCTATTGTTTGCCGCCATGACCTTACTGGCGGTGCTGTTCCTGCTCTACTGCCTGCGCGAGGTTTACGTGGAGCGCGTTGAGCTGGAGCTGTCGCGCACGCGCGAGCTGGAGGAGCTTAACAGCTCTATCATCCGCACCCTGGCGCTCGCCATCAACTCCAAGGATCGCATGAGCCAGGGCCACATCGAGCGGGTGCAGCAATCGGCGCTCGCCATTGCGCGCGAGATGAACGTGCAGCCCTCGGACCTGGAGGAGCTGCGCATCGCGGCTCTGCTGCACGACGTCGGCAAGCTGGCCGTGCCCGAGCATATCCTCAATAAGCCGGACCGCCTGACCAAGGAGGAGCAGCGCAAGGTACAGAGTCACACCCGCGTGGGCCGGCGCATGCTGGAGCCGATCAAGTTCCCGGGCGACGTGGTGCGCATCGTGGAGCATCATCACGAGTGCTTCGACGGCAGCGGCTACCCGGGCGGCCTGCAGGGGGTTGAGATACCGCTCGGGGCGCGCATCCTCGCCGTCGCCAACGTCTACGACGCCCTGGTGTCGCAGCGCCCCTACCGGCCGGCCATGTCCCCGGACCAGGCGCTCGCCCACATCGAGAGCAAGTCCGCCACCGACTTCGATCCCGAGGTCGTCGCCGCTTTCATGAGGCTCGCCGCCGCCGGGGCGCTGAAACGTACCTACAGGTTCACCATTGCAGCTCCCGCCGCCGCACAAGCCGCAGGCCCCGATTCCATTCACGACGACATCGCCCGCGCCCGCGAGGAGCTGGTCGCCCTGTACGACATCGTGCAGACCATGAGCACCACGCTCAACGTGCAGGAGGCGCTGGGCCTGGTGGCGAGCAAGACCGAGAGCATCGTCGGCTACTCGACATGCATCGTCTTCTTCGTTGACCAGGAGCGCAAGGCCATCCGCGCCGAGTTCGTCCGCGGCGAGCGCGAGAAGGAGCTCGCGGGGATGACCATCCCCATGGGCGAGGGCGTCAGCGGCCGGGTCGCCTCCGGCGGCATGCCCGTGCGCTCCGAGGACGCCGGGCGCGATCTGGAATGGGCGCAGCCCGGCCCCAGCGGCGGCGTGCTGCACTCCGTGCTGGCGGTTCCGCTGATGCGGGAGCGCGAGGTCATCGGGGTGCTGAGCGTCTATCACACGGCGAAGCAGGCGTTCACCGAGGACCACCAGCGACTGCTCGCCATTGTCGCAAGGCAAGCGTCGCTGGCGATCGAGAACGCACGCCAGTTCGCGCGCACCAGGGAGTCGGCGCTGACCGACAGCCTCACCGGCCTGCCCAACGCGCGCTCACTGTACACCCTCTTGGAGCAGGAGATCAGCCGCTCGCGCCGCCACAATGAGCCGCTGTCGCTGCTCGCCCTCGACCTCGACGACTTCAAGTCGATCAATGACACCTTCGGCCACCAGGTCGGGGACCAGGCGCTGCGCGATATCGCCACCATCTTCGTGCGCGCCCTGCGCGAATACGACACCGTCGCGCGCCACGCCGGCGACGAGTTCTTCATCGTTCTGCCCTCCACCGGCCGCGAGCAGGCGCTCGCCATCGCTGGCCGAACCCAGGCCGCCGTCGCTTCTCACCACCTCGACTTCCAGCACGGCACGATGATCCGCCTGCGCGTCAGCATCGGCGTGGCGACCTTCCCCGACGACGGTCAGGACATGCATTCCCTGATCGCCGTCGCCGACGCCGCCATGTACGAGGACAAGCGCGCCAACCAGCAGCGTATAGCGGTCCTGCCGCGCCCAGGCTAGGCGCCTCGGCAGGATGCTTTACGATAGGGGCGCTCGCTTCGGCGGGCGCCCCGACCATTTCCGCTGCCAGGCGCTGCCGCCGCGCGACACAGTGCCGGCAGCGGGCCCCAGGACGGCAGATCGCAACCGCTCGGCAGGCCGCGGCCCGTCGCGCGCCGAAGAACCTCCTCGGCACAATCCCGTGTGGTGAGCGAGGTCGGTGCAACGATGGCGCAACGTAAGTCCGGCTCCTCGGGCAAGCGCTTCCTGGCGCTCGACCTGGGCGCCGAGAGCGGGCGCGGCGTCCTGGGCACCCTCGACGCAGGCAAGCTGGAGCTGCGGGAAATCGGTCGCTTCGCCAACGGCCCGGTGAGGGTGCTCGGCAGCCTGCACTGGGACGCGCTCGATATCTGGCGGCAGATCAAGCACATCCTGGGCGCGTGCGCGGCCGACGGCGCCCTCGACGGCATCGGCGTTGACACCTGGGGCGTCGATTTCGCCCTGCTCGGCAGCGACGGCGAGCTGCTCGCCAATCCCTACCACTACCGCGACGCGCGCACCACCGGCATGTTCGAGGCCGCGTTCTCGCTCGTGCCGCGGGAGGAGATCTTCCGCCGCACCGGCATCCAGTTCATGGAGATCAATACCCTCTACCAGCTGCTCGCGATGGCGCGGGCGCAGTCCCCGGCGCTGGCCGCCGCTCGGCGCTTGCTCATGATGCCGGACCTTTTCCACTACTGGCTCACCGGCGAGGCGGCGGGGGAGTTCACTATCGCCACCACCTCCCAGTGCTACGACCCGCGGGCGGGCGACTGGGCGCGCGACATGCTCGAGCGCATGGGCATCCCCGCAACCATCTTGCCTGACATCATCCAGCCGGGCGCGGTGCTCGGGCCCCTGGCGCAGGCGGTCGCCGAGGAGACGGGGGCAAGCGGCACCGTCATCGCCCCCGCCAGCCACGACACCGGCTCGGCGGTGGCGGCGGTGCCCGCGGCGGGCGGCGACTGGTGCTACATCAGCTCCGGCACCTGGTCGCTGATGGGGGTGGAGACGCGCGAACCGGTGATCACCGACGCCGCCCTGAGGTGCAACTTCACTAACGAAGGCGGGGTTGCCGGCACCTATCGCTTCCTCAAGAACATCGGCGGGCTGTGGCTGGTGCAGGAGAGCCGCCGCACCTGGGAGCGCGAGGGTAGGGCGATGACCTATGACGAGCTCGCGGCCCTGGCGGGCGCCGCTAAGCCCCTGGTGTCAATCGTCGAGCCGGATCATCCCTCCTTCCTGCACCCCGGCGACATGCCTGCCCGCATCCGCCGGTTCTGTCGCGACACTGGTCAGCCTGAACCCGGCGACATCGGGCCGCTGGTGCGCTGCGTGCTGGAGAGCCTGGCGCTCAAGTACCGGTGGGTGCTCGAGCGCTTGGAGGAGATGCTGGGGTGGCGCATCGCGCGCGTGCACATCGTCGGCGGAGGGACGCGGAACAAGCTCCTGAGCCAGCTCGCCGCCGACGCCATGCAGCGGCCGGTCATGACCGGCCCGGTGGAAGCCACCGCCATCGGCAACATCATGACCCAGGCCATCGCCGCCGGCGAGGTGGGAACGCTCGCCGAGGCCCGCGAGATCATCGCCGCCAGCTTCCCCACCGAGACCTACGAGCCGGGCCCGGCCGCGGGCTGGGATGAAGCGTACGAGCGGTACCAGCAACTGTTAGGCTAAGAGCCTATCCCAAAATCCTCACACGGTATCGAAAATGTCATTCTGAGGCCCTTTCGCCAAGATGTCATTCAGAGCCCTTCGCGGCTGTCACCCAGAGCCCTTCGCGCGTGTCATCCAGAGCGAAGCGAAGGGTCTTGGCGGCGCTCTGGGTAAACTCCGCGAAGGGTCTTGGCGGCGCTCTGGGTAAACTCCGCGAAGGGTCTTGGCGTGGCTCAGAGCTTGCCCTGAGTTAAACGAAGGGATAAGCTCCGCGAAGGCTTGTCCCGAGCGCAGCCGAGGGAATCTTGGACGGCTCAGGGTGACAGCTAACCTTTTTAGGATAGGCTCTAATACTACAACGAGAGTTCGGGCTGAAATAGACGAGATGGGTGCCTTTCATGTGGCACAGCCGCCCCGGGCTGTGTCCGGATGCAGGGGCGTGATGAATCACGCCCGTCCGAAGGGCGCAATGAATTGGGCCCCTACAGGGTCGCTCGCCCTACGTCTGCCCCAATGTGGTCGAAGAGCGTGTTCCCAAGGAACGGAATGCGCCTTCGAGAAGGGACCTGTATCACTGCTGGCCCTCACAGGTACCCCAACTCCTGCAAGCGCTGCCGGATGATGTGCTTGTCCTCGGGGCTGAGCGGACTGGTGACCGGCAGGTCCGATAACGGATGGGTCGGCACGCCCCACGCGATGCGCGCCCACAGGCGCTCGTGCAGATAATACAGCACTATCTTCCATGCGCTTTCGACGGTGCCTACAAGCAGCGACGTGTCGAGGCGGCGCGTGAACGCGTACACGATTGCCATGGTCGTCAGGCTGGCGAGCACCCGCCAGGTTATGGACTTGACAATGCTGCGTTGATGGCGTTCCCTCATCACACCCCTCACATTCGCTCGCGTGTCAGCCGGGGTGCGCGTAGCGCCCCCGATCATTCTCCGGACAGCATCTCCCGTGCCTGCTTGATGTCCCGCTGGATCTGAGCCGCCAGTGCCTCCGCGTCAGGGAATCGCCGTTCTTCGCGCAGCCGGCCGACGACGTCGAGGGTGACCTCGCGGCCGTACAAAGCCTGCCCTGAGCCTGCCGAAGGGTCGCCGTGCGCGTCGGAATCAATAATATGGGCCTCGACGCAGCGGTCGCCCCGTGAGCCGCCGAAAGTGGGCCGCACGCCGATGTTCGCCACGGCGGTCGGTGCGCCGACTGCGGACAGCCCCGCCTGCGCCCCCTCAACGCGCGCCCGCACCGCATAGACGCCGTCCGGCGGCAGCAGCTTCGCCGGCTCGACGCACAGGTTGGCGGTGGGGATGCCGAGGGCGCGTCCGCGCTGGTCTCCGCGTACGACAGGGCCGCCGATCGTGTAGTAGTGGCCGAGCAGGGTGGTGGCCCGCTCGATGTCGCCGGAGGTGATGAGCTCGCGCACCCTGGTGCTGGAAACGGTCTCGCCGTCAATGGTGACGCGCTTCACCGCCGTCGCGCAGAATCCGAGCCGCCGCCCCAGCTCGGCCAGAACGTGGATGTTGCCCGCCCCGGCGCGTCCGAAGCGAAAGCCTTCCCCGGCGACGACGCAGCGCGCGCCAAACCGCTCGAGCAGCGCCCCGCGCACGAACTCCTCCGGCGTCTGCCCCGCGAACGCGCGGTCGAACCTCGCAATCAGCAGAACTTCGATCCCGTACTGGGCGATGAGCGCCGCCCGCTCGGCGATGGTGGTGAGCAGCTTCGGGGCCTGCGCCGGCCGCAGCACCTGCTCGGGATGAGGGTCGAAGGTGAGCGCCGTCGCCACCACCTCTAAGTCCGCGGCCTGCGCGACGGCCTCGCGCAGCACCGCCTGATGCCCCGCGTGCACGCCGTCGAACACACCGACGGCGACGCAGGTGGCAGGCAGCTCAACTTCCGCGATGTCTCGCAGGATCTTCATCTTCGTTCGCGGCGCCGCACTACTCTTGGCAGCCCGCCAGGTGGCGCAGCCGTCCCGGCTGCGAGATGAATCATCTGGCGGGCGGGACGCCCGCCCCACCGTGAACGCGCCCGGGCTTCACTCGGCGACAACGACCCGCGGGCGCAACTGCTCGCCCTCGACCTCGGCCAGGCCGATTAAGCTTCCCGCCTGGTCGTACACGCGTGTCAACCCGGACGCGCCGCGCAGCTGCGCCGGCACGAGGACGACGCTGCCGTGGCGGAGCAGGTTGGCCTCTCGCGCTTCCAGCGTCAGCGCGGGCAGCGCTTGCAGTGGCGTGTCCAACGGACACAGGATGTCCTGCAAGCGGTCTTGCTCGATCGCGCGCTGTGCCTGCTCGACGGTCAGGCTGTCGGCGACATCGAACGCGCCCGCGCGCGTGCGCACCAGGAACGACAGGCAGCCGCCGCACCCGACGGCATGGCCGAGGTCCGCGGCCAGGGAGCGGATGTAGGTTCCCTTGGAGCACTCGATGGCGATGCGCGCGCGCGGGTGGCGCCCCGGCGTGAAATCGAGCACCCGCGCCGACATGATGCGCACCCTGCGTGTTCGGCGCGGCGGCGTGCGTCCCTGCCGCGCAAGCTGGTAGAGGCGCACGCCGCCGGCGTGCACCGCCGAGTACGCCGGAGCCTGCTGCTCTATCTCGCCCTCGAAGGCCGCCAGCGCCTGCGCCACTTGCGGCGCGGTGAGATCGGAGGCGTCGCACTCGCCGGTGACGGCGCCCTCGGCGTCCAGGGTGTCGGTGGTGATGCCGAAGGTGACCTCGCCGACGTAGGCCTTGTCGCCCTCCATCGCCCAGCGGCTGAAACGTCTGGCTTTGCCCACGCACAGCACGAGCACGCCCGCGGCCGCCCGGTCGAGAGTGCCGGCGTGGCCGACCGCAGTCCCCGCATTTCGGCGCAGCCACGCGGCCGCGTCGTGCGAGGTCATGCCCGGCGGTTTGAGGAGGTTGAGGAATCCATCGGCGGCCACTGGCTACTCCGGCGGGAGCGCTTGGCTCAGGGCCGGCAGGACGCGCTCTTGCGCTTGCTCGGGAGGGCCGGGCAGGGTGCACCCCGCGGCGTTGACGTGTCCGCCGCCGCCGAAGTGCAGGGCGACCTCGCCCACGTCGGTCGCCCCCTGCGAGCGCATGCTGACCTTCACCGAGCCGTCGGGCAGCTCGGTGAACAGCGCGGCGGCTTGCGCCGCCCGCACCGCGCGCAGGTGGTCGATGATGCCCTCGGTCTCGTCGGCCGTGCTGCCGGCGTTGCGGAAATCCTCCTGAGCCAGGGTCGAGAAGACGATGCGGCCGTCGGCGGCCTGGCGCATGCGCCCCAGCGCGAGCCCGAGCAGCTTGCTGGCGGAAAACGACTTGCTCTCGTAAACCTCGCGGTAGATGTCGGCCGGGCGCGCGCCGGCGCGCACCAGGTCGGCGGCGACGCGCAGGGCGCGCGGCGTGGTGTTGGAGTAGCAGAACCTGCCGGTGTCGGTGAGGATGGCGGTATAGAGGCAGGTCGCGATATCCGTGGTGACCAACACCCCCAGCGCCGCCAGCAGGCGGTGGATCATCTCGCCCGTGGCAGCGGCCGTGGGGTCCACCCACTGCAGGTCGCCGAACGCCTTCTCGGTGGCGTGGTGGTCGATGTCGATGATGGTGCAGACGCGCTCCAGCTCGGGCGCGAACTTGCCGACGCGCCCCAGGCCGTCGGCATCAACCGAGATCGCCAGCATCGTCGGCAGGGCGGGCAATTCGGCGGCGACGCGCTCGGCGCCCGGCAGGAAGCGATAGATGGCGGGCACGGGGTCAGCGCACAGGCGCAAGGCGCGCAGCCCCAACCGCTCCAGGCCGAGGGCGAGGCCGAGCATCGCCCCGAGCCCGTCGCCGTCGGGGTTAACGTGGGTCAGCACCAGGCAGGTGTCATGCTGCCGGATCGCGTCCGCTATCGCCTGAATCTTGCGGGGATGACGGTGCTTCACGTTTCACCTGGTCGAGAAGTTGGGAGATGCGGATGCCGCGCGCCAGCGACTCATCGTGGCGAAACTCGATCTCCGGCACGTAGCGCAGGCGCACGTGCTTGCCCAGCTCGGCGCGGATGAACCCGGTCGCCCGCTCGAGCACGCCGAGGCTGGCGCGGGCCTCGTCGTCGCCGCCATAGACGCTGACGAAGACGCGGGCTTGGCGCAGGTCGGGGGTGACCTCGACGCCGGTTATGCTGGTCAAGCCGATGCGGGGGTCCTTGATCTCGCGCTCGATGATGCGGCTGATTTCCTCGCGCAGGACGTGCGCGACGCGGCCCTGGCGCTGGGTGGTCATGGCACACCTCACAACATCTCGATGTCGTAGCTCAGCACCATTGCGCGCGGCTCGGATTCAACCACGTCGATCACCTTCTCCAGCAGCGCGTGCACAAACGCCTGGTCGTTGGCGACGGCGCACAGGGCGATGGTGGCGAGACGCGGCGAATCCAGGTGGTCAACCTCGGCGACGGCCACATTGAAGCGCGCCCGCAGGCGATCGAGCAGAGCCTTGATCACCTGGCGCTTATCCTTGAGTGTACGGCCGTCGGTGACTTCGAGTTCGACCGTGCCGGTGCCGATGAACCACATGGCGGAGTCTCGTAGTCCGTCGCCCGTAGTCCGCGGTTCCCACGGGCCACGGACCGCGGACCGTGCTCACACTACCTCGCGGCGCACCTCGCGCATGGTGTAGGCATCGATCACGTCGCCCGGCTCGAAAGCGCTGAAGCCCTCCACGCCGGCGCCGCACTCGAACCCCTCGCCGATCTCGCGCACGTCGTCCTTGAGGTGGCGCAGGGAGGTCAGCTTGCCCTCGTGGATGACGTTCCCGCCGCGCACCACGCGCACGTCGGCGTCGCGCCGCAGCACGCCCTCGCTGACATAGCAGCCCGCGATGGTGCCCACCCGTGAGATATTGAACACCGCCCGCACCTCCGCGCGCCCCAGCAGCACCATCTCGTACTCCGGCTCGAGCATGCCGGTCATCGCCGCCTTGACGTCGTCCAGCAGGTCATAGATCACCTGGTAGATGCGCACGTCCACGCCCTGCTCGCGCGCGGTCTCCCGCGCCACGGCCTCGATGCTGACGTGGAAGCCGATGATGACCCCCTGCGACGCCTGCGCCAGCATGACGTCCGAATCGGAGATGTCGCCCACGCCCGCGTGGATGACGCGCACGCGTACCTCGGGGTGCTCGATGCTCGCCAGCGATTCCGAGATGGCCTCCACCGAGCCTTGGACGTCGGCCTTGAGCACGACGTTGAGCTCCTTGACCTCGCCCGTCTTGATGCGCTCGTAGAGGTCCTCCAGGCTCACCCGCGTGCCGGCCTGCATGCGGTCGGCGCGGCGCTGCTCCTGGCGCGACGTCGTCACCTGCTTGGCGGCCCGCTCGTCGCCGACCACCTCCAGCAGGTCGCCGGCCTCGGGCACGCTGTCCAGGCCCATGATCACCACCGGCATCGCCGGCGGCGCCTCCTCGACGTTGGCGCCCGTATCGTCCAGCATCGCCCGCACCTTGCCCGACGCCAGCCCGGCTACCACCGCATCCCCCGTGCGCAGGGTGCCGCTGCGCACCAGCGCGGTCACCAGCGGACCCACGCGCTTGTCGAGCTGCGCCTCGATAACCGTGGCGCTGGCGGGGGCGGTGGGATCGGCCTTGAGCTCCTGCATTTCGGCCACCAGCAATATCATCTCCAGCAGCTGCGGAATGCCGGTGCCGTTGAGCGCGGACAGGTTCGCGAAGATAGTCTCCCCGCCCCACTCCTCGGGGGTGAGCCCGTGCTCCACCAGCTGCTGGCGCACGCGATCGGGGTTGGCTTGGGGGCGATCGATCTTGTTGACGGCGACGATGATGGGCACCCCGGCCGCGCGCGCGTGGTTGATGGCTTCTATGGTCTGCGGCATGACCCCGTCGTCGGCGGCGACCACCAGCACCGCGATGTCGGTGACGTTCGCCCCGCGGGCGCGCATGGCGGTGAACGCCTCGTGGCCGGGGGTGTCGACGAAGGTGATGCGCCGCCGGTTGACATCGACCGCGTAGGCCCCGATGTGCTGGGTGATACCGCCCACCTCCTGCTCGGTGACGCGGGTGTTGCGGATGCCGTCGAGCAGGGTCGTCTTGCCGTGATCTACGTGCCCCAGGACGGTGACCACCGGCGGCCGCGGCACCAGATTGCCGGCTGGCACCCGCGCCTCGGCGGCCGCAGCCGCCTCCTCGGAGGGGGCCTCCACCGCGACGGCGCGCCCGAGGTCGGCGCCGATGCGGGCGAGCAGGTCCGGCTCGACGAGCTTGTTGAGGTTGGCGACGATGCCCATGTCGAGCAGCACGCTCAACACGCGCGCGGGCTCGGTCTGCAGCAGGGCCGCGAAATCCCTAATCGCCATCGGCGTGGAAATGCTCACCGGCTGGCGGGAGGGCTTGGGCTTGGCTGCCTCCTGCTCCGTCTTCGGCTTGACGCGCGGGCGCCGGCGGATGGTTGGCAGGCGGCGCGGCGGCACGCGCAGGCGCACCGGCGCCTTGAGGGCCCCTGCGGGCGCCTCCTTGGGGCGCCGATCCTCGGTGACCTTGAGCAGCGGCGCCACGACCTTGCTGACCTTGGGCGCAGCCGGCTTGGCTGGCGCCCCTTCCTTGGGCGGGGCCGGGCGCGCGCTCGGTCTGGCCGGCGCTTTCCCGGCCATCGCTTCCTTCGAGATCTTGCGCACGGTGGGCTTGGCTTCAGCCGCGGGCGCCTCCGCCGGCGCCGCGGGCGCCGGTTCCGCTGCAGCCGGCGCGGCCACCTCCAGCAACGCGCGAATCTTGTCGCCCTGGCCGACCCGCTCCGCAATCCGCACCGCGTCAGCATCCTTGAGGTTGCTGCTCACCGTGCGCGCCCGAATGCCCAACTCATCCAGTGTCGCCTTGAGCTTCGGCAGGGCGATCCCCAGCTCTTTCGATAACTCGATAACCTTCATGCTTGCTCACAGCGGCGGGCCAGCCTGCGCCGGCCGCCGCCTTCAATCCTGCGCGCGGTCCCCCGTCGCCGCGCCCACGGCTTGCCGCATTTGCTCTGCTACCTGCGCAGGCACGGGCGGTCCCAGGGCGCGCCGCAGCCCTTGCTTGCGCACCGCGGCCTCCACGCATTCCGCGCGCCTGCACACGTACGCGCCGCGCCCCGCCGCTTTCCCGGTGGGGTCAACCCCCATTTCGCCGTTCGCTGTGCGCACCACCCGCATCAGCTCGGCTTTGGGCCGCGCCGTGCGACAGGCCACGCATCTGCGCAGCGCGATGTGCCGCGCCATGACCGCCTCCTGCGCCGACTTCAGCTCTCCCGCTCGTCGGCGGCAACGGCGGCCGCCGAGTCCGGTTCCTCGCCACCTTCCTGCTCGGAGGATTCCGCGGCCTGCGGCTCGGCCGCCTGAGGTTGCCCCGATTCTTCTTCCGCAGGCGCTGGCTCCTCGGCGGCGTCGGCCGCCGTCTCCGCCGCCGGCGGTTGCTCCTCCTCGGCGCCGCTGGGCGCAGCGGCCTGCGATTCGGACGCCCCGGCCGCTTCGCCCGCTCCCTGCTCGAGTCCAACCAGGAATTCGGCGGGCGGCTCCGCCACCTCCTCGGCGCCGATGAGCCCCTCCTCGTCGTCGCCGCCCTCGATGGTGACGCCGCGCTCGCGGGCCTCCTGCTCGGCGTACATCGCCTCTTCTATCTCGGCAATCTGCGCCTCGCTGCGGATGTCGATGCGCCAGCCCGTAAGGCGCGCGGCCAGCCGGACGTTCTGACCCTCCTTGCCGATGGCCAGCGACAACTGGTTGTCGGGAACGATGACGGTGGCCGTCTTCTGGTCCTCGTCCACGCGCACCTCGTTGACGCGCGCGGGGCTCAGGCCGCTAGCCAGGTAGCGCGCCATCTCGTCGCTCCAGCGCACGATATCGATCTTCTCGCCGCGCAGTTCGTCCACCACCGCCTGCACGCGGCTGCCGCGGTGGCCGACACACGCGCCCACCGGGTCCACGTTCTCCTGGCGGGAATAGACCGCGACCTTGGAGCGCAGCCCCGCCTCCCGCGCGATGCCCTTGATCTCCACTACGCCGTCGTGGATCTCGGGCACCTCCAGCTCGAACAGCCGCCGCAGCAGCCCGGGGTGGCTGCGCGACACCAGCACGTGCGGCGTCTTGGTGGTGCGCTTGACCTCGACCACGTAAACCTTGATCCGCTCCCCGAAGCGGTACGAGTCGGACGACATCTGCTCCGACGCGGGCAGCAGCGCCTCCACCTTGCCGACGCTGATGAACACCGAGCGCCCCGAGCGCCGCTGCACGACGCCGGTCACGACCTCCCCGGCGCGATCCGCGAACTCCGAGAAGATGATCTCGCGCTCCGCCTCGCGGATGCGCTGCACCACCACTTGCTTCGCGGTCTGCGCGGCGATGCGGCCGAAGTTCTCGGGGGTCACCTCGATGTCCAGGCTCTCGCCGACCTGGATGCCCTCGTCGAGCTTGCGCGCCTCCTCGATCGACATCTGGGTGTGCGGATCCTCGACCTGTTCCACCACCTGCCTGCGGGCGTAGATGCTGGCGCGCGAGTCGTCCCAGTCGATCTCGACGTGGATCTCGCCCGCCGAGCCGTAATGCTTGCGGTATGCCGAAACCAGAGCCGCCTCGAGGATCTCCTCGAGCGTCTCCAGCGGTATGTCCTTTTCTTTCTCTATGTCTCGCAGGGCCTGTACGAAATCGACATTCATCGCCCTACGCTCCTTAACACCAAAGAGTGGGATGAATCCCACTCTTCGGTCGCGCGTCACACCGGAATGCAGGGTTAGTATAGCATATTGCGCTGCCCTTGACAAGGACGCTGGGGTGACGCTGGTGAGGCTGCACTTGCTTGGAGACCGCCGCGCGCCTGCGCCGCGGACCGCCTCAATCCAACCCCAGCGGCGGCACACTGACGACGCGGCCGCGCTCCAGCGATTCGATGGCGGCCTGGATGACGTTCTGCGCGGCGAGGCCGTCGAGCCCCGAGCCGTCGAGCTCGTCCGGCTCGACATCCATCGCGACCTGCTCCAGAAAGCGGTGCAGCCGGCGGCAAAAGGTGTCGGGAAACCCGGTCATGCCGCCGCACATGGGGTTGGTGACGACGATCTTCTCGTCGGAGCGATGGGGGTAGAGCGTCAGCTCTTTGTACATGTCCACCAGGACGAATCGCCCGTCGGTGCCGGCGACCTCGCAGCGCTCCATCGGGTGGCCGCGGATGATGTCGTAGCTGCCGGTGAGGTGGCCGATGGCGCCGCTGCGAAACTTCATGTTGAACTGCGCGCTGGACCAGATCTCGCGCCCGGGGGCCTTGACCGCGAAGCACTGCACCTGCGCGATGTCGCCGCAGTAGTAGCGCATGATATCTATGGTGTGGGGGTGGAGCGCCTTGAGGTGGAAGTAGGGGGAGCTTTCCGCGGGATTGCCGATCCACATCGACATGTTCACGAACAGCGGCGTGCCCAGGCGCCCCTCGTCCACCCATCGCTTCGCCCGCGCCGCCGCCGGGGTGAAGCGGTGGTTAAGGTTGGTGCCGAGGCAGACGTTCATCTCGCGCGCCTTGAGCACCATCTCCCGCGCCTGCGCCACCTCGTTGCTCAGCGGCTTCTCGCACAGCACGTGACAGCCGCGCTCCAGCGCCTGCATCGTCGGCGCGTAGTGGTCGCTGCCGTACTCGTGCCCGCCGGTCGCTACGCTCACCACGTCCGGGCGCAGCGCGTCGAGCATCTCCCCTGCGTCGCGAAAGCCGGCTACGCCCAGGCGCGCGGCGGCCGCGTCCGCCCGCTCGGGGAGGATGTCGCACACGCCGATAAGCTCGGCCAAGGGGTCGGCTTGGTAGATGTCGGCATGGCGGTTGCCGATGGGCCCCATGCCGATGACACATACCCTAAGCATTGCAGAGTCCCACCATGACTTGCCGCGGACTGACGCGGACACGCGATTGCGTTTCGACGTTCATCCCGTAGGGGCACAGCATGCTGTGCCCCTACAAGCTCGCCACCCCCACGACCTCGCCGCTCTCCAGCGACATGCGCGCCGCCTCCACCGCCAGGTGAGCAAGCAGGGCCTCCGCCCCCGAGCCCTCGATCTCGTCAGGCGCGGCGCCCGCTTCGAGTTGCTCCAGCAGGCGCTCGAGGCGGCAGCGGTGCGTATCCTCGTAGCCGCCGAGCCCGCCGAAGATGGAATTGGTGATGATCGTTTTTTCCTCGCCTGCGTGGGGGTAGAGGGCGATCTCCTCATAGATGTTGTCGATGACCAGGCGCGCGGTGGTGCCAGCGACTTCGCAGCGCGCGAGCGGATGCCGGGTCGCCATGTCGCGGCTCGCGGTGAGATTGCCGACCACGCCGGCCGCCGTTTCGAGGTTGATTTGCGCCGAGGACCAGGTTTCCCGCTTGGGCGCCTGGACCGCGAAGCACTGCAGCCGCGCGATGTCGCCGCACAGCCAGCGTATGAGGTCGAGCCCGTGGTGGGCCAGGCGCCACAAGGATTCCGCGTCGCCGGCGGATGCTTTATCCGGCCCCGACCACAGGGCGGTATTGATGAACAGCGGCGTCCCCAGCCGGCCTTCGTCGAGCCACTGCTTCGCTCTCAGCGCCGCCGGGGTGAAGCGCAGGTTGAAGTTGACCGCCAGGCACAGGGAGTGCGCGCGAGCCGCCGCGATCATGTCGCGCGCCTGTGTCAACTCCTGCGCCAGCGGCGCCTCGCACAAAACATGACACCCGGCCTGCAGGGCCTGCCTGACAGGCGCGAAAGCATCTCCCTCCACGCACACGCTCACCAGGTCGGGGCGCAGCGCGTCGAGCATCTCGCCGAGATCCGCGAACGCCGCCACCCCTAGCCGCGACGCAGCAGCCTCGGCGCGCGCTGCATCGGCGTCGGCGACGCCGACCAGTTGCGTCCGCTCGTCGCCGCGGTACGCCGCAGCGTGCGCATTGCCCGCGACATCCAAACCGATCACGCAAGCGCGAATCATCAACGAATTCTTCTCGCCGCCGAGCACGCTGAGAGCGCAGAGAGGTCCTGGTCGGTGCAGGGGCCGAAGTCGGTTTCTCGCTGTATCATCTGCGCAATCCGCGTAATCTGCGGATACCCCTTCTTCACGCCCCGCGCTCTCTGCGGCTTGCCCGCTTCTGGCGGGTTCAATCCCCTACCGGTTCTGCAACTGCTTGGCGGTGGCGATGGAGCCGATGTACTTGTCGGTTCCGATCTCGTAGGCGAGGATGGGGTCGGGCTTGCCGGTCTCCTTGATGCGCCGTTCGACCCAGGCCGTCATGCGCGCCCGCAGGAACTCCACCACCTGCGGCTGGCGCTTGGCCAGGTTTTTCAGCTCCAGCGGATCCACCGCCAGATTGTACAGTTCGACCGGCGGCTTGCCATGGAAGTCGGGCTCGAGCGCCTCGATCAGCTTCCATTCCGGAGTGCGCCAGCCCCGCTTGCGCATCCACGTGCACTCGCTGATGTAGAACGCGGAGCGATACTCCTTGACTTCGCCGCGAATCATCGGCGCCAGGCTGTGGCCGTCGAAGGGGATCTTGCGCGCCTTGCGCAGCTTCAGCAGGTCCACCACCGTCGGCACGATGTCCTCCAGCAGCGCCTGCCCGCGCACGCGCACGCCCTGCGGCAGCACCCCCGGCCAGCACAGCACCAGCGGCACCATCA
>Ga0315279_10001806_pt1 | contig 34280 bp, 21 predicted proteins | sample YL17G06_20_MG_FD_203694 | JGI IMG/M metagenome (GOLD analysis project Ga0315279, IMG submission 203694) | Sediment microbial communities from Yellowstone Lake, YNP, Wyoming, USA - YL17G06_20 | ecosystem: Environmental > Aquatic > Freshwater > Lake > Sediment | place: USA: Wyoming | collected...
GAAAAAGTTGCCCACAAAGTTCATTTTATGGCACTACATTTTGGATGTTCAAGTTATTAAATCCTTAATAACAGCCACAAAACATCGTTTTTGGCCTATTCAAAGAGAACCAACTGTAGAAGATGGGCAAAACTATTTAAAAAAGCTCTGTTTTGCTGCTACAGTCTCACAAAATGCAGGATTTTACGACTCTGGTCCATCTTTTGCTGGGAATCTTCAAGCAGAGGTTGAGTAGGCTTGTTATGTGTTCTAAACGCTATTTTGACAATTGTGTAAAAGGTAAAATTGGTGTCTCAATGTTGATTATCACTAATTGTGGGCTGGGGACCAAATTTTTCAAGAGTTCGTCTTGACAGGTTGGATTGGTATTATTAGATTAGCGAAAGCCGCATTGGAGATGAGATCGTGCAAGTACTTATATATACTACTGCGTAGGAGAATAGCGACTCAAAAGGTATTGTAACGGGGAGTTTCTGCTGCATTGGCGCTTCGCTGCTTAGGTCAAGAAGGTGCTACAAATGAGGAAAGAAAATTACACACAATTACGCGGTTTTAATGGATTGGCATCAATGTGCTTTCTCCTGGTTTTATTCTCACGATTGCTGGCAGCCTCGCCCGAACTCATTCGTGAACATATCTTCCTGATTGATACATCATCGTCCATGACGAAGTTGCTTGCGCATTTGCGAGTTGCCATGTACGAATACGCTAATACTATTCCTATTGATGGTACATCGAGGGTGTGGATATTTACTTTTGCCGATGGTCTGAAGACATTTTCTCAACACATCATAAGACAAGCAAAAGATAAGGAGGACGTGGAGATTTTTCTTGCCTCGATAGAGACAAGAGGAAGTGCAACCTATATTTTTAGATCATTAGACGGAGTATTTACAAAAATAGAAGAAGCTGCGGCAGACGGAAAAACACACGATTTTGTAATCCATCTATTTACAGATGGAGAAAATAATGATTCAAACAAGACATATTCGTTCGACAAAAATATATCTCGTTTTGTTAAACTTCGTGAAGCAAACGATGGTAGGATGGAGCTACACTATCACACCCTCTATGTTAAGGTTTCAGAATCCATGCTGAAACTGATTCAAAGTACTGAAGGTGTCTATCTGATACCAGGGGACTTGATGCCACCCAAGGCAGATTTCAGTCTTCCGCAAGTAACACTATATGATAATGCCTCGGTGACATTTATCAATAGGACTGTGGGAAAAGTCGACACTTGGCATTGGAGTTTTGGAGATGGCACACCAAGTGACAATATGAAAGACCCAATCCATACATTCAAAGAGCCGGGGAAGTACTCTGTGGAGCTAATAGCTGCCAACCCGGCAGGAAAAAGTTCGGCTAGGCGCCAAGTGGTTGTTATCGGGGGGCCACCAACTGCAAATTTTGAAATAGAAAATCCCGCTGACCTATATACGGGTCGGATCATTAGATTTAGAGATGCATCGGTTGGCCAAATTAAGAGTCGATCTTGGGATTTTAACGACGGCCAAGGAAAAAGTACCGATATCAATCCCACATACACTTATAAACAACCTCGCGTGTACAAGGTAACGTTAAAGTTAACAGGCGTATATGGAGAAGGTCCTTCTTCAGAATACTCTAAGACAATCAATATTCTACCTCTGTTTTTGGACTTCTCCTACAACCCAGATTCGCCAAGATTAGGTGAGGAAATCCAGTTTATCAATAAGTCTATAGGCCCGTATGAGCGATGGAGTTGGGATTTCAATGACGGCACGAAGAGTAATGAGCATAGCCCCAAGCACAAGTATCAAAAGGATGGCAAATATGAGGTGACTTTGAGTGGCGAGGGTGGCGGGTTATCGGGCAAGATTGCGAAAACGTTGCTCGTGAGGCCCAGAGCCCAATTTGCCCTTCCCAGGAAATCAGTATATGAAGGTGAGTCGATCGAAATAAAGGATCAGTCGATCGGACAGATTACTCTATGGAAGTGGGATTTAGGCGATGGAACTTTCCCTGAGACGCGAGATGTTAACCACCCATACGAGAAAGCAGGCACCTATACGATAAAGTTAGAGGTCACAGGCCCTGGCGGAACAGATTCTGCTAAGGATGAGATCTCAGTTGAAGCAAGCAAAATATGGTTTTCATTCACGCCGGAGCCGGCGAAAGATGGTTTACCTGTTCAGTTCATGACAAGTTCTGTTGGTGAATTCAAACAATGGGAATGGGATTTGGGAGACGGCGGAAGGAGTAATGAAAAAGACCCTCAACATATTTATCAAAAACCCGAAACTTACATAGTTAAGCTTTCTGCAACTGGGCCAGATGGTAAACCGCAGACTGTAAGTACAGAAGTTCGGGTTGAACCTGTTCCACCGAAAGCCTATTTCAAATTAGGTATGCCGGAAATCAAAGTTGGCATGAAAATCAGTCCCTCTTCAGATTGTTCAGGAACGATCTCCAAATATGAATGGGATATGGGTGACGGGTCTCACTATTCAGGCAGAGAAATAAGCCACATATATCAAAAACCTGGTGAATTCGAAATCATATTGACAGTATCAAATGACTATGGGCAAACTGACTCTCACACAGAAACAATTAAGGTGACTGAACAAGTTGTGGAGCCCAGATTAGATTTTCAACTTGCGGAGGGATTTAAGAGTAACGGGCGGGTGCCACTTAAGATTAGAATTCAGAACAAGAGCACGGGTTCCATCAAAAGCTTCGATTGGAACTTTGGCGATGGTAGCAGATCAGATGATGTGAATCCAATGCACACTTACAACCAACAAGGAAAGTATAGAATTACTCTGGCAGTGTCTGACGTAAGGGGTTATAAGTTTGAGTCCTCTGAATCCCAAGCCATCATAATTACAGCATTGCCTCCGCCGCCGCCTCCTATATGGTATTTATTGCCTTTTGTTATACTGGGCTTGTGCAATATTGCAGTCAAGGCACTACATCTCGGATGGCGGAGTTTTAGTTTTTCTATCGACGGGGAACCGCATAAACATAATGGTCTTAGAGACAAGCACTTTGGTGATACTCAAGATGGATTTGACGTTTGTTTAGAAAGGCGCCTGCTGTATCTGGGTAAGCAGTATTTCTTTAAAAACCCTCGTGAAAATGTAGGGGCGGAAGACAACTTTGGAGAGAGCTTAGGAGAAGGTTCCCGTTTAAGGCAGGGCCACCAAGTTACCGTTAATGATCAAGTGATTTACTTTCAGAAATTCAGTGACGGCAAATGGTCGTGGGTATTTACGTGGTTTTGTATTACTGTAATATCGCTGGCAGTACTTCTGGTAGAGCAGTACTTCCTAAACCTTTTTTGATTCTTGCCTTATGCCACATAGCGCTGAACCGTCTACTTGTGTTGTAGTTGCTGCCTCGTGCGAATTAGTTGAAAAGAAGATAGAGGATCGCTGATTGGTCAAGGAGAAATACAATGGAAAAGTTATTTGGGAGAGCTATTATCATAGGGCTTGGTGGAAGTGGGCAACTTGCGTTGCTTCGGATCAAACAAATGTTCTTGGACCACTGTGAAGGGAGAGTCCCACCGTGTATCAAGCTACTTGCATTTGATACAAATATCAACCAGGAAGAGTCAGATGACGCCCCTAATGTCAGGTTTGATGACGATGAATACTGCCATATGCACGTGCGTAGTGTTTCGGAGGCCAAAAATACTGAGTTCGTGCAGAACTGGTGGATACCATACGAATCAATTGATTCCCTCAGCCTATACACCGGGACGGGAGGTATAAGGGAAGCGGGTCGACTGGCTGTCTTTGCCAATATCGATGTCATTGCAGCTTTATTGAGCAGGTCCTTTGACCAGCTACAGCGATTCGGCCTTGGGGATGAAATGGAAAGAATCGGGATGAGATTGCTCAAAACCACCCCACAGGTCTTTGTTATCTGTTCCTTTGCGGGTGGCACTGGCAGCGGCGCATTTATAGACTTTCTTCTCCTGTGCCGAGAGCTTGGTAGTCGGAGTGGTAATATGTTCTACTCGGCTTTCTTCGTGATGCCGTGGGTCTATCGGGATATATCCCACACAGCTTTCGCAAACGGATATGCCGCCTTACTGGAGCTGGAAAAACTCAATAGGTGTTCACCTGGCGACCCATACACTGTATCTTATACCTCTAACCTGTCACCTTCTTTGACCGAAAGGCCATTTCACATAATTAATCTGGTTGATGGTGAGTCACGAAATGGCGAGCGGATCCTGTCATACAAGGAACTGCCTATTTTTATCGGGGACTGCATCTTTAATTCAGTCGGTGCCGCCGCTAAGAGTTACGCAAGCGTTGAAGATAATGTTACACAGACGATTAACCTCGCACAAAAGTTAGACTGGAAGAACCAGCAGCCCATCTATTCCACCTTTGGCACCAGCACGATTGTTTATCCTGCAAAAAAAATCCACGAGTTACTGAGTACCAGATATGCGGTGCATCTGCTGGAGCGTGTCCTTACTTTTCTGGGTGAGTCTGCAGAGGCTCAAGCAGCGGTCGACAGTGTAGTAGGTCCTTTCCTTGCCCAAAATGCACTGGGGGCGCTTATGAACCGCATTGTGAATCCAAATACTCTGAGATCTTTTCTTGTCGGCGATAATGTGAACCTAAGGGACCCGAATCTTAAAGCAATGGTTGATGGAAGCAGACGTGCGTGGGAGACTGCGCAACGCAAAAGCTGGAATATTGAGCAAAACGCGCAGATATTGTTGAAGGATATAGCAGCAGCTACCGAGAAGTTTTTGAAAGACATCAAGAGCTTCGAGCGTACTGGAAAATATCCAGAGGGAACCTACAGAGCGGCAAACCTTGCGTTGCTCAACCACTGGTTGAGGGCCAAGGATGATTTGAAACTACAGCACGATGCTGAGGTGAACCGAAAGAAGGTCTTAGAGGACCAAGTCAAAAAGGAGGGAGATGATATACACAGCAAAATTCCTAAGGGCTGGCGGGGCAGATTTTCAGTCAATCCCGTGCGTATTGCTTGCAGCCAATATGCAAAGGCTTGTACGGACCTATTGCGTTGTGAGCTCTTGCTGGAACGTATTAGCAGGGCTCTGGAACTATGCGGGATATGGGCCGATCAGGCAAATGAACGCGAAAGCAGAGAGACAAGGGTCACAGATAGGATGGAGCTGATTAGGCGGAATCTTGAGCAGCAAAAGGTTCGTTTGAAAAGTGAGCTTTCGGATTATAGCGTGGAAAACCTCATGAAGCAAAAGGCGCTATTTGAAATCTATGTCGGCCTTGAAGAAAGAGTAGACAAAGAAACTGGAAATAAAATCAACGTTTACTGGGTTCCGCCAACGGTGCAAGAACTGTTACCACCCAGTTGGGTAGAGGTGCCAGCAGGGCTGGGAGCCTTTGAAGAGGTCAGGAGCAGGGGCGAAGAGGAATTCGCCGCGACAATTTTTGGGGAGTTCCAAAGGGACGAGAACTTGAGAGACCGGGCGTCATTCTTGGGTCTCTCAATGGACCGCTTGAATACGGTGTTCCTAGAGCATGCCAGAAAGAAATTAGGCGGAGTAAGTGAGTGGTCTGTATTGGAGCTTCTAAATACCATAGAACATAGAGAACCGGGGACCATCGAGAGACTGACTAACCAGGCGCTCAGGTACTCTTCCCAGTTGCTTCCGATCAATGAAAATGAACTAACTGGCAGGCAAAAGGCGATAACTGACTTCACTATTATCGGGAGCCATTACACAAAGCAGAACACGCTGGAGGCTGTGATTGGGCCATACGTACCTAAGCCTACCCCTCCGAAAGTAGAGAACATCTGGGTAAATACTGGAGATAGGCACCGGATTTCCATAACCAATTACTTTTCTGTTATACCGCTGTATGTATTGCGAGGAGTAGAACGTGCCCGTGAGGAATACCTGGATCGGATTCGGCCTCCAGCACATGTAGATAGGAACTTTGAATTTAGACTACTCGATATCCTCCCGCGAAATCGCAATGAAATTGTAGTTTTGAAGCTGTTGTCCTTGGCAATGCTGAAATGCACAGGTCCTATCATTGAGCGCCTTAAGTTACCCGACGACGGCACCGACTACTATAAAGAGAGCCACTTCTATTATAGGCTGAATCCTAATATTTTCCAGATTGTTTCAGACGAGGACTTGTTGCTTCCGGGTAAGCCCGGCAAGTTCTATTCTTTGTACACCGAGCTTTGCAAAGGGTTCAATAGTGAACTTCGAGACAAATTAACAGACGCCTTGGTTGCAGCGGATAGACCTAATACCAAGCAGCCTTTTCTAGATGAGGTCAAAGCCAAGTACAATGGGTTCCAGGAAATACTTAAGTCGAAGAATTTCAATAAGATGATAACGGGCAATCTCTATCGTCAACAGATGACATTCTTTCACAATATTCTACGTGGAAATCTTTCGATCCGCCAAGCATTAGAAGACTGCTGAGAAGGTTGAGCGGCTGGGCTGCCAAATAGGGTATAAAAAGTAGTTGGAAAACCTAAAAGCGAGAGCGCAGAAGTGGATCGCATGCTTCACTTCTAACTGAAGGCGCTATGCTGAATCGGCCAAAATATGAAAAAAGAGCAGTTCCTATGCCTTGTCGTTTGGATTTGACTGATGAGGTTGCTTACCCTGTGATTTGTGGCAATAGCCCATAATCTGGAAGTTCAATGAATTTGTCTCTGGTCATTTCACTGGACACTTTCGCTGATTCATTTGTGGAAGCATTGCTCGAGCGTACAGAATATTGGCCGAGGGCACGGTCTTCCAATCGAGAAGGCTTTTGGTATAAAGCTGCCGATTGGATAGGGACTGCTCCACTGGATCATGAGAAGTCCTTGGAAAAACTCGGAGACGACATCCTTTCGAAGCTAAACAACCGCAATGTTGAGTTGGTCGATATTGTGGTCATTCTATCTCCCGGAAATTCCGAAGCTACCGCCTTATTTCTTCCTCTTCAGCACTACTTGGAGCAGTTTCTTCCTGTACCCACTATGCGCCGAATATATGCTATCTACCCAAGGAGACCACGAGAGTTAGCAGAGTTCTACAGAAATTTCAAGGAACTTAAAAAGAAGATGGCAACGCTGAAGTACGCATTGCGTGAAAGCAATCTGATGATTGCACCGCAAGAGGCTTCTGGTGGATCAATTGCGTGGCCAAAATACCAAATTGAAGCCTGTGCTATGGTCAACAATATGCCTGAGTGCAGAAGCAAGCTGGACGAATTTCTCACGAACCACAACTGTACCACCATCAGTTACGGTTACAGCCGTTGTGTGTTTCATCAGCAGCTCTGGCGCAACTACTTCGTTCTGCGCTGTAAGAAGGATCTCACCGAACGCGAGGCTATTCAGGAAAGCATAGATCTAGATTTGCGTGCTGCAGAGCTTATCAGCCAGACATCGCTAATAGGTGCCAACTATAGTATAGAATCTGAACCGAAATCTTTGCCAAAGGTAACGATCAAGACTGGAATTGAATCGGATTACTCGCGCGAGCCCTTATCACGATCATATGAAAAACTCCGAGAACAACAGGATTGTAACCATGCTAAGATTCTGGATGCCGAAAAGCCTCAGTTTGACCGTCTACGAGCAACATACTGTGCATTCTTAGTGGACATCCTAGACCAGAATCCGACATCCTTGGCGGGCTTTGAGAAGGCACTCTATCTCCACAAAGCAATTGTAAGTATGCTTATCAACCCTTACAGCCACCAGAAACCGTTAGGAACACTTATTAATACCAGCATGGTCCCGGTTCTAAACCATTTAATAGATGGCGTAAAGTCTCTGAGTGAGCCTGAGAATGTGGCAACTTCTAACCTTGAGAATCTCCCCAGACAATCTACCAAAGCTGAGATCCATCAAAAGTCGGAGCAGATTCGGAATGCTGTGCAAGCAGGACTTTGGAGAGGGGAAAAGCTGTGCATCAAATCAGCACTTCTGCGGATACTTCAAGGCATTGGCAAGATGCTCAAATACTCGTCAGCCCTGGCACGCGAGGATACCGATGAGGAGACGGGGGCTACTGTTGAGTGTTCCCTTACGGAACTTCTCATAAACAAGATCAGCAAAGTATTGGAAGAGCCTATCGCCATGGCAATCGAGGCTTTGGATGACGAGTTTAACAAGCTAAAACAGCAATATGAAGATAATAGAAAATCCCTTGACGGGCTAGCGACCGAATACGGTCTTCTACAAAAGGTTATGAATAGAATTTCATACCATGAGAAAAAGCGAGCCATGCTGAACGAGATAGAAGCGACCGATCGACGGTGTGTGGAATGGGCCAAGTCAACCAACATTTTTATCTTAGCAGTCGAGCCATTGCTCACGTTTTGCGAACGTCTTCGCTTAGTTATGAAATTGCTTCAGGAAAGACTAAGAACGATTGAAGAAACCGGAAGGTTTCTGATTGCGTTTGACAGACTCCTTACCAAGGTGCAGGAGGATATCGGGTCGGCACTGAGCCTGATTCCCGATGGTACTGTAGAAGAAGATGATCTCGAACTATCGTTTCTTTCTAAATCGGATATGGAGCAATTGTATAGCAGGTTCGGTCAAGCTACAACAGGCGACTACATACCATGGCTCCTTAGGGACAGTGGCCAATCATGGGGCAAATGGGCTACCTCTCATCTCTTAGCATTCGTGACACAGTTGGACAGATATTGTGAAGAAAGATTCGACGATAGGGTACCTATGCTTGATCTACCGAAACTTATGTTTGATTACTTTCCGAACTTGGTTGAACCGCGCGTGAGGCGATTGGTTCGAATTGCCGCGGAACAGCTTATTCCGCTTGCCAGGAATAATCTTCGTGAGCGATGGTACCACATGATGTTCGGTTTTCCACAGGATTGCATTGCCCAGTTGAAAGCATTTGACCCAAGCCTGACTTATACAGATATAAGTGTTTCCACTAATCCCACCCAAGTCGTATACGTGGCTAATGACGACCCTATGACTCTTGAACTTACCATGAGTGTGTGTGGTTTCTGCATGAAAGATTATATCTACAAAGGTGCATTCGAAAAAGACGACAAAGTGACGTAATGCTTCCCCTATATGGTCAAGAACCAGAGGAAATTATTATATAGTCGTAAATACTCAGATGAATGCTCCGTCGCATCAAGATGTGATGCGCACTTCATGACAATCTATTAAAATGAAAACGACTGCCAAGCCATTTGGATTAACAGTAAGTGCGCTGATAACTGATGGAACAGATAAATTTCTACTAGTAAGGCGTTCGAAGCAGTCACACTTTTTTGCAGGACAATGGGAGACCCCCGGGGGCAAAGTAAGTCCCGGGGAGTCTTTTGATAACGCGCTATTGCGTGAGGTCAAGGAAGAAACAGGTTTGGTTATCGGCTTAGATGGTGTGGCGGGGGTTGTCGAATTCGAGCTTGACTATGTCCGCGTGGTAGTACTTTACATGAAGGCCCATATAATTTCTGGAGAAGTGCACCTGAGCGAAGAACACGATGATTATGCATGGCTGCCTTTGTCGGAATTCAACAAAATGATGCTCACTCCCGCCCTGCGGAATGCTTTGCAGCGATTGCAACCAAACTGAACATTTGGCTTAGCAAATAGCCTTTTGACGTTTGACGCTACTTGCTTGTGTAGTTGCTTGCAGAAAAAAGACATGTTCTTGAAAGTCAATCCACATGACCCTTTTTTTTCGCGAGGGTGAATAATAGATGATTGAGGATAAGAGTGCATCCAGAGCATCAAGGCGAGAACGTGTTGTCCGCGTATTCGTCTCCTCCACCTTCCGCGACATGAAGGAGGAGCGGGATCATCTGGTCAAGTTCATCTTCCCGCAACTGCGAAAGCTGTGTGAATCGCGAGGAGTCACCTGGTGCGAGGTGGACCTGAGATGGGGCATCACTGATGAGCAGAAGGCAGAAGGCAAGGTACTTCCAATCTGTCTGGAAGAGATTAAACGTTGTCGGCCTTTCTTTATTGGCTTACTTGGTGAACGCTACGGCTGGGTGCCCCAAGAGATCCCCCAGGAGCTTATCGAGCAAGAATCCTGGCTTGCTGAGCATCGTGAGAAGAGCGTTACCGAACTTGAGATCATACACGGTGTACTTAATGATCCTGCAATGGCCAACCGTGCCTGTTTCTACTTTCGTAATCCAGCCTATGTGGACAAGGTTCCTGCTGATCAAAGAGCTGACTTTATTGAACAGGACCCACATACTCGTCACAAGCTGGCAACTTTGAAGGACCGCATTCGTGCCTCTGGCCTTGCTGTGCGCGAGAATTATCGTGATCCACAGGCACTTGGGCAGTTGGTCCTTGAAGACTTAACAGCGGCAATCAAACAGGAATTCCCGCCCGAGACCGTGCCCAATCCACATGACCGCGAGGCTGCTGAGCATGAGGCATTCGCTCAGAGCAGAGCCAGCGTTTATATTGGTCGTAAAGAATACTTTGACTGTCTTGACAGTCATGTAGCAGGTGATGGACTACCATTAGTAATACTGGGTGAATCTGGTGCCGGCAAATCGGCATTGGTAGTGAACTGGACTTTTCGCTATCAGCACGAGCATCCCGATGTCCTCGTGATTCAACACTACATCGGTGCGACGCCGTATAGTGCCGACTGGGCAGCTATGGTTCGGCGGATTATGGGCGAGTTAAAACGCCGTTTTGGTATTCAGCAGGATATTCCTGATAAACCCGATGAGCTACGCCTTGCCTTTGCAAACTGGCTTCATATGGCTGCTGCGAAGGGCAAAGTCATCCTAATTCTTGATGCTCTCAATCAGTTGGAAGACCGCGATGGAGCTCCTGATTTGGTCTGGCTTCCACCTGTGATACCCGCTAACATGCGTTTGGTTGTATCAACTTTACCCGGTAGGTCGTTAGACGAGTTGAAGAAGCGTAACTGGCCTACCTTGCAGGTAAATCCCCTCCAAGCCTCAGAGCGTAAGGAGCTTATCAAAGAGTACCTCGGACAGTATAGAAAAACGCTTGCTCCAAAGCGTGTGGAGCGGATTTCTGGAGCCAGTCAAACAGATAATTCGCTCTACCTGCGTGCTTTGCTGGAGGAGTTGCGTGTATTTGGAGTGCATGAGAGACTTGACGAACGTATCGAGCATTATCTTGCTGCCGAGACTATTCCGCAGTTATACGAAAGAATTCTTGAGCGTTATGAGCAGGATTACCAATGTGACCGGCCCAATCTTGTTAAAGATGCGATGTCGTTGATATGGGCATCACGAAGAGGCTTGTCTGAGACAGAGCTTTTGGAAATGCTGGGCAAGGATGGAAAACCATTGCCGCGAGCATATTGGTCTGGGCTGTATTTAGCTGCTGAGCAGTCTTTGGTGAATCGCTCTGGGTTGATTGGTTTCTTTCACGAGTATCTCCGAGAGGCTGTAAGACAAAGATATTTGCCCAGTGAAGAACAGCAAAAGGCTGTGCATCTACGGCTTGCTGATTACTTGGCAGACTACGGTATTGGTCTACGCAAACTCGATGAGTATCCTTACCAACTTCAGCAGGCGGGGGATTGGCAAGCCCTGGCTGCAGCGCTGACTGACTTGGACTTCTTTGAGTATGCCTGGGATTCTGGCCGAAAGTGCGAATGGCTGGGCTACTGGCGATTGCTGAAGGGGCGTTTTGAACCGGGTTCTTGTTACCAGGCTGCAACCGATGCGAGGCAACGGGTGATTGGGCCAACAGAGAAACTGGCTCAATTGTTGAGTAAGATCGGTCGCTTCCTTCAGGACATGGGGTTATACGAATCTGCGTCTCGCCACTACAGGTGCGTGCTGTCCATCAGGGAGCGCACACTCGGCCCTGAACACCCCGATGTAGCAGCTATTTTGAGCAACTTAGCGTTACTTCACCATGAGCATGGTTACGACGCGGAGGCCATTCCACTTCTTGAGCGTTCGCTCGCCATCGCGGAGCGCGCTTTGGGCCCTAGTCATCCGCATGTCGCAACCTACATAAGTCAATTGCTGGAGGTACAAACGAGGGATGTCCGGATGGATAATCTGTCGCTCGCTCAGCGTGCCCTCTTGATCCGAGAACAGAGTCTTGGGCCTGACCACCTCCAGGTAGCAAGTAGCCTAATCCAATTAGCTGAGATTCACATCATGAAGGCCAGAAGCAGGCATCTGGAGGATGAGCTCGCGAAGGCCGTGGATTTCTGTCAGCGTGCACTGACTATCAGGGAGAGCGCCCTCGGCCCTCATCACCCCGATTTAGCTCCATGCCTCATCTTACTGGGCGAGTCGCAGCACGTTTATGGCGACCCCGAAGGATCTCTCCGTTCGTTGCAGCGTGCCCTGGTGATCCGCGAGCGTTCTTTCGGTTCAGGTCATCCTCTTGTTGCAGAAAGCCTGCAGCAACTTGCGCTCGAATACCTTAAGACTAAGAATTATATCTGTGCATTACCTTTGTACAAGCGTGCGCTCGTAATCCGAGAAAAGATTCCTAGTATTGAATTGATTGAATGTCAGATTGACATGGCAATGTGCTACTTGGCACAACACAGGTATGTCAGTGCTTTTTCTCTCTTCCTCCGAACGATAATAGTATCTAATTTCGCGTATGCCGGAACATGGCTGCTCTCCTACCGTCCTGCCCTTTTCACTTTACTCACGCTATCAATGTTCTTCCGTGGTATTCCTTGTCTGGCTGAGCATAGTATCGGACTCTGGACATTAGAAGGTATTGGTTGTACCTTTGTGGGCATATTGATGGTATCACGTATCTGGAATTATTTCCTCAAGGCGTCTGCAATTAACCGCTCCTTGAGCCGGTCAATCTATGGACCGGTGGCCTGTGTTGTAGCGTGTATAACCATTGCTATCTTCGGGGGGTACGTTGGTGCATTCGTCCTAGGAAACAACCTGGAAGCCTATGGGATTAAGATTGGCCACGTTACAACTATACTCCTTGTGTACTACATGGTGAAGCCAGTCATCTCCATCTTCCGATTCAGTTTTACTTTTGGAGTGGTGGTGTCGGTCATGTGGATGTCGGTGCTTCTTCCTTGGTTACTTGCGTTCGTCCAAACGCCTAAACAGTTGTTGTATCTCTTTGTGGTCTACTGCCTCGTACGTGTCGATGGGCCCTTCACCGGCGTGCGTAAGGCGGCTTATGGCAAGTCATAGGAAACAAGCCTTATCTCGCTCTGCGTCAGAACGCGTGGGACAATACCTTCCCATCAGTTGAGGCAGAGGGGAAGGAGACGACCAGGATATCTCGAATAACAACCGATCTGGCGGAACCAACGTTGTCATCCCCGCAGCGGAGGGCGCTGAAGCGGAGGACGGCCGAACGTAATGGAGGAGATGACAACCACGCGACCGCGGCTACCCCAGTCACAGCTATGCAGCGCTGGCCAAGGAGATTGGACCCATTATCGAATGCACACGAACCTCAGGTATCCTGCGTAAGAAACAGGCTCCGGAAAAGGGAGTTTCCTTGTGAAGCCAGCGGCCTGAATAAGTGTTGGACAAACCGAACGAGAAACGGTAAAATACACCTGCCAAAATACATATGACGGATGCTCTTTTTTGCGAAACTTTAGTACTGCTGCGCCTATGGGCTTCGGGCACGTTAAGTCTGATCGCCTTGGCAGAGCATAGCTGGAGGACATAGCTTATGGTTTGGGAAATACTCTTCTGGACGGCAGTAGCAATTGTCGTGCGACTCGATCTGGAAATCTTGGAAGGAATCCTCAGGCCACCACCCACATCGAAAAGCAGCCTCAGTGCGCGGGCGTGCTCAGTGGCCCTGTTCGTGTTCTGCTTAGGATCTTTAGTAACGGCGGTAGCTTTAAACTCGTGGTGGCCACTTCTTGTTGGAGTGGTCACTTTTTTGGTTTGGCTTATGGTTTTCCAGCTCAGCAAGCACGCAAAAGCTGAGTCTTTTAATACCGCGTTTAGTGGTGAGGGAAGAGAAGCCGTACGAGGTTCCCCTCCTTCTAGCAGCGGTATAAAAAGGTCACCGCAAGCGAAGGGTCCTACTGCAGGATTTGGCGGCAGACAAGAGGAACCGAAACCGGTTAAATCTTCCAGCGCCGGTATGGCAGAAACGAATACTTGTGGACCTGGCGGTAATTATGCCAGGCAAGAGGAACCTGAACAGTTTGAACTTACCAGTGCAGGCCCCAGTCTTGGTTATACGCCCGCGACCTCGAGGCGAGAAACAGAGAACTATTCACACATATTAGGGCATAGCTTTTTCGGGAGAGAGACGTCACGCGACGTCGGAGGCCCGTTATCTATATCTCTGGGGGACCTCGGATCCCATGTTACCAGAACACGTGACGTTCCAGGGGGCACGGTGGACCCTGTTCACTTCTGTGTAACATCGCCTTTGGCTATGGCTGCAGGATCAAAGTGCGTCGTAGATGTCTGGGCTTACTTGGAGGCTCAGCATGATCGGGTAATTGAAAGGGCAAAGCAAGAGGCCGGTGGTGTTAGGATCCAAATTAAGACCCAGGGACCTGTTAAGGTGGCACGAGGGACTACAGTGACGGTTCGTTTGCGGATTGAGGATATGAAGATAAAGCCGGCGAAAAAGCCAATTCTCTGGATAGGCGAGATTGGTAATGCCAGTTTCCAGGTAAATGTTCCTGGGAGCATCAAACAAGGTCCGCACTCTGGTAGCGCGACTATACTAATAGATGGCATACCGGTAGCCAAAGTATGGTTTATAGTCAATGTCGGAGCACAGACCGACCCCACGTTAGCGATTGCGGAGCGAGAAACACGTTACAACAGTGCGTTTGCCTCTTATGCCAGCGAAGACCGTAAGGTTGTTATTGAGCGGATTATCGGTATGAAGAAGGCAGCACCCAACCTCGACGTCTTTGTTGATGTGGCAAATCTTCGTTCGGGTGAGCACTGGCAAGAGAAGCTAGAAAGAGAAATTCTTAAACGTGAAGTGATGTACCTGTTCTGGTCGGTGGCAGCCAGTCGCTCAAAGTGGGTGGATTGGGAATGGCGTACCGCCTTGCGTGAACGCGGCTTAGATTTCATTGATCCGTGCCCACTTGATCCACCGGACAAGGCACCACCACCAACAGAGTTAGAACCGTTGCACTTCTATGAGTGTTTGCTTCCTCACAGAGGTTAGCATGCGAAGCAAAAAAGACCATATTGGGGATATTGCGTGGACAATAGATATTTCGTGACTTCATCAGGATCGTGCAGCGAAATGCCTTTGGACTTTAATAGCCGAACTCTCTCAGCTTACTCCATAGGCTCTTCATGAGAACGAATTAAAAGACTGTCCATATGTTGAATGGCAACATTTTCCATGACATGCTTGCAGAGCGTGATCACCTGTGAACAAAACTCTCAATAGACTAGCAACAAGGCTTTGAGCAGTAGCTGCCGAGAATACTGAAAAGGTCTAGAAATATTTTATACCAGCGTCGCTGGCGCGAGGCCGATAACTGCTTTTGAAAGGAGACGCCATTAATGGCAAACAATCCAAATGATACAGCCAGTTTCTTGGACAAACAGGTTGAAGCCTACAAGGCGATTAGAGACATCTATCAAGTCTTTGCAAGAGTTCTCGAGATGATACTTTCCCGCGCTGTCAAAAATATGGGGATATCAGCGATTGTAGAGGCACGAGCGAAGGAAATCCCCAGTTTCGCTGAGAAATGCATCCGTAAGCTCCACGAATATCCTGACCCGGTGAACCAATTCCCAGACCTATGCGGAGCGCGGGTGATTACAGCGTTTAAGAATGACATTAAACCTGTCTGTGAGTTCATCCGCAAGCACTTCGAGATCGACGAGGCAAAGAGTGAAGACACTTTGACTCGGTTGGGAGCAAGTGAATTTGGCTATCAATCGACTCACTTTGTCGTCTCGTTGAAACCGCAAGAACTTAAGGATTTGCTTCATGGATTTAAGAAACCTGAGGAAGTTAAGAACCTGTTTGAGAATTTGGAGAGCGACAGATTCAAGGATCTGCGTGACAGTCTTCGGACGGTAGAAGCCGGAACACTCAAGGAAATTTTGAAGGCCGCCGACAAGCGGCTTTTGGAGGTTCTTTGCCAACGGTGCTCAGAAAATGAAAGCAGGGCTGCTAAATTACCTCTAGGTCCAAAGGTCAAGGCAGAAATTCAGGTACGAACACTTCTTCAACATGCGTGGGCAGTTTTTGATCATGACCGGTTCTACAAGAAAGAGTTTGAGGTGCCGTGGCGATGGCAACGCGACGCAAACCGAATTGCAGCGACACTTGAGGAAGCTGATGAAGACTTTGTTCGTACAATCAAAGGGATAGATGAGTACAGGACCTACTATGGGGCCTATATGTCCAGACAAGAGCGAGAGGAAGAACTATTGAGACTGCTAGCGGTGTTAAAATATGACAAGACCAACATTCATTTGACCCACAGGATCGCCCGTATAGCGATGTCGCTGGAAGACTGGCAGAAAGCACGAGACGTGCTAAAAAAGTTCGTCACAAAATGGGATAACCTGCCCAAAGCCGAAAAGCTCAAGAAAACCGCGAAAGGGATACTCCAGGAGAAAGACAAAGATAAGCTCGGAGAGCTCCAAAAGGAACTTGATGAGTTGCGTGATTCGCAAGCGTCGCAAGTTCTGATGGACTACGGTTGGTCTTTATGGAAAACCGCGGACAAGAAGGGTCGTGATTACATAGGATGGGCTGTTGGGTTGGACACAAGTAATGTGAATGCGTACATATTCTGTGCGGAGACATACTGTGACGAACACGACAACGACAGAGCACTTGAGGAATACGAAAAAGCATTCAAGACTGCGCCATCCGAACCCCAGGTCTTAGCCGGTTTACTTTATTGCCGTATACTAATTGAGCGGAACGTCGATTTTGTTCCAATGACACGCGCAAGCTTGGAGGCAGCTATTGAAAAATGCCGTGAGAGGTGTCGTGTCAGAATATATTTACCATTTGCCTACTATGATATAGGTCTTTTCTCTTTGCTTTTAAATAGACCTTATGACGCCTTGAGCGCCTACGCGAAGGCTGTAATAATCAGCGATTCAGATTCTCAGATTGAACATGAACTTCAGCGTGTGATAAAAATGAAAAAAGCGCTGGGGGAGAAACTGCCTGAATTGGAATGGGTGCGTAAATTTCTTTTAGCTGCTAGGGCCGCGAAACTGATGAAAATGGCGGATGACAAAAAGGGAGAACTATGCTCAAAAAGAGATTCGCAAAAAAATCTTGAAATAGAAAAGGCTAGGGAAGCTGACCCAAAGAAGGTCAATGATCTGAAAAAACAGATAGAAGAGACAAAAGAAGCCGTCCGAAAGGTTAAAGAAGAACAAAAGAGGATTCTTGCTCGTTTAGAAGCTTCTCTTGAGGAATGCCGAACCGAGTGCTTGCTTAACAAGGAACTTATATCCGGAGACCGAATTGTGCTTGTGGCGGGTGGCTGTGATGTGAGGTATGAAGCGAAAATCCAGGAATATCGTTCCTTGTTCGAATTTGCGTTCAAGAATTTCGACGGGACTATCTTTTGTGGTTGTACGAATTCAGGTGTGAATAGATTAGTTGGTGACTTGCCTGATAGAAATGGTACCATACAGAAAATTGCCTACAAACCTGCGAAGAAGCCATCGTGGGCCAGAAAACATCCTGCTTTCAAAAGGCTTGTACGGACTATAGGTCAGGGATTTTCTCCAATTGATGCAATCCAGAACTGGCTCGATTTACTGGCACTTGATATCAAGCCATCCGATGTGAAGATGGTTGGTATCAATGGAGGAAAAATCGCGGCGGTTGAATATCGAATAGCTCTTGCTATGGGGGCAAAGGTTGGGATACTGGCTGATAGCGGTCGGGCCGCGAGCGATGTTTTTCACGATGAGTTCTGGCATGATACACTGGGGCTTATACGCCTGCCTAATGATATGGAGACCGCAAGGTTATTTGTATGCGGCTTTCCTCCCTGCAGAGCATTGGCTGACCACCGTGAAGCTATAGCCAGAGAAGGGCATGAGGAGGTGTACCGACCTGAGGCAATTAGAAACGCAACTAAACGCGAGCCCAATCTCAAATCGTGGGAAGAATTGCTGGAAGACTTGAAAGAATCGAATCGTCAGCAGGTCGACCATATTGAGGAGAAACTGCGAGCTATTGGCCTGAAAGTTCGTTATGTCGGCAAAGGACCGATCGAACCTATTGAATTCTCTGATGAACAAGCGGAAAGATTGGCTGAGATGGAACACGGGCGATGGACAGTCGAACGTCTCCTCGCTGGTTGGAGGTTAGGAGAAAAAGACGTAGCGAAAAAGAAAAGCCCCTATTTGGTTGCGTGGTCTGATTTACCGGATGAGATTAAGAAATATGATTATGATGCGGTTCGAAATATCCCGTATAGATTGGCAAAGTGGGGATATGAGATCATTCCAGAAAAGCAAAATGGTAGTTAAACATCTGTGAAATTCTATTGATTCTGAGGATAAACGGATAAGAACCAAGTCTATTATGGCAAGGCTCTGGCGAACAGTTAGTCTCTTACAAATGAAATTGTGCGCAAAATGGTCATAAAGTATTGATGTAAGCACAAAAAACCCCCTCGCCCCCAAAGCTGGGTTGAAGGGGCAGGTAAAAGAAAACTGTACTATGGAGTCCATTCAAAAAGGTTGTGGCATAAAGCCCCTGAGCGAATCAGGATACAATAAGCATCGGACTCACGATGCGCATATTCCCCTTTGCGGGGTGTTCTCATACGCCATTCTTTTATAGTGTTGGAATATTTTATTCAAGAACTTTTTGGGGTTCCGCTTACCCCGGGTTACGTTTGCGTAAAGGAAAGATCAGTTTGTTACGGCAGACAATATCAACTTGGGTAGCGTATGGGTGGTTCGATCTCGGCAAACCGAGAGACGCTTCAAACGACATGCCAAATCGTCGTTATTTGGCGTGGCGTTTGATCAGTTCGGCAGCGATAGCGAAGCTTTTTACTTTCGGAACAAGCAATCTGCCTGCCTCGAAAGAAGGTAGGCAGGGAGATTGCGGCCGTGCGAATCAGATGGATGCTTATGAGCAGAAGGTGGTTTCGCTGAAGCGTCTGCCTTTTATCCACCCCTGTTTGGTTCCGGCTCGTCCGGGTTAGGGTACTTGTCCGTAGCACGTTCTGCGATATGCAGGCGAAGGAGCTATCACATGGCTCGCCGTGACTTGACTTTTCGCGTATTCGTCAGCTCTGCCTTCAGTGACCTGAAGGAAGAGAGGAATGCGCTCCAGGAACATACGTTTCCAAAACTACGGGAGTACTGCCAGCAACATGGGGCGAGGTTTCAGGCCATCGACCTGCGATGGGGCGTGAGCGAGGAGGCGGCGTTGGATCAGCAGACGATGAACATCTGCTTCCAAGAACTCACCCCATGCCAGGAGATGTCTCCTCGACCGAAATTCATCGTCTTGCTCGGTGACCGCTACGGTTGGCGGCCACTCCCAGCCCAGATACCCGCAAAGCAGGGAGGAGATTTTTATTCTGTAAGGAAGTAGTCTATGTCTGGGACTAGTGAACAATCTGACAGAGACGCTTACCGCTATGCAGCAATGATTAGTTATCGACACGTCAATCCTGACCGTCGATGGGCCAAGTGGTTGCACCGGGCACTGGAGGCATATCGTGTCCCAACGCATCTGTGTGAAACACACCGCTGTCCTCGGCGTATCGGGCGGGTGTTCCGCGACGAAGAAGAGTTGGCAGCATCTTCTGACCTAAGTGCTAATATTGACGAGGCGCTGCGGCAGTCGCGTTTTCTGATTATCGTATGTTCGCCGCGAGTTGTGCAATCGCGTTGGGTGGATGAGGAGATTCGCCGATTTCGCGTTTTGGGCGGAAATGACCGAATCCTGGCATTATTGATAGAGGGTGAGCCGAACGAGGCTTTCCCGCCAGCGATAAGGGAACTGGGCAGAAACTCATCCCCTACCTCAGCAACGATAGAACCATTGGCTGCTGATGTTCGCCCCGTCTCAGGTGAACGCTCCACCTATCTTCGACAAATGGCAAAACTTCGCATTCTGGCGGCGATTCTGGTTGTGAATTTTGACGACCTTCGCCTGCGGGAACGTGAACGTCAACATCGTCGTCTTGCCTGGGCAACAGCCGCAGCTACACTGCTTCTGGCCGTTATGACAGCCTTGGCTGGCATCGCCCTTTGGCAGAGACAGATTGCCGTCCGTGAACGGCAGCGAACTGAGGCCCGCTTCCAAGAAGTGCGCGAACTGGCAAATCGGTTTCTTTTTGCTTTTCACGATTCCATCGCGGCCTTGCCTGGCTCTTCGCCTGCCCGAAAGCTTTGCACCGAGACGGCAGAGAAGTACCTGCAAGTTTTGGCAAACGAAAACACTGATGACCTTCAGTTGCTTCATGAATTATGGGCGTCTTATGTCAAGCTGGGAGATATTGTTGGAAACCCTTATTCCGAATTTGGTAACATGGGTGACGTTCGACTCGCTCTGCGGCATTTCCAGACAAGCTTGCGCATTGCCCAGCGTCTGGTATCACAAAACCCTGGCAATGCCATTTTGCAGAGGGACATGTCAATTAGCTACGGGAAAATCGGCGATGTGCTGAGGGCACATGGGGACCTGTCTGGCTCGTTGCAGTCATACCGTGCGGGACTCGAGATTTCCCAGCGTTTGGCGTCCCAAGACCCGAACAATGCCAAATGGCAGCAGGATCTGTCGGTTACCTATGATAAAATTGGCGATGTTCTGATGGCCCAGGGAGACCTATCTGGCGCATGGCAGTCATACCGTGCGGGATTTGAGATTTTCCAGCGTGGCGTCCCAGGACTCGATCAATTTGCAGATTGGCAACGGAACATGTCGATTACCTATGATAGAATTGGCGATGTGCTGATGGCACAGGGGAACCTGTCTGGTTCGTTACAGTCATACCGTGCGGGACTCGAGATTTGCCAGCGTTTGGCGTCCCAGGACCCGAACAATACCGATTGGCAACGGAACCTGTCGATTAGTTATGATAAAATTGGCGATGTTCTGAAGGCACAGGGAGACCTGTCCGGCTCGTTCCAGTCATACCGTGCGGGACTCGAGATTTGCCAGCGTTTGGCATCCCAAGACCCGAACAACGCTGATTGCCAGCGGGACCTGTCGGTTAGCTATGGTCAAATCGGCGATGTTCTGATGTCTCAAGGGAATCTGTCCGGTGCGTTGCAGGCGTACAATGCAGGGCTTGAGATTGCCCAGCGTCTGGCGTCTCAGGACCCTAGCAATATCGGTTGGCAACGGGACATGGCAGCGAGTTGGTACAAGCTTTGGAAATTACACGAGCAGCTTGGGAACATGCCCGAGTCACAAGAGGCAGCCAAAGCGTACCATCAGGTTCTGTCAACGATGAAGAAATCCGGCATACATCTGGGTTCCGATGCAAACGATGTGCTTGTTGAACTTGACAAAATGTTTGGTGAAGAACAATGACGACCAACTGGAGAACGGTTCGAGTTTTCATTAGCAGCACCTTCCGCGATATGCACGCGGAGCGGGACCACCTCGTCAAACTAGTCTTTCCCGAACTGCGCGAGCGGTGTGCCAAGCGCCATCTTCATGTTGTTGATGTGGATCTTCGCTGGGGTGTAACCCAGGAGCAGGCAGAGATGGGCAAGGCTTTGGAGGTGTGCCTGCACGAGATTGATTCCTGCCGTCCATTTTTCGTAGGAATTTTGGGTGAGCGTTACGGCTATATCCCTCCACAATATGAGGTATCTGACGAACCAGCATATGATTGGGCACGCCAGATGGAGCCGGGTCATTCGATTACAGCAATGGAGATATATCACGGTGTATTGAACAATCCCAATATGCACAGGCGTGCGTTCTTCTATTTTCGTGACCCATCGTTCAAAGAGACATTGTCCCCAGATGAACAAGAGAGTTTCAAGGCTGAAAGCCCTGAGAGTGCTGAGAAGCTAGAAAGGTTAAAGGCACGTATTAGGGAATCTGGATTACCCGTCAAGGAATTCAGCAGAGATGATCTGGAGTGCTTTGGCAACAAAGTCTTGGAGGACCTCTGGTCAGCAATCCAAGCCGAGTATCCAGAAGATATGCCTGTGCCAGATCCTTTAGACCTGGAACGTGCTTACCATGACTTTTTCATTGCTACTCGGACAGAGCTTTTCGTTGGTCAGCGACATTTGCTTAAACGCCTTCACGAGTATGCCAAAGGCGATCGCACCGGTCCAGTGATAGTGAGTGGCACGCCAGGCTCTGGCAAATCAGCACTTTTAGCCAAATTCGTTGACCAGGTCCGTAAACTTAATCCCGACACACCAATTATGTATCATTTTGTAGGTGCCTCGCCAGCATCTACCGATCCCCGCCAGATGCTTTTGCGTTTGTGTAAGGAACTGGCAAAGAAATTTAATTTCGAAGAAGAGATTGCGCAAGACTTCGAGAAGTTACGTGTTCAGTTCCAGCAGTTTCTCAATCGTGCTGCAGAAAGCCAGAGGATTATCTTTGTTATTGATGCCTTGAATCAGTTAGATGAAACCTATCACTCCCACGATCTTTATTGGCTGCCGCATCCTTTGCCTGCAGGTCTTCGGTTAATTGTAAGCAGTTTGGAAGGAGATGCTTTGGAATCCGCCCAACGTGGCTATTCTGAGCGACAGGAGCTTATAGTTAGCTCGCTTCGTTTAGCAGATCAGGGCTTTATTGTGGCTCGTCAGCTTGGTCTTTCCCGCAAACGGCTAACGACAATACGTCAATGGCGAAAGGCGCGTCTGTCCAAAGGACTGCCTGCCCCAGTGAGCGAAGAGCGAAGTCAATTGCGTTTTATCCTGACCGGCGTGTGGAAACGAGGGCAGGAGCTGTTTGAAGCACAGGCTGCACAACGTGAGACTGCGAATCCGCTCTATTTGAAATTAGTGACTGAGGAATTGCGTCTTTTTGGCAGATTTGAGCAGCTTGATGAGTTCATTGGGTCTTTTCCGTCTGACGTTGATGGAATGTTCAACGCCGTGCTGAACCGTCTCGAGCGCGATCACGGTAGAGAACTTGTTGAGAACGCTCTGTCGCTAATAGGTGTAGGCAGACATGGCCTTTTGGAGAGTGAGCTGCTTGAGCTTCTTGCCCGAGAAGGCCAGCAGCGTTTCCCTGTGGCTCTCTGGGCAAGATTACATCGCAGTTTGGGTTTTTATCTCAAGCCTCGTACAACTCTGGGAGGTGATGAAGGCTTAATTGACTTTTTCCACCGCCAGCTTGCCAAAGTAGTCAATACTCGTTATCTCTCCACAGAGGAGTCACGTACTCCTCATCATCGTCAACTCGCTGAATACTTCCGCAAAAAGGCCGACCCTCTAGGTGACTCCACATGGTTCGGCGACTATCCTCGCGGACTGTCTGAGCTACCATACCATCAAACTAGGGCGGAAATGTGGTACGAGCTCGAACGAACACTCACCGACTATTGGTTTGTCGAAGCCAAGGTGCTGGCGAAGATGGTGTTTGAGCTAGCATGGGACTACGAGACGGCGCGAAATGCTATACCGACCGCCTATCTTGATGCAGATAAGCAAAGTCGATTAGAGGGCTGGATGTCATTCATCATGCGCGGCACGCACAGCCTCACTTGCCTTGATGAACCGTTCCTGCAGCTTGCCTACAATTACACCGATGGCGGCCCGGTTGCTGCTGCAGCGCAGGATGCTGCTGTCCGTTATGGAGAGATCTGGCTGCGGCATCTCAATAGGCCCAAGTACCGAAAGGATCCTGCGTGCTTACACATATTACTTGGCCACACTCACCATATAGACGCAGTTGCCGTGACACCAGACGGGCAATATGCAATCTCAGGCGGACACGATAGAACGCTCTACGTGTGGGACCTGAAGAGCGGACAGTGCCTACGCACACTTCGCGGCCATACCGCCTGGATATATGCTGTGGCTGTGACATTCGATGGGCAAAAGGTGATCTCAGCAGACCGCGCCGGCGTAATACGCGTATGGGATCTCGAAAGCGGTAAGCTTCAACTGACCTTGCAGAGTCCTGAATACCCGGTGTGTGCCCTTGCGGCCATGCCGGACGGTCTTCGGGCCATTTCAGGCAGTTACAGTCTGCGCGTATGGGATTTGGTTGATGGTCAGTGTCTGCAGACGTTGGAAGGGCCTATGTATGGGGTACTTGCAATCGCAATCACAGCGGATGCACGGTTGGCAGTGGCTGCTTGTCGCGATGACAATCTATGGGTTTGGGACCTGTATGACGGCAAGTGTCTCCATATCCTGAAGGGCCACACCGGCACCGTAAATGCTGTGGCAGTAACGCCCAATGGACAAATCGTTGTTTCTGGTGGTAGCGATGGGACGATCCGGTTATGGGATCTGGCACGTGGGGAGTGTCTGAGAGTGTTAGCAGGCCATACTGAGCATCTGGGAGACGTAGGAGACCATACCGGTGGAGTGACGGGAGTAGCCGTGATGTCGAATGGTGTGCGAATGGTCTCTTCCGGCGCCGATGGAACACTTCGCATATGGACCTTTCCCGAAGGACAATGCGTAAAGACGTTTGAAGGCCACAAAGCAGTCGTCGACGCCATCGCCGCCGTGCGCAGTGGATTGGCAGTAGTGTCGGCCAGTCGCGATAGGACTTTGCGCGTGTGGGATCTGGCAGGTGAATCTGAGGGGCCGAGAAAGCCGGTCCTGGACGAACGTTATGCGTCTGAATACTGGTTGTCGATGGTTCGTGGTCAGGGCGAACAGGTCGAGTCGACGACTGTAATGCCGAGTGGTGATCGCATCTTGGTCGGGACCAGCCTCGGTAGCATCAAATTATGGGATTTGAGGACCGGTAGACTACTTAATGAAGCTACCGGCCGTACTGGGGGAAGTCCAGTCACGACGACTCCAGATGGACAGAGAGCGGTGGCTGGACATTCCCGCGGCGGCATAGGTGTATGGGATCTCCGAAGCTTCAAGTGTCTGACCACACTAGAATGGCACGAGAGCGAAGTCAGAGCCATTGCGGCAATGCCAGATAACCAGCGGATTATCTGTGGTGGCGCTAACATGATGCTCGGAGTCTGGAATGTAGCGAGCAGACGGCCGACCCATACATGGAGGGCAGATCCTGAATCAAACGGCACAATTACGGCGGTGGCACTGACCCCTGATGGTCTGCGAATGATCGCGGGCTCAATGTATGGCAGGCTGAAAGTTTGGGATCTGGAAAGTGCACAGCTGATCCATACTCTGGGAGGGCATGACGATTATATTTACGCTATATCGGTGACCCCAGATGGTGAGATGGTGGTCTCAGCATCTCGGGACAAAACGCTCAAGATTTGGGACCTGGAAAGTGGGCGAATCATCTGTAGTCTGGACGGGCACTCCGGCCCTGTCACGACCGTGGCGGTGACGCAAGATGGCAAACTAGTAGTTTCGGGTTCTGGGGGCGGGGATAACACAGTGCGTGTTTGGAGTTTAGAAGAACAGAGGGAACTTGCCCGTTTTGTGGCTGGTGAAAATATCGTATCCGTTGCCACTCTTAGAGACAATATAATCCTTGCGGTAGGACCCTACGAAGGCAATTTCTATTTCCTTGCACTTGAGAACATAGTGCCGGGGCCTCCTGTTGTGACGGCATGGAAGCGGCAAGGCGGTAGCGCCAAATTGTTCTCGCAATGGACAAAGGAGCGGACGGGAGCCTTCTGCTGTCCACTGTGCAGGAAGTGGTTCCAGATACCTGAGTCGATAGTTGGGAGTCGGTTGAGCTGTCCAGGATGTGACAGAGTGATCAAAATCAATCCCTTTACCATCAACAGCGACTGGCGGTCGATCGCGAAAGCATGGCGAGGTAAAAAAGATTAGGGGTTGCACTAATGGCGCAAACAAGCATACCTATATTCATCAGCGTCATACACAAAGATAGCGAAATCGGCTATAGAATTAGGGAGAAGTAATGATGATTGGAAGTGGTCAACCTAACGAAGTAAGCCTGAGGGGCTTTGAACCTAAAAGCCCGGCTATGCAGAAGGTGTATTCGGAGGTTTCAGATTATGCGCATCATGGCCTTTCCTGCATTATCTTTGGGCCGCGCGGGTCCGGAAAAGAGTTTCTGGTAAAGCACTATGTCCAGAAGTTCAGGGAACGTTCCCGCAGGGGACATTTGGCCCCTTTTGAGAGGCTGAACTGCGTTGGCATAACTGAGACACTTGCTCAAAGTGAACTTTTCGGACATGTGAAGGGTGCCTTTACAGGAGCCTCCCAAGACAAGGAAGGCCTTTTCGAAGTGGCTAACGGCGGCGTTCTTTTTCTCGATGAGGTAGGAGACCTAACACCATACCTTCAAGCTCAACTGCTTCGTGCGATCAGTCCTGGCGAGGCTCGCAAAGTAGGTTCAACCGAGACGTATCGTACGGATAAAGTTACTGTCATTTGCGCAACTGAGAAATCAAAGGAGAAACTGCGCCCAGCACTTCTCGATCGGTTTGGGGCTCAGGTTTTTGTTCCTGGCTTGGATGCCAGAGCCGAAGACATCACTTCCGCGATTGAGTTCTTTGCTCGGCGCGCGTTGGCTAAGCGGCGTGATATAGGCGACATCATAGGCAGGTTCTTTGACGAAGATGAGTCTGAGATGGTTATGCAGGAAGCTAAAGTCCTCAAAATAGCAAATGAAATTCAGAAACGCATTGAAGGTTTAGTTCGAGAGCGTTTATGGCCTGGCAATTTACGTGCTTTGCGTGTTGCCATTGATACAGCCATATTCAGAGCTAAGTTCTCCAATGGCCAAGAAGCTTTTTTGAAAGACGTGGTACATTTCTTTGTTGAACATCGAGATAATTACAGTGCACCTGCAATATCAAGTAAGGCAGGGACAGTGGCAGCCAGCTCTCCTGTAAATGGTGAAATCGAAACGCAACGAGTTCTGGACAAGAAGCTCATTGATGATTTGGCAGTGATGTCTCCAGGAATGGATGCCCCCGTAAGGTTCTCTCTTGCTGCCTTCCTCCAGAATACTGAAGGCCGGATCTTTACCCGCAGGGATTTGGAAAGAGAATTTCCAGACATCAGCCCAAGAACTGCCCAGAGTTGGCTCGAGAAGCTGCGGCGTGCGAAAACCATCACCCAGCACGGTCCGAGGGGTGAGCACTATCGCTTGGCCCTAGCTTTAGGTACTCAACGCTCAGAAAAGCCCGAGAGACCTGCGTTTTTGCCTTTGCCGCCAGATGTGACTTGGCCCCATGGTGTACGAAAGGATTTAGATGCGATACACGATCTTCTGGAACATTCGCGGGCCCTCTTTATTAGCGGAGAAAAAGGCGTGGGCAAGACAGTTTGTGCCCAGGCACTTGGAATGGAATTGAGCACGAAAAGACCTGTCTATTATTACTCCTTTGGTGACCGAGGCCTTCCTTTTTTCCTGGAACTGTTGGATAATGAAATGAAGAAAAGGAATATTACAGACGAATCAATCTACAAGGCCGAGGATCCAAACAATCTTGCACTTCAGGCAGCAGCGATGTCCAGCAACGTAAAAAATTTATTTAACACAGAAGAACACCCGGTTTTGATTCTTGATAATGTCCAACTTTTAACAGATCCTGACCAAGAGAAAACGCTTCTGGCCATGGTACAATATTGGAAAGGTGTTAGCTTTGTTCTCGTTGGTGAGAGGCTTGGCAATGAGTTCCAGAAATATTTGAAAGACCGAATAGTCGAGTACAATATTGTCAGGCAGATAGAGAGTTCTGGACCGCCGGAGGAGAATGTTGCAGAGAAGAAAATCGATTTAGAGGGATGATAGGAGAGTCAGCAGATCACACTTCATTTGTGGGCTGGGTAAGATCGGCTCAGTGATTACGCAAGGGGACTCTTTTTGGCTACGTCGGCTCTGTGAAAGGAAAGGTGCATAAGGTGGTAGATTTGAAGCATGTAGCTGGGCGTTTAGGCGAGTCTGACAAGATCATGTGCGAGTACTTCCAGAGCGACCCGGTTGAGCAAGCGAATGGCTTGGAAGCGAGAGCAGTCGCGGGATTCAACGAGTGGGTCAAAGCAACTGCAGGTGAGCTGGAAGTGCAAAGCACTGAACTTCAGGATTTGGTCGAATCCATCAATACACTCGTAGTCCAAATAACTGATATGGATCGGGAACTCCGGGAACAACAACCTAACCCCGATGATCCAGCTTCGGTCGTTAGTTACAACAGCTTGGTTGAGGAGTACAATGCTCTGGTACGAAGGCATGAGGAACTCGCTCAACAATACAGGCAAAAGGAGAGTCTCTACAACGAGAAGGTTCGTCAATTCAATCAGGAGCAGGAAGAACGTCGGGCTCATGTGGAGGCAGTTAAGAGGGATGCAACAAAGAATGTCGAGGAGTACAAGCGATGGATCAAAGAAGATGGCCCGCAACGATTCTCTAACGAACTGAATATTCTCTATGCAACGCTGATTAAAGAAAATAGACGCGAAGGGAATTCAGTCGAAATCCAAGAGTACCTAGACCGCATCAAAAAGATTCGGATGGAGCTGGGCGCCCATACCAAACAACGGCAGCATATGATAGAAGGGGGATTGCATATTGTGCAAGCAACATTATGCCAGTCAGAAGAATGTTATCTGACAGTTGATAGTGCTGCAACAGTAACAACTATAACGCCTGAAATGGTGAATATTCTGGACCTAAGTAAACACGTTGGAGAGGAAGTCGAGATTCTATTGCCCAACGCGATTCGCGTTAAGGCACCTCAATTGGTTATTCCTAAGATTGCCATAGAAAAGAATGAGGCAGATTATGTGAAGGCAGTGGTTCTCAAGGAGTCAATGCCAGGTGTCGATGGCTGCCTCGGTCTGAGTTTCCTTAACAGATTTGATTACACTATCGATAAGAAGGGTCTCTCCCTTAGACCCTTTAAACTTGCAGCAGGCAGCGGTCAATTTGATGTCTTTATTTGCCACAAGTCCGATGATCTTTCTTTTGCGAAAGAGGTGTTTGAGTTTCTTACTGGCAACGGGTATCGGCCCTTTCTTAGCGAGGTGTCCATGCCCGAGTGCCACACGACCGACTACCAGAAAGCTATTGATGCTGCTTTGGAACAAGCAGAGCATCTTGTCGTTGTAGGTTCATCACGGCTGAGTTTTGAAGCTCCTTGGGTGGAGGCAGAGTGGCGTGTATTTGAGGGTTTGAGACGGTCGGGGAAGAAACGAGGCAACATGATTCCCATTCTATGCGGTGATATTAGCACAGATGACCTACCGGTTGCGTTGGGTCGGTATCAAGTATTGTCGATGAATCACCCAAGCTGGAAAAGTGCGCTCATTAACTATTTGCCTCGGTACCAAAGATAAATGGCGTTAACACTTATCGAGTAGGTTGTTGGATTGCTTTTTGGTAAACTCTTTCAGAAGGTTGGTCTTGTGACTGCTTGGCGAACAGTTCGGGCATTTGTTAGTAGCACCTTCCACAATATGCGCGTAGGACACAATAACTCGGCGAGCTTCGTGTTCCCTAAGCTGCGCGAGCAACTGCCCCAGCAGCGGATTCTTTTCGTGGAGACGGACCTGCGCTGGGGCGTAACCGATGAGCGGAAAGCCAGGCAGTGTCTGCAGGTTGATTCACTCACGCCCTGTCAGCGGGTGGACCTCTCATCGGGCGTCGCACTAGGCTGTAGCGAGGGTAGATAGTATGGACTCAGGCGAATGGATTCATCCTGCGGTTCGGCCCCGCCGAATAGGATTGTGCGGTGGAACCCGCATTCGACCAGAGAATGCTCTCTTCGCCGAGAACCTCGGCTCGGAGTTAGCAGTGGAGGAAGGATTAGTGCTTGTGACCGGCGGCTTTAAATGCTTTGTTAATGATGCCGACCGGCCCTCCGCAGATTGGTCTTTTATTAAAGGGACTTGTGAGTGGTTGCGCATGCGAGGACATGCAGTAGAAAAGCGTATCGAGACTCTTCTGCCGGATCCTGTGAAAGAGCCACCAGACATAGTTCGTTTCAAAGAGGGGATAATCGTCAACCTTCAAGGCCGCAGTTTGCAGGCCCGTCGGTTCCGACTTGTCGGCTCCGTGGACACGCTCGTTGCTGTGGAGGGCTCGAACGGAACCAAAGAGATCATTGATCTGGCCTTGGCACTTGAGAAGCCGATTTTGCCTTTGCCGTTCACTTGCGGCGCGGCAGCTACTCGCTGGCATGAAAACAAACCACTAATTTGTGAATGGTTCGATATCAGCGAGAAGACAGCTCGAATGTGGGAGACGACAGCGTTGAGCAAATGCACGGAAGCGCAAATCGCCGCGATGTCCAAGTCTGTCAAGCAGTATCTGCTCCATCAACTCAGGCGGAAGTGCTTTATCATGATGCCATTCGGTTCGGACTTTCTGCCTCTGTATGACAAGGCGATTAAGCCTGCCATTGAAACAAGTGGGTTCCTTCCGATCAGGACAGATCAGCTCGATTTGGTGGGCGATGTCGTGGCCGCACTGCATGGAGCAATTCGGACGTCGGCGTGCGGGCTAGCTGTTATTACGGGAAACAACGCGAATGTTATGTATGAATTGGGACTTGCACACGCACAAGGCAAACATGTCATCCTTCTATGCGAGTTCGCGGATGGAAGATACATCCTTCCCGCGTTACCTTATGACCTGCGTAATGAGTCGGTTGTCGGCTACCGTGGTGGTGAGTGGGCATCTCTGGAACAAGCCATCCGAGCTGTGTTAGATAAGTTAAAGGGTAAATGAATCGACTGGCTGGTTTTCACTACATGGAGAACTGGGGAATCGATGGCATTCTTGCTGTCAGACTCGCCCCAACCATAGTTTCTTTGCCTCTTTCCAGCGTCCATACCCCGTTTCCACACCCCGCTCATCAAACCGGACGTGCGGTTTCCCACCGGGATGAGCAGTGACCAGGCATTATCAACCAGGATCCGCCGCATCGCCTCTGCCGCCGCGTTAAAGAAGTGACCGCGACTTTTCCAATCTTGGGCTTCTGCCCCCACTAAGCGAATGTATGCTTCATGGACTAAGGCAGTTGCCTGTAGGGTCTGGCCCAGCGGTTCTCGCGACAACTTCTGGGCGGCCAAAAGCCGTAGTTCCTCGTAGACCAGAGGAAGCAATTCGTCCGCTGCCTTGGCATCTCCCTGTTCAATAGCATTCAAGATGCGTGTAACGTCAGTCATAGAAACTTTCCACGCCAAAGCCACAAGCCAAGCGCATGGCCAAAAGCAAGCATAGACAGCCATGCGTCAGAATCTTCGGTTATTTGCTCCGGCAGGACTATTATGCCAGAAAGAAGCTTATGTTTCAAGAATTGAAATGCTGTGAATTAACCAGTTAACGCCGAGTGTAAATGTAGTGCCCGCGTCTATGTTCAACACGCTGGCATCGCTCCAGAGATCGCCGGGATTAGTAGTAACAGAGGCGGGAATCAAGGACACGAAACTGGCAATGGTTATAACACATATGAGATTCTTTTTCACTGACATAGCAGCTTTCTTTGGCGCAGATTCTGGCCCGACCCGGCAAGATTTTGGTATAATATTGACGCAAGGGCGTTGTATTCTGCGCCTCATTCTGAATGTCTATGATGCCGAGATTGGAAGAATTGTTAGCCGCCTATGAAAAACACTGCGCAGAGCTTGCGCAGGAGGAATTCGACCAGTCAGTAGGGCAATCAAAGGACAGGGAAAGTGCCAGGATCGAGTGCAGAGAACTAATCAAAGAGTACGTCGATAGGTGTGCGGAACTGGCCCGAAGCGACTACGTTCGTGCCACGTATATGCCAACCACCGAAGCACTGGCAAAGAGCCAAGCAAAAGGTGCCCAGCCTACAAGAGAAGAACTTGCACAGGCAGAGATAGATACAGCCATAATTAGATTTATAGAAAGATGTTTGGTTTAGATCGTATCAATGGTTCGTCTGAGGAGCAAACATATCCTGATTGGCAAACCGCCCTCGTCGCAAGATTTACTACCAAAGAGACGTATTTGGAGGCGGTGAAGCCGATTGTGAATGCTTATAGAATGTCCGTAGGAGCAGCAAGCGCTGTAGATATCTTTGCCGGTATATGCTTAAAAACGGCTGAAGCCTATGAGAATGCAAGGCAACGCATGTATGATGTAGCTTCACTCGTGGGCAGATATAAGATCAGCTCTGAGCTATGGGAAAAGGAAGCTGGTGAATACCAACTTAAAAGGGCAGTGGACCTGAACCCGGCTCTGGGAGATCCGCATAGAACGACAGGTTTTGTTTGCATTGACCGAGAAGGAAATTTGGTGCACTTTTATCGGGGCGTCTCCGTCATCAAGAATTCGCGAGGGGAGACAACTACTTCCCAAGCAGGCGACCTGGGTCCGGTCTTATTGGTGCCACATACGTGCACGAAGCACTTAATTGAACCTTCGCTGGTCGCGGTTATCTATTTTGGAAAGGACCTACAAGAGAAATTAAAGATCCTATTCCAAACGAAGTCAGTTGGGTAATGTCCAGCCGCGCTGTTTTCTCGCCTTCTTCCCCAGCGACACGGCAAACGCTTTGGACCAGTCCTGCCAGCTAGTGCGCGCGCACGGATGACACCCTAAAATGGCCCTTTTTGGCATTAGCCTGTTTTTGGCCAGTTGTCATAAATGGTTGTCCCAGCCCCAAACAAATGCAAAGATTTATAAACTTCAAATTCCTTATATGCATTGAAGGCAAAAACATCCAAACCTAAAAAGCTGCTTTCAGTCCTGACAAAAGCTCATGTCACTAAGAGCACTGTGAGGAGAAACAAAGTGGCTTTGAAATTTTGGATTCACCTTGTCTCTTAAGCTTGGCCTATTCCAGCTTGGAAAACCAGGAATATCTGTAAAAGGCCATAGATGCATGAGATTTTCTTCTTAGGCGGCGCTGTATAAAATTTAGTTTTTTCTTCGTAGCGTTCCTTTCTTTTCTTCGCTTCTTTTTTCACCTTTTTTATTTTCACGGCCGCCGCTGTGCAACTTCCACGACGACATTTTGCTGCTGCTGCCGATTATCAAATGGCGGCCATCGAGAAGGTCTGTATAAAGATCGCTCGCTTAAAAGGGCTCGCTTATTTAGCGCCTTCTCTCGGTCTAAATATATTCTGCATCAGCATAAAGCTTAAATACCCCTACCACATTGTACGATCGTACTGATTGGTAATATCCAATCGATAAGGAATAAGCGGAAAATGTCAAAACCAGAAAAAACCTTCAAAATTGGAGCTGTACGGGCTTCCATCTTCAGAAACATCATTGAGAAGAACGGCCGAACCATACCACTGCCTAAAGTCGTCCTCGAAGTAAGGTACAAAGACAAGACCGGCCAGTGGAACGGAACCAACAGCCTTAGCTTAAATGACATCCCTAAGGCAATACTGGCGCTTCAGAAGGCATTTGAGTACCTGATGGAACACAAAGGGCCGGAAGAAGCGGAAGACACTGAAATAAGCCCTGCATAAACTCATACCCTGCCTGCACTTCAAAAAGAAGACCAAAATATCAATCTTTTTAGCTGGAGGTACAAAGATGATTGCGCCACTTAAGCAACCAACACATGGAGAAACCATCAAACTTATACCTGGCGAAAAAGAAGGCACGTATAAGTTCAATGGTCAATTCGTAGCGACACGCAATGCCATAGCAAAGTTTGGAGAACCCATGATCCTCGCAGCATACACCATGCTTCAAAGAGAAGTTAGCAAAGAAGGCGGCCTGGACTACCTGCAGGTCCTTGAGATCGATGGTGAAAGATTGTGGTTTATCGACGATGTCAGCCATGTCACCTGCCTGCTGCCGGAGGATTACTAACTTCTATTTACCAAAACGTCTTTGAAATGAAAGGGATTCTTATATGCAAGATCAAATAGAGATAGCAAAGATAAACGCTTTTCTCTCGCTGGCGTCACCTGTAGTTGTCGGTGTTGTAAGAACAATATTGCAGACCCTCAATTTTCAGGTCAAAGAGGAAGGTGATGGTCTGGAACTGGCCTTTTCAATTAAAAGGGACGAGAAAGAGGCTAAGTTTTATTTCCATAACCTGCTTTTGGAGATTGCCACCATCGACAGGGATGAACAGCCACTCAGGTTTGATGAACGTCTTCGGGACTTTGATTACTTTTTGGCCAAGACGTCCCGTACTGTTGCAAGCAAGTTGAACGTTCTTTTCCGGCTGTTCGGCCAGGAAGATATGGAAGCGGCAATAGAGAATATCGCCAAAGATGCCAAGCGATATGAGCGTATTCGCATCTGGCGGTTTGACCGAAACCCGAACAGAAAGTGAGGTGATAGCTATGTTTGTGTGAGATTTC